>Ga0308419_1000012_pt1 | contig 151175 bp, 133 predicted proteins | sample HotsprSampleMS50_FD_203674 | JGI IMG/M metagenome (GOLD analysis project Ga0308419, IMG submission 203674) | Hot spring phototrophic mat microbial communities from Mushroom Spring, Yellowstone National Park, Wyoming, United States - 20090730_MS50 ... | reverse complement strand
CGGCTTCGTCGAACGGTTCAACCGCACAGCCCTGGACGAGTTCTTCCGCAAGGCCTTCCGAGAGAGGTTCTACGACTCGGTCGAGGCTCTCCAGGCCGACCTGGACGCCTGGCTCCTCCACTACAACGCCGAGAGACCTCACCGAGGCTACCGTAACATGGGTCGCCGCCCTATCGACACCATCAACCTCTACCTAGAAAGTGTAAGGCAAGAAGGGTAACGGTACACCTGAACCGGCGGTCCGGCCGGTTGTTCAGACTGGTGTCCTTCACCCCCGGAGGAGCCTGTCGGAGTGAGCCCGCCTGGCTGCGCGCGGGACGGCTGTGCGACCAGGCCCCACCTCATCGTGGCAGACGACGGTGACGGCCCGCCTCCGCCGGCAACCCGGATTTCCACACCCTCTCCAAGTTGTCCACAACCACCCTTTCTGGTATCATGGTCTCGCCGGGCCACCCGACATCCCTTGCCCAACGGTCCCCTCAATGGGGTCCCTTTTGCCTCCGTGAGCGGATATGCACAGGCTGTGGAAGCACCTGTGGAAAACCGGGCGCCCGGCCTTAAGTGCGGGGCTGCGGACAAAACCGCCGCTCATGTGGGGGGCCACGGCGCGAAGGCACCCCTCCGCCGGGGCGCTCGGAACGGGAATCCTGTGGACGAAGCTGTGACTTGATGTGGATGAGCGCTGAGCAAGGTGGGCGACCCGCGGATCGGCCGCTGGCCGCTGACCAGCCCCGACCCGGGGTCGGTCCCTTTTGACGGTAAACATGCGGGCCGGGAGGACACCCGGCCCGGCTCGTCTCTCGGTGGGTTGTGGATAGGCTTGTGGACATGGTGGGGATGACTGTGGACAACTCGCACCAGGACACCGCACCAGGGGCAGACACCCTCTCGGCGGAACTCTCGCTCTCGGAAGTCTGGGCTCGAGTCCTGGCCTCGCTCGAAGCCGAACTGCTGAAGCCAAGCTTCGAGACGTGGCTCCGTGACTCCCGCCCGGTCGGCTACTTCGACGACACCGTGGTCATCGGGCTCAAGAACGCCTTCGCTCTCGAGTGGGTCCAGAGCAAGTATCTCCCGCTCATAAGGGCCATCCTCCACGGCATCCTCGGCCGAGAGGTCGGCGTCAAGCTTGTCGTCCTCCCCGCCGGGTCCTCCCCGGGGACCGAGGATGTCCCCGTCGTCGGCGCCGCCTCGGCTCCCGCCGAGTCCGTGGACCCGCCCCCCGACGAGCGGCGGGTCGCGTCCACGAGCGAGGCTCATATCACCCCGGGCCCCCCTTCTCGGTCGTCGGCGACCTCCGGACCCGGCTCGACCTGGCCCTCCCCGGTGACCCCTTCCTTGCGGCGCGGGCCTCTGACCTTGCTCAACCCCAAGTACACCTTCGAGAGCTTCGTCGTCGGCAACTCCAACCATTTCGCGCACGCAGGGGCCCTCGCCGTCGCCGACGCCCCGGCGCGTGCCTATAACCCCCTCTTCATCTACGGCGGTGTGGGGCTGGGCAAGACCCACCTCATGCAGGCTATCGGCCACCAGGTCGCGCGCAAGTTCCCGGACATGGCTATCCTGTACGTCACCGCAGAGACATTCACCAACGAGCTGATCAACGCCATCCGGGACGACCGCACCCCCGAGTTCAAGAACCGTTACCGCAGTATCGACCTTCTCCTCATCGACGACATCCAGTTCATCGCCGGGAAAGAGCGGACCCAGGAAGAGTTCTTCCATACCTTTGAGGCCCTGCACGGTGCCAGCCGCCAGATTGTGATCTCCAGTGACCGCCCGCCCAAGGAGATCCCGACCCTTGAGGAACGTCTCCGCTCACGCTTCGAGTGGGGCCTTCTTGCCGACATCCAACCGCCCGACCTCGAGACCCGTGTGGCTATCCTCCGCAAGAAGGCTCAGCAGGAGGGTCTCCCTGTCCCGGACGACGTCCTGATGTACATCGCGACACGGATCGACTCAAACATCCGCGAGCTGGAGGGAGCCTTGATTCGCATCGTGGCGACGGCTTCCCTCAGGAACACCCTGGTCACCCTTGACGTCGCCGCCGAGGCCCTCCGGGACATCCTCCCCCCGCGCAGCGCACGTTCTCTGACCCTGGCCGACGTCCAGAAGGCTGTCTGCCGCTACTTCTCCCTCTCCCTCGAGGACCTCAAGGGCGAGAGCCGCGCACGGAAGGTCGCGCTGCCGCGCCAGCTCGCGATGTATCTTTGCCGGGAGCTCACCGGGGCTTCTCTCCCCCGCATCGGCGAGGAGTTCGGCGGACGGGACCACACGACCGTCCTCCACGCTTGCGATAAGATCGACACGGAGCGCCAGCGCGACCCCGACATCGAGAACGCTATCCGAGCCCTACTTGCCGAACTCCGCGTCCAACTCCGCTAGGAGGCCGTCACCTAGGTCCTCCGCCTCCGCAGAAGACGTCGCGGTTCTCGCGGGCTTGTCGATAAACCTGTGCCAGGCCTGTGGAACCGTGGGGACAGAGCGTGCATTCCTGTCGACGTGTGTTGGACCACCCCACCTCTGTCGACAGCGGAGCCTCTGGTCTTCCACATTCCCTCCACAATCGACACTGCCCGCGGCCCCAGCTATCCCTCTCCGCCATAGCCCCATCCACAGCATCCACACCCTCTATTGCTCCTCCTGCTTTTCTCTAACTCGCTTCCTGTAGGAGGAACCCCCGCTTCCGAGTGTGAATTAGCCACTGGCTGTCCTAGCGAAGATTCCCCGGGAGTGCCTCTCGGACAGCGGAAGGAGAACAGGCCTATGCGCTTCAAGGTGGCCCAGGACGACCTGGCGAGTGCTCTCCAATCGGTCCAGCGTGCGGCCGCCAGCCGACCGGCAGTCCCGGTGTTGGCCGGCATCCTGGTGGAGACACAGCAGGAGCGCTTGGCCTTGACGGCTACCGACCAGGAGATCGGGACGAGGGTCGTCCTCCCGGCGACCGTAGCCGAAGAGGGCGCCTTCGTCTTCCCATCCCGGCTCGGCGACATCGTGCGCAAGATTCCGTTCGGAGAGATTGCGTTCGAGGTCGACCCCGGGGCTAACACCGCAACGATAAGCTGGGAACGCTCCCGTTTCGTCATCCACGGCTACCCGGCGAGCGAATTCCCCCGGCTCCCCGAACCTCCCGTCGGAAACAGTGTCACTCTGCCGAAAGGGCAGTTGCGCCGGCTGATCCAGCAGACCGGCTTTGCCGTGTCCCACGACGAGTCACGCCCCGTTTTCACGGGGGTGCTCGTGGTCCTGGCGGACCGCACGCTGCGGTTGGTCGCGACGGACGGGTTCCGGTTGGCTCTCGCGGAAGGGTCCGTGGACAGCGTCGAGGGTACCCCGAGGAGCGAAGTTATCGTCCCTGGAAGGGCCCTCCTCGAGGTCGCCAGGATCCTCGGTGACGACGGGGACGGGACGGTCCGCGTCTCCGTAGCTGAGAACCGCGCGTTCTTCGAGACCGCCCGGGAGCGCGTCGTCTCCCGGCTGATCGAGGGCCAGTTCCCACCGTACAAGCAGGTCATCCCACAGCAGTTCGTGACGAGGCTCACGTGCACCACGGTAGAGTTCCTCCAGTCCTGTGAGCGTGCTTCCCTCATCGCTCATGAGGTCGGGCAGGCGGTCCGCTTGCACGTCGCCGGCACGGAGTTGGTCATCTGCGCGAGCAAACCGGAGCTCGGGAACGTCCGCGAGGAAATCCCCGCGGAGACCCAAGGTGACTCGCTCGAGATCGCGTTCAACCCGCGCTACCTCATCGATGGTCTGAGGTGCATCCCGACGGAGCGCATGGTCTACGAGTTCACGGGCCCCCTGTCCCCCAGTTGCATGCGCCCGTCTGAGGCTGAGTCGGGTTCGTTCCTCTACATCATCCTGCCCATGCGGGTCAGCTGAGCCCGTCGAGAGCGGAGGCGGGACCCGTGGGCTTCCGCGACCTGAAGGCGCGGGGGTTCCGTGCTTACGACAGCCTCGAGGTAGAGTTCGGACCCGGCGTCAACGTCTTGTACGGGCCCAACGCCAGCGGGAAGACTTCCCTCCTCGAGGCCCTGAGTGTCCTGGCGACGGGTCGCTCGTTCCGGCGGGCCGCCGACTCGGAGATGGTACGAAACGGCCACCACGGCTATCGCCTCGCGGCTTCCGTCATGGGACGCCTCGGACCGCGCAGCCTGGAGGCGTCTTACGCGCTCGGGCAGGGCGAGACGGGGGGCACGAAGCGCCTCACCGTGGACGGCCATCCCTTGGCGCGCAGCATCGACCTCCTCGGCGTCGTCCCCGTCCTGGCGTTCAGCCCCGACGACCTCGCCCTGGTCAAAGGCCCGCCCGCCGAGAGACGGCGCTTCCTGGACTTCCTCCTCGCTCAGACGAGCCCGTCCTACCGGGACGCGCTGACCGCGTACAACCGCGCCCTCGCCCAGCGGAACGCCCTCCTCACGGAGATCGCCGCCCGTCGCCTCACCCCGGACAGTGCCGGCGGCGTCCTGGAGTCCTGGGACGAGACACTGGCCTCGAGGGGTGAAACCCTGGCCGCCTGGCGCGAGCAGGCCGTCGCGGAGATATCTCCCGCGGCTGCCCGCGCTTTCGGCGATATCGATGGGGGCTCCCTCAGTATCCGCTACGAACCCTCGCCCTTCGACCCTTCCCTGCGGATGCACGAGGTCCGTCGCGGGACGACCCTCTCCGGCCCACACCGCGATGAACTGGGTCTCGCAGTCGACGGGCGGGACGCCCGACGCTTCGCCTCCCAGGGACAACAACGCTCGGCCGTCCTCGCCCTCAAGCTGGCCGCGGCCGAGCTCCTCGCGCAGGCCACCGACGAGCAGCCGGTCCTCCTCCTGGACGATGTCCTCTCCGAGCTCGACCCGCGCCGGGCCGCTGCCCTCGTCCCCCTCCTGTTCCGCGGGCAGGCCTTCGTGACGACGACCGACCGGGCGGCCCTCGAGAGGGCGCTCGACACCGCCGGTGCCGGTCTCCTTGTCGAGAGCTGGCTTGAAGTCATCGGCGGCCGCGTGACCCCGACCACGTCCGCCGGGCCGGAGCCGCCCAGAGGGGGAGCGGCACCGTGAGCCGTCCTCTCGGGGAACTCGTGAGACGGGCCGTCGAGGAGGCCGGACTCGCCCGCCCGATGCGGTCGGCGGAGGTCATCCTCCGCTGGCCCGGCATCGTCGGCCCACTGGCGGCGAGTCACGCCCGGGCGGTGGCCGTGACCGCCGGGGTCCTCCTCGTCGAAGTGGACTCTGGCCTCTGGACGACGGAGCTCGCCTTGCTTACCCCAACCCTCCTGGAAAGAATAGCGGAGGAGGTCGGTGAGGGGGTCGTCCGCGAGATTCGGTTCGTGGGGCCTCGTCGCGGGCGGCCGGCCGCCGGCGCCCCGGGGACGCCCGGGCCGGGCGACCCCGACGCGGCCCGCCGGGGACCCGGCTCCCCGGGGCCCTATCCCCCCTGGCCGGACCGGAACGACCTTCTGAGCGTCGGCCTCACCGAAGACGAGAGGCGACTGGTCACCGGGGCGTCGACTGCGGCCAAAGACCCGGAGCTCGGCGCAGCCGTGGCCCGGTGGGTAGCCCTCACGCTGAAGGCGCGCCGCTGGCTCGCCCGGGAGCACCCGGCCCGCTAGACGGGCGGCCGGGGTGCCCACCGTGGTTGAGGGACCGCCGGAGACGTGGTATAATCTGGCGTATCGGGCCGGGAGCGGCCCGCTTACGTTGTCTGAGAGGCGCCAAGGATGAACCACCCACCCGTCCAGCCGCCCGGCCCCACCGCCGGCGACTATAAGGCTGAGGACATCCAGGTCCTGGAAGGCCTCGAGGCCGTCCGGCGCCGCCCGGGCATGTACATCGGCACCACCGGTCCCAAAGGGCTCCACCACCTCATCTTCGAGGTGGTGGATAACGCCGTCGACGAGGCTCTCGCCGGGTACTGCACCGAGATCACCGTCACGCTGAACAGGGACGGCAGTTGCACCGTGGCCGACAACGGCCGGGGTATCCCGGTGGGTATCCACCCGAAGACCGGGAGGCCCGCGGTAGAGGTGGCCATGACCATGCTCCACGCCGGGTCCAAGTTCGACGGTCACGTCTACAAGGTGTCCGGCGGCCTGCACGGGGTCGGGGTGTCCGTCGTCAACGCCCTCTCCGAGTGGATGCGGGTCACGGTGGACATCGAGGGCGGCCGCTGGGAGCAGCGTTACTGCCGTGGCCGGGTGACGAGCGACCTCGTCCGCTTGGGTGACTCGGCCCGGACCGGCACGACGGTGACCTTCAAGCCCGACCCCCAGATCTTCGAGGAGACCGAGTTCAGCTACGAGACCGTCGCCCAGCGCCTCAGAGAGCTGGGCTTCCTCAACAAGGGGCTCCGTATCACTCTCCGGGACGAGGCCACCGGGCGGGAGAGCTTCTTCTGCTACGAGGGCGGCATCGTCTCCTTCGTCGAGGCCCTCAACCGCAACAAGGATGTCCTGCACCCCCGGCCCATCTATATCGCTGCCGAGCGGGACGGTCAGAGCGTCGAGGCGGCCCTGCAGTACACCGACGGCTTCGTCGAGACCCTGCTCTCCTTCGCCAACACCATCCGCACGGCCGAGGGCGGCACTCACGAGGCCGGTCTGAAGATGGCCTTGACCCGCGTGGTCAACGACTACGCCCGTCGGACGGGTCTCCTTAAGGAGAACGAGCCCAATCTGGCCGGGGAGGACATCCGGGAGGGCCTCACGGCCGTCCTGAGCGTCAAGCTGTCCAACCCCCAGTTCGAGGGGCAGACGAAGGAGAAGCTCGGTAACAGCGACACCCGTGGGGTGGTCGACTCGGTGGTCGGGGAGGGCCTCGCCTCCTACCTCGAGGAGAACCCGGCAGTGGCCAAGCGGATAGTCGAGAAGGCGATCACCGCCTCCCGCGCCCGCGAGGCCGCCCGCAAGGCGAAAGAACTTACCCGCCGCAAGGGCTCGCTCGAGGTCACCTCGCTACCCGGCAAGCTCACCGATTGCTCCGTCCGTGACCCGGAGCTCGCCGAGCTCTTCCTCGTCGAGGGCGACTCGGCCGGCGGCTCGGCCAAGCAGGGGCGTGACCGCCGGACGCAGGCCGTGCTGCCCTTGCGCGGGAAGATCATCAACGTGGAGAAGGCCCGTCTCGACCGCGTGCTGGCCAACGAGGAGATCCGGGCCATCATCACCGCCATCGGCACCGGCATCGCCGACGAGTTCGACCTCTCCCGAGCCCGCTACAAGAAGATCATCCTGATGACCGACGCCGACGTCGACGGCTCGCACATCCGGACCCTCCTCCTCACCTTCTTCTACCGTTACATGGAGCGGTTGGTGGAGGCAGGCTACGTCTACATAGCTCAGCCGCCTCTCTATCTGGTCCGGAAGGGCAAGGAGGAGCGGTACTGTTACGATGACGCCCAGCTCGAGGCCGCCCTGCAGGCCCTCGGCCGTGGGAACGTGACGGTGCAGCGCTTCAAGGGCCTCGGTGAGATGAATGCGGAGCAGCTCTGGGAGACGACGATGAACCCGGCCACGCGGACGCTGCAGCGGGTCGAGCTGGAGGACGCGCTGGTCGCCAACGAGATCTTCACCATCCTCATGGGCGACAAGGTGGAGCCGCGCCGCGAGTTCATCGAGAAGTACGCCCACGAGGTCCGGAACCTGGACACGGTCGGATAGGGGGGTGAGCCGGGTTGGCCGAGCCGACGGAGTCGAGCCACGGGCGCATCACGACCGTCCCCATCGAGGACGAGGTCAAGCGCTCCTACATCGACTACGCGATGAGCGTCATCGTCAGCCGGGCCCTGCCTGACGTCAGGGACGGTCTCAAGCCCGTCCACCGCCGCATCCTCTACGCGATGCGCGAGGAGGGCATGACCCCCGACAAGCCCTACAAGAAGTCGGCCCGCGTCGTCGGCCAGGTGCTCGCCAAGTACCACCCGCACGGCGACGCCGCCGTCTACGACGCGGTCGTCCGGATGGCCCAGGACTTCGCCATCCGCTACCCGCTGGTCGACGGCCACGGTAACTTCGGCTCCCTCGACGGCGACCCGCCGGCGGCCATGCGCTACACGGAGGTCCGCCTGACGAACCTCGCGGTCGAGCTCCTCCGGGATATCGACAAGGACACGGTGGACTTCGTCCCCAACTTCGACGAATCGGAGAAGGAGCCGGTCATCCTGCCGGCCCGGTTCCCGAACCTCCTGGTCAACGGGTCCTCCGGCATCGCCGTGGGCATGGCGACGAACATCCCCCCGCACAACCTGGCGGAGGTGGTCGACGCCCTGGTAGCCCTGGTCGATGAGCCGGAGACCACCGACCTCAAGAGGATCATGGGCATCATCAAGGGCCCCGACTTCCCCACCGGGGCCTACATCCTGGGGCGCGACGGCATCAAGCAGGCCTACAGCACCGGCAGGGGCATCATCACCCTGCGGGCGAAGACGCAGGTCGAGACGACTAAGTCGGGCAAGACCCGTATAATCGTCTCCGAGATACCCTACCAGGTGAACAAGGCCTCCCTGGTCGAACGTATCGCGGAGCTGGTCCGCGACCGCAAGCTCGAGGGCGTGGCCGACCTCCGCGACGAGAGTGACCGCCACGGGGTGCGGGTCGTCCTGGAGCTCCGCCGTGAGGCCAATCCCACCGTCGTCCTGAACCGCCTGTTCAAGTTCACCCAGATGCAGGTCACCTACGGGATCATCCTCCTCGCCCTTGTGGACGGCAGGCCGCGCATACTGAACCTGAAGGAGTGCCTGGACCACTACCTTGCCTACCAGAAGGAGGTCATCGTCCGGCGGAGCCGCTTCGAGCTCGAACGGGCGGAGGCTCGGGCCCACATCCTCGAGGGCCTGCGCATCGCCCTGGCCAACCTCGACGCCGTGATTCGGCTCATCCGGTCCTCGAAGGACCCCGAAACGGCCCGAACCGGCCTCGAGCGGGAGTTCGGCTTGACCGAGAGGCAGGCGCAGGCCATCCTGGACATGCGCCTCCAGCGCCTGACCGCTCTCGAGCGGGAGAAGGTCGAGCAGGAGTACGAGGAGCTCTCCCGGACCATCGAGTACCTGCGGGCGGTCCTGGGCAGCGAGCGGATGGTCCTGCAGATCGTGAAGCGCGAGCTCCTCGACATCAAGGAGCGCTACGCCGACCCGCGGCGGACCGTCATCACCAGCTCCGCGGTGGCGCAGGACTTCGACGTCGAGGACCTCATCGCCGAAGAGGACATCGTCGTCACGATGACCCACCAGGGCTACATCAAGCGCTTGCCGGCCGACACGTACCGCAGCCAGCGCCGGGGCGGCCGGGGGGTCACCGGGATGGGGACCAAGGAGGAGGACTTCGTCGAGCACCTCTTCGTGACAACGACCCACCACTACCTCCTGTTCTTCACCAACCGCGGGCGCGTCTACCGTCTTAAGGCCCATGAGGTGCCCGAGGCCGGGCGGTCGGCCAAGGGTACGGCGGTGGTCAACCTGGTCCCGGTCGAGCCCGGGGAGACGGTGTCCACGGTCATCCCGGTCCGGGAGCTGGCCCCCGGGTCTTACCTCTTCATGGCCACCCGGCGCGGCACGGTGAAGAAGACGGACCTCGCCGAGTTCGACACCGCCCGACGCAGCGGGATTGTGGCTCTGGGTCTGGACGAGGGCGACGAGCTCATCGGCGTGCGCTTGGTCTTGGATGGGCAAGAGGTCCTCCTGGCCACCCGGGAGGGCCGCGCCCTCCGGTTCTGCGTGGACGAGGTCAGGGCCATGGGGCGCCCGGCCCGCGGCGTCAAGGGGATTACCTTGGCGCCGGAGGACGAGGTCGTCTCCATGGACCCGGTCCGCCGCGGTGGGATGGTCCTCACCATCAGCGAGCGTGGGCTCGGTAAGCGAACCCCGGTGGACGAGTACCCGACGCACAAGCGAGGCGGCAGAGGGGTCCTGAACATGCGCGTCACCGCCCGGACCGGGAAGGTGGTCGGCATCCTGATGGTCGAACCCGGGGACGAGATTATGGTCATCTCCGGGAAGGGTACGCTCATCCGGGTGCCGGTGGACCAGATCCGCCTCTCCGGCCGGAACACCCAGGGCGTGGCCGTCATGCGCTCGGAGGAGGGCGTGGTCGCCTTCGGGCGGGTGGTGGGCCGCGATGAGGACTAGCCCGGCTACGGGCGCGGTCCGCCTCTTCGACCATACGGCCGACATCGGCCTGGACTTGAGCGGAGCCACCTTGGGTGACCTCTTCGCCTGGGCCGCGGCCGGTCTGACGCGGGTGGCTCTCGGGCTGCGGGCGGCGCGGCTTCTGGCCGGTCGGGGCGCCGGCGGGGTGCAGGAGGTCGCGGCCGGCCCCCTCGAGGCCAGGGACCTCGAGGCGCTGCTCGTCGCCTGGCTGAACTTCCTTGTCTACCTCATCGAGGCGGAGCACACGGTCCCGGTGGCCTCGGACGTCGAGGTAGTGCCTGCCGGGGAGGGCTGGACTCTCAGGGGTCGGGTCCGGGCAGTGCCCGTCCCGCCCGCGGGGCTCAGGGTACGGGTCAAGGCCGCTACTTTTCATGGTCTCAAGGTCGTCAAGACGAGGTCCGGTCTTTACCGGGCCCGGGTCATCCTCGACGTCTAGGCCTTCTGGCCTGACGCTTCGGTCAAGGAGGGTGTCTTGCGTGGGAGACGGGTGGAAGGGGCCTCTCAGGCAGGTCGACGAGTGTCGCTGGGAGATCCCGGCGACCTATAAGACCGGGATGAGGACGGCCGGACGTATCTACGCCACGGCCGAGATGGTCAAAGACATCGTCGCCGACCAAGCCCCCGAGCAGGTGGCCAACGTGGCCTGCCTACCCGGCATCGCCGGACTGTCGATGGCCATGCCGGACATCCACTGGGGCTACGGCTTCCCCATCGGCGGGGTCGCCGCCTTCGACCCGGAGGAGGGCGTGGTGTCGCCGGGCGGCGTCGGTTACGACATCAACTGTGGGATGAGGCTCCTGCGTTCCGACCTCACCCTCGAAGACCTGGAGCCCAGGCTCTCCGGTCTCATGGATGCGCTCGCCGCGACCGTCCCTGCCGGCGTCGGCTCCGAGGGACCAATCAAGCTGTCCCGGGCAGACCTCGACCAGGTCTTGGTCAGGGGTGCGGCCTGGGCCGTCGAGCATGGCTACGGCTGGCCGGAGGACCTCGACCGGCTGGAAGAGCGCGGCTCCATGGCCGGGGCCGACCCGTCCAAGGTCAGCGGTGAGGCCAAGAAACGTGGTTCCGAGCAGCTCGGGACCTTAGGGTCGGGGAACCATTTCGTTGAGGTCCAGGTCGTGGACGAGGTCTACGACGAGCAGGTCGCGCGGGTGTTCGGGCTCTTCCGGAACGGTATCGTGGTGATGATCCACAGCGGTTCCCGAGGCCTCGGGCACCAAGTGTGCACGGACTACCTGGCGGTTCTCGATAAGGCGGTGGCCAAGTACGGCGTGTCCCTGCCTGACCGGCAGCTCGCATGTGCTCCTTTCCGCTCCGAAGAGGGGCAGGCTTATTTCAAGGCCATGGTCGGGGCGGCCAACTTCGCCTGGGCCAACCGGACCTGCCTGGCCCACTGGATACGGGAGGCTTTCGCCAAGAGCTTCGGCCGCTCGGCCCGCGAGCTGGGGATGGGCGTGGCCTACGACGTCGCCCACAATATCGCCAAACTGGAGAGACACCGCCTGCCGGGCCGGGACGGGGCTCGGGCGGAAGGGCAGGTCGTCGTGCACCGCAAAGGGGCGACGCGGGCCTTCTCGGCCGGCCACCCAGAGGTGGTGGAGGTCTACCGCCCCGTCGGGCAGCCGGTGCTCATCCCGGGGAACATGGGGACGCATTCTTTCGTGCTCGTCGGTACGGACCGGGCGATGCAGGAGACCTTCGGGTCCACGTGCCACGGCGCCGGCCGCCGCTTGTCGCGGTCGGCGGCCAAGCGACAGGTCCGGGGGTCCGAGTTGCGCCGGCAGCTCCGGCAGGCCGGCATCGAGGTCCGCGCCGAGTCCGACGCCGGGCTGGCCGAGGAGGCGCCGCTCGCCTACAAGGACGTGGACAAGGTCGTCGAGGCGGCGGAGAAGGCCGGCCTGTCGCGCCGCGTGGTGAGGATGCGGCCGTTGGGAGTGCTTAAGGGCTAGCCCCGAGGGGGTGGCGCCGGCGCCCGCGGAGAGTTAGAGTAAGAGTTACGAGCGGAGGTCTCGGGCCTGCTCGGTGAGCCGGCGCTGCGCCGGGAACAGGGAGGGTGTGACATGGCGGTCAAGGCGGCCAAGGTAGCCAAGGAACCGGAGAAGGGAACCTGGAGGGTGAAGAAGGGCCTCGCCGAGATGCTCAAGGGCGGGGTGATCATGGATGTCACCACGCCGGAGCAGGCGAAGATCGCCGAGGACGCGGGCGCGGTGGCCGTCATGGCCCTCGAGAGGGTCCCGGCCGATATCCGCGCCGCCGGGGGAGTGGCCAGGATGGCCGACCCCACCGTCATCCTGAAGATAATGGAGGCCGTGACCATCCCGGTCATGGCCAAGGTCCGTATCGGGCACTTTGTCGAGGCGCAGATCCTGGAGGCCCTCGGGGTGGACTACATCGACGAGAGCGAGGTCCTCACCCCGGCCGATGAGGAGCACCACATCGACAAGCACCAGTTCAAGGTACCCTTCGTCTGCGGCGCCAGGGACCTCGGCGAGGCCCTCCGGCGCATCGCCGAGGGCGCGGCCATGATCCGCACCAAGGGGGAGCCCGGGACGGGCAATGTCGTCGAGGCCGTCCGCCACATGCGGGCGATGATGAGCGAGATCCGGAAGGTCTCGAGCATGGCCGAGGAGGAGCTCGCCGCCGAGGCGAAGCGACTCGGGGCCCCGCTCGAGCTCCTGCGCGAGGTGAGGAAGCTCGGCCGCCTGCCGGTGGTGAACTTCAGCGCCGGAGGGATCGCGACCCCGGCCGACGCGGCCCTGATGATGCAGCTCGGGGCCGACGGTATCTTCGTCGGGTCGGGTATCTTCAAGTCCAAGGACCCTGCCGCCCGGGCGAGGGCCATCGTCCGGGCGACGACGCATTACAACGACCCGGCCGTCCTGGCCGAGGTCTCCAAGGACCTCGGCGAGGCCATGCCGGGTCTGGACATTGCCACCATCCGCAAGGAGGAGCGCATGCAGGAGCGCGGGTGGTAGTGTCCGGTAAGGACCGAGCCTTCGGGCGGGCCCGCGCGCGGGCCCGCCCTCCCTTCACGATACCTGTGCGAGCCCGCGGAGGAGGAAGACTGTGCCTAAGAGAGACATCGCTAAGATCGGGGTCCTGGCCGTGCAAGGTGCCGTCTCCGAGCATCTGGACGCCCTCGCCGCCGCCGGGGCCGAAGCCCGTCCGGTGAAGAGGCCCGGGGAGCTCGAGGGTCTCGACGGTCTGGTTCTCCCCGGAGGGGAGAGCACGACCATCGGCCGGCTGGCGGAGGAGTACGGCCTTCTCGAGGCCATCCGCCGGGAGCACGAGCGGGGCCTTGCAGTATGGGGGACCTGCGCAGGTCTCATCCTGCTAGCGCGGGAGATCCAGGACGGTGTGCCCGGGCAGCCCGGGCTCAGACTCATGGACGTGGTGGCGGTGCGCAACGCCTTCGGGCGCCAGGTGGACAGCTTCGAGGTCGAGCTGCCTCTGGAAGGTATCGGGAGGCGCCCGTTCCCGGCTGTCTTCATCCGTGCCCCCTACATCGCCTCCGCCGGGCGCGGAGTCCAGGTCCTGGGGCGCTACGATGGCAAGATCGTGATGGCGCGGCAGGGCCGCCTCCTGGCCACCGCCTTCCATCCTGAGCTGACCCCGGACGTGCGGGTGCACCGCTACTTCGCGGAGATGGCGCGCAGGTGAGCGGGTCGCCCGGAGGCGAGCCGGAACGGGAGCACCCGGGCGACTACGCTGTGGTGGCGACCGCCGCGGGCGGCTGGGTGCGGGTCCTGGCTGCCCGCACGACCAGGCTCGTCGAGGAGGCCCGCCGGCGCCACCGGGCTTCGCCCACCGCCACGGCCGCCCTCGGCCGCACTCTCACGGCCGCCGCCCTGCTGGGCCTCACGCTGAAGGACCGCGGGACGGTGACGCTCCGACTGGACGGGGGAGGCCCCCTGGGGGGGGCGTGCTCGCGGAGGCGGACGCACTCGGCAACGTCCGGGGCTACGCCAAGAACCCCGGTGCGGACCTCCCGCCGACGCCCGACGGCAAGCTGGACGTCGGGGGGCTGGTCGGACGGGACGGTTTCTGCACCGTCATCCGCGACATGGGCCTCAAGGAGCCGTACGTCGGCACCTGCCCCCTGTCGACCGGCCAGGTCGGCGAGGACCTCACCCGGTACCTCTGGGTCTCCGAACAGACGAGGTCGGCGGTGGCGTTGGGAGTCCTCGTCCGCTCTCCCGGGGTGGTGGCCGCCGCCGGAGGCTTGTTCCTCGAGGTGCTCCCGGCTCTCCCGACCGCTCCGCCGAGCCGGGAGCCACGGCGGACGAGCCGGACCTCGACGAGGAGATCGGCCGGCTGGAGGCGGGCGTCGGGAGGCTCGAGTCGGTCAGCCGCCTCATCGACCAGGGCCTCGGTCCCGAGGACCTCGTCGCCAGGGTCCTAGGTGACCTGCCCCACCATGTCCTGGAGAGGCGCTACCTCAGGTTCCGCTGCCGGTGCAGCCGGCGGAAGGCCCGAGAGCTCCTCTTGAGCCTGGGCCGCGAGGAGCTCTCAAGACTCGCCTCCGGGGGGGGGGGGGCGAGCGCACTTGTCACTTCTGCCGGCGGACCTACCGCTTCTCCGGTGATGAGCTCGGGGCTCTCGCCGGTCCGCTCAGCCGGGCCGGCGAGCGAGGGGCACACCCAGGCGGACCAGAGCGCCTAGGACCGCGAGGGTGATGGACATGTCCACTAGGTGGTGCAGCCCCGTTCCGATGCCGACCACGATGAAGGCCTTGTAGAGGTCGAAGCCGAACGGCAGGACCACCAGGGCCTCGCCCAGCATGTGGAGCGGCAGGATGACCGAGAGGACTACCCAAGGACGCATGCCCCCCCGGTAGAGGTACGCCCCGAGAACCCCCCAGACCATGTGGACCGCGGCCCGGGCCGCGACGTACCAGAGCGACGTCGCCAGGAGGAAGCCGACGGTGGAGCCCAACCCGGCCACGAGGGCCACTGCCGGGGAGACGAACATGGCCAGCATCACGGGGACGTGGGAGGCCAGGGTTGCCGTGAACGGGGGGATGGTGACGCGGAGGAAACCGAAGGCGAGGGGGATTACGGCGGCCAGGGCGCCGAGGAGCGCTCCCAGGGCTACGTTCCGGCTGGACAAAGCTTCCTCTCCTCCGACAAGAGGTCTCCGGGGCCTCTGCCGGCGCCGCGGGCCGGTTGGGCCGGCGGCAGCTCCGGAGACTGGTGTGCGAGCTGGCCCAGACTTCTCCGCCGAGGGCAGCCCTTCCTCCCCAGGCTGGGTCTGGGAGGGAGGGCCTCGCCGCGTTGACTCTCCGGACCCGCGTCCTTTATAATACCGCTATCTCCAGACCGGTCGACCCGGCGATGACGGGAAGAGTAGGCTCCTTCCCCGCTACACCCAGAGAGGCGGCGGTCGGTGCGAGCCGCCCGGGCGGAGCCGAAATCCACCCCGGAGCCCCGAGCGACGGCTGCCAGGCAGCCCGAAGCCGGCGCGCGGGCGCGTTAGAGCCCGACCAGAGAGGACCCGGCCCGCACCCCGGTGCGGGGAGGCCCAGGGGCATCCCATGCCCCGACCGGGCTGGGTCCTGAACAGGGTGGCACCGCGACCCTCCTCGCCCCTGGCCAGGCCAGGGGCTTTTTCGCCGGGTCGGGTTGCAGAGAGAGAGCCTTGTGGAGGTGGAGCCTGTGGGTAAGCGCGAGCTCAGGGCGGAGATCGGCATCTTCGGGGGTTCCGGTTTCTACGAGCTCCTGGGCAAGGACGCCGTGGAGGTGTGGATCGACACGCCGTACGGACCGCCGAGCGACGTCATCACCGTGGGAGAGTTCGAGGGGAAGCGCGTGGCGTTCCTGCCTCGTCACGGCCGAGGGCACCAGCACCCCCCGCACCGCGTCCCGTACCGGGCCAACGTCTGGGCCATGCGCGAGCTCGGCGTGCACAGCATCTTCGGGCCCTGCGCGGCCGGTAGCCTCCAGCCGCACGTCAAGCCGGGGGACTTCGTCGTCTGCGACCAGTTCGTCGACCGGACGACCGGACGAGCCGGGACCTTCTACGACGGGCCGGTGACCGTGCACATCAGCCTGGCCGACCCCTATTGCCCGCGGCTCCGGGCCATCCTCATCGAGGAAGCCCAGAAGCTCGGCATCAACGTCCACGAGCGCGGCACCGTGGTGACCATCGAGGGTCCCCGCTTCTCCACCCGGGCGGAGAGTAAGTGGTTCAGGGACGCGGGCTGGGAGGTCATCTCCATGACCCAGTACCCTGAGGTCGTGCTGGCCCGGGAGCTCAACATCTGCTACGCGAACGTAGCCCTCATCACGGACTATGACGTCGGGGTCGAGGGCGACCCGAGCATCCCTCCCGTGACGCACGAGGGCGTGCTCGAGGTCTTCCGGGCTAACAACCACCGGGTGGTGGAACTCCTGCGCCGCGCCGTGAGACGCGTGGACCACGACCCGGGCTGTCCGTGCCACTCTGCGGTGACCATCGAGGGAGCGAAGTGAGTTGACCGGAAGGAGAGGGACCGTCCGGGCGGTCAGGCTGGAGCCCGGGGCGGTCGTGTTCTTGGACCAGACCAAGTTGCCCACGGCCGTGGAGTTCCTGCGGGCCGGCTCGGTCGAGGAGGTCGCCCGGGCCATCGAGACGATGGTCGTGCGGGGCGCGCCGGCAATCGGGATAGCCGCGGCCTACGGGCTGGCCCTAGCGGCCGAGCTGTCGCGTGCCCAGACGCCCGAGGCCTTCCTGGCCGAGTTCGAGGCGGCGGCCCAGCGCCTCGGGCGCACCAGGCCGACGGCCGTGAACCTCTTCTGGGCCATCGACCGGATGACCCGGGTGGCCCGGGAAGCCGTGGTCGAGACCGGGCGGGGCGAGGGGTGGCTCGAGCGGGTCAAGGCTCAAGTCACGGCCGAGGCGCGGGAGATTGCTGCCTCCGACGAGCGGGCCAACCGCGAGATAGGCCGGCACGGCCAGGCGCTGCTCCCAGAGCGCTGCCGCGTCCTCACCCACTGCAACGCGGGCGCCTTGGCTACCGGGGGATACGGGACGGCCCTGGGCATCGTCCGGGCCGCGGTCGAGGCGGGTAAGGAGATAAGTGTGCTCGTCGACGAGACGAGGCCGCTATGGCAGGGAGCGCGGCTCACGGCCTGGGAGATGCTCCAGGAAGGGATACCGGCGACGCTCATCACCGACAACATGGCCGGTTGGTTCATGAGCCGCGGCGAGGTCGACGCCGTCATCGTCGGAGCGGACCGCATCGCGGCCAACGGCGACACGGCCAACAAAATCGGGACCTACTCGCTCGCCGTGCTGGCGGCGGCCCACGGGGTGCCCTTCTACGTGGCCGCGCCGCGGTCCACTGTAGACCCGGGCACCAAGTGCGGGGATGACATCGTCATCGAGGAGAGGTCGGCGGACGAGGTCAGGCGGCCCTACGGTCTCGAGGTGGCCCCGCCGGGCGTCAGGGTGGCCAACCCGGCTTTCGACGTGACCCCCGCGCGGCTCATCCGGGCTATGGTCACCGAGGCCGGGGTGGCGTGGCCGCCTTACGAGGTCAGCCTCGCCGGACTCCTCGACCGGCCGTGAAGGCCTACGGAGGTGCGTGGTCATGCTGGACCTGAAGTTCATCCGGGCCAACCCGGGTCTGGTCCGTGAGGGGCTCCGGAAGAAGAACATCGATGCGGACCTCGACGGCCTCCTCGAGGCCGACCGGAGGTGGCGGGAGGTCCTGGCCGCGGTCGAGGAGCTACGCTCGGTCAAGAACCGGGTCAGCGAGGACATCGCCGCCAAGAAGAAGACCGGCCGGGACGCCGAGCGGGACATCGCCGAGATGCGGAAGGTCTCCGAGCGCCTCAAGGACCTCGAGAGAGAGCTGCGCGAGCTCGAGGAGACCATCGGCCGCATCCTCCTTGAGGTGCCGAACCTCCCGCACCCGAGCGTGCCCGTCGGGCCGGACGCGAGCGGCAACGTGGAGGTCCGCCGGTGGGGGCAGCCGCGGGTCTTCTCCTTCCGGCCGCGGGCTCACTGGGACTTGGGGGTCGAACTCGGCATCCTGGACTTCGAGCGGGCCTCGAAGATAACGGGAGCGCGTTTCACCGTGTTCTTCGACGCCGCGTCGCGTCTGGTGCGGGCATTGATCAACTTCATGCTTGACCTTCACACGAGCGAGCACGGCTACCGCGAGGTGTTGCCGCCGTTCATGGTCAACGCGGCCAGCATGACCGGGACCGGGAACTTCCCGAAGTACCGCGAGGACGTCTTCGGTCTCAAAGAGTTCGACTACTACCTCGTACCCACGGCGGAAGTGCCGGTCACCAACCTGCACCGCGACGAGATCCTTCGGGCCGAGGACCTGCCGCTCTACTACGCGGCCTACACGCCTTGCTTCCGGTCTGAGGCCGGGGCGGCCGGTCGGGACACGCGTGGTCTCGTCCGGCAGCACCAGTTCGACAAAGTCGAGCTCGTCAAGTTCTCGCTGCCCGAGAAGTCGTACGAAGAGCTGGAGACGCTCACCGAGGCCGCGGCCGAGGTCCTGCGGAGGCTCGGCCTGCCCTATAGGGTGGTCGAGATGTGCACCGGCGACCTGGGGTTCGCCCAGGCCAAGAAGTACGACCTCGAGGTCTGGATGCCGAGCTACCAGACGTACGTCGAAATATCGTCTTGCAGCAATTTCGAGGATTTCCAGGCGCGCCGGGCCAACATCCGCTTCAGGCGGACTCCGACTTCCCGTCCGGAGTTCGTCCACACTCTCAACGGCTCCGGCGTGGCCATCGGGCGGTGCCTTGCCGCCATCCTGGAGAACTACCAGGAAGAGGACGGGAGCGTCCGTGTTCCCGAGGCCCTCTGGCCGTACACAAGGGGTCTCCGGACCATAGAGCCACTCGAGCGCATCGATATCGAATCGCCCTGACCCGGTAAGGTCGCCCGGGCGACGGCCGCAGCTCCGACCAGGACCGGAAGGCGTCGGGAGGTCGGAATTGACCGTGAAAAAGCGTGCGTGCTATAGTCAATGATGCCCATGCCGCGGTCGGCAGGCGGCCGTGCCACGCTGCCGGCGCGGTGGATGACGGAGCGGAGGGGTACCGTAACGGTAACGGACCGGTCTTGAAAACCGGCGCCCCACGGGGCTTGCGGGTTCGAATCCCGCCCCCTCCGCCAGGCTCGGGTCGGCGTGCCTTGAGTCCGAGCCGTCCGTGTGCTATCCTTGGCTCGACGACTTGAAAAGTGAATAGCGGAGAGGTGGGTGAGTGGCTGAAACCAAGCGCCTGCTAAGCGTTTGAGGGGGCTTAAACCTCCTCCGAGGGTTCGAATCCCTCCCTCTCCGCCAGGAAAGATGTGTGTGCGCCCGTAGCTCAGCTGGATTAGAGCGACTGACTACGGATCAGTAGGCCAGGGGTTCAAGTCCTCTCGGGCGCACCATTCTTTTTCTCACGATGCGCCCGTAGCTCAGGTGGACAGAGCAAGGGATTCCTAATCCCTGTGCCGGGGGTTCGAGTCCCTCCGGGCGCACCATTTTGTCTGGCGCCGGCTGGCGCGGGCTCGGGGGGCTGGCGGGCGGTGGCGTCGTCCGAAGACGAGGTCTTCATGGCCGAGGCCATCGCCGAGGCTAGGGCTGCCGCGGCGGCGGGGGAGGTCCCGGTGGGTGCGGTCCTCGTTGCCGACGGGGAGATCCTGGCCCGGGGCCGCAACCTCAGGGAGACCTGGGCCGACCCGACCGCGCATGCCGAGATGGTCGCCCTCCGGGAGGGCGCTAGGCGCAAGGGCACGTGGCACCTTGAGGGAACCACGCTCTACGTGACCATGGAACCCTGCCCCATGTGCGCCGGGGCCATGGTCCTCGCCCGGGTCGCCCGTCTGGTCTACGGGGCCGACGACCCCAAGGCCGGCGCGGCGGGGACGCTCATGAACATCGTCCAGGACCGGCGGCTCAACCACCGCCTCACGGTGACCCGAGGGGTCCGGGCGGGAGAGTGCGGCGAGATCCTCCGGGAGTTCTTCCGGGCCCGCCGAGGACGAGACCCGGGCCGGACCGGTGACGAGAACGACGGGGACAGTGTTGGGGCGGAGGGGTGTCGGAGCGGTTGATCGAGCTCGACTCGAAATCGAGTAGGCGTCTTAGAAGCGCCTCGTGGGTTCGAATCCCACCCCCTCCGCCAGCCTATCCCTCTGGGTCATGTCATAGGGTGTGGACAGTACGGATAGTCGGGGCCCGCACGGGCCCGGACCGAGTCAAGACGCGGAAGGGTGTCCGAGTGGCCTAAGGAGCACGCCTGGAGAGCGTGTAGGCGGCCTAAACCGCCTCGTGGGTTCAAATCCCACCCCTTCCGCCATTCTTTTGCTCTTTAGCACCGGAGAAATGACGAGAGCAGTGGCCGCGCTAGACGGGGAGGTAGCGGTGCCCTGGACCCGCAACCCGCTATAGCGGGGTCGAACTCCCACCCCCGGCCCGGCCCTGTCGGGCAGCCCGGCGGCGGAGGCGTAGACGACCTGGACCCGCGCAACGGGAACCCGTGAACCCCGTCAGGCCCGGAAGGGAGCAGCGGTAAGCGGGCAGGCCCGTGTGCCGCGGGCCACCCTGGTCCGAGCCGACCCCGTCGGAAGCGCCGGTAGGGCACTGGTCAAAGGTGGGTGCGCGGCCACCTTCATCCCTACAGGCTTTCTTCGCCGCCCCTCTCTCCGTCCCAGGTCGTCCCAGGTCCCTAGGACGTCGCCAGAGCCGCGATGTCAAGCCTGAGCGTTTTCACCATGTCCCGGATGACGTCGTACTCCGGGTCCTGGGCCTCGACCACCCCGTCGGTCCCCGTGAGAACCTTCCAGGCTGCCAGGGAATCCCCACCGCTCAACGCAGACAGGAAGGCGAGTCTCAGGCCGTCGACGAGGGTCGGGTCCAGTCCGGCCCTGACCGCGACGGTGGTCCCGGGCACGGGTTCGGTCTCCGCCAGTACGACGAGCCTGGCCTCGATGTCCGGCACCTCTGTCCGCAAGAGGGTCAGGGTTCCCTCCGGGCAGGCCGCCGCCGCCGCCGTGCCGCTCAGGACCGCACGGACGGAGGCCTCGGCGTCGCCGAGGAAGACGGCCCGGGAGAGTTCCTGGACGGTGAACACGCCGCTCCTCACCAGGAGGGCGGCCGGGAAGAGATATCCGAGCGGGGAGGCCGGATTGCTGAAGGCGACCACCCGGCCCTTGAGGTCGCCGAGCGAACGGGGCCCGCCCTCGGCCAGAGCCACGATTTGTGCTTTCGCCGCCGCCCTCCCGTGGCTGATGCTCTTGAACACCACGCGCGCCCCGCTTGTGTCGTGCGCGACGACGTAGGCGTAGGGGTTGAGGACGGCTGCATCCACTTGGCCGGCGTTCAAGGCCTTGACGAGGTCGCCCATGGTGGGGAACGCGTAGGGTTCGACCTTTATCTGCAACGCACGGCTCAAGGCCCGGCAGAGGGTCTCCCCGAGACCCAGGTGGTCGGCGGAGCTCCCCGTCGGAGCGACCAGGCCCAGGATGAGCTTGTCGGGGCCTTCCCGGCACCCCAAGGCGACGACCGAAGTCACGAGAGCCAAGACCAGGAGCACACCTGCTCCCCTTCTCAGGGTTCTGGACAACCCGTTGCCTCCTTGCCCGTCGAGGACTCTGCCGGAGTGTCCCCGAGACCTTCCGGTAGTCAGGCAGAACATGCCTTTGTCTGCGGTTTCGGCGGTCCCGTCCGGAACTCCTTGCCCTCCACAGGAAACACCGCGGGGTGCTCGAAAGTTCTCCCAAGACACCGCCCGGGAGCCCCGGGCTCGGTGCCGCTCGGCCGGGAGGGGCGAGCGTGACCTATCTCTCTCTCAATCGTCGCTGGCGTCCGAGGTCCTTCGAGGAAGTCACCAGACAAGAGCATGTCACGCGGACGCTGCAGAACGCCATCCGCCAGGGTCGTGTCGCCCAGGCCTATCTCTTCGGGGGTCGCCGGGGGACGGGGAAGACGACCATGGCCCGCCTTCTGGCCAAGGCTCTCAACTGCCAGGAAGCGGACCGGCCGACCCCGAGCCCGTGCGGTCGGTGCCCCTCCTGCGAGGCCATCGCGGCGGGGACTTCACCCGACGTCATCGAGCTCGACGCCGCCTCGAACCGGGGCATCGACGAGATCAGGGCCCTCCAGGAGAACGTGCACCTTCTCCCGATGACCGGGAGGTACAAGGTTTACATAATCGACGAGGCCCACCAGATGACGAAGGACGCCTACAACGCCTTTCTGAAGACTCTGGAGGAGCCTCCGAGGCACGTAGTCTTCGTCTTGGCCACTACGGAGCCGGAGAAGATCATCCCGACGGTACGCTCGCGGTGCCAGCGTTTCGACTTCCGCCCCGTCCCGGAGCCGGACATAGTCGCACGCCTCAGGACGGTGGCCGAGGCGGAGGGCATTCAGGCGACGGACGAGCTCCTCGGCCTTGTGGCCCGTAAGGCCGAGGGCAGCCTACGCGACGCTCTGGGGCTGCTCGAGCAGTGCGTGGCTTTCGCCGGGGAGCGGCCCACGGTCGAGGATTTCCTTCTCGTCACCGGCGGCCTTGAGAGGGACGCGGTCCGCCAATTGGCGGAACTCGTCAGGACCGGGAGGACGGCTCCGGCGGTCGCTCTCCTCGCTGACCTGGTCCGCGCCGGCAAGGACCCCCACGCGGTCGCCGACGGGCTCGTCTCCTACTTGAGGGAAGTCTTCCTCGCCGGGCTCGGGTCGGGCGAGACGGCCCATGACGGGCTGGAGGCCGAAGCGCCCCCCGACCCGCAGACGGCTGAGGACGCCCGTCGATGGGCCATCCCCCTGCTCGTCGAGGCCCTGGAGGTGTTGGTCAAGGCCAGCGCGGAGATGCGCTTCTCCCCCCAACCCCGCCTCATCCTTGAGATGGCCCTCCTCCGGCTGTGCCGGGCGGCAGGCAGCGATGCGCCGGGGAGCCGGGTGCCACACCCCGCCACCGGACCAGCGCCGGGTCCCGGGTCTTTGCCGGCGCCTCCCGCTTCCGCGCCGGCCCGACCGAAGGCGACCGGTCCCGTGCCTGCCCCGTCCGGGGCGCCCGCGTCCGGACCGGCCGGGACCGGAGCCGGCGACCGGCCCCCGCAGGTTCGCTCGGCTCTGCCCGCGGCCGGCGATGGCCCGCCCACCTTGCAGTGGCTCCGCGACAACTGGGAGGACCTCCTCGACCGCGTCCGGCGGAAGAACGTCTTCATCCGGGCCTACCTTCTCAAGGCGAGGCCTACGGGTCTGGCCGACGGTGTCCTGACTCTGGGGTTCGTCGCCAAGTTCCACAAGGAGCAGATGGAACAGGAGAAGAACCGCCGGGTCCTCGAGGAGGCGCTGCGAGAGTTCACCGGCGTGGAGCTCCGGGTCCGCTGCCGGATCCTGGAGGAGGCCGAGGTGGCTTCGCCTCGGGTCGTGGAGCCCGAGCCTCCGCCACAGGCTCCCGCAGTACCGCGGGAGCGCCCGGTGCGTCTCCCGAAGCCGGGCGCGCCGGGGAGGAGCGGCACCCCACCCGTCCCGCCCGCCGGTGGGCCACCCAGCGGGCCGCCCGAAGGGCCACCCGAAGGGCCACCCGGGCCACCTGGCGGGGAGACCCGGGAGGGCGTCTTGAAATCTAAGACACCGGAAACCATTCGTAGCGCGCTGGCCATCTTCGGCGGGAAGGTCGTCGACGACCAGGCCGGCGGGTCGGACCCATAGTCCCGGGAGGGTGCCCCACATGGCTGCGTTCGACATGAACAAGATCATGCGGCAGGCCCAGAAGCTGCAGAGCGAGATCGAGCGAGTCCGGCGGGAGGTCGCCGAGAAGACGGTCGAAGCCACGGCCGGCGGTGGCAAAGTCCGGGCCAAGGTGACCGGCGAGAAGGAGCTCGTGGAGCTGGTCATCGACCCCGAGGTCGTCGACCCTGGGGACGTGGAGATGCTGCAGGACCTCGTCATCGCGGCGGTGAACGAGGCCTACCGCATGGCCGATGAGATGGTCGCCGCCGAGATGGGCAAGGTGGCCGGGGCCTTCGGCCTGCCCGCCTTGCCGGGACTCCTCCCCGGGAGAGGGTAGACCGTGATCGGCTCGCACTATCCGGAGGCTCTGGCCCGGCTCATTCAGGAGCTGAGGCGCTTGCCGGGCATCGGCCCGAAGTCGGCGCAGAGGCTCGCGTTCCACATCCTGGGCCGAGAAGAGGCCGACGTCGTCGCCCTGGCGACGGCACTCACGGAGGCCAAGCGGCGCATCCAGCGGTGCCGGACGTGCTTCAACCTCGCCGACAGCCAACCCTGCCGCATCTGTTCCGACCCGGCCAGGGACCGTGGCACCATCTGCGTGGTCGAGGAGGCCAACGACCTCGTCGCCATGGAGCGGACGCGGACCTACGCCGGTCTCTACCACGTCCTCGAAGGTGCGCTCTCCCCGCTGGAGGGCGTGGGGCCGGAGGCCCTCCGCCTGCCGGAGCTCCTCGCGAGGGTCAAGGCCGGTGGCGTGAGGGAGGTCATCCTCGCCACGAACCCTACCGTGGAGGGCGAGGCCACGGCGATGTACATCGCCAAGCAGCTGCGTCCTCTCGGCGTCAAGGTGACCAGGATCGCCCGGGGGGTACCCGTCGGGGGCGACCTGGAGTACGCCGACGAAGTCACCCTGGCCCGGGCCCTCGAGGGGCGCCGGGACATCTGAGGGTATAGGGTCCCGGGCTGGAGGCCAGAATGGCTGACTGGAGAGGCCATCTGGCGGGAGGTCCGGTAGCCCGTGGCGTCTTTGGGCGAGGTCCTGGGGAGCTTGTCCGCGCGTCTTCTTCCCCCGGAGGTCGAGTTCGGTCTGCCTACGGGCCGGCCTCCGACGCCCCGCGAGAGCATCGCCAAGGCCCGGGACGAATGGCTGGCCGCGAAGAACTATTTCGAGATCGTCTCCGACCCTGACCTGGTGGACCACGCCATCTATCTCCTGGAGGCCGCCGAGAGGAAATACATGTACCTCCTGAAGCGGGCCAAGACCCTGGGGCCGGACAACCCTTCGTTCTAGACTCCCCGTCTCGCTCCCGGGACACCCGCCTAGCACCTTCGTCTTGCTTCTGGGACCCGCCCCTCTCCCTCGGCCGCCTTGCCGCCGTCGCCCGGCCCGCCTCCGTTCTAAGGGCACCCGTCCCGGCATAGCCCCTACGGCGGGGGTGCCCGGCCGTGAGTCTGGAGCTCGTCCTGGCCTACCTGTTCGTTCTGCTGCTCATCTACGTCTTGGTTCGGCTCCTCTACGGGCCCCTCCGCTTTCTAGTCAGAGTCGCCTACCGCACCCTCCTGGGGGCCGGTGCCTTGTGGGTGGTCAACCTCATCGGCGGCCTGTTTGGTTACCACCTCCCGCTCAACCTCCCGACGGCGATGATCACAGGCCTACTCGGGCTCCCCGGACTGGCGGTGGTAGCGATCTTGAGGCAGCTCACCGCTTGAAGCCCCGCCCCCTTCTCCCGCTTTTCCCGGGAAACCTCGGGGCACCCAGGGACAATCCTAGGACCGGTCATCATCGGCCGGGGGCGGGTGACGGGAAATGAACGGTCTACAAGAGGTGCGCTGGCACGGCCGGGGTGGTCAGGGCGCGAAGACGGCGGCCATCCTGCTGGCGGAGGCCGCGGCAGAGGCCGGTCTCTTCGTACAGGGATTCCCGGAGTACGGGCCGGAACGGATGGGGGCGCCGGTGCTCGCCTTCAACCGGATCTCCGACTGCCCGATATCCCTCCACTGCCACGTGAGCCACCCTTCGCTGGTGGCCGTCCTGGACGCCACGTTGGCCGAGGGGCCCGGCGTGACGGCCGGGCTACAGCCCGGCGGGGCCGTGGTCGTGAACACTTCCGAGAGCCCGGAGCGCCTACGGCCGAGACTCGGGCTGGGCGACCGTCCCGACGTCCGCGTGGCGACCGTCGACGCGACGGGCATCGCCATGAGGACACTGGGTCAACCTATCCCGAACATGCCCATGCTCGGGGCGGTCGTCCGGGTGACGGGTCTGCTGGATTTCGAGCGGTTCCTGGAGGTCATGGGGACTCTTCTCCGCGAGAAGTGGAGGACGAAGCCACGGCTCGTCCCGGGCAATCTCGAGGCGATCCGGGTAGCCTACGGCGAGGTGAACGAGTGGTGAGTGTCCGGCCGCAGGGAGGCTCGGGCCTGGCGCCGGTGACGCAGGGGGAGGGTGGCGACCTCCCCCGGGAGGGTGCCGGCTGGCGGGAGCTACCACCGGGGGGCATCATCCTGATCCCCGGCGGGTCGGAGCGGTACACCACCGGGGACTGGCGCACATCCCGACCGGTCTGGCACCGGGAGCGCTGCATCCAGTGTCTTCTGTGCTGGGTGTACTGCCCCGACGGAGCCATCCGCACCGAGGACGGCAAGGTCGTCGGAGTGGACCTCCGCTACTGCAAGGGCTGCGGCATCTGCGCCGCGGAGTGCCCCGACAAGGCGAGGGCCATCGAGATGGTCCCGGAGGCCCGGGCGAGGCGGGAAGGGGTCTAGATGGCTGGGCAGGCGACTGCCACGGACCAGAAGAAGGCGGGCGGCCGCCGTCTCGCCCTGACGGGGAACGAAGCCGTCGCCTTGGCCATCCGCCAGGTGTCTCCGGACGTCGTCGCGGCCTACCCCATCACGCCGCAGACGGACATAGTCCAGTACGTGGCGTCCTTCGTGGCCGACGGGCTCATCGACACCGAGTTCGTGACGGTCGAGAGCGAGCATAGCGCAATGAGCGCCGTGGTCGGGGCAGCCGCCGCCGGAGCCCGGGCTATGACGGCCACTTCTGCCAACGGGCTGGCCCTGATGTGGGAGGTCCTCTATATCGCGGCCGGGCTCCGCCTCCCGGTCGTGATGGCCGTCGTCAACCGGGCCCTGAGTGCCCCGCTGAACATCCATTGCGACCACTCCGATGCGATGGGTGCCCGCGACTCCGGGTGGATCCAGCTTTGGTCGGAAGACGCCCAGGAGGCCTACGACAATCTGTTGCAGGCAGTCCGGATTGCCGAGGACCCGCGGGTCCAGCTCCCGGTCATGGTCTGCCTTGACGGCTTCATCATCAGCCACGCTCTGTTGAACGTCGAGGTAATCGCCGACGAGGCGGTGCGGGCCTTCGTCGGGGAGTACCGCCCCGCGTATAGCGTGCTCGACCCCGACCGGCCGGTCACCGTCGGACCGCTTGACCTCTACGACTTCTACTTCGAGCACAAGAGGCAGCAGGCCGAGGCCATGCGGACTGCACCCGAGGTCATCCGGGAGGTCGCCCGGGATTTCGCCCGCGTCTGCGGACGGGGATACGACCTCGTCGAGGGCTACCGGATGGAGGACGCCGAGGTCGCCGTCGTGGCGCTGGGGTCGACCGCCGGGACCGTGCGGCACGTCGTGGACGTGGTCCGGGCCGAAGGGTGGCCCGTGGGCCTGGTCAAACCGCGGGTCTTCCGCCCTTTCCCGGCGGACGAGATGCTCTCGCTGCTCGGGCGGCTCGGTGCCGTGGCGGTCTTGGACCGCTCGGACGGGATGGCCGGCCGGGGCGGTCCCCTGTTCGCCGAGGTGCGTTCGGCCCTCTATCGTCTGGCCGAGGGGCGCGCGTCCGGTCGCTCCCCGGTGACGCTCGATTTCGTCTACGGCCTCGGGGGGCGAGACCTCGACCCGGTCGCGGTGCGCCGGGTGTACGCCCGTCTCAGGGAAGTCACCGGCACGGGCAAGCCGGGGCCGGAGGTAACTTACCTGGGAGTGCGAGAGTGAGAGGGGTGACGGAGTGACCGGGGGTGACGCGATGGCCGAGAAGGAGCGCGCGGGGGACCGGGTCCCGCCCCACGAGCGCCTCAGCTTGCGCGACTTGGCGAGGGTCCAGCAGCTACTCGCCCCGGGGCACCGGCTCTGCGCGGGCTGCGGGGCCCCCATCGCGGTGCGTCAGATCATGGCCGGCCTGACCACGCCGGCCGTGGTGGGCTGCGCCACCGGTTGCCTAGAGGTAGCGACCACCATCTACCCGTACACATCGTGGCGATGCTCCTTCATCCACAGCGCTTTCGAGAACGTCGCGGCGACCATGAGCGGGGTCGAAGCCGCTTACCGGGCCTTGCGCCGGCGGGGCCGGGTCGACCGGGAGATGACTTTCATCGCCTTCGCCGGCGACGGGGGCACCTACGACATCGGTCTGCAGGCCTTGTCGGGCATGTTCGAGAGAAGGCAGCGCGTGGTCTTCATCTGCTACGACAACGGCGCTTATATGAACACCGGCATCCAGCGGTCGGGGGCCACACCGCGTGGAGCCGACACCACGACCAGTCCGGTGGGGGCGCGCTCGGCCGGTAAGCGGGAGCCCAAGAAGGACCTGCTCGCCATCGCCGTGGCGCACGGTGTCCCCTACGCCGCCCAGGCGGCGCCCAGTCACTGGCGGGACCTCGTCAGAAAGGCCCGCAAGGCCTTCGAGGCGCCCGGCCCGGCTTTTCTCAGCGTCCTGGCGCCTTGCCCTCGTGGTTGGCGTTACGACACGGCCGCGACCATCGGACTGACCCGGCTGGCCGTCGAGACCTGCTTCTGGCCGCTGGTGGAGGTGGAGGGGGGCCGGTGGCGCGTCACCTACCGCCCGCCGTCCCCGCGGCCTTTGACCGATTTCCTGAGGCCGCAAGGTCGCTTTAGGCACCTCTTCGAGCCTCACAACGAGGCGCTCTTGAAAGAGCTGCAGGAAGGTATCGACCAGCGCTGGAACGAGCTTCTCTCAAGGTGTTCCGAAGATTGAGCGGCATGCTCCTGAAGACGGCGACTTGACAGTCACGACGGGGACCGGGGCCGTTGCGGCCGCGGTGATGCCGTGCTATAATCTTCTCCGCGAATGGGCCGATTGCGGCCTTGACAAGTTCAAAGCCTCAGTCCAACGCTGGGGGATAGTGTAGCGGTAACACAGGTGACTCTGGATCATCTATCGGAGGTTCGAGCCCTCCTCCCCCAGCCATTTTTTGTGCTCAGAGCTTCGGCCCGATGGTCTAGAGGCCTAGGACGCAGCCCTCTCAAGGCTGAAACACGGGTTCGAATCCCGTTCGGGCCGCCATGCTTCGGACGCGACCCAGCCCGGAGCGGCTGGGTCGCGTCGCTTCGAGCCCCGGGATACCGCAAGAGGCGTCCGGCGTATGATAATCTGGACGACCGGGCGGTGCCGTCCGGGAGTCGAGTCCTCCCCGATCCATTTCTTCCGGAGAGCGCCGCTCCTACCAGCTTGACAGGTCCTTCTGACGGGTGCTAGTATGTTTAGTGCGCCGCGGGACGCGCGAGTGCGCGTCCGCGGTGCTGACATGAGAGGCTTCGGTCCTTGAAAACTGAACAGTGGCAGCGAGTCGGGCGAGGTTGGGCCCTTGGAGTGTGGAGGAGGGTCCGGGCCTTGGCGGCTCAATGAGTACTCCTCGTTTGGTTACGCCCGGTCCCCGTGGGCCTTGGCCGAGAGGTCGGGGCTATGGGGGCTGGATGGGCCAGGTTTTGACGGAGAGTTTGATCCTGGCTCAGGACGAACGCTGGCGGCGTGCCTAATACATGCAAGTCGAGCGGGGTGGCTTTGGAGGCTTGCCTTCAGGGCCACCTAGCGGCGGACGGGTGAGTAACGCGTGGGTAATCTACCTTCCGGTCCGGGACAACCTTGGGAAACCGGGGCTAATACCGGATGGACCCTCTGGGCGATGCCGGTGAGGGGAAAGGTGGCCTCTGCTTGCAAGCTATCGCCGGGAGATGAGCCCGCGTCCCATTAGCTAGTTGGTGGGGTAAAGGCCCACCAAGGCGACGATGGGTAGCCGGTCTGAGAGGATGGCCGGCCACACTGGGACTGAGACACGGCCCAGACTCCTACGGGAGGCAGCAGTCGGGAATCTTGGGCAATGGGCGAAAGCCTGACCCAGCGACGCCGCGTGGGGGACGAAGGCCTTCGGGTTGTAAACCCCTGTCTTCGGGAACGAACGAGCCACCGGCTAACACCCGGTGGAGGTGACGGTACCCGAGGAGGAAGCCCCGGCTAACTACGTGCCAGCAGCCGCGGTAACACGTAGGGGGCGAGCGTTGTCCGGAATTACTGGGCGTAAAGAGCGAGCAGGCGGCTATGGAAGTCGGGTGTGAAAACCGTCGGCTCAACCGGCGGACTGCATCCGATACTCCATGGCTTGAGGGCAGGAGAGGGAAGCGGAATTCCCGGTGTAGCGGTGAAATGCGTAGATATCGGGAGGAACACCAGTGGCGAAGGCGGCTTCCTGGTCTGCACCTGACGCTGAGTCGCGAAAGCTAGGGGAGCGAACGGGATTAGATACCCCGGTAGTCCTAGCCGTAAACGATGGACACTAGGTGTGGGAGGTATCGACCCCTTCCGTGCCGCAGCTAACGCATTAAGTGTCCCGCCTGGGGAGTACGGCCGCAAGGTTGAAACTCAAAGGAATTGACGGGACCCCGCACAAGCAGTGGAGCATGTGGTTTAATTCGAAGCAACGCGAAGAACCTTACCAGGGCTTGACATCCCGCGAACCCGGTGGAAACACTGGGGTGCCCGCGAGGGAGCGCGGAGACAGGTGCTGCATGGTTGTCGTCAGCTCGTGTCGTGAGATGTTGGGTTAAGTCCCGCAACGAGCGCAACCCCTATCCTTTGTTGCCAGCGGTTTGGCCGGGCACTCAAAGGAGACTGCCGGAGACGATCCGGAGGAAGGTGGGGATGACGTCAAATCCTCATGGCCCTTATGTCCTGGGCGACACACGTGCTACAATGGCCTGCACAGAGGGCTGCAACGCCGTGAGGCGGAGCCAATCCCCCAAAACAGGTCCCAGTTCGGATTGAAGGCTGCAACTCGCCTTCATGAAGCCGGAATTGCTAGTAATCGCGGATCAGCCATGCCGCGGTGAATACGTTCCCGGGGTTTGTACACACCGCCCGTCACACCATGGGAGCTGGCAACACCCGAAGTCGGTGAGCTAACCCGAAAGGGAGGCAGCCGCCGAAGGTGGGGCTGGTGACTGGGGTGAAGTCGTAACAAGGTAGCCGTATCGGAAGGTGCGGCTGGATCACCTCCTTTCTAAGGAGCCCCGAGCGTGGCCACGGTGTGCGCCACGCCATAAGCTCCTAGGTCGATAGCCGCCCTAAGACCCGATACCTCCACCCACAACCGACCCGACCACCCGCCTCCTGCCACTGTCCAGTTTTGAGGGGCCGACGCTCCTCTGCTCTTTGAAAACCGCATATGGGAGAGGCCCGTGGACGGGTAGGGTAAGGAAGGACTCGTCTCGGGTGACCTGTGCAAGAAGGGTAGAGGGTGGGTTGGCCTGGGTGATGAGGAGTGGGTCAAGCTACTAAGGGCGCATGGTGGATGCCTTGGCGTCGGGAGCCGATGAAGGACGCAGCGAGCTGCGATAAGCCTCGGGTAGCCGCAAGCAGGCGTCGATCCGGGGATATCCGAATGGGGCAACCCACCGCGGGTAATGCCGCGGTATCGGCCGGTGAACCCATAGCCGGTCGAGGGCAACCGGGGGGAACTGAAACATCTAAGTACCCCGAGGAAAAGACATCAACTGAGATTCCGCGAGTAGTGGCGAGCGAAAGCGGAGGAGCCCAAACCCGGGGAGTGTCAAGGCCACGACCGTTGCTCTCCGGGGGTTGTGGGGCCGTGCCGGGCCGCGTCGTGGGGCGGCCGGGGAGTGGAGAAAACGCACGTCTAGCCGAAGCGACCTGGAAAGGTCCGCCGTAGGAGGTAACAGCCCTGTAGGCGAAAGGCGGTGCGTCTCCCTGGGCAAGGTACCCGAGTACCACGGGACACGTGGAATCCCGTGGGAAGCTGGGAGGACCACCTTCCAAGGCTAAATACTCCCCGACGACCGATAGTGGACCAGTACCGTGAGGGAAAGGTGAAAAGAACCGCGGGAGCGGAGTGAAACAGAACCTGAAACCATGCGCCTACAAGCAGTTGGAGGGTGCGAGCCGGAAGGCTCGGCCTGACAGCGTGCCTATTGAAGAATGAACCGGCGAGTTACGCTACGTAGCGAGGTTAAGGGCCTGGAGGTCCGGAGCCGTAGCGAAAGCGAGTCCGAACAGGGCGACAAGTTGCGTGGCGTAGACCCGAAGCCGCGTGAGCTACCCATGGCCAGGGTGAAGCGGAGGTAAGACTCCGTGGAGGCCCGAACCCGTCGGTGTTGAAAAACCGTGGGATGAGCTGTGGGTAGAGGTGAAACGCCAACCGAACGCGGAGATAGCTGGTTCTCCCCGAAATAGCTTTAGGGCTAGCCTCAAGGCGTGTGTCGCGGGGGTAGAGCACTGGTTGGGCTAGGGGCCCCACAAGGTTACCGAACCCATTCAAACTCCGAATCCCGTGACATGGACCTTGGGAGTCAGACTGCGGGGGATAAGCTCCGTGGTCAAAAGGGGAACAGCCCAGACCGTCAGCTAAGGTCCCCAAGTACAGGCTAAGTGTTAAGTAAAAGGATGTGGCGAGGCCGAGACAACCAGGATGTTGGCTTAGAAGCAGCCATCATTTAAAGAGTGCGTAATAGCTCACTGGTCAAGTGTCGCCGCGCCGAAAATGTAGCGGGGCTCAAGCCTGTCACCGAAGCTACGGACTCCCGTAAGGGGAGTGGTAGGGGAGCGTTCCGCTCGCGGCGAAGCCGGGTCGTGAGGCACCGGTGGAGCGGGCGGAAGTGAGAATGCCGGTATGAGTAGCGAAAAGGCCGGTGAGAATCCGGCCCGCCGAAAGCCTAAGGTTTCCTGAGGAAGGCTCGTCCGCTCAGGGTTAGTCGGGACCTAAGCCGAGGCCTAAGGGCGTAGGCGATGGACAACGGGTTGATATTCCCGTACCGCCGTGTCGCCGTCACGAGCGATGGGGTGACGCAGGAGGGTAGGCGTAGCCGGCCGTTGGTCGTGCCGGTCCAAGCCCGTAGGGAGCTTCGCCAGGCAAATCCGGTGAGGCTATCCTGAGGGGTGATGGGGAGGGAAACTCCAAGTACCGAACTTGCCGATCCCACGCTGCCGAGAAAAACCTCTAGCCAGGCGACCGGCGCCCGTACCGCAAACCGACACAGGTAGGCAGGGAGAGCATCCTAAGGCGCGCGGGAGAACCCTCGTCAAGGAACTCGGCAAAATGACCCCGTAACTTCGGGACAAGGGGTGCCCTGCGGGGTGAGGGGGCTTGCCCCCCGAGCCCGGTGGGGCCGCAGAGAAACGGCCCAAGCGACTGTTTAACAAAAACACAGGTCCCTGCTAAGGAGAAATCCGACGTATAGGGGCTGACGCCTGCCCAGTGCCGGAAGGTTAAGGGGAGGGGTTAGGGGGAGACCCCGAAGCTCCGAGCCGAAGCCCCGGTGAACGGCGGCCGTAACTATAACGGTCCTAAGGTAGCGAAATTCCTAGTCGGGTAAGTTCCGACCCGCACGAAAGGCGTAACGACTTGGGCGCTGTCTCGACGGGGGACCCGGTGAAATTGAAATACCTGTGAAGATGCAGGTTACCCGCGACTGGACAGAAAGACCCCGTGGAGCTTTACTGTAACCTGATATTGGACTTTGGTGGGTCATGTATAGGATAGGTGGGAGGCTGCGAAGCCGGGGCGCCAGCCTCGGTGGAGCCGACCTTGGAATACCACCCTTGAGTCATCGAAGTTCTAACCCCAGCCCCTTGAGCGGGGCGGGGGACAGTGTCAGGCGGGCAGTTTGACTGGGGCGGTCGCCTCCTAAAAGGTAACGGAGGCGCCCAAAGGTTCCCTCAGCGCGGTTGGAAATCGCGCGTGGAGTGCAAAGGCACAAGGGAGCTTGACTGCGAGACCCACAAGTCGAGCAGGGACGAAAGTCGGGCTTAGTGACCCACCGGCGCTGTGTGGAAGGGCCGGTGCTCAACGGACAAAAGTTACCCCGGGGATAACAGGCTGATCTCGCCCAAGAGTCCACATCGACGGCGAGGTTTGGCACCTCGATGTCGGCTCATCGCATCCTGGGGCTGGAGCAGGTCCCAAGGGTTGGGCTGTTCGCCCATTAAAGCGGTACGTGAGCTGGGTTCAGAACGTCGTGAGACAGTTCGGTCCATATCCGTCGTGGGCGTAGGAAACCTGAGGGGAGCCGCCCCTAGTATGAGAAGACCGGGGTGGACGGACCGCCGGTGTACCAGTTGTCCCGCCAGGGGCAAACGCTGGGTAGCTGTGTCCGGAAGGGATAAGCGCTGAAAGCATCTAAGCACGAAGCCCCCCCCAAGATGAGGTTTCCCACCCGGAAGGGGTAAGACCCCAGGTAGACTACCTGGTTGATAGGCCGGGAGTGTAAGGACCGTAAGGTCTTCAGCTTACCGGTACTAACCGGTCGAGGGCTTGACCCACCATACCTTGACCACCGACCACCCGACACCCCACGCACGGGTGACCCAAGACGAGTCGACCCCCACGACCTCTCCCAAAGCGGTTTTCAAACCACCTTTCCGGTGGCTACGGCGGAGGGGAAACACCCGTTCCCATCCCGAACACGGTAGTTAAGCCCTCCAGCGCCGATGGTACTCGACGGGTAACCGTCCGGGAGAGTAGGTCGCCGCCGGAAAACCATTCAAAAATCGAACCACAGCGTTCGCGACTTATCACGGGAGGCGCGGCTCCCGGCAAGGGCCCCGGACCGACGGCCAGGTCCGGGGCGTTTGCTTTTTGGGGGGCCGGGTTCGGGTCAGAGAGTGCTCCCGGACGCTGTCGCTGAAGGTGACGTCGAGGCGGCCGAGACCCTTGGCGGTCGCGGTCAGGGTGATGGAGTGTCGCCCGCTACCGATGATGCGGGCCTGGACCCGGACGGTGATGCGACCGCGGGGCACCGACCATGGCCGGGAAGGCGAGATGGCCTCGGCCTTCTTGGACTGGTCGGGGGTGACGAAGGAGATGCCTGCCGCGGGTCAGGGCTCGCCGTCTACCTCGACACCGGAGACTCGGGTCAGGCGGAGACCAGGGAGGCTGTTCCGCACCTCGAAGGCGAACCCGTTCTGCAAAGGTTTCAACGTACCGGGTATGTAACTCCGCCGGAGTAGGAAGCCGGGTAGGAGCTTCAATCGCCCTCACCTCCGGTAGGGCCGCCCGACCCTATCCTTCCCGGTCCCGGGGGCGCATCCGTAGACGCGGAAGTATTCCCTCCCCCGTCCTACCACTACCCTCCGGGGGAGGAGAGGACCCGACCGGGAAGGAATTGCGGGAATCAACCCGAAATCGAACCCGGCCTCGAGAGCACGCCGGGAGGTGAGACCATGGCTCTCAAGATCACGGAGGATTGCGCCAGCTGCGGAGTCTGCGAGGCGGAGTGCCCCAACAAGGCCATCAGCCAGGGTGACACCCAGTACGTCATCGACCCTGACAAGTGCACCGAGTGCGTCGGCTTCTTCGACGAGCCGCAGTGCGCCTCGGTCTGCCCGGTCGAGGCCTGCGTGAAGGACCGCGACCGCGCGGAGTCCAAGGAAGAGCTCCTGGCGAAGAAGAAGCGCCTGCACGGAGAGTGACGGAGCCCGGCGCTCACTCGGAGCTTGGCGCCGGTCGCGGTCTTGTCACCCGCAGAGGGGGCGGCCGGGGACTGACCGGCCGCCCCCGGCTTATGAACATGACTACGCTTGGTCCTCGCGGACCGAGAAGCGGTCGAACTCACCGGTGTAAGGCTCCCACGTGACGTGGACTGCCGTGACGACCGCCCGCGGAGAGCCTCGGTGGCACCATTCCAGCATGGCCCGGACGGCGGGCTCGTTCCCTTCGAGGACGGCCTCCACGGAGCCGTCGCGCCGGTTCCTCACCCATCCGGTCACGCCGAGGCGCATAGCCTTGTCCCGCGCGTGGGCGCGGTAGTACACTCCCTGGACCCGCCCCTCGACACGGACGTGGGCGCGCAGCATCTTCTCCTGGAGTGCTTGGGGTCGCCTCGGGCCGAAAATCTCGGCCAGCCGGCGCCCCCCGACCAACCTTGGCCGTCTCATGGCGTCACCTCTAGGCCGAGGGCCACCATCCCATTCTACCAAGAATGGATGACACCTCCAGCCTCGCGGGGTCACTGGCGGGGCCGGTCCGGCGGAGCGATGACCACGCGACCCTCAAGGACCTAGGCTACCCGGGTCAGGGAGGGGACGGGAGGGGACGATAGACCGTGCGCGGTGAGACCCAGGAAACATCAGCGGGCGACCGGGTGGCCGCCCCCATCCTCGAGGCCCTTGCTACCCACCTGCGGCGGCGGGCCACGCGGTTCCATGTCCCCGGACACAAGGGTGGCCGGGGAGCTTTCCGCGAACTCCGCGAGCTCTTCGGGCCCGCACTTCTCCGCCTGGACTTGACCGAGCTCGGTGGGCTCGATGACCCGGCCAACCCGCGTCCGGACGGCCCCATCGACCGGGCCGGTCGCCTGGCCGCGGACGTCTGGGCGGCGTCCCGGGCGAGACTGCTCTTCGGAGGCGCCACGGCCGGGGTGACCGGTCTCATCCTCGCTTTGACCGGGCCGGGTGATGTCCTCTTGGCGACGGCACCCTTCCACCGCTCGGTCGTGGCCGGGGCTATCCTGTCCGGGTGCATGCTCCGCGTGCTCCCACCGCGTCTCATCGGTCCCGCCGCCCTGCCGGCTCCCGCGGCTCCCGAGACGGTCGCCGAAGCCCTAGCGAGACACCGCCCGCGAGCCGTCTTAGTGACCAGTCCTACTTACCATGGCCTCGTGGCGGATGTCGCCCGGGTCGCCACCGTCTGCCGGGAGCACGGAGTCCCTCTCCTCGTGGATGGCGCTCATGGTGCCCATCTGGGCTTGGCGGAGAGCCTACCACCCTCCCCCCTCGAGGCTGGCGCGAGTGCGGTGGTGCTGAGCCTGCACAAGACGGCCGGCGCTCTCACCCCGGGCGCCGTCGTGGTCCTCGGCCCGGCGCGGACCGCAGGGTCCGGTCCCGCCGACGGACCAGCTCCTTCCATCGACCCAGACCATCTCGATGCTGCTCTCCGGCTGGTCCAGACCTCGAGCCCCTCGTGGCCCGTTCTTGCCTCGTTGGACGTCGCCCGTCGTCGCCTAGCCCTCCACGGGAAGGACGACTGGGCCCGGGCGGTGCGCCTGGCCGAGGAGACCCGCGCCGCGGTGCGCCGCGGAGCACCGCACTGGTTCCGACCGCTGGTGCCGGCAACCGATTTCCCGGGTGATGTCGCCCACGACCCGACGCGGCTGGTGTTCGTCCTAGACCGTGACGCGCCCCCGGGCCTGACCGGGCTGGACGTAGGCGCGGCCCTCGCCGCGGCCGGCGTAGACGTCGAGATGGCCGGTTGGGCGGAGGTCGTCCTGGTGGTCACCCCGGCGGACACGCCGAAGGCCCACCGGCGCCTCGTGGGCTCGCTCCTGGGCGTTCTGGAGCAGGTCGGGGAGCTGGGGGCGTCGCTCACGGCCGACACTCCGGCCAGGGCGGGCCGCCTCGGGGGGAGGGAATCGGCGCTGGCTTTGGAGAAAGAGTGCTGGGAGGCCGCTCCCGACCTGGAGACGGCTCCCGCGGACGCGTTCCGCCGCTCCCGCCGGTGGGTGCCCCTGGTCGAGGCTGCCGGCCGCCTGGCTGCCGATGTCGTCTGCCCGTACCCTCCGGGCGTCCCGCTGGTCGTCCCCGGCCAGCGGTTGTGGCCCTCGGCCCTGCGCTACCTCGAGCTCCTCGTGGGTACAGGCGGAGCGACTCACGGTCTCCGTCCGGGACCGGTTGAAAGGGACCGAGGCGGAGACGGACCGGCGGGGCGGAGAACGGAAGTCCGGGTGGCGGAGTAACCGGCAAGGAGCGGGGAGAGATGAGGCGCGGAGGCTTCTTCGTCTCGGTCGAGGGCGGCGACAAGACGGGCAAGACCACGCAGGCGGCCTTGCTGGTGCAGGAGCTCCGGACTCTGGGCTACGCGGTGGTCCTCACCCGGGAGCCCGGAGGGACCCCGGCCGGAGAAGCGATCCGCGACGTGCTCCTGGCGAGGAGGGAAGGAGCCTTGACCCCGGTCACCGAGGCCCTGCTCTTCGCTGCTTCGCGGGGCCAGCTCGTGGCGGAGGTAGTCAGGCCGGCGCTGGAGAACGGGCAGGTCGTGGTGGCCGACCGGTACGTGGACTCGAGTCTGGCCTACCAAGCCTTCGGTCTCGGGCTGCCCTTCGAGCGTGTCCTGGAGGTCAACGAGTGGGCCACGGGGGCCCTGTGGCCGGACCTCACCATCCTCCTGGACTGTGACGACATGGAGACGGTCTGGGCGAGGCCGCGTGAGGGTGAGTCCGACCGCATAGAAGAGCGCGAGGCCGCCTTCCACCGGAGGGTGGCGGAGGGCTACCGGGAGCTCGCCCGACGCTACCCCGAACGCTACGTGACGGTCGACGCCGGGCGGCCGGTGGCGGAGGTAGCCGAGGCGGTGAGGAGCATCGTCCTCGGAAGGCTGTCAAGACAGCAGGTCGCCACGGAGAGGAGGTGCCCGGGCAATGAAGCTGATCGTGGCCGTGGTGCAGGACAAGGATGCGCCTAAGTGTCTGGGCGAGCTCGTCAGGCGAGGCTTCCGGGCCACCCGGCTCGCAAGCACGGGCGGGTTCCTCAAGGAGGGGAACACCACCCTGCTCCTCGGGGTGGACGACGAGCAGGTCGACACCGTCCTGGAGGTCATCGGGGCTACGTGCCGGGCGCGCGAGCAGCTTGTCACGCCCCTGACCGCGAGCGGGGGCGCGGTCGACGCTTACATGCCGTACCCCGTGGAGGTCTTGGTCGGCGGAGCAACGGTCTTCGTTCTTGAAGTCGTGAAGTGTGTCAAGACGTAGGACCGGACCGGTCTCCCTTGATCCCGATGCATCTCCCTCTTGCACAGCCGGGCGCCGCGGCCTTCCTCCGGGCCGCCCTCAGGCGCGGCCGCCTGGCGAACGCATACTTGATCTCGGGGCCAGGCGGGACGGCCAAGACCGAGCTGGCCCTGGCTTTGGCACAGAGCGCGCTCTGCTCTCGACAGGAGGCCGGCTACCCCTGCGGGACGTGCGAGTGCTGCCGCGCCGTCGCGGCGGGGCGGCACCCCGACGTTGTGATCGTCCGGCCCGAGAAAGGGAGGACGAGCTACCCTGTCAGGCAAGTCCGGGAGGAAATCCGCCGGAAGGTTTATCTCAAACCGGCCACGGGCCCGAGGCGATTCCTTATCATCGAGCAGGCCGACGGTCTCGTCCGGGTGGGCGGGCAGAACGAGGGCGCCGACGCGTTGCTCAAGGTTCTGGAGGAACCGCCCGCGGAGACGGTCCTTGTCCTCTTGACGACGCAGCCCGAGCGCCTGCCGGCGACCGTCCGTTCGCGTTGTCAGATGGTGCGCCTCGACCCGTCCGACCCGGGAGCTCTGGCCGGGCTCCTTGCCTCAGAGCACCGCCTGGCATCGGACGAAGCCCTCTTCGTGGCTCACCTGGCCGGGTGCGAGCCGGGAGTCGCCCGGGGCTTCCTCGCCCGGGGGACCAAGAAGGAACGTCCCGACCTGCCCAGACTCCGCGGGGCAATCCACGACGTGCTGCGGACCGTAGGCTCGGCCGGCATCCCGGCGCTGTTCGACCTCGCGGACACCCTGGACCAGGCGGCCCCGGGCTGGCCGGCCCTCACGGGCGCGCTGGGAGTGCTGGCGCTCCTCCTCCGTGATGCCTGCCTGCGCTGCGTGGGAGTCGAGGGAGAAGCCTTGGTTTTCCCGGGAGGTCTCGAGGGCGAGGTCACCGCCGAAGCGGCGCGGACAGTCAGCGACCCGGTGCGGCTCGGGGCGATGACCTTGAGGGCCCTCAGGGCCCAGGAAGATTCGCGTCGCTACCCGGCAAGACTTCTCCTACTGGAAGTACTCCTTCTCGACCTCCAGGAGCTCGCCGCCGGACCCATCCCGCCGGGACCGGCTCGGGACGCGGCGGGCGTGGAGACCTTGGAGGGATGGTTGTGAGTGAGAAGCGTGTCGTAGGGGTGAGGTTCAGGAAGGCCGGTAAGATCTACTACTTCGACCCCGGCGAGACCCATCCGCAGGTGGGGGAGACCGTTGTCGTCGAGACCGTGCGCGGCATAGAGGCCGCCCAAGTGGTCCTGGCAGAGCGGTCTGTCCCCGAAGAGGACCTCTCCCAACCGCTGCGGCCCGTGCTGCGCGTTGCCACGCCTCAAGACCTGGAGCAGATCGAGGAGAACCGGCGGAAAGAGGCCGAGGCACTCAGGATCTGCGCCGAGAAGATCGCCGAGCACAAGCTGGACATGGACCTGGTCGGCGCGGACTGGACGCTGGACCGGGCTAAGCTGATCTTCTACTTCACCGCCGAGGGCCGGGTGGATTTCCGCCAACTTCTGCGGGACCTTTCCTCGACCTTCAAGGCGCGCATCGAGCTCCGGCAGATAGGGGTCAGGGACGAGGCCAAGATGCTGGGAGGCGTGGGCACCTGCGGGCGCATGCTCTGTTGCTGTACCTTCCTGGACGAGTTCCAGCCGGTCTCCATCCGCATGGCCAAGCGTCAGGACCTCTCCCTGAACCCGAGTAAGATCTCGGGGCTCTGCGGTAGGCTCATGTGCTGCCTCAGGTTCGAGTCCGAGCAGTACCCAGAACCCTCGGCCGCAAAGGCGGAGAGGGAGGGGACCGGGGCGGACACGGCAGGGACCGACCTCTCCGGGGGGACCGGCGAAGAGGCCTCCACCCCGGCGGAACCGGGCGTCAAAGAGGGGCGTGCGGATGCCTAGCTCAACCGGGACACTCTACCTCGTCGGGACGCCGCTCGGTAACCTCGAGGACTTGTCTCCCCGAGCGGCGGCCGTCCTGGCGAGTGTCGACCTCGTGGCCGCCGAGGACACCCGCCGGACCAGGAGACTCCTCGCCCACCTCGGCATCTCGCGGCCCATGGTCAGCTACCACCAGCACAGCCGCGAAGGTCGACAGAGGGAGATCCTCGAGCGCCTTGAGGCCGGACAGAGCGTCGCCCTGGTGACCGACGCCGGCATGCCGGCGATAAGCGACCCGGGATGGAGACTCGTCTCGGCGGCCGTCGCCTGCGGGATAAAGGTCGTCCCCATACCGGGGCCCACCGCCTTGGTCCTGGCCCTGGCGGCTTCAGGCCTACCGACCGCGTCCTTCATCTTCGACGGGTTCCTTCCCCGTGGGACGGGACCGCGTCGTCGGAGGTTGCTCGAGCTGGGTGCCAGCGGGGTGACCATCGTCCTCTACGAGTCCCCCCACCGGGTCATCGAGACCCTTCAGGATATAGCCGAGGTGCTAGGGGACCCTCCAATCGCCCTGGGCCGCGAGCTGACGAAGGTCCACGAGGAGTTCCTGCGGGGGCGGGCCTCGGAGGTCGCCGCCGAGCTCCGGTCGAGGGCCGAGAGGGACGGGCGATGCCTCGGCGAGTTCACCCTGGTCATCGGTTGGGGCGAGCGGAGAAGACCCGGGCGGGGCTCCGGAGCGGCCGGCGCCCCCGGCCGCAGCCGGGGGCGCCGATGAACCGCTCCGTCCTCATCTCACGCAGGCATCAGACGGCCTTGCTGTGCATGGCTTCCATGCAGTTCCGGCAGACCTTCTTGCCCATGAAGGTCTCCACGTTGTGGGCGTTGCCGCAGAAGATACAGGCCGGCTCGTACTTCTTGAGGATGATCTGGTCGGCGTCAACGTAGATCTCGAGCGCGTCCTTCTGCTCGATGTCCAGGGTGCGGCGTAGCTCTATGGGGATTACCACCCGCCCGAGCTCGTCCACCTTGCGCACAATACCCGTTGACTTCATCATGCTTCGGCTTCCCCTCCTTCAACATGTTTCGACAACACCCATACAGGATGATACCAGGCTTGTCAGATTTAGTCAATGGCTGACAAACATTTTTTGGCCTGTTCTTGGGCCCCGGGCGCGCCGCGACTGCACTCGACCAGGTTTGACTGATGACTTTGTGCTTCGCCCGACGAGCGGACCGGCTACGCGCAATTTGTCGAAGTGGTGGCCGGTGAGGGGCCACCCCCCTCCGGCACCTTGACAGGCCGAGGGAGCAGTGGCTATAGTAGGTCCGACATCGACCATGTCACCCGAGAGAGGCGTTGAGGGGGAGGAGTAGGGGCGCCCGGCCGGGCACAGAGAGCCGGTCTTAGGCTGAGAGACGGCCCCGAGCGGCGGTCCGAACATGACCCCCGAGCCTCCCGCCCAAAGCCGACCCGCCGTGGGCGGCACGGAGTCGGCCGGTAGGTGGGGACGGTGCCCCCGTTAACGGGCCACGGCATCGGACGGCCGCCCCGTCCCGTGCCGCTGAGGCCGGACGCGGGTCCGGCGAAGCAGGGTGGTACCGCGAGTCCCCTCGCCCCTGAAGCGCGAGGGGACTCTTCGTTTATGCGTCTGCCTTCGCGGGAAGCTTTCCCCTGAGGTGCCGCCGCACGCCGGGCGACAGGGCGGGGCGGTGCCTCGCGTTGGAGGAGGAGCAGAGGAAGATGGGTGCCGACCGGAACACGTTCTATGTCACCACCCCCATCTACTACGCCAGCGGCGACCTGCACATAGGCCACGCCTACAGCACCGTGGTGGCCGACGCCCTTGCGCGTTTCAACCGCCTGCGCGGGCGCCGGACCTTCTTCCTGACCGGGACCGACGAGCACGGGCAGAAGGTCGAGAGCAAGGCCAGGGCCGCCGGCCTGGAGCCCCAGGAGTACGTCGACCGTATCGTCGAGCGGATCATCCGGCTCTGGGACCGTCTACTCATCAGCTACGACGACTTCATCCGGACGACACAGCCTCGTCACGAGAGGGTGGTCCAGAAAGTGTTCGAGCGTTTCCTGGAGAACGGAGACATCTACAGGTCGGAGTACCAGGGCTGGTACTGCACCCCGTGCGAGACCTTCTGGCTCGAGCGGCAACTCGTGGACGGCCGGTGCCCCAACCCCGAGTGCCGGAGCGAGGTGCGCCTCTTGAGCGAAGAGAGTTACTTCTTCCGGCTGTCGAAGTACCAGGACCGGCTGCTCCGGTACATCGAAGAGCACCCCGACTTCATCCAGCCCCCGAGCCGTCGTAACGAGATGGTGAGCTTCATCAGACAGGGCTTGGAGGACGTGTGCGTCACCCGGACCACCTTCCGTTGGGGCGTCCCGGTGCCCTGGGACCCGCGCCATGTCGTCTACGTGTGGATAGACGCCCTGCTCAACTACGTCTCGGCCTTGGGGTACCTGTCCGACGAGCCGGGCGGGGACGAGAGGTTCCGGACCTTCTGGCCGGCCGACGTGCACATCCTCGCCAAGGAGATCCTCCGGTTCCACGCCGTCATCTGGCCGTGCCTTCTCATGGCCCTGGACCTGCCGCTGCCGGAGAGGGTGTTCGGTCACGGTTGGCTCGTCCTGGACGGAGGCAAGATGTCCAAGTCCCGCGGCAACGTCGTCGACCCCAACGTCCTGATGGACAAGTACGGGGTTGACGCCGTGCGCTATTTCCTCCTTCGGGACGTGCCCTTCGGAGCCGACGGACGCTACTCGGAGCTGGCCCTGGTGGAGAGGCTCAACGTCGACCTGGCCAACGACCTGGGGAACTTGGCTCACCGGACCCTCACCATGGTCGAGAGATACCGCGAGGGAGTGGTCCCGGCTCCGGTCATCGAGGCCGACGACGGGACTCTGGCCCGGCTCTTGGGTGAGGTCGTCCCGCAGGTGGAGCGGGCCATGGACGACCTGAGGGTCCCGGAGGCTCTGGAGGCGGTCTGGCGGCTCGTCTCCCTCGGGAACCACTACATCGAGGATAACGCTCCGTGGCGCCTGGCCAAGGACGAGAGTGCCCGGGCGAGGCTTGACACGGTACTATACAACCTTCTTGAGACCCTGCGGGCGTTGGGCGGCCTCCTCCTGCCGTTCCTCCCGGAGACCCCGGGCCGCATCTGGGCGCAACTCGGACTCGACCCGGCCGGTCTCGCGGGGGTGAGGTGGGGCGATATCGCCCGCTGGGGCCAGCTCCCGCCGGGGACCAGGGTGGCGAGGGGGGCCCCGCTCTTCCCGCGGGTCGATGTCAGGAGTCTCGGAGCGCCCGCGCAGGAGCGGCCGGGGGAGCCGGCGGAGGAGCCGGTAGGGGAGTCCGGGACCCCGGGCGTCGCCGAGGCGGTCGCCGAGGACGGGGTTAGGGGGGCTGGCGCTTGACCATAACCATCGAGCGCTTCACGGAGATCGAGCTCAGAACCGCGCGGGTGCTCGCCGCGGAGCGGGTGCCGGGGACGGACCGGCTCGTGAGGCTCGACGTAGACCTCGGGCGGGAGCAGCGGCAGATTGTCGCAGGCGTCGGGCAACACTACGGACCGGAGCAGCTCGTCGGCCGGACTATCGTCATCGTCGCCAACCTCGAACCCGCGACCATCCGGGGGGTGTGCTCTCAAGGGATGCTCCTCGCGGCCAGCGAAGGTAGCCGCTTGGCTCTCGTGACGGTGGACGGCGGCGACTTCCCCCCGGGGGCAGTGGTGAGGTAGCCGCCCGTGGAGCTGTTCGATACCCACAGCCACCTAGTCGCCCCGGCGTTCGCCTCCGACCTGGACCGGGTGCTTGAGAGGGCCCGGCACGCCGGGCTGGTCGGGACTATCTGCGTGGGCTACGACCTGGAGTCGTCCGCCGCAGCGGTCCGCCTGGCTCGAGAGCACGACACCGTCTGGGCGGCCGTGGGGGTGCACCCCCACGACGCGGCGAAGGTGCGGACCGGGCTCGACGCCGGTCTCCGGGACCTGGCCCGGCACTCACGCGTCGTAGCCATAGGCGAGACCGGTCTCGATTACTACCGGGACCTCTCGCCACGGGAAGTCCAGAGGCGGGTGTTGAGGACGCACCTTTCCGTCGCTCTGGAGCTGGGCCTCCCGGTCATCATCCACGACCGGGAGGCCCACGCCGACACCCTAGCCATCCTCAGGGAGTTCTTCGGGGGTGGGCCTCGGCCGGAGGGCGGTCGCCCCGCAGGCGTCATGCACTGCTTCTCAGGGGATACGGCCCTGGCGCAGGCGTGTGTGGACCTGGGTTTCTACGTCTCCTTCGCCGGCCCGGTCACTTACCCCGGTGCCGACAGGCTGCGAGCCGTCGCCTCCGCCGTACCGGCGGACCGACTGCTGATCGAGACGGATTGCCCCTACTTGGCCCCCCAGAGCCACCGCGGACAGCGGAACGAGCCCTCGTATGTGGCCGAGGTGGCCCGGGGCCTCGCCGCCGTGAGGCGGATGGACCCCTCCGACTTGGCCCGGCTGACCACCGAGAACGCCCGGCGCCTCTTCCGGCTCGGGGGCGATACATAGCCCGGGGTGCAGGCGTGGGATACTCGGCTCGGGCGGGCCTCCCAGCATCTGTAACCCGTGGTTGGGCAGGAAAGGTTCTCACGCACGACGAAGGCACGTCCGACCTCACTAGAGCGCGCCGACCGAGAGGGGTGAAGTGACCTTCAGGTCCCCAGAGCTCCCCGTCCCCTCTTCAGGCCTCCGTTGTCTCGTGACTGCCCAGCGTCTTCGTCGTCTGGCGCTGTTCCTAGCGCTCGCTGCGGCTCTTCTCGGAGCCTGGTTCGGTGGGGCTTTCGCCTTCCGGCGTGAGCTCGTGGTGCTGGTCGACGGGCGGAGCCTCTGCGTGAAGACCGCCGCCACAACCGTGGCCGAGGCCCTCGCTGAGGCCGGCGTTGTCCTCGGGGGGCGGGACGAGGTCACCCCCGGCCTCTCGACCCGTGTCGGTGACGGCCTCGTCGTCAGGGTGAGGCGGGCCGTCCCGGTCTCGGTCAGCCTGGACGGACGGACCATCCTGCTCGAGACGCCTGCGACCACGGTCGGCGACATGCTGGAGCGCTCACGCCTCCCGGTACGACCGGGCGACCGCCTCTCGCCGGGACGTTCTGCACCGGTGGCACCCGGCCTCCGTGTGACGGTGACCCGGGTCGTCCACACCTACCGGCATAGCCTGGACCCCATCCCGTTCCGGGTCGTGCGGCAGGAGGATATGGGCCTTGAACTCGGCCAGAGCAGGGTCGTGCAGGCCGGCCGGGAAGGGCTGATGCGCCGCCTCGAGAGGGTGACGTACGAGGAGGCCCGTCTGGTCGAGGCCGAGGAGCTCAAGCGCGAGGTCATCCTCGAGCCCGTGGACCAGATCGTCCGCGTCGGGACGGCCGGGACCATCGTCCGGGACGGCCGGACCATCCGGTTCCTTAAGGCTCTCACGGTGACGGCCACCGCCTACGACCCGGGGCCCATCAGCTGCGGGGCCTCGGCCGACGGCTACACCTGCCTGGGTCTTCGGGCTACCCGGGGCATCATCGCGGTAGACCCCCGCGTCATCCCCTTCTGGACCAAGGTCTACGTGGACGGCTACGGGTTCGCCGTGGCCGGGGACTGCGGGTCGGCCATCAAGGGCTACCGCATCGACGTCTGCTTCGACACCTACGCGGAGGCCGTCCGGTGGGGCGTCCGCAGGGTGAAGGTCTACATCTTGGAGCTGCCTGGCCCGTGAGCGTCGGGACGGCAGGTGGCCCGGCGCCCGGGGGTCCGCCCGGGGGTCCGGTCCGTCTCACCGCCGCGAAGGTGGCCTCTCCTTCCTTTGTCACCGCCCTGGTCCGGGAGGGACGGGTCCGCCCGAAGCGCCGCCTCGGGCAGCACTTCCTGGTGGACCGGCACGTCGTCGAGCGGGTGGTGACCTGTGCCGCGGGCGATGAGGGCTTGGGGACCACCGGGGTCGTGGAGATCGGGGCCGGGCTCGGAGCGCTCACCCTGGCGCTGGCCGAGGCCGGGGCATCCCGGGTGGTCGCTCTGGAGAAGGACCCGGACCTCGTCGCCATCCTGGTCGAGGCGGTCGCCCCGTGGCCGGGGATAGAGGTCGTCCTTGGGGACGCCCTCGAGTTCGATTTGCGCCGCCTGGTCGGCACCGGGCTCGAGCCGGTGGTAGTCGGCAACTTGCCTTACTCCGTCACGACTCCCCTACTCCTCCGGCTACTCGAGCCCCCCGTCTTCTGGTCACGGGCGGTGGTCACCGTGCAGCTCGAGGTGGCCGAGAGGATTCTGGCCTTCCCCGGGACGAAGGAGTACGGGTCCCTCACCCTCGCCGTCCAGGCGGCGGCCCGGGCCGAGGCGGTCCTGAGGGTCCCGCCACACTGCTTCTATCCTCGGCCGGAGGTCGAGTCGACCGTTCTCGTGCTGCGCCGCCGAGGGGAGCCGGCCGGCGGTCTAGACCCCCGCGGCCTGCGGCGCCTCGAGCGGGTGGTCCGGGCGGCCTTCGGGCAGCGGCGGAAGAAGGTGGGCAACGCCCTGGCCGCCGGCCTCAGGATCCCGCGTGATACGGCTATCGCTGCTCTCGAGCGGGCCGGCCTGGACCCCGGACGCCGGGGCGAGACGCTCTCGCTGGAGGAGTTCGTCCAGCTGACGAGGTCGCTGGACGGAGTTTGGCAGGGAGAGTAGGGCAGGCTATAATCGGCCTTGAACCCTGCCCGCGGATAGCGCGGGCCCGAGAGCCCCATGGGAGCGGGGAGGTGGCCTTCTTGCGCTTCATCAGCCCGACCAAGGGCGTCCTCACCTTCGACGAGATGTTCAAGGACATCCTCGACTATGTCCGGCAGGACCCCGAGGCCACCTACCGCCTCATCATCGGGACCGACTCGCGGGCCCGCGAAGAGATAACCTTCGTCTCGGCGGTGGTCATCCACCGGGTCGGGAAGGGTGCCCGCTACTACTACGAGAAGCGCAAGCACAGCAAGTTGGCGAGTCTTCGCCAGCGCATCTACTACGAGACCGCCCTCTCGCTCGACCTGGGCAGTAAGATCGCCGCCCGACTGGCGCGCAACGGGCAGGCGAACCTGGACGTAGAGATCCACCTCGATGTAGGCCTCGAGGGCGCGACCAAGTCGATGATCCGCGAAGTGGTCGGCATGGTGACCGGCAGCGGTTTCGACGCCAAGATCAAGCCCGAATCCTACGGGGCCTCGGTAGTCGCCGACAAGTACACCAAGTAGTCTTGTCTGCACCTGCGCGGCCGTCCTCGCTCTCCCCTCTTCCCTTGATGGCCCCGGCTAGCTGCAATCCCCTTCCCGCGGCATAGGATGGAGCGTCTAGGGGAGGGATTTCCTTGGAGACCCTTAGCACACTCGTCAAGCGGCACGGTCTTCGGCTCCTGTCCAAAGCCAATGTCGTCGGCGTCGGGGCCGGCTACAAAGAGACCGGGGGCCGGCGCACGGACACCGAGGCCCTCGTCGTCCTGGTGACCCGCAAGGTCCATCCTGCCCGATTGCGCCGGTCGGACCTCGTCCCCCGGTCATTGGCCCAGGTGAAGACGGATGTCCTCGAGGTAGGTGAGCTCCGCATCCTACCGGCCCTCGGCCCGGTACCCTCCCTGGACCCGGAGAGGGACAGGACGGTGCGTGTCAGGCCGGCCCCTCCCGGGGTGAGTGTCGGCCACTACCAGGTGACCGCCGGCACCTTCGGGGCCCTTGTCTACGACGCCGAGACCCGAGCTCCGCTGGTTCTCTCGAACAACCACGTCCTGGCCAACATCACCGACGGACGGGACGGTCGCGCGGCCGTCGGAGACCCGGTCTACCAACCCGGGCGCTACGACGGAGGCGGCCAGGCCGACACGATCGCCCACCTCGAACGTTTCGTGCCCATCGTCCGGGCCGCGGGCGAGGAGACCTGTCCCATCGCCCGACAGGCGGAGCGCATCGCCAACCGGGTCATGCGCTGGGCGTTCCCCGGGCACCGCTTGAGCCTGTACCGCTGGTCTTCGGCCACCAACAGAGTCGACGCGGCCGTCGCAGCCTTGGTGAGTCCCGAGGACGCTACCGACGAGATCCTCGGTCTGGGTCGGGTGAAGGGCACCGCCGAAGCTACCCCCGGGATGATGGTCGTCAAGAGCGGCCGAACGACAGCGGTGACCCGCGGCGAGGTCAAGGTGGTCGGAGCACTGGTGAGGGTGGGACTCGGAGAGGTGGGCTACGCCCTCTTCTCGGACCAGATTATTACGACCGCCATGGCCCAGCCCGGGGACAGCGGGTCGCTTGTCCTAACCGAGGACGGCCACCAAGCCGTGGGTCTTCTCTCCGCGGGCTCCGCTCAGGCGTCGGTGCTGAGCAGCATCGCCAACGTGCTGGAGATGCTGAAGGTGGCGTTCTAGGTCCACGGGGGGCGTGCGACCGCGAGGCCGTTCTGGTTGCCTCTCTGCCCGCGTAGGCTACCCCGGCCTGTCCCGCTGTAAATCTTCGCACATTTTTCAATTGCCAAGCAGGAATTGACCTGCCTTTTCGGCCAATTGAGACTGAGCAGACGGAGGTGGTGTCAGGACTTCGGGCGACAGTTGGTGCCAAGAGGCGCGACGTGTGCTGCGCAAGCGGCAAGCGGCGAAGAGCGGAGTGAGAGAGGAGGTCGGAGGAGGTGCCGGATTTCGAGAAAGTCTGGCAGGCCAACTACCCCGAGCATCTGAAGAGGAACCTAGAGTATCCCGAGGTGACCGTCCACGGGTTACTCGAGGGTACGGCTGCGAAGTATCCTGACTTGGCGGCCACGATGTTCATGGGCGGGAAGTTGACCTTCCGTCAGCTACTGGACCATGTCTACCGTCTGGCCGCGGCTCTGGCGGCGTTGGGCGTCAAGAAGGGCGACCGCGTGGCCATCATGCTGCCGAACTGCCCCCAGGCGGTCATCGCTTACTACGGGGTCCTCAAGGCCGGTGGGGTGGTCGTGGAGTTCAACCCGCTCTACGTGGAGCGGGAAATCGAGTACCAGCTCAAGGACAGCGGGGCCAGGGTCATGATCGCCCTGGACCTCCTGGTCGGCCGCATCTCCAAGGTCCGTGAGGCGGCGGGACTGGAAAACGTCATCTGGACGAGCGTCAAGGATTACCTCAAGTTCCCCTTGAAGCAACTCTACCCCATCAAGGCGAAGAAGCAGGGCCAGCTCGTGACGGTCCCCGACGGGCCGGGCAATCACCAGTTCACCGAGCTCATCCGGAGGTATCCCCCCAAGCCCCCCGAGTACGAGTTCGACCCGGCCGAGGACCTCTGCTGCTTGCAGTACACCGGCGGCACGACCGGGGTGTCCAAGGGCTGCATGCTGACCCACCGGAACATGGTGGTCAACGCCTGGCAGGTGGCCAACTGGATGCCGGGCCTGAGGCACGGTGGGGAGAAGATTCTGACCGTGCTACCGCTCTTCCACAGCTACGGCATGACCACCTGCATGAACCTCGCCTCGGTCATCGGCGCGACGATGATTCTCCTACCCCGCTTCGTCATCGACGACGTGCTCAAGACCATCCACCGCTACAAGCCCACCCTCTACCCCGGTGCGCCGACGATGTACATCGCCGTCATCAACCACCCCGAGGTGAAGAAGTACGACCTGAAGTCCATCGGGGCGTGCATCTCCGGTTCGGCGGCCCTCCCCGTCGAGGTGCAGAAGAGGTTCGAGGAAATCACGGGCGGACGGCTGGTCGAGGGCTACGGTCTCAGCGAGGCCTCGCCCGTCACGCACTGCAACCCCATCTTCGGTCTGCGCAAGACTGGCAGCATCGGGCTGCCCTTCCCTGACACGGTGTGCAAGATCATGGACATCGAGACCGGTACGACGGAGCCCCCCGTCGGTGAGGTGGGCGAGCTCGTCATCCAGGGCCCCCAGGTCATGAAGGGGTACTGGAACAAGCCGGACGAGACCGAGCTCACTCTACGGAACGGGTGGCTGTACACCGGCGACATCGCCAAGATGGACGAGGACGGCTTCACCTACATCGTGGACCGCAAGAAGGAGATGATCATCGCCGGCGGCTACAACATCTACCCGCGGGAGATCGAGGAGGTCCTCTTCACCCACCACAAGGTGCAGGAGGCGGCCGCCGTCGGCGTCCCGGACGAGTACCGTGGCGAGACGGTCAAGGTCTTCATCGTGCCCAAGCCGGGCGAGTCCCCCACGGCGGAGGAGATCATCGAGTTCTGCCGGGAGAAGCTCGCCAAATACAAGGTCCCCAAGTACGTCGAGTTCCGTTCCGAGCTCCCCAAGACCATCGTCGGCAAGGTCCTCCGTCGCGTCCTGGCCGAGGAAGAGCGCAAGAAGCGCGAGCAACCGGCCTAGAGCCCGCGGCCGGTGCGCCGCGGCACATAGGCGCCTTCCACCCCGGCCAGACTACGGCCGGGGTGGTGCTTTCTAGGTGGGGCGGGAGGAGAAACCAGACCCCCGGGGCCTTGGCCGGGGGCCGCTGGTCATCATCGGCGGCGCCGAGGACCGGGAAGGGGACATCCTGAGACGCTTCGTCGAGCTCGCGGGAGGTTCGGAGGCGGTCGTGGCCGTGCTGGCGACCGCCTCCGACCGGCCCGAGCTCCCCGAGCGCGCCTACGAGGAGGCCTTCCGTCGTCTGGGGGCCCGGCGGGTAGTGACCTTGAGGGTCTCCGACCGGCAGGACGCCGGAAGACCGGAGACCCTGGACCGGGCCGGGGAGGCGACGGGCTTCTTCTTCACCGGCGGCGACCAGCTCCGCATCACCAGCACCATCGGCGGCACACTCCTGGATTCCCTTCTCCATCGCCGGCTCCGGGCCGGTGCGGTCGTGGCGGGAACCTCGGCCGGCGCCTCGGCCATGAGCGAGACGATGATTGTCGAGGGTCCGAGCGACGACGCTCCCAAGAAGTGCACCATAAAGATGGCTCCCGGTATGGGCTTCCTCGAGGGTATCGTCGTGGACCAGCACTTCGCCCAGCGGGGCCGGCTCGGGCGCCTCCTGGCGGCGGTGGCGCAGAACCCCAAGGTGCTCGGCCTGGGGGTCGACGAAGACACCGCCGCGATCGTGACCCCGGACGACAAGCTCTGGGTCGCGGGTAGCCAGACGGTCACCGTCGTCGACGGACGGGGCATCCTGGAGACGAACGCCTCGGAGTCGCTACCCGACGAGCCGCTGGCCCTCACCGGCGTGGTCCTCCATGTCCTGCCCCGCGGTTGGGGTTTCGACCTCGTCACCCGCCACCCCCTCAAGTCGTGCGGCACCGCCTCCGCGGCGGAGGCCGGTCCGCTGGAGGCTGGCCGATGAGAATCCTGCGCATCAAGGCCTACGAAGGCCGCAACATCTACAGCCACCGCCCGGTAGTGGCTATGCTGGTAGACCTGGGGCGCTACGCCGGGCGCAAGACCACCGAACTCCCGGAGTTCAAGGAGCTCCTCCTGGAGGCGCTGCCCGGCCTGAAGGCCCACCACTGCGCCACCTCCCGGCCCGGCGGGTTCGTCTGGCGTCTGGAAGACGGGACCTTCCTGGGTCACGTCATCGAGCACGTGGCCTTGGAGCTCCAGGTCATGGCCGGTTGGCCGGTCATCTACGGTAAGACCCGGCAGGTGGATCAGAAGGGGACCTACAACGTGGTCTTCGAGTGCTCGTCCGCGGCCGGAGGGACCGAGGCCGGCCGACGAGCGGTGGAAATCGTGCGGGCGGTCGCCGCCCGCCGCGTCCCCGACGTGAGCCCGCACATCGAGGCCATCAAAGAGGCCGCCGAGCGGGCGGACCTCGGGCCCAGCACACGGGCCATCGCCGAGGAGGCCAGGTCCCGGGGGATACCCGTCCGGCGTCTCGGCTCTTCCAGCCTTCTCGTTCTCGGTCACGGCTCGCGCCAGCGTCGGGTCTGGGCCACGGTCACCTCGCGCACCCCTTGTCCGGCGGTAGACCTGGCCGGCGACAAGGTCCTGACCAAGGAGCTCCTGTCAGGAGCAGGTGTGCCCGTGCCACCCGGCCTGGCCGTGACCGGTCGGAGCGAGGCGCTCCGCGCGCTGGGTCTCCTCGGACCGCCGGTGGTGGTCAAGCCCGTCGACGGCAACCAGGGTCAGGGCGTGACCCTCAACGTGACGACCCCCGAAGACCTCCGGGCCGCCTTCGCCGTAGCCGAGCGGGCCTGCAAGTCGCGTTGCCCCAAGGTGTTGGTGGAGAAGCAGGTCTTCGGTCGTCACTACCGGCTCCTGGTGGTGGACGGCCGGGTCGTCGCGGCGGCGGAGAGGCTTCCCGCCCAGGTGGTCGGGGATGGGGTACAGACGGTGCGCGAGCTGGTCGACCTGGTCAACGCGGACCCGCGGCGCGGCCGGGGTCACGAGCGGCCCCTGACCCGCATCGTCTTGGACGAAATGTGCCTGCGGGTCCTCGCGCGCCAAGGTCTTGGGCCCGACTCGGTGCCCGAGAGAGGGACGACGGTGCTCCTGCGGGAGAACGCCAACCTCTCTTCGGGAGGGACGGCCAGGGACGTGACGGACGAGGTGCACCCCGAGCAAGCCCGCCTGGGGGTGAGGGCAGCTGGGCTCTTGGGGCTGGACGTGGCCGGGGTGGACATCGTGGCCCGCGACATCTCCCTCCCCCCTCAGGAGAGCGAGGCCGTGGTCCTGGAGGTCAACGCCGCCCCGGGTCTCCGGATGCACCTTTACCCCTCCGAGGGCCGGCCACGGGCGGTGGCCGCTCCCATCCTGGACAGCCTTTTCCGGGGCTGTCAAGAGGAGCTACCCCCCGGCTGGCCCAGGCGCGGGCCTTGGGCCCGGACGCCGGGACGCATCCCCATCGTCGCGGTCACCGGGACCAACGGCAAGACGACGGTCTCCCGCCTCATCGCTCACGCGCTGTCTCTGGCGGGCCTCGACGTCGGTCTGGCGTCGACCGCCGGGGCTTGGGTCGGGGCGCGGCAAGTGATGAAGGGGGACTGCGCCGGACCCCAGACGGCGGCTGCTCTCCTGTTGGAGCCGACCGTCCAGGCGGCCGTCCTGGAGACGGCCCGCGGGGGGATTATCCGGGACGGCCTGGCTTTCGACCAGTGCGACGTCGGCCTGGTGACCAACATCAGTGCCGACCACGAGGGGCAGGACGGTCTCGAGCGTCTGGAAGACTTGGCCTTCGTCAAGGCTCTGGTCGTGGAGGCGGTCGCCCGCGAGGGTCACGCCGTGCTCAACGCCGGGGACCCCTTCGTCCACGGGATGGCCGGCAGGGCCCGCGGTCAGGTGGTGTACTTCAGCCGCACGGCCGAGAACTTGGTGGTCCGCAAGCACCTCCTGCGTGGAGGGCGGGCGGTCTTCCGGGCCGGGGACGCCCTGGTCCTTCAGGAGGGAGGGTCGACCCGGGCGGTGATACCTCTTGCGGAGGTGCCCATCACCTTCGGCGGACTACTCGGGTTCCAAGTGGAGAACGCGGCAGCCGCGACGGCCGCGGTCTGGTCGCTCGGTCTCCCCGTGTCGGTCATAAGGCGGGCGCTCCGGACCTTCGGCCGTCCCGACCTGGGTGACGGTTACGCGGCCAACCCGGGGCGGTTCCAACTGTGGAGGCAGGGCGGGCGGACCATCGTCCTGGACTACGGCCACAACCGGGCGGCCTACGCAGAGACGCTCGGCACCGTCAGGGGGCTGGCGGAGGGCGACGTCCTCTCGGTCGTCGGAGCGCCCGGCGACCGGCTGGACGCCCACCTGGTCGAGATGGGCCGGCTAGCCGCCCGGTCCTCCGACTACGTCTACATCAAGGAGGATGTCGACACCAGGGGCCGGGCCCGCGGAGAGGTCGCGTCGCTCTTCCTCAAGGGGGTGCTGGACACCGGCTTCCCGGAGGCCAGGGTGGAGGTCGTCCTGGACGAGCGGGCCGCGCTCGAGCGGGCGCTCTCCCAGGCCGCGCCGGGCGACTGGGTCGTCGTCTTCTACGAGAAGGAGGAGCCCCTGAGGGACTACCTTCTAGGGCTGGGCGCCCGGGCGGTGTGTCCCGCCCGGCTGGTCGGGGCTCGGGTGCGGGAGCGCGCCCCAAGCGCCGGGGACGCGGAGGCCGCCGCCGACCCCGGAGGAGGAGAGACCCCGGGGGACTCCGCCCCGTCAGAGGGCACAGCTCCCACGGTCCGACCGGTACCCCTGTCCGGTGAGGGAGGGTCTGTCCAGGGATGAGCGCAGGGGCTATGATGGAACGGTGAGACCTGCGCCCCGCCGGGGGCGTCCGGGGGGAGGAGGCCGGCGGTGCCAGGCCCGTGCGGAGTCGGGGCAGTAACCGTCGAACCGGCCTGCGCCAAGGTCAATCTCCTGCTCGCCGTAGGGCCGCCACGCCCCGACGGCTACCACGAGCTCGTGACCCTGTTCGAGACCGTGTCCCTGCGCGACGAGGTCACCGTCGAGGTCTCGCCTAGTCCCGACGGGTCGCGGTCGGTGCGGCTGGCCCTGAGCCCGCGGGGGAGCGCCCCCGCCGGACCGGACAACCTCGCCGTCAGGGCGGCCGAGAGCTTCTTCGCTGCCACCGACCGGCTGGGAGTGGGGGCCCCGGGGGTCGCGGTCGGCATCCTCCTCCGGAAGCGGGTGCCGGTCGCCGCCGGGTTGGGCGGTGGTAGCTCCGACGCGGCCGCCGTCCTCCGGGCGCTCGAACGCCTTCTAGGGAACCCCCTCGGACCGGCGCGGCTCGCCGAAGTGGCCGCCGGCTTGGGTTCCGATGTGCCCTTCTTCCTCAAGGGAGGTCGGGCCGCAGGACGGTCGAGGGGGGAGACCCTGGAGCCCTTCCCGGCCCATCCCCGCCTGTCTCTCGTCCTGGGCCTGCCGTCGTTCGGGCTCAGGACCCCCGACGTCTACCGGGAGTTCGACCGCCTGGTGGATGAGGGACGGGCGACCTGGGAGCCTGCCGAGGCCCGCGAGCGGCGGCTCAGCCGCCTCCTCGACGCCCTGGCCTCCGGTGACCCGGATGCGGTAGCCGCGGCACTCTCGAACGACCTCGAGCCCGCCGCGGTCTCGCTTCGGCCGGAGGTCCGGCTCGCCCTGGAAGCCCTCCGCTCGGCCGGATGTCTCGCTGCAGTCGTCAGCGGCAGTGGGCCGGCCGTCTTCGGCCTCGCCCGGCGGCTCACCGAGGGCCGCCTGATGGCGGCCCGGGCGCAGGAGCTTCTGGCTTGCCGGACCGGGGGCGTGCGCACCCCGTACCGCTTCAAGGCCGTCCTGTCCGGTAGCCCCGGTCCGCCTGCACCGCCGTCCGGGCGCAGGGGCGTCCTCGCCGGTGAAGAAATCCTGTGACGCTCTCCACCTGCATCTTCCAGAGGTGATGGACTTGGCCGTTACCGACGCGGACCGCATCGACGCCGTGGTCCTGGCCGGGGCGCCCAACGAGGGACGCCTCAAGGAAGTCTCCCCGGAACGCTGGGAGGCGCTGATAGACCTCGCGGGCAAACCGCTCGTGAGGCACTCGGTCGAACCACTCCTCAAGGCGAGGACCGTCCGCCGCGTCGTGGTGGTCGGCCCGAAGGCCGAGCTCGAACAGGCCCTGGCCGGACTGGACGTCGACGTCGTCCCTCCGGTGGGAGACATCTTCGACAACGTCCTGGCCGGCTGCCGCCACCTGTCGGCGGGTGGTGCCGACCCGGGGCTCGTCCTCGTCGCTGCCGCCGACGTCCCGCTCCTCACGCCCGACATCATCGACGGGCTCGTCCGGATGTGCCTCGAGCGGGGAGGGGATGTCTTCTATCCGGTGGCCTCCCGCGAGACCATGGAGGCCGGCTTCCCGGGGACCAAGCGCACCTACGGGACCCTCCGCGAGGGCACCTTCACCGGAGGGAACCTTTTCGTCGTCCGGGCGGCGGTCCTCGAGAGGGTCGCCCGCGAGGCGAAAGCCCTCATCGAGGCCAGGAAGGACGCCGTCAAGATGGCTCTCACCCTCGGTGTGGGCTTCGTGTTGAGGCTGCTCCTCGGTCGGCTGAGCATCGCCGCGCTGGAGCGCCACGTGGGCCGGAAGTTCGGGTTCGTGGCGCGCGCCGTCATCGTGCCCTGGGCCGAGATAGGGATAGACGTCGACAAGCCGGCCGACCTCGACTTGGTGCGGGCCCACCTCGGGAGGCGCGGAGGCTAGGAGGGACCGGTCGAGCGTCTTGGCCAAGCACAGACGCGGTCACAGGGTTGCCGCCACCACGGCGCTGCTGCACCAGAACCCCGGTTGCCTGGTCACCTTGGGCGAACTCGCGGAGCGGACCGGGGGTTCCCGGTCGAGCCTGAGCGAGGACCTCGCGGTCATCCGGGAAGTCCTCCGGGAACAGGACCTGGGGAGCGTCGTCACCCTGCCCGGGGTTGCCGGCGGCGTCCGCTTCGTGCCCATCCCCGGGCCCAAGACGGCCAGGGAGGTCATAGCCGAGCTCTGTCGGGAGCTCTCCGACCCCCGGAGGCTGATCGCCGGGGGCTACCTGTACATGACCGACGTGGTCTTCTCCCCGCAGTGGTCCTGGCGGCTCGGGCAGGTCTTCGCCTTCCTCTTCACTCAGCCCCGACCCGGCGGCGGGGCCCCTCCGGCGGCCGAGGCCGACTGTGTGGCCACCGTGGAGACCAAAGGGATCCCGCTGGCGCTCATGACCGCCAGGTGCCTCGGCTTGCCGCTCGTTGTCGCGCGGCGTGGCCTCCGGGTCACCGAGGGCTCCTCCGTGACCATCAATTTCGTCTCGGGCTCGACCGGCCGGATCCAGACCATGTCCTTGCCCCGGCGGGCTCTGGCCCCGGGGGCGAGAGTCCTCGTGGTCGACGACTTCATGAAGGCCGGGAGCACCGCCCGGGGTCTTGAGGACCTCCTGGCCGAATTCGGTGCCCGCGTGCTGGCCACCGGTATCCTGACCGCGACGGCGCTCCCCGCCGAGAAGCTGGTAGGACGGTATCAGGCCCTGACCATCCTCCAGGGGGTCGACGAGAGACGCCGGGTCGTCTCGGTCGTCCCCGACCCCGGTCTTGACGGGCTCTAGCGCCCCGACAGGTTTCGGCAGCTTCTCCGCCTCCGGTTGGGAGGGGCCGGAACTTGCGGCCGCCTTCGCCAAGCGCCGGCAAGGACCACCGGGTCCGCCGGCGAAGCGCCCCTCGCCCCAGGTGAACTCTGCGCGAAGGCGGTGGCGCTGACGATGAGGGTCACGGACGTCAGGGTCAGGCGGCTCAACCCCGAGGGGCGGATGAAGGCGGTAGCCTCGGTGACGCTGGACGGCGAGTTCGTCATCCACGACGTGAGGGTGGTGGAAGGCCACAACGGCCTGTTCGTGGCGATGCCCAGCCGGAAGACTCCTGATGGGGAGTTCCGGGACATCGCCCACCCCATCACCCCGGACGCCCGGGAGCGGGTGCAGACGGCGGTCCTCAAGGCCTACGGGGAGGCTCAGGCGCTGAACCTCCAGCCGGGTCTGGCCGGGGACGAGGTGTAGAGGTAGGGGCAGGCAGGGGGTGCCGCCGGAGCGCTCCCTGTCTACCAGGTCGAGGATGTCTGGGCGGCCTCCCTCCCGTGCGCCGGACGGGGCGGAGGCCGCTTGCCCCTTGCCACCGCGGCCCGTATGCTTGAGAGGGTCACGGAAGGCCCGGGCCTTAGAGGGCCCGGGGGGCCGGGCCGTCCTCGAGGCGCCCGGGTGAGCAGGTATCGGCCCAGGTGGACCGAATACCCGCCCTCGGGCTCGGGTGGCCGCCGTAGGGGGGAACGCGTTGTCCACGAGGCCCTTGAAGGTCGTGATCCTCGCCGCCGGCCAGGGGAAGCGCATGAAGTCGGCCCTTCCGAAGGTGCTACATCCGGTGGCCGGGCGGGCCATGTTGAGCTACGTCCTCGACGCCGCCAGGGGAGTCGAGCCACACCGGATCCTCGTCGTCGTCAGTCCACCTGCAGAGCGTATCCGCAAGGTGGTCGGGGAGGCGGCGGACGTCGAGTATGTCGTCCAGGAGGAGCGGCTCGGGACGGGGCACGCGCTCCTCTGTGCGCGAGAGGCGCTCGGGGTGGACCCGGCGGACTGCCTCGTGCTCTGCGGTGACTCCCCTCTCCTCCGTGCGGAGACCCTCCGCAGACTGGTCCGTCACCACCGGAGCGCGTCCGGTGCCGTAGCCACGGTCCTGACCGCCTGCCCTGAGGATCCGACCGGGTACGGCCGGGTGCTGCGCGACCCGACGACCGGAGCCGTCCTCCGTATCGTGGAGGAAACCGACGCGAGTCCGGAGGACAGGTCCGTCCGGGAAGTGAACACCGGCATCTACTGCTTCAGCTGGCCGGAAGTCCTCCCCTACCTCGAGAGGCTCACCCCGGATAACCGTCAGAAGGAGCTTTACCTTCCGGACGTGCTGTCGGGGCTGGTCGGGGACGGCCGGCGCGTGGAGGCGGTGGCTACCCAAGACCCGGGGGAGGTCCAGGGAGTCAACGACCGCGTCCAACTCGCCCGGGTCGAGGCGGGGCTCAGGATGGAGATCCTCATGAGTCTCATGTGCTCCGGGGTGACGGTCACCGACCCCGCTTCGACGTACGTGGACTGGGGCGTGGAGGTCGGCCCCGACAGTGTCCTTGAGCCCGGGACCGTCCTCCGCGGACGGACGATAGTTGGCCCCGGGTGCCGCGTGGGGCCGTGGGCGTACCTCGAGGACGCCGTGCTCGGCCCGGGCTGCCGGGTGTTCGCCTCGGTCGTCGAGGGCTCGGAGCTCGAGGCCGGGGCCAGCGTCGGTCCGTTCAGCCACCTCCGGCCACAGACGAGGGTCGGGACGGGGGCGAAGATAGGCAATTTCGCCGAGGTCAAGAACTCCAGCGTCGGGCCCCGGACGAAGATCCCGCACCACAGCTACGTCGGAGACGCCGATCTCGGGCCCGACGTCAACGTCGGGGCCGGGGCGGTGGTCGTCAACTACGACGGGCTCCGCAAGCACCGTACCGTCGTGGGGCGAGGCGCCTTCGTCGGGTGCAACACGAACCTGGTGGCCCCGGTGACGGTCGGGGACGGAGCGTACACGGCGGCGGGTTCCACCGTCACCCGCGACGTCCCACCGGGAGCGCTGGCCGTTTCCAGGGCCCGGCAGGAGAACTTCGAGGGCTGGGTCGAGCGCCGCAGGGCGGGGACGGTGTCGGCCGAGGCCGCGAGGGCCGCGGGCCCGAGCGGCCCCGGGACCGGGGGCGGCGGAGACGAGCACGGGGAGGATTGACGAGCGTGGGTAGGTTCTCAAGCGGGCCGCTGAAGATCTTCCACGGGACGGCGAACGCCGCCCTGGCGCGGGAGATTGCCGACCGCCTGGGTCTCCGGGTCGGCGACTGCCTGGTCTCCCGGTTCAGGAACGGCGAAGTCCAGGTCATGGTCAACGAGAGCGTGCGGGGCGACGACGTCTTCGTGATCCAGTCGACGTGTTCGCCGCCGAACGACACCCTGATGGAGCTCCTCATCCTCATCGACGCTCTCCGGCGGGCCTCGGCCAGCCGTATCACGGCGGTCATCCCCTTCTACGGCTACGCCCGACAGGACCGCAAGACCAGGGGCCGCGAGCCCATCACGGCCAAGCTGGTCGCCAACCTCATCACCACCGCGCAGGCAGACCGTGTCTTGACCATGGACCTCCACGCCGGCCAGATCCAGGGCTTCTTCGACATCCCCGTCGACCACCTCACGGCTCTGCCTATCCTGTCCGACTACATCGCCTCCAAGAGGCTACCGGACGTCGTCATCGTGTCGCCCGACGTCGGCGGGGTGGCCCGGGCCCGCAACATGGCCGAGCGCCTGGGAGCCTCTTTCGGCATCATCGAGAAGAGGCGCCCCCGGCCGAACGCCTCGGAGGTCATGACCGTCATCGGCGAGGTCAAGGACAAGACCGCCGTCATCTGCGACGACATCATCGACACCGGGGGCACCACGGCCAAGGCCGCGGAGGCTCTCGTGGCCCACGGGGCCAAGGCGGTCTACGCGTGTGCGACCCACCCGATATTCGCCGGCGAGGCCCTCGAGACCCTGAGGAAGGCACCCATCGAGGAAATCGTCGTCACCAACACCATCCCGGTGGAGTCGTCGTCGACCTCGTCGGAGGGCAAGGGCCACCGCGTGACCGTGCTCTCGGTGGCTCCCCTGCTGGCCGAGGCCATCGCCCGCATCCACGAAGACCTCTCGGTGAGCAAGCTGTTCGAGTGACCGGCCTTCGGACCGGGCACGGATGGCGGCGGCGACCGAGGGGAGCCCTCAGGGCCGCCGGATGCCTTCGAGCAGCCGGCGGGCGTTGCCGGCGAAGATGGCGGCGATGTCCTCGTCCTTGAAGTTAAGCCAGTAGCAGACGCGGAGCTGGTCCTGGAGGTAGCGGTGGGCGAAGCCCCGCGGGAGCCAGCTCGAGTCACTCCCGAAGATGAGCCGGCGCGGGCCGATGGTCTCGTACGCCTTCCGGAAGAGGTCCTCTAACGACAGGGGGTACGGCATCCAGCGGATCCACTGGTTGGACCCCGAGGTGTCGACGTAGACGTTCGGGCAGCTCCAGCAGAGTTGGAGGAGCTCCTGCCAGTAGCCGCAGCCGAAGTGCGGCACCACGAAGGGTATCTCCGGATGCTTGCGGGCCACCGGGTACAGCGTCAGGGGGTTCAGGCGCGGGTGGTAAACGATGCCTCCGGCGTGGCCGAGGAGTCCGAAGTGGATGAGGACCGGGAGCCGGGTGTGCTCGCAGTAGTCCCACACGGGGTCCAGCGACGGGTCCTCGAAGGGGAGGTCTACGAAAGGCGCGAGGATCTTGTAGCCGACGAACCCCAGCTCCTCCACGGCGCGGGCCAGCTCCGAAGCCGCGCCGGGCGCGGTGAGCGGGTGGTGGGCCATCCCCGCGAACTTGTCGGGGTACCGCTTCACGACCGAGGCCAGGGTGTCGTTGTCGCGACCGGTCACGAACACCACGCGCTCGAGGCCGTGACGCTCCACTTCAGCAGCCCAGAAGGCGGCGGCTCGGGCAAGACCCTCGGGGGTGTCCTCCACGGGTTCGCGGTGTGGCAGGCCCCACTCGCGCCGCATCCTCTCCTCTCTCTCGCGCGCGTAGGCAGCCGTCAAAGGGTCGCGATGGGACCAGCGGGAGCCGGTCGGGAAATGAGCGTGGAAGTCGAGGACCGGCGGGCGCGGGGCTCCGTCCGGGAGCTCCGGCCGGTCCGCGCTTGAGGAACGGGCCTTTCCCCCGGTCGGTGACCGGTCACGGTCGTCGGGTCCGAGACTCGGCACTCGGGCCACCTCCTAGGTAGGGTAGGAAGTAGTCTTAGGCCGGCAGGACCGACATTCCTCCCCGAGATGGGCCGCGGACCGGGTCGAGGACGCAGTTTGACACCCTCAGGGGCCAGGGATAATATTTAACGGCGAGCTTCGGGCCGCCGCGGCCCAGGGTGGCCGCGGTCCCGCCATAAAGTTCGAGTTCGACCGCCTACCGACCGACCGCCGCTTTGCCCCCCTCGCAGATGTCTCCGGGCGCGTAGGCCGTTCCCCGGGTCGCCGGGCTATCCGTAGGCGGTCCCCCGGTCCGCCGGGCTATCCGTAGGCGGTCCCCCGGTCCGCCGGGCTACCCGTGCGGACCCACTCTGCTTTCCGCCTTCAGGAGAGGTGGAACCCTTGAGGCTGGTCGTCGGGCTCGGCAACCCGGAACCGGCTTACGCCGGGACGCGCCACAACCTCGGCTACCTGGCGGTCCGCAGCCTTGCCGCCCAGCTGGGGCTCAAGCGCTTCCGGCCCTCCCGCCATGCCTTGACGGCGAGCCTTCCGACCGAAGGCATCACGTTGGTCCTACCCACGACCTACATGAACTCGAGCGGCCTCGCCGTGGCGGCTGCGCTAGGTGGGAGGACTCCCGAGCCCGAAGACCTCATCGTCGTGCACGATGACCTGGACCTCCCTGTGGGACGCCTGCGTCTCCGCCTTGGGGGGGCGAGCGGCGGGCACCGCGGGGTGGCCTCCGTCATCGACGAGCTGGGGACCGACCGGTTCGTGCGGGTGAAGATCGGCATCGGTCGCCCGCCGCAGGGCACGGACGCGGTGGACTACGTCCTCGAGCGGCCGGCGGGGGAGGAGAGGGAGGTCCTCGAAGCTTCGGCCGCCAGGGCGTCGGAGGCCGTGCTCGCCGTCCTCCGGGAGGGAATCATAGCGGCGATGAATAGGTATAACCGGTCCTCCGAGGCAGTGACGGATGGAGTCCAAGGCCGTTGACCCCCGTAGCCTCCTGGTGGGTCTCGGCTGTCGGCTCGTTCGCCGCGGCGTTGCTCGCGGCCGCGCTGGCCTACGCCACCAACCGCTCGGCCCAGGCCCTCGGCGGCCGGACGGCCGTGGTCTTCGTGGCCCCGGCCCTGGAGGAATCGCTCAAGACCGGGGCTGCCCTGCTGGTCGGGGCCCCGGTACTCTGGACGCACCTCTGTTTCGGTCTGATCGAGGCTCTCTACGATGTCGCCTCCCCTGCTTCCGGGCCGGGTCGTTCTCGCGCGCTCGGTGCCGCCGCGGCCGGTCTCGCCGGGCACGCCCTCTTCGGCGCCGTGACCGTAGCCGGTGCCGCGGCGGTCGCCGTCACCGGGTCTCTCGCCGCCTGGGCGCCGGGAGTGGTCCTGGCCTATCTCGTCCATGTGGGTTGGAACGGACTGGTCATGGGAAGGGTGACTCCCAGACGCTAGGGCACGGGAATGACTCGAGCCACGCGCCGAACGCCGGCCTGAGCAAGGCCTTCGCCTCCGGCTCCACGAGCGCCGGCGGCCCGCTCGAAGTCTTGCTCCGGGAGGTCGGAGCCTTCCCCGAGGTGCGGAGCCTGACCCACGGCCTTGGGCCAGGCTCGGCGCAGGCGGTCCAGGGACTCGGCGGGTCCGCCAAGACCCTCGTCGTCGCCAGTGTGCACCGGGCCAGGGCGCTACCCACGCTGTACATCTGTGGGGACCTGGACGCCGCACGACGCGCGGAGACGGAGCTAGTGACGTGGTTGGGGGAGGCCGATGTCCTGCTCTTCCCGCCGCGCGAGCCGTCTCCCGTCGGCACGGTAGCGCGTTCCGGGGAGATTGAGGCTCAGAGGCTCAGGGTCCTCGACGCTCTGCTCCGCGGGGGATCTCCGGCGGTCGTCGCTCCCATCGAGGCCGCGGCCACCCTCTGCCCGCCGGTCCACAATCTCCGCCGGAAATCACTCACGCTACGCCGCGGCGACCGACTGGAGCCCCAAGGCCTGGCCTCCCTGTTGGTCGATGCAGGCTACCAGCGCGTCCCGGTGGTCGAGAAGACCGGTGACTTCGCCGTCCGGGGCGGTATCGTGGACGTCTTCCCGCCCGCCCGGGACAAGCCCTACCGGCTCGAGTTCGAGGACGGCGCCATCGCCTCGCTGCGCTCGTTCGCGCCCGACACGCAGCGCTCTTCCGAGAGTGTCGGAGAGGTGTGCCTGGGTCCGGCCCGGGAATGGCTCCTCGGCAAGGAGGATGCCGAGGAAGTCGTGCGGACCGTCCGACGCGAGCTCAACGCTACCGTGAAGACACTCGAGGCCCAGGCGAGGCCGGACGCGGCCCGCCGGCTCGAGGCCCGTGTCCTTGGGGACCTCGAGCGCATGGAGGCGGGAACGCTCGCCGAGGACGCCGAGGCCTACGCGGTCTATGTGCCGGACCCGGGGCTCCTCGTCGACTACCTCCCATCCGGGGCGGCCGTGTTCTTCGACGAGCCCGTGCGCCTAGAACAAGTGTGGGAAGCTCTCACACGTTCGAGGGCCGAGCGGTTGGCCGTTCTCCTGGGTGAAGGCGGCCTCCTCCCCGGCCAGGCTTCCAGCGGCCCGGGCCCGGCCGAGATGCGCCGGCGCGTGGCCCAGCGGCACGCGTCCGTCTTCCTGAGCCAACTGCTGCGTCGAGGGCCGCAGGTGGAGCTGACCAACATCGTTTCCTTGCGGTACCAGGCCATCCCCTCGTTCCACGGGAAGTGGTCCGACTTCGAGGCCGAGCTCGCCCGCTGGCGGCGTGGCGGCGACCGTGTCGTGGTCTTGGCCGGCTCGCCGGAGGCCGAGGCCGCCCTCGGACGGTCGCTCCGTGAGGTGGGGGTGGGCACGTCGTCCGTGCTGTCCTCGCCGGCGGTCCCCGGGCAGGTCGTCCTGACCAGGGGGGTCATCGAGGAGGGTTTCTACCTCCCGTGGGCGCGACTGCGGGTCGTCACCGACGCGCAGATAAGGGGACGGGCTCCGAAGAGGCGCCGCCGCCCCGGCGTGCCCGGCGCGGCCGGGAGGGTCCTGGACACTTACCGCGAGCTCGAGGTCGGCGACCACGTCGTCCACGTGAACCACGGCATCGGCGTCTACCAGGGAATCAGGACGCTTGAGATCAACGGTGTCGCCCGGGACTACATCCTCATCCAGTACGCCGGGGAAGACCGGCTCTACGTGCCTACCGACCAGGTCGGGGCTATCCACAAATACGTCGGCGTAGAAGGACAGGAGCCCAAGGTCAACCGGCTGGCCGGGTCGGAGTGGGCCCGGCTCAAGAACCGGACGCGCAAGTCCCTTCAGAAGCTGGCCGTCGACCTCCTCAAGCTCCACGCTCAGCGGCAGGCCCTGCCGGGTCACGCCTTCTCCCCGGACACCCCCTGGCAGGCCGAGTTCGAGGCCGGCTTCCGGTACGAGGAGACGCCGGACCAGTTGGCGGCGACCGAGGAGATCAAGCGGGACATGGAGCGCCCCATCCCCATGGACCGCGTCCTCTGCGGAGACGTCGGTTACGGGAAGACCGAGGTAGCCATGCGGGCCGCGTTCAAGGCGGTCATGGACGGCAAACAGGTGGCCGTGCTGGTGCCGACCACGGTGCTCGCGCAGCAGCACTACAACACCTTCCGCGAGCGTTTCGCCGGTTACCCGGTGAACATCGACCTTTTGAGCCGGTTCAGGTCCAAGGCAAGGCAGGAGAAGACCATCCGGGACCTCAGGCGCGGGACGGTCGACATCGTCATCGGCACGCACCGCCTCCTCACTCCAGATGTCGTCTTCAAGGACCTCGGCCTCCTCATCATCGACGAGGAACACCGCTTCGGGGTGAACCACAAAGAACGTCTGAAGGAGCTCAGGGCCACGGTGGACGTGCTGGTCCTGACCGCCACGCCCATCCCCAGGACGCTCAACATGGCCCTGGTGGGCCTCAGGGACATGAGCGTCATCCAGACCCCTCCGGAGGACCGGTACCCCGTGCAGACTTACGTCGTCGAGTACGACGAGGACCTGGTGCGTGACGCCGTCCTGCGCGAGCTCGGCCGGGGGGGTCAGGTCTTCTACGTGCACAACAGGGTCCAGACCATCGAGGCTGCCGCGGCCCGCCTCCAAGCCCTGGTCCCGAAGGCCCGTATCACTGTGGCCCACGGCCAGATGCGCGAAGAAGAACTCGAGCGGACCATGTTGGAGTTCCTCGAGGGCGAGTACGACGTCCTGGTCTCGACGACCATCATCGAGTCCGGCCTGGATATGCCGAACGTGAACACACTCATCGTCGAGGACGCCGACACCCTCGGCCTGGCTCAGCTGTATCAGCTCCGCGGCCGGGTAGGGCGCTCGAGCCGGGTGGCCTACGCCTACTTCACCTATCGCCGGGTCCCGACCGAGCAGGCCGAGAGGAGGCTGGAGGCCATCCGCGAGTTCACCGAGCTGGGGTCGGGGTACAAGATAGCCCTGCGGGACCTGGAGATCCGCGGCGCCGGGAACCTGCTCGGCCCTGAGCAGCACGGGTTCATCGCCTCGGTCGGCTTCGAGCTCTACTGCCGGATGCTCGAGGAGGCCATCCGCGAGCTGACCGGCCGGCGGACCTCCGCTTTGGGCGAAACGACCGTGGACGTCAGGGTCGACGCCTACCTCCCCGACCACTATATCCCGGACATGCCCGAGAAGATCGAGGCCTACCACCGGCTGGCTTCGGTCCTGGACCCGGCCGAAGTGGATGAGGTCGAGGCGGAGATTGTCGACCGGTACGGGCCCCCACCTCCTCCGGCGGCCAATCTCCTGCTTGTCGCCCGAGTGAAAGCCATCGCGAGGAGCCTGGGGTGCTCCTCTATCGTCCGGACTGACGACGGGGGCCTGGCCGTGAAGTTCGAGGACCCGCGTCCGACCGTCAGAGCTGCCCTGGAGAGCCTGGGTGGTCGATATCCCGGTGTCAGCCTACGAGGCGGCGGAGCGGGCCTGCTCTTGACCTACCGCCCCGGTCGCCGGCACCACGTGGGTGCCCGCGGGACGGCCGACGCCCGGGAGAATGTGGAGCTGCTCCGCGCGCTTGCCGACCTCTTGGGCATGCTTGCGGGACGCGTGACCTATTCTGAGGGCAAGGAGAGGATGAGACAGGATGTCCAGAGCACAGCGGAGAGCCCGGGAGAGAGCTGAGGCCAAACGCAGGGAAGAGTTGGCCCGACGCGGGCGGACGCGACTCCCGCGGAGAGCGCGCCTGGCGATCGCGCTGGCCACCGTGGCCGTGCTGGTGCTGACCGTGGGTGCTGTCGTCTGGACCTGGTACGCCGCGGCGCATAGAGTGGTCGTCACCGTCGACGGCAAGCAGTTCACCGAGAGAGACCTCAACCGGCGCGTCAATCTCTTTAAGTTCCTTTACGGGACCGATTACGTCGGCCCGGAGACGCGTAAAGCGCTCCAGGACAGCCTGGTCGACGAGTACCTCGTCGTCAGGGAAGCCTCTGGACGCGGGCTCACCGTCACGGACGAAGAGGTCGCCGAGACGCTGGAGGAGGAAGAAGCCCGGCTCGTCGAGTTCTACGGTTCAGAGTTCAGGCTGACCGTGGCCAGGTTGAGCCGGGGGCTGCGCCTCAGCGACATCATCGCCTACGAACGGGGTCAGTTACTCCGTCTGAAGCTCTACGAAGAAGTCACACGCGACGTGACTTTCACGGAAGAGGAAGTCCTCGAGCTCTACCAACAGTACAAGGAGACTTTGGACCAGCAAGGGTTATCTTTGGCGGACGTCAGGGAGAGACTAGTCCAGGAGCTCCTCACGTCCAAGAAGCTGAAAGCCTTCGCGGACTTCAGGGAGCAGCTCCGCGCCCAGGCGGCCGTCGTCGAGCCCGATTGACCCTCGCTTCCTGCCCACCTCGGGGCTCAGCCGGCGCGGGTGCCAGAAATGAATAAACGTGTCAGAGGAGCTATAGGATATCAAGCGCGAGCCGGTCTGGCCGTCTTGCCGACGAGGAGGGAACCCTTATGAAGGCCACGGGTATTGTCCGTAGGATCGACGACCTGGGCCGAGTCGTGATACCCAAGGAGATCCGTCGCACCATGCGCATCCGAGAGGGCGACCCCCTCGAGATCTTCGTGGACCGTGAGGGGGAGGTCATCCTCAAGAAGTACTCCCCGATCGGGGAACTCGGCGATTTCGCCAAGGAGTACGCCGACTCGCTGTACGAGGCCGTAGGTCACATCGCGATGATCGCTGACCGCGACGGCATCATCGCCGTCTCCGGTGCGCCGAAGAAGGAGTTCCTTGACAAGCGTGTCGGACCCCTCACCGAGAGAACGATGGAAGAGCGGCGGAGCATCCTGCTCAACCGCGGTCCAGATGAGGAGTACATCCCGGACTGCACCATCATCGAGGACGAAGAGAAGTGCAAGTTCACCGCCGTCGTGGTCTCCCCCATCATCTGCGCGGGGGATCCCATCGGGGCGGTCATCATGGCTTCCCGCGACCAGGACGTCGAGATGGGGCCGACGGAGTTGAAGTTGGCCGAGACGGCGGCCGGGTTCCTGGCGAAGCAGATGGAGCAGTAGGACCGTCAGGTCTCAAGCCCGGCTTCACCGGGCAGGGTCTGGGCCGGCGGGGCGCCTGCCCGCCCCGCCGGCGGTTTTTCGGCCCTGGACGAGCGGTGGTATAATGCGAGGTGTGTTCCAGCCGCCCCGTCCAGGAGTGACCACCTTGTCCCAGCGGACCAGCCGCGACGCCTACCTCCAGGGTGCCTTCATCCTCGCCGCAGCGTCGATGGTGAGCCGGATTCTCGGTGCCTTCTACCGGATACCGTTCGGCCGTATCGTGGGCGCGGAAGTGTTAGGGCTCTACCAGGTCGGTTATTCCTATTATATCGTCCTCGTGGGGCTGGCCACCTCGGGGCTCAACGTGGCGGTCTCCAAGCTCATGGCCGACAGGCTGGCTGGGGGGGACGAGGCGGCCACCCACCGGGTCTTCCGGGCAGCCCTCCTCCTCCTCGCCCTGGCCGGTCTAGGGTCGGGCGCCCTTCTCGTCTTCCTGGCCCGCCCGCTGGTGACCTTGAGCCGCATGCCCGACGCCTACCTGGCGGTGGTCGCCCTGGCCCCGGCTTTAGTTGTCGTCTCTCTCGAGGCTGCCTTCCGCGGATACTTCCAGGGATACCAGAGGATGGGACCCCCGGCGGCCTCGCAGGTCCTCGAACAAGTCTTCCGAGTGGCCGCCATCCTGGTCCTCGGTCTCGCCCTGCTGCCGCGCGGCAAAGCCTGGGCCGCCGCAGGGGCGACCTTCGGGGCCACCATCGGCGCGGTAGCGGGGCTCGCGTTCCTCCTCATCCCCTATCTCCGTGCCCGGCGGGTCGCGGGTAGACACATCCCGGGGATACAGGGACCGGCGTCGGCCGGAGAAGGTCTCCCGGTCATCGCCAGGAGCATCGTGATGGTGGCCCTTCCCGTTTCGCTGGCTGCCGTCGCCCTCCCGGTGATGAACCTCGTCGACACTCTCACCGTGCCCTACCGGCTGGCCGGCGCGGGCGTCCCCATGACCGAGCTGTCCAGGCAGTTCGCCTGGCTCACCGGGATGGCTATGACCGTGGTCAATCTGCCGGCCGTGGTCACGGCGGGCCTCCAGACGAGCCTTGTCCCCGCCGTGGCCGAGGGCTGGACACTCGGCGAAGCGACCGGTGTCAGGTACAAGGCGTCGACCGCCCTCAGGCTGACCTTGCTGGTGGCCCTGCCGGCCTTCGCCGGGCTGTGGGCCCTAGCGACCCCCATCTGCGACCTGCTCTTCGGAGAGCCTCAGGCCGGGGTGGCCCTGGCCGCCCTCTCCGGAGCGACCGTCTTCCTCATGGTCCAGCAGACGACATCCGGCGTCCTGCAGGGCCTCGGGCGGAGCGACGTCCCCGCGCTGAACCTGCTCATCGGCGCTGCCGTCAAGGCCGTCCTGGTGTGGGTGCTCGTCGGAACGAGCCTCGGTATCCGGGGAGCGGCCCTGAGCAGCGTCGGAGGGTTCCTCGTCGCGGCCTTCTCGAACACACTGGCCGTGCGGAGGCTGGTGGGTCTGGACCTAGACCTCGCCCGGACCCTGGTGAAGCCGGCCGTGGCCTCGACGGCGATGGGCCTAGCCGTCCGGGCAGGCTACTCCTGGCTTGCGCCCTCGCTGGGTTCTGCCTGGGCCACGGTCCTGATGGTGCTGGCCGGCCCGGTAGTCTACGGCCTGGCTCTACTCGCCCTCAGGGGGCTCAGGGAGTCCGATTTCTCGTACGTGCCCGGGGTGGGGCGACCGGTGGCCCGCCTCCTGAGAAGGACGGGACTGATCCGTGACTGACCGAAGATGGAGGACGTGCCGTTACCCTCTCGACCCACTGGCCGAGGTCATGGAACGTCTCCTGGGGCCGGGCGGTTGCCCCTGGGACCGGGAGCAGGATCACAGGAGCCTCCGGCCCTACGTCATAGAGGAAGCCTACGAGGTTGTCGCGGCCATCGACGAAGGTGATCCCGCCAAGCTGTGCGAGGAGCTGGGCGACCTCCTCCTACAGGTTGTCTTCCACGCCTCCCTTGCCCGCCACGACGGGCGCTTCGACCTCAACGATGTCGTGGCCGGCATCACTCAGAAACTCATCAGGAGGCACCCGCATGTCTTCGGGGAGAGCCGCGTCTCCTCGGCGCGGGCCGTCCTCAGGCAGTGGGAGGACATCAAGAAGGCGGAAGCCGGAGAGAGCGGAGCGCCCCCGCGTCTGGAGACTCACCTGCCCGCCCTCATGCAGGCACAGAAGCTCCTGGAGCGGGCCGCCCGCGTCGGCAGGCCTCTCGAGACTGCGGTGTCGAGCGACGTGGCCCCGGCGTTGACGCCCGATGCCCCCCGAGACCGGGAGAGGGCTTTCGGCGAGAGGCTCCTGGGCCTCCTCGAGGAGGCTCGCCGGGCCGGGGTGGACGCAGAGCTCGCCCTGCGGTGCGTGGCGACGGACCTCGCCCGCCGGCTCGAGGACACCTCGGGGCCCGCGGAACCGGGCGGAGCCGGGCCGGCCCACGAGGATTAAGTCGCTCTCTCCCGGGAAACAATTGAGTGAGCTCTCAGCGCGACACCCGAGGCGCCGCTGACAGGCGGCGGGTTTCCACGTCCTTCCTCGGGCAAAAGGATTCACGGTCACCCGGGCGAATAGGCGGTTATCCAACATGAGGCAGGAGGGAGAGTCGGGTGAACAAAGCCGAGCTGGTCGCCAAGGTAGCCGAGAAGTCAGGCCTGACGAAGAAGGACTCCGAGAAGGCTGTCAGCTGCGTCTTTGAGACCATCGAGGACGCCTTGGCGCGCGGAGAGAAAGTCTCTCTGGTAGGGTTCGGCACCTTCGAACGGCGGGTGCGGCGGGCCCGTGAAGGACGCAACCCTCAGACCGGTGAGAAAGTCCACATCGCAGCCACCAAGGTCCCGGTCTTCAAGGCCGGGCGGGCCCTCAAGGACCGCGTGAACCAGTGACGACTTGCTGAAGCTCACCTTCGAAGTCCAGGCCCCCCGGTCCCCGGGGGGCCTATAATTCGGGGGATGCCGGGTGCGCCTCGACCTCTTCCTAAAGGTCAGCCGTCTGGTCAAGCGTCGAACCGTGGCCAAGGAGGCCTGCGACAACGACAGGGTGAAGGTGAACGGGAGACCGGGCAAGGCCTCCAGCGGGGTGAAGCCGGGGGACGTCATCACCTTGGATTACGGTCCGAGGCTCCTCACCGTGGAGGTGCTCACCGTCCCGGAAGGGCTGCCGTCCAAGACAGCGCCGCAGGCACTTTACAGGGTAGTGTCCGACGAGCGCAAGAGCGGGCCGCCGGCGGACCACGGCCGAGTGTAACGACCGACACGGGAGGGAGAGACTATCCGCGGAGGTGGAGGGAGTGCGCTTCCGCCGCGGATATCTCTCCTTCGGGGTGCTCGCGCTGGCCCTCGTCGTACTCGGCTACTTCTCGCTCGCCCGGTCGGGACCGGGGCCCTACGCCCGTCCCCTGCCCGGCTCACGCTGGACCCAAGCCACGACCGAGCCCGACCTCAGAGTCTACCTGAACGACCGCGGGACCATCGAGACCATGGAATTCGAGAGATACCTCGAGGGCGTGGTCGCCGCGGAGATGAACCCCTCTTGGCCCCCCGAGGCCCTAAAGGCCCAGGCCATCGTCGCCCGGACGTTCACCATCGAGCAGCTCGAACGACGGGGCGGAGTGCAAAAGCTCCATCCGGGGGCGGACGTCTCCACCGACCCGGAGGAGTTCCAGGCTTACAACGCCTCGGCGGTCACTGACGCGGTCCGGCAGGCCGTGCGCGAGACGCGCGGGGTAATCATCATCTACCGGGGTCGCCCTATCCGGGCCTGGTTCCATTCGGACGCCGGGGGTCAGACGGCGACGCCGTCGGAAGGCCTGGGTAGTAACGTGGAGGCCGAGGGTGACTTCCCCTACCTCAGCCGAGTGCGGACCCCCTGGTCCTCCCCTGACAGCGAGTGGACCGGGACGTTCACCCTAGACGAGATACGCGCGGCGGCAGCCAAGGTAGCGAGCAATCCCGGACCGGTCACCAGGGTATCCGTCGGCCGGAAGGGCCCGTCAGGGCGGGCCCTGGAACTGGTCGTCAACGAAGTGAGCGTACCGGCACCCGAGTTCAGGCTGGCCTTAGGCCGTACCCGTATGAAGTCGACGCTCATCACCTCGATCGAGGTCGGGGGCGACCGGGTCGTGATGCGCGGCAAGGGCAACGGTCACGGGGTGGGCCTGGCCCAGTGGGCGGCCAAGGCCATGGCCGAAGAGGGGAGGACGGCCTGGGAGATCATCCAGTACTTCTACCGTGGAGTCCGGTTGGCGAAGCTTTGGCCGTAGGGCCGCGCGACCAGCTTCCGGGCATATGGCTCGTGAGCCGACATAGACATTACGGACAGCCCCACCGGACCGGGAGGAGAAGCCTGTGGATGAGAAGGAGCTCTCGGGCGTCGAGGCCCATGTGGTGACCATCACGAACCGCGAGCAGGTCTCCATCGCCGGCGTTCTGCACGTGGACAGCTTCGACGACCAGGAGATCGTGCTCGATACCGAGCTGGGTGCGCTGAACCTGAAGGGCGAGGATCTCCACATAAAGCAGCTCAACCTGGATGACGGTGTCCTGGAGATCGAGGGCGTCGTCAACTCCGTCACCTACAGCTTGAGACCCAAGGGCCGCGGCCCAAAGCCGAAGGGCCTCCTCGAGCGTATATTGAAGTAGGGTCCCTGGAGGGTTTGCCCTCGGGAGGATAGAATACGCAGCCCTCGACCCGACTCCGAACCAGACCGTCCCAGCCGAGGCCGCCACCGGGGTCTGCCTTTGTTCCTTTGCCGGCCCTCACCCGAGAAGGATGGAGGGGTCCCTCTTAGCTTCCCTGGCCGCCTCCTCGCCTGCAAAGCGGCTCTTCGCCACCGTGGCGCGCGGGATGCGGCGCCGGCCGGTGCTTGTCCATATCGGCCGGCTCGCCCGCGGCGTCCTGAGGGGCGTCGTCTACCTCGTGGCCAGCCCAGCCGTACTGCTCGCCGACCTCGTCCAGCCTCAGCCCAGGTTCGACCGGGGATGGGTCCTCGGCTTCATCGGGTTCAACATGCTCTTCATCGGTTCGGCCTGGGGGCTGGGTTACGTTGTGACGCTGGAGACTCTCGGGGGCAACGCTTTCGTGACCGGCTACGCGGAGTTGAGCCGGAACCTGGAGAACGTGCCCTATCTGGAGACGATCCAGACCGTTGCTGCCGAGAACGGCCTCGACCCCGCGCTGGTCGCGGCCATCGTCGCCCAGGAGAGCCGCTTCGACCCTCTAGCCGTCTCCCGGGCCGGCGCTAAGGGCCTGATGCAGATTATGCCTGGCACCTGGCGGCTCTTGCGCCCGGACTCGCCTTGCTCCGGAGACCACGGGCCGCCTGCCTGCGGGAAGGACTGCATCTTCGACCCGGACGCGAACATCCGGGCGGGGGCGGCCTACTTTGCCGACCTCCTACGCGAGTTCGAAGGGAATCTGGTCCTGGCGTTCGGGGCCTATAACGCCGGGGCGGCCGTCGTCCACCTCCACGCCGGTGACCGGGGCGAGCTGACCCAGGCCGGCTTCGACGACCTGCCGCCGTTCGCCGAGACCCGGGGCTACGTCCGGGAGGTCCTGGCTCTCTGGGTGCGCCTCAAGTCCGGGAGCGTTCCCGACCTGGCCACCCTCTCCGCAGAAGAGTGCCTCTTCATGCGGCAGCTCGCGAGCGGCCTTCCGGCAGTCGTCATCGCCCTCTGGGTCCTCTTCGGGGCCTGGGCTCTGCGCCGTCTCGGTCTCCGCTGATGCGGGGCCGCTGCCCGGGCGCATAGCATTGCACCGGGGGCGGGTGCAGTGGGCACGGTCGGGCAGCAGGTCCTCTCTCTCGCGATGATGTTCTTGACGGCGGCGGGGCTCCTGTTCTTGCACGACCTGGTCGCCGTGGCCGCGGGGTGGCTACACCCTCCCAGGCGCGGCCGACGGGGGCGCCCGGGCAGGACGACTCCGTCCGGTGTCTGGGACTTTTCCGTCTGGCTGGTCGCGGCTCTCGTCGTCTACGTGGCGGCCTTCTTGGCAAGCCGGGGCCGGTTCGGGCTAGAGGAATTCACCGGGCTAGTGCTGGGCACCGGCGCCTACGTCCTCCTGGCGCGGGGGGTTGTCGTGCGCTTGACGGCGCGGGCTCGTGCTGCGACGTGTCGGCTCTTGAGGCAGGCGACCGCAGCCGTGAGCCGGCCACTGGGAGCGGTCGGGAGGACGGTCCGCTCGGCCGGACAAGCGGCCGGGAAGGCCGGTGCAGGTGTCGCCGGTTGGGTCCGTAGCCGGGCGGTCCAGGCGGGTCGCGGCCTCCACGGCTTGTGGGCAGGATTCCGGTCCCACCCGAAGGAATAGGCTACGCAGGTGGTAGGTCATGGGCGTGACCGTCAGAGGCGTCAGCCGTGGCCAGCGTTCCGTCGTTGACGGGAGACCCGCGCGAGCCGGGTCAGTCTGGCCTGGGACGGTACGGAGGAAACCGGTGGCCGGCCGGCCCGGCCTGCCCAGGGGTGCACGGCTGGCCTTCCTGGTCATCATCGCCCACCTCGTGTTCTGCTTCGTCGCCCAAGAAATGAAGGTGATGGAGTTGGCGCGGCAGGTGCGGGAGCTCGAGCGCCAGGCCGAAAGCATCAGGGTGGAGAACCAGCGTCTTGAGAGAGAGATCGAGTTCGCGAAGTCAGATGAGTACATCATCCGCGTGGCCCGGGAGGAGCTCGGCCTAGTCTGGCCTAACGAAGTGGCGTACGCTCCGCCGCCCGCAGGGACGACTCAGCGGACTGAGCGGCCGGGCGTTAGCGGCGGGTCTCAGGCTGGACCGTGAGAGAGCCGTCGCAACCTTGACACTCCGCTGCTCCTACCCTATAATTCTCTCGCCGAAGAACACCAATGGGAGGACGCCGAAAGCCGCATGGCGGTTGTGGTCGGCAGCATCGTCGAAGGGGTTGTGACCGGGATTACCCACTTCGGGGCTTTCGTCCAGCTGCCGTCAGGTGAGACCGGATTGGTCCACATCTCTGAGATCGCCGACTGCTTCGTGAAGGACGTCCGGGACTTCCTGAAGGAGAACGACAAGGTCAGAGTCAAAATTCTGTCGTTCGACGGCAAGAACAAGATAGGGCTCTCGATCAAGCAGGCCAAACCGCCGAGCGAGCGTCGGCAGAGCCGCGCCTCGTTCGAGGAGAAGTTGATGCGCTTCATGCGGGACTCGGACGAGAAGCTGATGGACCTCAGGCGCAGCACTGATGCGCGCCGGGGTGGGCGCGGCGGCGGTCGGCACGGCTGGTGACGATGAGGACCGAGACTTCGGTGGCGGCGTAGCTCAGTTGGTAGAGCATGCGGTTCATACCCGCAGTGTCACTGGTTCGAGTCCAGTCGCCGCTACCAATCTCTTGCGGGCCATTAGCTCAACTGGTAGAGCATCCGACTCTTAATCGGACGGTTTAGGGTTCGAGTCCCTGATGGCCCACCAGGTTTCTGCAGGCAGACGGCCCGTGGCAGACGGGTCGTCTGCCTTTCTATGGAGTGAGGTCGGGAGCGACCGCTTCCGGCCATCTGGTAGAGCGTTCCGACAGGTTGCCCCCGGTTTCGCACGGGTGGGTCCCGCATGCGTTCCCCTTCAAGAGAGCGCAATGGGACAGCTTGTCGAAGGGGCGCGACGCCGGTCGGTTCGTCCGAACCGCGGGCCCTTCCGTTCTGACAAGCCTCTCGTGCCCTAAGCGTTACAATCGCCGCGGACCGGTGGACAGGCTCTGGCCGTTGGACAGGCTCTCGGCTCCGTCTCGCCTCGGGCCGCCCGGAAGCCGACGACCTGCCCGACCGGTCCGGGTCGGGGGTGACGGTCGTGCAGGACGCAGGAAGAGCCCGCCTGTCGGCCGGGAGCGGTGCGCCCGGCAAAGGTTCCCCCGCGCTGCTCGGCACCGGACGTATCGGGACCCGCTCGCTCACGGGCGTAGGCAATCTTGTGGCCTCGGTCCTGGCTCCTCCGGCGTGGCCATTGGTCATCCCGGCCTTCCTCGCAGGCAGAACAACGGTCCTACAGTCCGTCTCACCCTTCGGTCTAGCCCTTTACGCCGCGGTCCTCGACGTCTCGCCCAGCAGGGCCGTGGCCGCGGCTCTGGCGGTCCTGGCCGGCACAGCCTCCACGGGCTCCTGGACACATTGCCTTGAGTTCGCCGGCGCCGCCCTGGGGCTCTTGCTCCTACGGGCCGCCTTCGTGCGCCAGTCGCGGCCGGGCGACCTTCTGGTCACCCCGGCGCTCGCCTTCACGGTGACGGCCATCTCCGGGGGCGCAGCGGTCTTGCTCCGCGAGCCGACCCCGTACGGGGTGGTCATGGCTCTTTTCGGGGCTCTGCTCACGTTCGTCCTGTGCCTCCTGTACCAGTCCGCGGTGCCTCTGCTCGTGGCCGGCCGGCGGCCGACCGCTCTCGGGCTCGACCAGACGGTGGCCCTCAGTGTCACTCTGGCCGGCGCACTCGCCGGGCTTTCCGGGTGGGGTGATTGGTCCGTCCACGCGGCCGGGTCGGTCGCGGGGGTGGCCGTCCTCGCGGCAGCCTATCTGGGTGGGGCTGGTTCGGGCACGGCGGCTGCCACGGCCATGGGAGTAGTCGCGGCCCTCTGCGGGGCCGCCAGCCTTTCCTCCCTGGCCCTACGGGCGCTGGCCGGTCTCCTGGCCGGGAGCTTCCGGGAGTGGGGCCGGGGTGGCGCGGCGGCCGGCTACTTCTTCGGCACCCTGCTCCTCTCTCCGCTCATAGAAGAAGCGTTCCTGTTGCGGGGGGCCGTCTTCGACGCCGCGGTAGCCTCGGTCTTGTTCCTCCTCACCCCCGGAAGGCTGTGGGGGACGGTCAGACGGGCTTTGGGCCGGCCGGTCGGGGATGTCTCTGCCGACGCGCAGGACGCCGCCCGGGAGAGCGCCGGGCGGCGCCTGCTGGACCTCGGCCAGGTCTTCGACCAGTTGGCCTCGACCCTCCGGGAGCTCTCCGCGGGAGCGACCAAGGCGAGTGCGCCCACCGCCGTGGGACCGGTCGGGGAGGTCGGGGAGAGACCGGCGCGAGAGGGAGCGGTCTCTTCGATAGAGACGGCGAGGGGCCTGGCCGCCGGAGCGGCCCCCCTCGAGGAGGTGGGTCAGACCGGCCCGCCCCCCGACCTCGTGGACGCCGCCTGCCGGGTGTGCCAGGCCTGCCGCCTCCTGAAGTCTTGCTGGCAAGGGGATCTTGAGCGAATACGGGGTGCCATGGCCGGATTGCTCCACATCACGACCCAGCGAGGTCAGCTCGAGGTGGGCGACGTGCCCGTCAACATCCGGCGGCGGTGCGTGCACCTGGGTGAGATGGTCACGACCATGAACTTCCTCCACGAGGTCATCGCTCTTCACCGCTACTGGCGCCGCCGCTTGGACGAGACGCGCTCTATCGTGTACCAGCAGCTCGAGGGCATGGCCCGTCTGATGCAGCGGCTGGGCGAGACCCTCCAGGCCGAGGCGACGGACGAGGCGGTCGCGGCCGAGACGCTGGTGCGCCACCTTGAGCGGGCCGGCTTCCCGGTCTTGGGCGTGAGGGCGAGCCGCTCCTCCGGTGGACCGGTGGAGTTCCTCGTCCGTGCGGGGGCCTGCCCTTCGGGAGATGCCTGCCGGGAGGTGGCCCTGCCGGTCGCGTCGACCTACGCCGGGGAGCAGTTGGCCTTGGCCGAGGCCAGGTGTGCCCTGGCGGCCGGCGAGGCCGAGTGCTCGTTCCGTCTGGAGGTCCCGCGGCGACTCGACTTCAAGATGGGCGTCGCCCAGGCGAAAAAGCCGATAAGCCTCGTCTCGGGAGACTCCTACCTAGTGAGGGCGCTACCTGGCCACCGTCTGGCGGCGGTCCTGTCGGACGGGACCGGGGCGGGCCCGAGGGCGGCCGAGGAGAGCCAGACCGCTCTCAGGATGCTGGAGGGACTGTTCAGTCTCGGCCTGGACACCGAGGCGGCCGTGCACACCGTGAACACGATGCTCCTCCTGCGGGCCGGCCAGGAACGCTTCGCCACGCTCGACCTCGTGACCGTCGACCTCAGGACCGGGCAAGCCCGGTTCGTCAAGGTGGGTGCCTCGCCCAGTTATCTCAAGCGGGGCCGCGAGGTGAGCGTCATCCACGCGTCCAGTCTTCCGCTCGGCGTGGTGCCCGAGGTCGGGGTCGAGGAGAGGACACTCGCGCTTAGGCCGGGTGACGTGGTCGTCCTGGCTACCGACGGCCTGGTCGCCGCCGGGGGCCAGTCGCGAGGGACCGGCCCGCACGACGGGTGGGTCGTGGGCCTCCTCCGCGACCTCGGCGCCGTAGGGCCGCAGGAAGTCGCCGACTCCCTCGTAGGGGCAGCCGTCTCGTTGTGCTCGAGGTGCCTGGGGGCGGTCGTCGGAGGGCCGGCAGCGGCCGGCTCGGCTCGGGCCTCCGGGCAAGGGATCCCGGACGACATCACCGTCATCGCGTTGGCATTCGCGCCACCCGCCGGCGCATAAGTCTTGAGAGCGTCCAGAGTTTCCTCCCCCAACTCGCAGGGTGCGCCGCAAGATGGGCGCACCCCCTTTTTGTCTGGTGGCCCGGGCCGTATGCCATAATGGAGCCGGATGAAGGGACATGCCGGGTCGTGGCGGCGTCCCGGTCGGGAGGCTCTCAAGGATGGTGGCACCGGTCCGGGACAACCTCAAGGCCGACCCTCTGGTGAAGAAGGTGGCCGAGTTCGTCCTGGCTGAGCGACTCCTCGGCCGGGGCGACAAGGTACTGGCTGCAGTCTCCGGAGGCCAGGACTCCCTCGCTCTCCTTCACGTCCTGTGGGCCCTCCAGGGCGACCTCGACTTCGACCTGGCGGTGGCCTCGTTCGACCATGGCCTCCGTGCCGAGGCCGGTCGGGCCGACCGGGATTTCGTGGAGGAGACGGCGCGAAGGCTCGGGCTCGCCTTCCACGGTGGCTCGGCGGAGCCGGCGGCGCTTGCGGTCAGGGGGCTGTCCCTGGAGGAGGCCGCTCGTCGGGCTCGCTACTCCTTCCTGGCCTCGGTCGCCCGCCGGTGGGGCTCCGGACCTTCCGGGCCGGTCCGCGTCGCCCTCGGTCACACGGCCGACGACCAGGCCGAGACTGTGCTGATGCGGGTCATCGAGGGGACCGGCCTTGACGGCCTGGGCGGCATGCCCTTGGTCCGGGAGGAACCCGGCTGGGTTGTCATCCGACCGCTCCTGCGCACCGGTCGGCGAGAGACGGAGTCTTTCTGCCGGCGTTGGGGCCTCGAGCCCCGCCTGGACGACACGAACCTGGACGTCCGCTTCCGCCGTAATTTCGTGCGTCATAGGGTCCTCCCTGTCTTGGAGCAGTACAACCCCCGGGTGCGTGAGGCACTGCTTCGCCTGGCCGATGTGGCCGCCCAGGAAGCCGAAGTCCTGGCCGAGGTCACCCGCGAGCTGGCCGGGTTCGTGCGCCAGGGTCGGCCGCCGGAAGGCGAGTGCCCGTTCGACGGGCTCGTGGTCGACGAGCGGGACCTCGTCTACGTCGGGAAAGACGACCTCTTCCGCCTGGGTGAAGGCCTCCGGTCAAGACTCCTGCGTCAGATGCTGGTCGGGCTCGTCGGACCCGAAATCTTGCGTGAAGTGGGACTGGAAGGCGTGAAGAGAGCCGCCCGGGCCGCCGTCGAGCTCCGCGTGGGCGGTCGCCTGGATCTGCCGGGAGGGGTCGTCTTGGAGGCAGGGTACAGTCACGTCTTCCTGGCGCGTGGGGTCCGTCGCGGACAAGGGAGGGGAAAAGTGGCGGACAGCCCGAAACACCACTGGACCCTCACCTGTCCGGGCCGGACCGAGATACCGGAGCTTGGCTGGGCCTTCTCTCTGGAGCGGTCGACGGACCCGTCCCCTGCGGCAGGCGGGCTAGTGCAAGACCTAGCCGCGGGCAGCCTCGCGTTTCCGCTCCGCGCCCGGACCAGGCGACCCGGCGACGCCTTGAGGCCGGTGGGTCTGGGCGGGACCAAGAAGCTGAAGGATCTCTTCATCGACTGTAAGATACCTCGAGCGGAGCGGGACAACTGGCCGGTCCTCGTCGACGCGCAGGACCGCGTGGTCTGGGTCGTAGGTCTCCGGGCCGACGAGCGCTTCGCTGCCCGGCCTGGTGAGAGTGACAGACTGCGGGTGACGGCCGGTCGCCTCCCGCCGCGGCCCTGAGGTCCGGCGTGGGCCCGCTGTCCTCGTGCGGGTCCGCTCGGTTGTTGGTCAGAAAAACGGTGTGATAGAATACCGTTGTTGCCCGCCGCCCGTCCCCTCGCTTCGCCAGATGGGCCTGGACTCAGCGGGTACTGTCTGAGAGGAGGGAGCCGGTTGAACCGTACCCTGCGCGGTATGACATTCTGGCTCCTGCTCGTCCTTGTGGCCGTCACTCTGGTCAATCTCCTGGAGCTCAACCGGACTCCTCCGGTCGAACTCACGTACACCGACTTCTTGAGCCAACTCGAGAGCGGGCAGATCGATGAGGTCACCATCGTCGAGCAGAAGGTCACCGGTAAGCTGAAGGACGGGCGCCAGTTCAACTGCGTCGTCCCTAAGGACCCCGCGCTGTACGAGAGGATGCGGGCGTTGGGGGTCCGCATGACCTTCGACGTACCGGCCGAACCGTCACTCCTGCTCACCCTGCTGACTACCCTCGGTCCGGTCATCCTGGTCGTCATCGCCTTGTTCCTCATCCTGCAGCAGACCCAGGGCAGCGGTAACCGCGTCATGCAGTTCGGTCGTAGCCGGGCGCGGCTCCATACCCCCGAGGACCGTCGAAAGGTCACCTTCGAGGACGTCGCCGGCGCCGCCGAGGTCAAAGAGGAGCTCCAGGAGGTAGTCGACTATCTCAAGCACCCCAAGCGCTACGCCGAGATGGGGGCGCGGGTTCCCAAGGGTATCCTGCTCATGGGCGCTCCCGGCACGGGCAAGACGTGGGTCGCCCGGGCCGTGGCGGGCGAGGCCGGTGTACCTTTCTTCTCGATAAGCGGCTCCGACTTCGTGGAGATGTTCGTCGGGGTCGGGGCGTCGCGAGTCCGCGACCTCTTCGACCAAGCCAAGAAGAACGCGCCTTGCATCGTCTTCATCGACGAGATAGACGCCGTGGGGAGGCAGCGTGGGGCCGGCTACGGTGGCGGGCACGACGAGCGCGAGCAGACCCTCAACCAGCTCCTGGTAGAGATGGATGGCTTCAGCGCGAACGAGGGCATCATCGTCATGGCCGCTACTAACCGCCCGGACATCCTAGACCCGGCCCTGCTCCGACCCGGGCGCTTCGACCGCCAGATCACCATCGACAAGCCCGACATCAAGGAGCGGGTCGAGGTCCTCCGGGTGCATAGCCGGGGTAAGCCTCTGGACGCCAACGTTGACCTCGAGGTCATCGCCCGGCGGACTCCGGGGTTCACTCCCGCGGACCTCGAGAACGTGATGAACGAAGGCGCCCTGCTGGCCGCTCGCCGAAGGCGCAAGAAGATAACGATGGAGGACCTCGAGGAAGCCATCGACCGGGTCATCGCCGGACCGGAGAAGAAGGCCCGCGTCCTGTCGCCCAAGGAGAAGCGCATCGTGGCCTACCACGAGGCGGCGCATGCCCTTGTTTCGCGGCTTCTCCCCCACAGCGACCCGGTCCACAAGGTCTCCATCCTCCCGAGGGGCGCGGCCCTGGGCTACACGCTGCCCCTGCCCGTGGAGGACCGGCACCTGGTGACGAAGGCCGAGATTCTGGCCAAGGTCGCCGGGCTCCTCGCCGGGAGGGTGGCCGAGGAGATGGTCTTCGGCGAGGCCTCGACCGGGGCGCAGGACGACCTCGAGAAAGCTACGCGTATCGTGAGACGCATGGTCACCGAGTTCGGGATGAGCGAGGCGCTCGGGCCGCTGACCTTCGGCAACCGCTTCGACTCGCCTTTCCTGGGCCGGGACCTGGCCCGGGAGCGCGACTATAGCGAGGAGGTCGCCGCGGCCATCGACAAAGAGGTCCGGCGCACCGTCCAGGAGAGCTATGACAGGGCTCGAGAGGTCCTGGAGACGCACCGGGCCGCCCTCGACCGGGTGGCCGAGGCACTCTTGGCCCGCGAAGTACTCGACGGCGAGGAGCTGGAGGAGGTCCTGGTGCAGGCCGGCGTGCCTTTGACCCCGGTGCCTAGGTCGGGACCGTCCGAGTCGGAGACCAGGACTGACGCGACGCCGGAGACGGTCGCCGGGACGCAGGACTCCGCCGACAGGGTGGAAGCGGCGGGCAAGGGCCAGCGCTTGGCTCCGAAAGAGGCTCTGTCGCCCTGAGCGGAACCGGTGACCTATGCCTCGGTCAGACGAGCTTTTCACTCTGGGGGTCGGCGCGCCCCGTGCCAGTTTAGGCGCGCTCGGGTCCCTGGCAGCGCGCCTAGGGTTCCTGCGCGTCGCGGGCCCGCTCGCTTTACCGCGGCCCGTCAGGACGGTCATCTCGCGGCTGAGGGCTCACGGCTTCGAGGCCTACGCCGTGGGCGGGGCCGTGCGGAACCTCCTGCTCGGCCGGCGCCCGGGAGACTGGGACGTGGGTACGTCCGCCGAGCCCATCTACGTCCTCAGCATCTTCCTTGAGGCCATCCCTACCGGGCTCGACCACGGGACCGTGACGGTGCTGAGCGATGGAGGCCTCCCCGTGGACGTGACTACGTTCCGGTCGGAGGGGCGTTATTCCGACCGGCGTCACCCGGACACCGTCTCGTTCGGGGTGTCCCTCCGTGAGGACCTGTCGCGGCGGGATTTCACCGTGAACGCCATCGCCCTGGGCTGGGACGGCTCGGTGGTGGACCCGTTCGGCGGGCTCTGGGACCTCGCCCGACGGGTGGTACGCTGCGTGGGTGACCCCGGAGCCCGCTTCTCGGAGGACGCCCTGCGGATGATGCGGGCGGTCAGGCTCTGCGTCGAGCTCGACTTCCATCTGGACCCCGCGACGGCAACGGCCGTCGGGCAGAGCGCCGACCTGCTCGGCCACATAGCCGTCGAGCGGGTCCGCGCGGAATTCGACCGTTGTCTGGTCAGCGATTCGCCCGGACGGGCCTTGGAGCTGTTGCGGAGGCTAGGGCTCCTCCGGTATATCGTCCCGGAGCTGTTGGACTGCGTGGGTCTCGAGCAGGAAGAGGGTCGGGGGTTCTCTGTGTGGGAACACACCCTCCTGACCGTGGAAGGCACGCCGCCCAGGCTCGACCTGAGGCTGGCCGCCTTGCTACACGACGTGGCCAAGCCCCCGACATGCGCCCCGGGACCGGAGCGGTGGCGTTTCGAAGGGCACGAGCGGTTGGGGGCGGAGATGGCCGCCAAGATCCTCACTCGCCTCCGCTACGACCGGGCGACCACGGACAGGGTGGTTCACCTGGTGAGGAACCACCTGGCCCTCCGACCCCCTCCGGAGGTCCGCGACGCGGTCATCCGCCGCTTGATCAACCGGGTCGGCCCGGAGTACGTGCCCGACCTCGTCGAACTGCGGCGGGCGGACTGCCTAGCGACAAAGAGCGGGCCCGGGTCCGTCGACCGGGCTACGGCGGCCTATCTCGTGCGGGTCGAGAGAGTCCTCCGTCGCGAGCGGGTGTTCACCCTGCGGGACCTAGCTGTGGGTGGCGAGGATGTCATGCGGGTGGCCCGCATCGGTCCGGGACCCGAGGTCGGAGTCATCCTTCGTCGCCTCCTGGAGGAGGTGCTGGAGAACCCGCAGCTGAACGAGAAGTCTCGCCTGGAAGCTCGTATCCGGGACATGACCGACCCGGTGCGGCCGCGTTCGACGCGCTAGCCGAGCCACCCTGCTCCCGAGGAGGCGAACGACCGATGCGCTACATCCGTGAGTACGCGGCCTACATCAGGGGTTTCTCGAGGAACGCCAAGCTCGTCCTATGGTCCTGCACTGTGCTGGCCTTGGGGCAGAGTGTGGTCGGCGTTGTCTACAACCTGTACTTGCTGGAGGTCGGGCTCGGCGAGACCCACCTAGGCTCTCTAGTCTTCTACTCGTCTCTCGCGGGGGTTGTCTTCTCCCTCCCGGCGGGTCGGGCGAGCGACCGCTTCGGGCGACGACTGAGCCTCATCGTGGCAAGCGGGGTGGCAGTCGCGGCCACGCTCGTCCAGGTCCTGCACCCGAGATTCGAAGTGCTGGTTCCGGCAACTCTCATCGCCGGTGCGGCGTGGACGGTTTCGGCCGTCACCGTAGGCCCCCTCTTGGTAGAGTCCAGTTCGGAGGAGGAGCGGGCTCATCTCTTCGGATTCGAGTCCGCCCTTTACATGGTCGCGTCGATGGCCGGCAGCTATCTGGGCGGTCTTCTGCCCAGGCTGCTGGGAGTCTTATTCGGCTCCGGTCTGCCGCTCGTCGGGCTCCGGGCCACGCTCCTGGCCGGGGTCGGGCTCCTGGCGCTGTCGCTCGTCCCCCTCTTCCCTCTCGTCGAGGGGCCGCGCGCCCGGCTGCCGGTCCTGACGAGCGCCTCCGCTTGGCTCAGCTTCAGCGACGGGCGTCTCGTCGGGAAGCTCCTCGTCCCCCAGGCTCTGATCGGCCTGGGGGCGGGCCTCATCGTGCCCTTGCAGAACGTCTTCATGACGAGGTATCTCGGGGCTTCCCCGGTGCAGATCGGGTTGATGTTCTCCCTGTCCTCTGCCCTGACCGGTGTCGGTTCGCTGGTCGCCCCGGGTCTGGCCCGGCGTTGGGGCAAGATCAGGGCGGTGGCCGTGAGCCAGCTATCCTCCCTGCCCTTCCTCGCCGTCATGGGTCTGGTCCCCAACGTCAGGGTCTACGTGGTGGCCTCCCTCGTCAGGAGCTCCCTGATGAACCTAGCCAACCCGCTCGTCTCCAGCTTCAACCTGGAAGTTGTGCCGCCCTACGAGCGGGCGACGGTGAACAGCCTCATCAACATGGTCTGGAACTCGGGCTGGGCCGTCTCGGGTTGGGTCGGCGGGTGGGTGATGCAGAACGTGTCCTACACCCTGCCTTACGGTTTCACGTTCATCCTGTACCTGGTCAGCATACTTCTCTTCTACCGGTTCTTCCGGGCCTACGACCGGCCGAGGGAGGCCGGGGCGGACGCCGCCCCGAGGAGTTGAGGCACGGACCTCACCGCGCAGGAGGGAGTACCCCACAGGGGAATACCTGGATGAGAAGACCTTCCCGGGCAGGAGGATGGTCCTGATGTTTCTTGACGCGGCGTCTCTGCGGCGGATTTTCGCTTGGCAGAATCCCTTCCGGGAGCATGACGAGAGGCGGCACCCGGCGGCTTCGTGGCCCGTGACCATCCTCGGGGCCAACGCCAACTTCCCTTTCGAGATGCAGGTGCGGGCCTTCTGCCGGGCCGCGGCAGACGGACCGGGCTCCCCGCTGGTCGTCCAGTTCTCCCACGCGGCCCTGCGCACCGCCGCGGGAAGGCATCCGCGGGGAGTGCCGGCCGCGGCGCGCCTCGGCGGCCTGGTCCTGCAGGATGCCCTGGAGGAGAGCGGTGCGCGCCTGGTCGCCGTGGCGCTGGACCATTTCCGTGTCCCGCCCTACCCCGGGCCGGAGCAACCCTCCTCAGCGCGGTCGTTGCGGCGGGCTCGCGCCGCTGTGGACGACGCCTACGAGGCTGCCCGACCGGTGGTCGGTGGCGTCGAGGCGGCCGAACTGGAGGCGTACGCGGCCTACCTGGCCTCCACTGAATGTCGTCAGTCCATCCGCAGCTTCCTCGAAGCCGTGGACGCCCTGGGGGCGGCCTGGGCGATGATCGACACGGAGCGGCTGCCTCCGGTCCTGGACTTCGCTCTGACCCGTGAGGTCGTCGACACGGCGAGGGAGGTCGGGGGCCTCGACGTCATGCTCGAGGCCGAGTACGGAGCGACCGGTGTCGCCGGGCAGGCTCGGGCCTACGAGCCCCTCCGCGGCCCCGAGCTCCTGGCCTTCGCTGAAGAGGTCGCGTGCTTCGTGAGGTACACCGGAGCTGATGCCATCTCGTACCCCATCGGCATGGAGCACGGTGCCCCACTCGCGGAGCGCCACGAGCCCGACGAGGAAAGGTTGGCCGTCGTCCAACGGAGGGTGGACGAGGTAGCCGGGCGCTATGTCCCGTTCGCCCAGCACGGGGGGACCGGAGCGGCCCGCCTGGTCAAGGGCCTGGTGGGTAAGAACAACGTGAACACCCGCTTCCTGGTGGCGGCGGCGAACCGATTCGCCGACCGTATCCAGGCCGACCTCCAGCGAATCCGGGCCGGCGTCAAGGAGGCTTGCGGGTCCGGACTCTACCTCGGGGTGGTCGAGGCGGTGTACGCCGAGACCGTGGAGTGCCTCCGCGAGGCGGGGACGTACGGGACCGCCCCCGAGCTGGCCGGGGTGTTGGGCCTGTAGGAGAGGAGGGAGGTCAGCGCCGAGGTTGCCGCCGCGTCATCCGACCAATTAATGGCAAGGAGTCGTCCCACACAAGGAAATGAGACATCCCCGCCTAAACAGTGGCTCTGATGCGGACGAGCGACCACCCTCCGGGGGGAACGAGGCATGGACTCCCGAGACCAGGAGCGCGTGACCTTCGGACAGGTACTCTCGAGGCGTGATTTCTTCCGCGTCTGGTCCGCCCACACCGTCTCCCTTCTCGGCGACCGTCTGACCCAGGTGGCCATCATGATTTACGTCCTGGAGCTGTCGGGCGGGTCGGCCGCGCTCGTCTCTCTCAGCCTGGCGGCACCCCTTCTGCCTTACGTTCTATTGGGACCCTTCGCCGGGGTCCTCGTCGAGAGGTGGGACAAACGGAAGGTGATGGTCGTCTGCGACCTCGCGCGGGCCGCCATCGTCTGCTCGGTCCCCTTCTTCGATAAGCCCTGGCCCGTCCTGGCGGCGGCTTTCCTCATGGGTTGCTTCTCCACCTGCTTCTCTCCGGCCCAGCTATCGGCGATACCGGAGCTGCTGGAGTCCAAGCGGGAGATCCTGGTCGCCCAGTCGCTGATGTCCTCGACGAGGTACTTGACGGACTTGCTCGGGTTCACCGCCGCCAGCGGCGTGGTCATGGCCATGGGGTGTAGGCCGGCCTTCCTCATCGACGCACTCACCTTCGTGGTCTCGGCGTCCTTCCTGGTCCGGGTCACCAAGCGCCTCGTGGTGGACGGGCCCCGCGAGGTGAGCCTCGCGGCGTTCAGGGATGAGCTCGTGGGCGGGATCCGTTACCACCGTGACAACCCGGTCGTCCTGTCCCAGCTCGTATCCTTCACCGTCGGCGTGCTGGGTATCGCCGGCTTGAACCCCCTCTTGCTCATCGCCATCCCGCGCCTCATGGGCGCCGCGCCGTCGATCTACGGCTTCCTGCTGGCCACCCAGTCGGTGACCATGCTGCTCACCTCGACCGCTATCGGCCACTTCGGGCAGAAGGTGCCCAAGCCCGCTTTCGTGGTGCTCGGGTTCTTCGGCCTCGGCCTCTGCGCCCTCGGCTTCGCCTTCAACCGCTCCGTTCCCGTCGCCTTCCTGCTCTACGCCTTACTCGGCCTGGCCAACGCCACCTTCGTGGTCCCTTCGTGGAGCTGGGTGCAGGAGTCCGTGCCTTTCGAGTTCCGGGCCCGGGTTGTCTCCCTGCGTAACACCATGGCCAACCTGGCCGGGATGCTCTCCTATTTCGCCGCGGGTCCGCTGGCCGACCGCTTCGGCGTCGGGCCGGTGGCTTGCCTCATCGGCGTCGCCACCTGTCTCGCGGCCGTCTCGAGTATCCCGCTGCCCGGGTTCCGGGAAGCCTTCTTCCCTTCGCGGCGGAAGGGTGCCGCCGCAGCCTGACCAGTCTCAGAGACAAGGAGTGATCGCCGTGGCGACCAGCACCGCCCCGCCAGACCTTGAAGCACTCATCAGCGAGGAGGTCGAGCGCCTGGCCCCGTCCCTGCTCGAGCTCAGTCACCGCATCCACGCCAACCCGGAGCTGGGCCTGGAGGAGCACCGTGCTTCCGCCTGGTGTAGGGAGCTCCTGGCGGCGCACGGCTTCGAGGTGGCGGCCCCCGTGGCCGGCATGGCCACGGCTTTCCGGGCCTCCAAGGGAAGGGGGCGTCCCGTGCTCGCTTTCCTCGCGGAGTACGACGCGCTGCCGGGCGTGGGCCACGCCTGCGGGCATAACATCATCGGCGCGTCGGCGGTGGGCGCCGGCCTAGCCCTCTCGGCCGCCCTGGAGAAGGCCGGGGTGGCCGGGACGGTGTTCGTCGACGGGACTCCAGCGGAGGAGACCGTCGGCGGCAAGATAGCCATGGTCCAGGAGGGGCTCTATCGGGACGTCGACGCGGCGGTCTCGATGCACCCGGACACGAGGTCCTCGGTGGGGGGTACTTGCCTCGCCGTGCGCTCGCTGGTCTTCTCGTTCACCGGCCGGGCGGCCCACGCCGCGGCCGAGCCGGAGCGGGGCATCAACGCCCTGGACGCCGTCATCCAGACCTTCAACAACGTCAACGCCTTGCGCCAGCACTGCCGCCCGGATGTCCGTATCCACGGCATCATCACCCACGGGGGGAAGGCGACCAACGTGATCCCCGACTTCGCCCAAGCGGCCATCTCCGTCCGCGCGGCCGACCTGCGTTACTTCGAGCAGGTCGTGGAGAAGGTCCGCAACTGTGCACAGGCCGCGGCGCTGGCGACCGGCGCCAGCTTGGAGATCACCGAGGAACCGACCTTCGAGCCCATCAAGGAGAACGCCTGCCTGCACCGACTGTCCATGGAAGTCCTACGGGAGCTGGGCGAGCCGGCCGAGGACCTGACCGGGCGGCTGCAACCCGCCTCCACCGACTTCGGCAACGTCAGCCAGGTCGTGCCCGCGGTGGCCCTCTCGCTCCGCATCGCGCCCCCGGGGACGGTCTGCCACCACCCCGACTTCGCCCGGGCCGCGGCTTCGCCCCAGGGTGACCGATGCGTCCTCCTCGCTGCGAAAACCATGGCCGTGGTCGGGGCCAGGCTCGCGACCAGGCCTGAGCTCCTGGAGGAGGCCCGGGCGGACTTCGGGCGGGGGTGAGACGGGCATACTCTCACCGTAGCCGGCCGCCTCCCGGCGCGGCTACGGGTGACCCCGGGAGGCGGAGCGGGTCCAGACCGTCCGCTGGCGGGGGGTCGACCGTCCATCACCGCCGAGGCTCGCGCTTATCCTTCCGCGCAGACCGTCGAGCGCTACCGGCTCGGTCAGGACGCGGACCTCTTCGTCCTGCCCGCACCACGCTTCTTCAGGGTGCACCTGGTGATCACCCTCGCCCAGACGCTGAGCCCCGGGACGGTGACCGCCGGGGCGCTCCTGCCGCGCGTCCTCATCCGGGGCACGCGCTCCCTGCCCGACCGGACCCGGCTGGCTGAACACCTCGAGGACCTCTTCGGAGCCGCCCTCGGCGCGACATCCTTCAAACTCGGGGACCACCAGGTCATCGAGGCGACCTTCAGTTCGGCCGGACCGGGGACCCTGGGTGAGCGGGATGGAGACCGGCTGGTCGAGGAAGGTACGCGGCTGGCGGTGGAGCTCCTGGCCGACCCCGCCCGGCTGCCGCAGGGCCCGGGCCTTCGGGAGGACTACGTGGCTGAAGAGAAGGACCTCCTTGCCAGGGACATCGCAGCGATAGCCGACGACCGACTGGCCTACGCGCATTTCCGGTGCCTCGAGGAGATGTGCCGGGGCGAGCCGTTCGCCCTCCACTCGCTCGGCCGCGCGGAGGACCTGCCGGACTTGTCGGCCGAGAATCTGGACGCCTTCAGGCGCAGCCTCCTCCGGACCGCCCCGCTGACCGCCTATCTCATCGGCAGGCTGGACGGGCGTCTGGCCGAGCGGGTAGCCGCCGCGCTGACCGTCCTGGGGGGCGGCGGTGTGGCCCGGCGCAAGCTCCCGCCGCCGGTAGCCCACCCGCCGCCCTGGCGGGAGAAGGAGGTCTTCGAGCAGGCTGAGGTGACCCAGGCGCGGCTGGTCGTAGGGCTGCAGACGGGGGTCACGCCCGTCCACCCTCTCTTCCCGGCGGCGGTCCTGTGGAACGGTCTGCTGGGTGGTTTCGTCCACAGTCGCCTCTTCCGCAAGGTCCGCGAGGAGAGGGGTCTCGCCTACTACGCCTGGTCGCGGCTCTTGGCCGTCAAGGGCGTCATCCTCATCTCTTGCGGCATCGAGGATGACAACTACCGCCTCGCCTTGGACCTGGTGAAACGAGAGGTGGACCAGCTCAGCCGCGGCTCCTTCTCGGAGGCCGAGCTCGAGGCCACCCGGAACTCGGCGGTCGGCGTCGCCCTGGCCCAACTCGACTCCCCGACCTCGCTGGTCTACGGTCACCTGGAGCGGAGAGCCGCCGGCCTTGACCTGACCGAGCTCGCCCCGTGGCGCGCCCTGGAGCGGACGACACCCGAAGAGGTGAGGGAGTTCGGTCGCCGCGTCCGTCTGGACACGGTCTACCTGCTCGGCCGCAGACGGCCGCCCGGGGCGGGAGAGGAGGCGACCCGAGATGCCGCCCGGGTTTAGACCACCGCCCGGCTGGGGCCGCGGACTGGTCGCCGGTGGCCGGGAAGGGTTACGGGCCGAAGACTTCCAGCGTGCCACGATTGACGGCGGCCTCGAAGCCTGGGTCTGGCGACGGAGGGGCTTCACCAACCGGCACGTGGTCATCGCCACGCCCTTCGGCGCGGCCGACAGGTCCTTCAGCCTGGATGGGCGCGTGGTAAGCGTGCCGGACGGGACGGCTCACTTCCTTGAGCACCTCGTCTTCCAGACCGAGCGCGGTAGCGCCCTCGGCACCTTCTCCCGGCTCGGGGTGAGGGCGAACGCCTTCACCTCCCACACCGCAACGGCCTACTACTTCTCCGGGACCGCCAACTTCGCGGCCGCCCTCCGTGAGCTTGTGGGGCTGGTGCTCACCGCCAGGTTCCGTCCGGAGACGGTGGAGAGCGAACGCCGGGTCATCGCCCAGGAGATAAGGATGTACGAAGACGACCCCGGGACCAGGGTCCACCAGGCGCTGCTCGAGGCCCTCTACTCGAGCCATCCGGTCCGGCGCCGCATAGCGGGAACGCTCGAGTCGCTCGCCGACATCTCCCCGGCCACCCTAGAGACTTGCCACGAGGCCTTCTACCATCCGTCAAGCCTCGTCCTGGTGGCGGCCGGGGACCTTGAACCGCAGCGCGTGTTCGACCTCCTGTCCAAGGAGGTCACCCGGCTCCACCCGGGTCGCCGGGCGCCGAAGCTCGGACGCCTGGAGCCCGAGGAGCCACCTCTTCCCGCCCGGCATCTCGCCCGGGTGGACCTACCGGTCAAGAGACCTTTGTTCCTCGTCGGGTTCAAGGATACGCCACCCCCGGGTGCCGACCCGTGGCTTCTGTTCCGGAGAGAGATGGCCACCAATCTCCTCCTCGAGGTGCTCCTCGGGCCTGCCTCCCCCCTGTACGACGACCTCTACCGGCGGGGTCTGGTGGACGAGACATTCTCGGCACGATACTCGACGGGCCCGGCCTTCGGACACGCCGTGATGGGTGGGGCGACCCGTGACGCGGACGAGGCCGCCGCGAGAGTCCAAGAAGGGATTCGGCGCGGGCGCCAGAAGGGCATAAGCGCGAAGGACCTGGAACGCAAGAAGCGCAAAGCCCGCGGCCAGTACGTCGAGCTGGCGGACTCCCTAGAGGGTCTAGCCACCTTGTTCCTCCTGTACAGGTTGAAGGGCGTAGACCTACTAGGCTACCCCCGCCTGCTCGAGGAGGTCGGCCTGGACGAGGTCGACCTGGTCCTGCAGGAGCTCTTTGTTCCCGAGAGGACCTCGGTGGCGGTCGTCGCCGCCGACCGGACCGGGGGCCTTCCGGAGGTGTGAAGGGGTGATGCGCATGGTGACCGGGGCCGGAAGGACCAAGACGACGCTCAGACCCTCCACGTCCCTCTACCCCATGCCGGCCGTCCTGGTGAGTTCGGCTGCCGTGATCGACGGCGCACCCAAGCAGAACCTCATCACCGTGGCCTGGACCGGTATCGCTTGCGCCGAGCCGCCGATGGTCTCGGTGGCCATCCGCAAGACCCGGCTGTCCCACCGGCTGATCTCGTCCTCGGGGGAGTTCGTGGTGAACATCCCCCGCGCCGACCTCTGCCGCGCCGTCGACCTCTGCGGCAACGTCTCCGGGCGACAGGCCGACAAGTTCGCCCTGGCCGGGCTCAGGGCGGTGCCGGCCAGCGTCGTCGGGGCGCCGGTGGTGGCCGAGTGCCCGGTGGCCCTCGAGTGTCGGGTGCGACACGTGTTCGAGGCGGGCAGCCACGACCTCTTCATCGGCGAGATAGTGGCGGTCCAGGCGGACCCCGGCGTCCTCGATGACGACGGGCGCATCGATGTGCGTAAGGTGGACCCGCTGTGCTACGGCGGGGGCCACTACTTCCGCCTTGACCTTGACCGGGTTCTAGGTTCGTACGGGTACAGTCGCGAGTAGTGCTTCTCTTCCGGGGTTGGTCATGGGGTGACACCTTTGGACCCTCTTGCTCTCGGCAGCCGCCCGTTGCGCCTCGAGGACCTTGTCGCCGTCGCCCGGGGTGGGCGCTTGGTCCGGCTCGACCCTTCGGCGCGTGAGCGCCTCGCCCGTTCGCGGAAGGTCGTCGACCGCGCCTTGGCGGAGGGCCGGGTCGTCTACGGGATCACCACCGGCTTCGGCCGGTTCAGCGACGTCGCCCTGCCCTCGGGGCAGGCCCGTGCTCTCCAGCGGAACCTGGTCCTGAGCCACGCCACCGGTGTCGGCCCACCCTTCGCCCGCGACGTGGTGAGAGGCATGCTCCTCCTCCGGGCGAACGCCCTGGTCCAGGGCTTCTCCGGGGTCCGGCCGGAAGTCGTGGAGACCCTCGTCGAGATGCTCAACCGGAAGGTCCACCCGGTCGTGCCCGAACAAGGCTCACTCGGCGCGAGCGGTGACCTGGCCCCGCTGGCCCACCTCATGCTGGTAGCCATCGGGGAAGGTTGGGCCGAGGGCCCGGGAGGACCCGTGCCCGGCGCGGAGGCCATGGCGGGCGCGGGCCTCCGCCCGCTGGTCCTCGAGGCTAAGGAGGGGCTGGCCCTCATCAACGGTACCCAGGCGATGACCGCCAGGCTCGGGCTGGCCCTCCACGAGGCCCGGGCCGTCCTGGAGGCGGCGACCGTCGCGGCCTGCCTGAGCCTCGAGGCGCTGAGGGGGGTGGTGGATGCCTTCGACGCCCGCGTGGTGGGAGTGCGCGCGCACCCCGGACAGGCCGAGGTCGCCGCGCGGGTCCGGGAGCTCGTCCGGGGGTCCCGCTACGTCACCCGCGGCGGGGAGCTGCGTGTCCAGGACGCTTACAGTCTCCGGTGCGTACCACAGGTCCATGGGGCCGTGGCCGACGCCCTGGCCTGGGCGGCGGCTGTGGTCGAGGCGGAGATGAACGCGGCGACCGACAACCCGCTGGTGTTCCCCGAGGGGGAGGAAGGGGAGGGAGAGGTCCTCTCGGGCGGCAACTTCCACGGGGAGCCGGTGGCCTTCGCGGGCGACCTCGCCGGCATCGCCGTGGCCGAGCTCGCCTCCATCAGCGAGCGGCGCACGTCACGGCTCGTGGACGCGGCCTTGTCGGGGGGACTGCCGCCTTTCCTCACCCGCCAGGGCGGGCTTCACTCCGGCTTCATGTTGGTTCAGTACACCGCTGCCGCCCTGGTATCGGAGAACAAAGTCCTAGCCTCACCGGCGAGCGTCGATTCCATCCCCTCTTCGGCCGGCCAGGAGGACCACGTGAGCATGGGGACCATCGCCGCCCGCAAGGCGGGCGCCGTCGTGAGGAACACGGCCAGGGTGGTCGCCTGCGAGCTCCTGAGCGCCTGCCAGGCCATCGACCTCCGAGGGGGCCTCATGGGCGTGGCCGAGCCGGGCTCGGACCCCGAGCGACTGGCCGAGCCCCTCGGCGAGGGGACGCGCCGCCACTATCTCCGGGTCCGGGAGATGAGCCCCTTCGTGACCGACGACCGGCCGCTGGCCCAGGACATCGAGCGTCTGGCAGAGGCGGTCCTCGGCGGAGAGTTTCCCTGGTGCGTCCGGCCCGCCTGAAGGGACGCCCGGTGCGGGAGGATTGCCGGGGGCCGGTGATTTCACAAGAGGAGGAGCAGTGACTCCGGCCCCGGGCGCCATCCGGCGGTCCGGGTCACCTAGGTCTAGGTTTGGAGGGAAGAGCCATGTCACGCGTAGTCCGGGCGCCGCGGGGTTCCACCCTGAGCTGCAAGGGTTGGGGCCAGGAGGCGGCCCTCAGGATGCTCATGAACAACCTCGACCCCGACGTGGCCGAGAAGCCCGGGGACCTCGTGGTCTACGGGGGGACGGGTAAGGCTGCCCGGAACTGGGAGTGCTTCGACGCCCTGGTCCGCACCCTCCGGGAACTGGAGTCCGACGAGACGCTGCTCGTGCAGTCGGGCAAGCCCGTCGGGGTCTTCCGGACCCACCCGATGGCTCCTCGGGTCCTCCTGGCCAACTCTCTCCTCGTCCCCAAGTGGGCCGACTGGGAGCACTTCTGGGAGTACGAGCGGCTCGGCCTCACCATGTACGGCCAGATGACCGCCGGGAGCTGGATCTACATCGGCACCCAGGGCATCGTGCAGGGGACCTACGAGACCCTGGCGGAGTTGGCGAGGCAGCATTTCGGTGGGACCCTCGCGGGGCGGCTGGTCCTCTCCGCCGGCCTTGGCGGCATGGGCGGGGCCCAACCCCTCGCCGTCACCATGAACGGAGGCGTGGCCCTGGTTGTCGAGGTGGACGAGGCCCGCATGCGGAGGCGCATCGAGACCGGCTACCTCGACCGCATGACGGCCGACCTCGACGAGGCCCTGGGGTTGGTCGAGGAGGCCAGGCGCAAGGGGGAGCCCCTCTCCGTGGGGCTCCTCGGGAACGCGGCGGAGACCCATTGCGAGATCGTCCTCCGCGGAGTCGTGCCAGACGTGGTCACCGACCAGACCTCGGCCCACGACGCGCTCAACGGGTACATCCCGGCCGGCCTGAGTGTCGACGAGGCGGTCCGCCTCCGGGAGCAGGACCCCGACGAGTACGTCCGCCGGGCCATGGAGAGCATGGCCGTGCAGGTCCGCGCGATGCTAGACCTCAAGCGGAAGGGCTCGGTCGTCTTCGACTACGGGAACAACCTCCGGGCTCAGGCCGCCAAGGCCGGCGTGGACGACGCCTTCAGTTACCCGGGGTTCGTCCCGGCCTACATCCGGCCGATGTTCTGCCAGGGGAAGGGCCCGTTCCGTTGGGTGGCCCTCTCCGGTGACCCCGAGGACATCTACCGGACCGACGAGGCCCTCGTGCGTCTCTTCCCGGAGAACGAGAGTCTGGCCCGGTGGCTCAGGCTCGCCCGCGAGAAGGTCCGCTTCCAGGGACTCCCGGCCCGCATCTGCTGGCTGGGGTACGGGGAGAGGGACAAGGCCGGCCTCCTGTTCAACGACCTCGTCGCCCGGGGCGTCGTGAAGGCGCCCATCGTCATCGGCCGCGACCACCTCGACGCGGGTTCGGTGGCCTCGCCCTATCGTGAGACCGAAGGGATGAAAGACGGCTCCGACGCCATCGCCGACTGGCCCATCCTCAACGCCCTGGTCAACACCGCGGCCGGGGCCACCTGGGTCTCGGTCCACCACGGCGGAGGTGTGGGCATCGGTTACTCCATCCACGCGGGGATGGTCGTCGTGGCCGACGGGACGCCGGATGCCGCGGCACGGCTGGAGCGCGTCCTCACGACCGACCCGGGGACCGGAGTCATGAGGCACGTCGACGCCGGCTATGATGAGGCGATAGAGACGGCCCGGAGGACGCGCCTCAAGATCCCCATGTTGCCCGGGAGATAGCGGCAGCGCGCCTCTCTTGGCCCGCTCCGGCGGGCCGCTCGTTCGCCGCCTTCCCCCTCCGGGGAAAGGCGGTGAACGTTCTCATGATGGTCCTCAGGATGAGGGTGCCGCTGGCCGGGCTGGTCCTGGCTCTGGTGCTGCTAGGGCTGCTAGGCCTGGCCCTGTTGAGCCTGGAGACGACCTGGACCTCCGCGGCCGAGGTGGTCGTGAGGGGAAGCTGGGGCTCGGAGGAGGGCTGCTTCGGCCGAGGCGGGGGTGCCGATGGGCGTCCCTGCGGTCCCCAGGCGCTCGCCGTGGACTCGAGCGGCAACGTCGTCGTCGCCGACAGCCTCAACTACCGTCTTGAGGTCTTCGACCGGACGGGCAGACTCCTCGAGGTCTGGCCATTGCCGGTCGGGGTCGCTCCTTCCCGGAGCGAGGACGAGCGTGCCTCGGCCTGGGCTTTGCTTGTCCCTTGTCTTAGCTGGGGAGCGGGCTTCCGGCCTTACCCGGACCTCGCGGCGCCGACCGCCGGCCGGGGGGAGGCCGTGGTGCCGGCCTCGGCGCCGGACACAGGGCGCCCCCCTTACGTGACCGACCTCGACCTGGCCGGGCCGGGGTGGCGGGTGGACCCGCGCACGGGCCGTCTTGACCCCGGGACGGGCCCCGACGTCTATCTCCTTGCGGGCTGGGAAGGAGTCGTGCTGGTGACCGACGCCGCCGGGAACCTCCGCTGGGCCCGCGACCTCAGCTCCGCCAACCGTTTCCTCGACCTGCCCCCGTGGTCCGAGTACGGCGCTGAGCCCGAGCCAGGCGCTTGGGCCGGTTACATCCTCGGGCTCGATGTCCTCCCGGGTGGCGGTGTGGTGGTGTCGGGTTACGAGCTCCTTCCCGACCGCCTCGTCTTCTTCGTCCGCGTCTTGAGCGACGCGGGGGGCGACCTCCGCGAGCTTGCGGCCTATAGCCTCCTCCGGGATGGCTCGGTCCGAGTGTCGAGCGACCTCCCTATCGCTCTCGAGGTGGAGTCGGTCGTCGTCGGGCACGACGGCCTCCTCTATCTCGTGGCCGCCGCTCCGGAGGGGCCGGCACCGGGGCCCTTCGCCCGGGAGGTATGGGTCTACACGTCCGACGGGCGTTCCAAAGGGCGTCTCAAGCTGGATGTGGGTTCCTATGCACGGCACATGCAGGTCCTCGGGGTCGACGACCGGGGCCTCGTGTGGTGCCGAGTGAGCACTTCCGGCTGGCCCGGGGCAGTGCTCGTCTTCGACGGGCGAGGTCGGCAACTCTTCAGTATCCCCTTGCCGCAGGACGCCGTGGTCGCCGACGCGTTCCTCACTCCCAAAGGGGAGCTCTACGTGTCGGTGGCCGGGGTCGAGGGTCTGGAGGTCGTGCGCCACACGGCCAAGCCCGCCCGGCGATTGGTCTTCCGCTGGGCGGGGCGGGGTTGACCTCCCGTTAGGGGGCGCAGGGGGCTGGCCAGACTCTCTGAGCTCCCAGCCAACGAGTGCCGGGCCCCGAGGCGGTGCCGAGGAGGAGTGGGCGCCGGCGGGCTTGAAGTGGGCTGAGGCAAGGAAGCCACCGCTTGTTGGGGGAGGATGCCCATGGACGCCGCCGAGGAAGCGTTGCGCGCCGCTACGGAAGGTCTCGGCCGCGAGGAGCTCGTCCGCTGGCTGGGCGATGCAGCCAAGCTGTGGCTGGCCCACGACGGCCTTTGGTTCCGGGCCGTCGAGGACGCCCACGGTCTCGAGGAGGCCATCCGGCTGGACGAGCGGGCTATGGCCGCCTGGACCGCCATCGAGGCCCGCCGCGTACTGGAACGGCTCGGCCTCGAGCCCGGCGGAGGGCTCGAAGCACTCGAGGCCGCCTTGCGCTCGCGGTTGTACGCCCTCCTGAACCGGCAGGAGGTCCGGCGCGAGGGGACCCGGCTCGTCTTCACGATGAAGACCTGCCGGGTGCAGGACGCGAGGAGCAGGCAGGGCCTTGCCCCCTTCCCGTGCCGGAGCGTCGGCCTCGTCGAGTACGCCGAGTTCGCCCGCGCCGTCGACCCACGGTTCAAGGTCCGCTGCCGCCACTGCCCACCCGGGGAGACCCCTCCCGGCGAGTGGTGCTCCTGGGAATTCGAGCTCGCCGAGGAGGGCTGAGGCGGTACCCCTGGGTCCCACCGGCTGGTCCAGAGGCCCTTTCGTGGGAATAGTCCCACAAAAGGGGCGATGACTCGCCTCGTAGAATGTCGCGCTTCCGAGAATTCCGTCATCGGGCTCCCGGGTAGGCCGGGAGCTTCCCGGGGTAGCTTTACCTTCCGGACCGCGAGACGGGCGCGGCCCCCGGCGGGGATCGAGGCGGACGGTGCGACGGCCCCGGCCGAGGCACCGGCTACCGAGCAGGGAGGATGAACATGGGCTCAAAGCTGAACCCCGTGCAGTACAAGGACTGGCAGATTGCCGAGGACGCCGAGAAAGAGATGAAGACGGTCTGGCAACTGGCCGACGAGCTCGGGCTGGAGAAGGAAGAGCTCCTGCCCCACGGCCACTACATCGCCAAGGTCGACTTCAAGAAGGTCCTCGAACGCCTCAGCGGCCGCCCCGACGGCAAGTACATCGACGTCACGGCCATCACCCCCACCCCCCTCGGCGAGGGCAAGTCGACCACGACCATGGGGCTCACCCAGGGCATGGGCAAGCGGGGTAAGAACGTCATCGCTACCATCCGGCAACCCTCGGGCGGCCCGACGATGAATGTGAAGGGCTCCGCGGCCGGCGGCGGCCTGTCGCAGTGTATCCCGCTGACACCGTTCTCACTGGGTCTGACCGGTGACATCAACGCCGTCATGAACGCCCACAACCTGGCCATGGTCGCCCTGACCTCGCGGATGCACCACGAGTCCATCGCCTCCGACAGCTTCCTGGCCAAGCAAGGCATCACCCGGCGCCTGAACATAGACCCGCGTAGCGTGCAGATGAAGTGGGTCATCGACTATTGCGCGCAGGCCCTCAGGAACATCGTCATCGGCCTCGGCGGCCGCATGGACGGTGTCCCCATGGAATCCGGTTTCGCCATCGCCGTCTCCTCCGAGGTCATGGCCATCCTCGCGGTGGCGAAGGACCTCAAGGACATGCGCGAGCGTATCGGCCGCATCGTCGTCGCCTATGACCGCCAGGGGAACCCCGTCACCACCGAGGACCTCGAGGTCGCCGGCGCCATGACGGCCTGGATGGTCGAGGCGCTCAACCCGAACCTCCTCCAGACCATCGAAGGCCAGCCGGTCTTCGTCCACGCCGGCCCGTTCGCCAACATCGCCATCGGCCAATCGTCCATCGTCGCCGACCGCGTGGCCCTGAAACTCGGCGACTACGTCATCACCGAGTCCGGCTTCGCCACGGACATCGGCTTTGAGAAGTTCTGGAACCTCAAGTGCCGCATCTCCGGGCTGCGCCCGCACGCCGCCGTGCTGGTGGCTACCATCCGCGCCCTCAAGTGCCACGGCGGCGCCCCGATACCCGTCCCGGGCAAGCCTCTCGACCCGGCCTACACCGAGGAGCACGTGGAGTGGGTCGAGAAGGGCTGCGAGAACATGGTCCACTGCATCAACATCATCAAGAAGGCCGGCATCAACCCGGTCGTCTGCATCAACTCCTTCCACACCGACACCGAGAACGAGATCAAGGTCGTCCGGCGCGCCGCCGAGGCGGCCGGGGCCCGCGTGGCCGTCTCGCAGCACTGGCTCAAGGGTGGCGACGGCGCCCTGGAGCTCGCCGACGCGGTCATCGACGCCTGCAACCAGCCCAACGACTTCAAGTTCCTCTACGAGCTCACGACCCCGCTCCGCCAGCGCATAGAGCTCATCGCCAAGGAGGTCTACGGGGCGGACGGCGTGGATTACACTCCGGAAGCCGTGGAGAAGATCAAGAAGCTCGAGGCCGACCCCGAGATGGCCAAGCTCGGGACCTGCATGGTCAAGACCCACCTCAGCCTCTCGGACAACCCGAACCTGAAGGGCGTGCCCAAGAATTGGCGCCTGCGCGTCCACGACGTCCTGGTCTACAAGGGTGCCGGCTTCGTGGTGCCCATGGCCGGGACCATCAAGCTCATGCCCGGGACGTCCTCCGACCCGGCCTTCCGCCGCATCGACGTGGACACCGAGACCGGCAGGGTCCAGGGCCTGTTCTGACCGAAAGGCAGAAGGAAGAACGGAAGTAAGGCGCCGGCCGGGCCGCGGCCCTGCCGGTCGGAGGGGGAGGGGGTCGACCCCTCCCCCTCGTCTTCGGCGGCCGGACAGGTCGGGTCCGTGGAACGGCTTGGAGGGGACGGCAGGGATTCCCGCGAGAGGGCGGAATCACTGGGTATCAAGCTCCCCGACCCTCGTCTACGGGCCCCCGGAAGGCCTCCTCTGACTCCCTCCGAAACACCTACTCTCATGCCCGCGTGTGCCGGTCGGGGACCGCGGGAGGGATGCGTGGGACGCGGCCGGGCCCGGAGCGGTGGGAGACCCGGCCGAAGACATGGCGCAGCCTGTCCGCCGGAGCGCCGACTTCTTGTGCTTGTGCGTCCGGCTAAGGGTACTGCGCCGAGACCAGAGAGGAGGAAGCGACTTGCGCAGGACACTGGTGGCCCTCTTGGCTTTGGCCCTCGTGCTCTCGGCCTGCCCGACAACCGCCCTGGCCGCACCCGGGGACCTGGCGACCGGCTCGGCCTTCTCCGACATCGTCGGGCACCCGGCCGAGACCGCCCTCACCATCCTTGGGGCCCTGGGAGTGTTCCAGGGAGGCCACGGACTCGGTGGGCCGGTGGAGCCGGACAGCCCGATAACCAGGGCGCAGTACTGCAAGGTCGTCGTGGTCGGGACCGACCGGGCGCAGTTGGCTGACATGATGAAATACAAGCCGGCCTTCAAGGACGCCGACAGCATCCCCGATTGGGCTTGGGGCTACGTCAACGCGGCCCAGGCGGAAGGAATCATCACCGGCTTCCCCGACGGGACCTTCCGTCCCAACGAGCCGGTGAGTTACGTCCAGGCGATAGCCATGCTCATCCGCTCTGTGGCCGGCCATAAGGGCCGGGTCGGCCCCGAGCCCTGGCCGTGGAACATCCTCTTCTACGGCATCCCGCGGGGTTTCACGGGGGACGTGGCCATCGTAGACCCCAACGCGCCCTGCCCGAGGGGCGACATGGCCCGGATGCTCCTTGCGACCATGCAGGTCGACCCGCTCGACGAGGACGGTGCGCCCATCACCGACGGCGCCATCCTCGAGGAGGGCGTGCGCCTGTGGAACCGGGTCTTCCTCGACCGGAGCGGGGGCGACATGGCCCTCGAGGGAGTCATGGGGCCGGTCTCCCTCGGCGAGCCGGTGTACCTCTTGGGCGCCTCGAGCTACGAGCAATGCCGCGGCATGGGGATAATGGCCGTCGCCAAGAAGGACCGCAAGGTCGTCTGCATCAAACGGCAGGCCGGGACCACGCTGGGCGACATCCTGGTCGAGACCGGGTCTGACTCCGGCGGGACCTATCTCAAGCTGAAGGCGGTCGGGAAGGTCTACTGCGCGTCGTCCGTCGCCGTGACCCTCAACCGGGAGACCGGGCACACGGTCGGTGACCTCGCTGCGGGTGACAGCGTGACCATCAACGTCAACGCCGAGGGCAAGGCCGTCGCGGTGCAGGCTACGCGGTACGACCTCATCCACTTCTATCTCCCGCTCCTGCCGCCGCTGCACTCCATCGACGAGCTCCACGACGACTATATCGCTTCGTACCTGGCCCCGAGCGGTTCTACTCCGGCCCGGGTCACCTTCCCGGCGGGCTCGATGTTCTCCTACTACCGCGTCGGCGTAGGCTTCCAGTCCCTGGCCGGGGTGACGCTGGAGGTCGGGTCCGGCTGCGCCGTCTACCTGAACGGGGTCTCCTCCAGCCTGAGCCAGCTGGCCCAGTACGACGTCATCAAGGGCGCCACCCTCGGAGCCCGCGGGTACGACGGTCCGAGCTCGGTGGTGGAGATCAGGGCTACGCGGAGCGCCGTTGAGGGTGTGGTCAAGCAGAACTTCACCCGGACAGATGTCCACGGGACGCGCTACTTCGTCCAGATGGACGTCGGCGGGGTGCTCCGCGAGTACGAGAGGGACGCGGCGCACTACTTGACCACGGAGCCGCTCGAGGACGTCCGCCACAAGTTCGGACGGTCCGAGAACGGGATGCTCTTCTTCGAGATCGGCCTGCCTACGGAGCACCCGGTCGTCTACGTGAAGAGCGCCGCGACCGGAAGCGGGACGTACCGGATCACCTGCGACCTTCGCGGCACAGAGGTCACCTACGACTGCACGTCCGACAGGTCGGCCTGGGTGGGTAAGATCGTGCGCCTGACCGTGGACGGAGCCACCGGCAAAGTGACCGCCGGCGACGACTACACGCCGCCGACCACTGCGACGTACAAGATTCTCGGCAAGACGTCGAGCAGCGTCACCTTCCAGACCATCGGCGTCTTCCCGCCGACGACCTACTACGGCGAGGAACCGGTGCTGGTAGTCTACCGTAAGGTGGGCTCGGAGCTCGTCTACATCGGTATCGCCGGCCTCGCGGTGAATGACGTCGTCCACGCCTACATCGTCGGTGGCGTGCCACAAGCAATCGTCCTACCGTGAGTTGACGGTCCACCGGGCACCGAGGCGGTGCGACCTTGCGACCACCCGGCGGGCGACGAGGAAGGGTGGAGCCGGGGGCCACTTCGCGGGGCCCCCGGCTCCGGTCTGTCGGGCCACGGGCCGGACCCCGAGTCTCGGGACCCGCAGGCACCCCGGCTCTGCGCTCCCCGGGTCCTTGGTAGCGGCTCCCGGCCCTAACCAACGGTCTCTCGGCCCGGGCCGACCGCGACTATCGCGACGTCACCGCCGCACTACTCCGACTCCGACCGGTCCGGCTACGGCTCCGCTGGTTGATGTGCCTCCGGAACTAGACCCCGCCTCTGGGCCTCCAGACTAGGCCCTCCTCCCGGTCCGGCCCATCAACGTGGGCGCCGCCTCTAGACGTGGGATGCACCGGCTACAGTGAGAGGGAAACCCTGGGCGACCCAGAACCTCACCTAATCTTCCTGAACCCGTACGAATTGAGATCACTGGCCTCAGTAAGACCTACAGCAACGGCACTCAGGCGCTCAGCCCGCGCTGGACCGAGAGCCGGATTGGAGACGATAAGGCCTTCCTCTCCTGGGCTCACTCACCGTGGGCCGAGGAAACCGTCACGGCTCTCAGGGCCATCCTCGAAGAGGGGCGTCCCTGCGACTTCACCCTGGTTGTCGTTGAGGCGCCCCAGGTGATGATGACCCTGACCGACGGTGGCGGTGTGGCAACGGTTCTCCTCCCGGAGGGGGTGTTCGACACCGGCGACATGGCCCCCCGACCGGGTCTGGTCGCGCGGCACATCATAACCAGGTATGTGCACTACGCCACCGAGCCTGAGACCGGCTGCGGTCCAGGCGCTTCGGTCGGCGCAGGTTCCGGCCCTCCGCTGGTGGGTCCCGGTGCGGACGTCGTGGACGGGATCAGGCTGGTCACCGAATGGGCCTATGCCGAGAGAATCCTGGGGGAGGAGCTGGCCCGTGATGAGATCGCGGGCTGGAGACTGAAGCGGGAGCAGTTGGGCATGCGGCCGGCAGACGCGGCCGGCGGCAGTCCGGGGCCGAGGTCCCTGTCGATCCAAGACCTGTGGTACTGGCGAGGGGGACAGCCCGGAGTGAGCAACTACACGCTCGACGTGGCCTTCGCAGTCTACGAGGCGACCGGACCCGAGGCCGACCCGGAGGTTCTTCTCACGACCTGCCGACTTCTTGCAGGCTCGGCCGACCTGGACACCCTGGGCGACCCTTCCCAGGTGGCGCTCTTCTTTGCGGAGCTCTACGAGTCGCTGGGTGGGTCGTCACCAAGTGGGTCGTCGCTGGATGCGGCGCCCGCGGAGGGCGATGCGCCGTGAAGGGGAGCCGATACTCGCGGCGGCATTGGCGGGACCTGCACCACGAGGGGCGCCTCGGCTTCGGGTGGTGGCACGCCGGCGTTGTGGCTGCGGCCTTCATCCTCGGCTGGCCTGGAGTAGGAGTGTCGATTGGTCTGGCTGATCGGAGTCTGTTGATCACCGGGCGCGCCGGGCTCCCGCTCGTCACTATGACGTTCGCCGCTGGGCTGGCCTTAAGGGATGTGGACAGAGGCACCTGGGAGCTGGTGAGCGCCTCGAGCCGGGGCCTCGAACGCGTTTGGCTGGTGCGCCTCGCCCTCTGGCTGGCCTGGGCGGCAGTTGTGACCCTGGTCTTCCTGGCGCCCGTGGAGGCCCGCGCCCACTTGAGGCATGGGGCGGTCCTAGAAGTGGGGGCCACTCTAGTGGATGTGGCGGTCTTCGGGTGCATCGCCGCCTCGGCGGCCAATGACGCCGGCTCCCAGAGTGCAGGCATCCTGACGGCCCTTGGGGTCTGGGCGGGCGGTGTCCTGGTAGCCATAAACCCGCCCGGTCCCGCCTGGCTGGGATACGCGACTCCCGTATCCGCCTACTTCCTTGGCGGCTCCGGCGGCCTGCTCCTCCTCAACCGTGCCGCCTGGGGGACGCTGGCGGCGGCACTTGTCTTCAGACAACTGCGGAGGCTCCGGTACCCGGGGGAGATGCGATTCGGGGTCGAATAGCGGCTCCGCTTCCCTGAGCGAGCCCTGGGTACTGCCGACCCGCTCCCGTTGCTGCCCCGCCGGGGGCGCCACCTTTCGGCCGCCCAGTGGACACCGAGGGCTTGGAACATCGACGGGGGTGTTCACGATGCCGAGGAAAAGACCTCCTACGCGCCCGGCGAGGGGAAGACTGCCGTTAGGAGAAGAAGTAAAGGATTGAGGAGCGGGAACTCAGACGGGGGTGAGGTGGGTGGTCCGCGAAGGATTTCGGCGGCTCGCCGTGGTCTTGCTACTCGTGGCCGGGCTGGTGCTGTCTTGCGCGGGATGCGGGGGGGAGGAGGAGTCCTTCCAGGCCCGGGTCGGGGCCCTCGAGTGGTCCCTGAGCCTGGACACGACACAGCCGGGTGCGGACGCAGCCTACGTCCTGACGGTGACCAACCGCAGCTCGCGGGTCGTGCGTCTCGGTGAAGCCGAGGCCGTCCTGGTTGCCGACGTAGGAGAGTGGGGCGACCTGAGCCGCGTGGAGAGCGCACGCGCCGCGTTGCCCGGACAGATCGCTCCCGGGAGCTCGGTCCAGGTGGCTCTGAGCCTTCCTACGCGGGCTGAGTGGCCCGACAGTTTCGCCGTCCGAGCCCTGGTCAATCCCGTGGGAGACCCGGGAGCGGGGATAACCGTGGCCGAGGTCGAGTCCCGCCCCGGCGCCATCTGTGTCCGAGCGCTTTGGCCTCCTAGCGGCTACGTCGACTTCACGCCTGGGGACAGTCTGATCCTGGAGTTCGAGCCGGGCGTGAGCCTGGAATCTCTGACGAGTTCATTGACACTCGTGCCCTACGAAGACCCGAGGCCGGCCGGTGAGAACGGTCTAGACGGTGACGGACGGCCCCTGGCCCTCGAGGTCCGGGAAGCGCCGGAGTACGGGCCGGCTGCGTACGAGGTCCGTCCCGTGGACGGGCTGGAGCCCTTCACCCGCTACAGCTTGAGCATCTCCGCCACCCTCAAGACTTGCGACGGCTCCGTGACCATGGGCCGCGACCGGGCCGTGGTCTTCTCGACCGGTCCGGTGGCCGGTCTTTACGAGGCTTCGTGGCGACCGGTCTGGTCGCCCGACGGCTCGAAGGTGGCCTGGGTGGCCCCGCACCCGGAGGGCGGTCTGGCCCTATGGGTGGGAGACGTGTCCACCATGAGGGCACTGGCGGTCGCCGGCCGCTCCGCCGGGGGGCTCGATGTCGCCGGGTCGGCGCCGGCCTTCGGGTCCGACGGCACCGACCTCTACTTCGGTACGCGGACCGCTTCGGGGGTCTCCGTAGCCCGTCTGGACCTCGCCAGCGGGAAGGCGGACGTGCTTATCGCCTCCCGCGACCTCGGCCAGGCCGACCCGGTAGCCCTGGCCGTTTCGCCGGACGGGGCCTTCCTTGCCGTCGAGACGAACCTGGGGGCGGCCGACGCCCATTCCGACATGATGAAGCAAGTCTGGGTTTACGACCTGGCCCGTCACGAGCTCCTGCCGGGCTTGGGGCGGGGTTTCTCCAACCTGCTGGTGGGCTGGTCGGGTCCGCGGCTGCTCTTCGCGACCACCTATGTGGATGAGAGCGGGAGGTCCTGGGACCACGCCCACCGTTTCCGTTACGACCTTTGCGCCTTCGAACCCGCCGGCGGAGCCGGTCAGACCCGGGAGGTCCTCCTCCTCGGCGGTGGTCGTCTCGAGAACGTGGGTGGGTACTCGTCAGCCCGTGCCGAGGTCGACCTTGTCGCCTACTGGAGCTGGGTGGCGGAAGACCTGGGAGGGCGCATCGTCCACACCCCGAGGGACGTCTGGCTGGTCCGAGGGCTCACCGGGGGTCCGGTTGCACCCCCCGTCAGGTTGACGACGGGAGGGAGCTACCGGGAGGTAGCTCTGTCGCCAGACGGCAGCCGGGTGGCTGCGGCCCGGGCCCAGGCCGGTTCCTGGGACCTGGTCGCCATCGCTGTCTCGGACGGGACGGAGGAGACCCTGGTGGGCGGGCCGACGGCCGAGATGGCTCCGTCCTGGTCGCCCACAGGCCGTTGGCTGGCCTTCTTCGAGGGCAGCGGGTCCGGCCTCAGGGTCGGACTGGTGGACGTGGAGACCGGCGGCTTGCAGTTCTTCACGGTAGGACCCTGAGTCCGGACGAGAGGCTCGGGCAGACTCTCAGCCTAAGGTACGGACTCTCAGCGGAAAGCAAGGAGGCTGGACCGGGTGTCGGACGCCGAAGAGAAGGTCAGGTGGGCCGAGCGGTTCAAAGCCCAGGGCTGGGCGTACTACCGGGCGGCCTTCACCCACGGACGGCAGCTCTGGGAGCACGCCCTGATAGCCTTCGAGCAGGCCGAGGGTCTCCTCCGGGACGCGGCGACGCCTAGAGCCCGAGAGGGTCTCATCGGCGTCCTCTCCGGGAAGGGCAGCGTCCTACGCTCCACCGGCGACCCCGAGGGTATCCGTCAGGCCCTCGGGCTGTACCGCGAGGAGATCGCCCTGCTCCGGGAGTTCGGCCGGGAGCGCGAACTGCCGGAGGCCCTGGTGAACGTGGCTCTGGCCTGCCGGGACCTCGCCACGGTCGACCCCACCCGAGCGGCCGAGCTCTCCCAAGGCGTGGCCGCCTGCCGGGAGGCCCTCGAGACCGCCAGACGGCTCGACCGACCCGAGGCCGAGGCCCTCGCCGCCAACACACTCGGTGACCTCTGCCTAGTCCTGGCCAGGTTGGACCTCGAGGAGTACAGGGACCGCCACGCCCGTGAGGCCGTGGGCTTCTACGGGCAGGCCGAGAAGCTCTGGCAGGACCGTGACGAGGACGGGGTGACCCTGGCCAGGATGGGGCTGGCCGAGGCTTACATCACCCTCGGACAGAACCTCGAGGGCGCCCGGGACCTGCTCGAAGAGGCGCTACGTTACTACCGCGACTACTCCGGCCGGCCGGTATCCGGTCCGGTCCGCTACCAGATCGCCCAGGTCAAAGAACTCGAGGCCCGTCTCTACGAGGCCGAGGGTAAGGTGGAAGACGCGGCCAGGGCGCGCAGGGAGGCCCGGGAGAGCCTTGAGTCCCTCGGCTTCGGCCAGCACTGACCCCTTCGGTCCGTTCGACCCCGGTAGCTTCAGGGTTGCCCTGCGGTCGGCCCTGCGGACGGCCCGAGCGTCCCGTCTGGGCCGCCCTTTCCGGCTGCTCGAGGAGGTCGGCTCGACACAGGACGAGGCACTGGAGTGGGCTTCGGAGGGGGCTCCCGAGGGAGCCACCGTGGTGGCCCTGTCCCAGACGCGGGGTAGAGGGCGGAACGGCCGGTCGTGGGTCTCGCCACCCGGAGGGGGGCTGTGGTTCTCGGTCATCCTCCGGCCCCAGCTCGGGTACCCCGAGTGCGGTCTTCTACCGGTCGCCGTCGGCGCCGGGGTAGCCCTGGCTCTGGCGACGTTGGACCTCCCCGTCCGGCTGAAATGGCCCAACGACATCCTCATCCGAGGCCGGAAGGTCGGCGGCGTCCTGGTCGAGAGCCGCATGTCCGGCCGCCGGTGCGAGCTAGCGGTCGCCGGCGTGGGTATCAACTGGACTCCACCTCCGCTCGAAGAGGCCCTCCACCCGATCACCGGGCTCGGACCGGAGGTGGCCGCCAGGACTCCGGGAGCGCCTCCGCCGTCTCCGGCGGCCGTCCTCGCTTCCGTCCTGAGCGGCATCGAGTTATCCTACCTCGTTCTGAAGGCGGCGGGGTCAGTTCCCTTCCTTTCCCTGTGGCCCCGGCTCTCCGCGCACTTCCTACGCCCGGCGTTGGTCTACGGGCCCGACGGGGCCGGAGGGGGCGCGGGTGCAGGGGAACGCCGCGAGGTCATCACCGGCGACCTCCTGCCCGACGGACGGCTGAGGGCGCTCGGTGCCGACGGCCACTGGGTAGAACTCGCCGCCGACGAGGTCCGGCTGAGCCTACCCTGGTCCTAGAGAGCCTCGGGACCGCCCGGAGACCAGGACCCGTCCCTCCAGCCCCCAGCCCTTCCCTTCAGTGGAACAAAGCCCGGCGGGTCGCCGTATTACCTTCCGGAGCGAGGTCACGGGAGGTGGGGATGCCGCGGCTCCGCCGGACCGGCCGACCTCGCCATCCGACGTCGGGAAGGGAGGGGGTCGAGATGCTGAACCGTCCGCACCGGCTCTACCTGCTCCTGCTGGTCGTCTGGGTGGCGATCATCCTGGTCCTTGCCCCCGGCGGGTGGGCGTCGGCCGCCACCGTCAGTATCATCGCGGGAGTCCTGGCTGCCGCCTACTTCGAGCAGTCCGCCAAGACGTACGCGCGGCGCCTCCTGGACCGGGTGGCGGCCGGAGAGCCCGCAACGGAGCGCCTCTACCGGGCCAGGACCCGGAGCGCTTTCGGCGACGTGGCCAGGGAATACGTGCGGACTCTCCTCGAGAGCAAGGACAAGCGGCTGCTACCGCTAGTCGTGGAGCAGCTCGGGCACCCTGACGTGCAGGTCCGCGAGCTAGCCGAAGACAGATTGGTCCGTTGGGGCCTGGAGGCCGCCGAGCCGCTCACCGAGGCGGCCGTCGGCCACCGGCTGACGGGCGACGGCGCGTTCAGGGTCCGTCGCCTGCTCTACCGGATGCGCTCCGAGTTGCCGCCCGAGACCAAGGCGCGGCTCGAAGCCGCCCGGTACTGGCAGGACGAGTAGCCTTCCCGAGAGAGAAGAGGGGGGAGTGGGCCAGAAGCCCGCTCCCCCCTCTTTCTTGTCGCCCGTCGGCCCGGGCGGCTCTGTCCGGGCAGGAAAGCGTAGGAGTCAGCCCTAATAGACTGTCCGAAGTACTGATGCGGGGCCCGGACCCCCACGGGGAACGGGACCCTACACAAGAACCCCCGGCGCCCGGGAAAGGGAGGGGAGGAGCGAGGGCGTCACAGAACAGGGCGCCAAGCGCCTCTTGGGTTTCTGTCCGGCATCCACTAGCGAGCTGGAACGGAGGTATCCCGCATGGACAACGTGAGGCCCACTGCCGGGACCGCATCGCCGGGACGTGGACCGGCCGGCCTCTTCCGGCTGAGACCCCGCCAAGTCGTCGTGGGCGGGCTTCTCGGAGCCTTCACCGCCGCGCTGGCGGCCATCCCGGGGCTCGGCTTCATCCCGCTTCCCTTCTCGCCGGCCGGGCACGCGACGGTCCTGCACATCCCGGTCATCCTCGCCGGCATCCTGGAGGGACCGGTGGTCGGCGGCCTGGTCGGGGCAGTGTTCGGGCTGTTCAGTTTCCTCTTGGCCACTCTGCCTTTCTTCAAGGACCCGCTCATCGCTTTCGGCCCACGCATCCTCATCGGCGTGTTCGCCTACTACGCCTACCGCTTGGTCAGGCAACCCCAGGCACGGGTGGTGGTTGCGGTCGTCGTGGGACTGGCCCTCGGCCGGACCATATACGAGAGCGGCACCCTGCTCAACGCCCGCTGGGTCGACCCAGCTTACGTCGCGGGTTTCTGGGGCCGCCTCTTCCACCCGCTGACGTCCTCGGCGGGGGTCTGGGTCGTGGTCTGCGGGGCGTTGGGGCTCGCCGGCGCGGTCGCGGCCTGGTCCGTCCTCCGGGGTAGGAACGCCCCGCCGGCGATGGCGGCCATCGTCGGGACGCTGACCAACACAGTGCTGGTCCTGACCCTCATCGTGGTCAGGTTCAAGACGTTCACCCCGGCCATGGCCTTCTTCGTCGGCCTGACGAACGGTCTGCCGGAGGTCATCCTGGCGGTCCTGCTGGTGACCCCGGTCTATCGCGGGGTGAGAGCCGCCCTGGACCGCAAGTAGCTTCTTCTGCCGACGTGACAGTGGGGGAGGTCCCAGGTATGCTCCTGGTCGTGGACATCGGCAACACCAACATCGTGGCCGGGGTGTTCCGGAACGGAGGGGAGGACGGCGAGCTCCTCCGCCATTGGCGCCTCAGCACTCACCCGCACCGCACGGCCGACGAGTACGGGATGCTTCTCATCTCCATGTTCTCCTACGCGGGCCTCGACCTCGGGATGGTCCGGGCGGTCATCATCTCCTCCGTGGTCCCCGACCTCACCCCGGCCCTCGAGCGCACCTTCGACGCCTACCTGGGCCTCCGCCCGCTGGTCGTCGGTCCCGGTATCAAGACCGGCATGAACATCCTCTACGAGGACCCGAAGGAGGTCGGCGCCGACCGCATCGTCAACGCGGTGGCCGGATACGCGAAGTACGGGGGGCCACTCATCGTGGTCGACTTCGGCACCGCCACGACCTTCGACGCCATCTCCGCCGACGGAGCCTACCTCGGCGGAGCCATAGCCCCGGGTATCGGCATCTCGACGGAAGCCCTCTTCGAGCACGCGGCCAAGCTCTCGCGCGTCGAGTTAGTCCGCCCCAAGAGCGTCATCGGTCGGACGACGGTGGCCAGCATGCAGTCGGGCATCGTCTTCGGGTTCGCCGGTCAGGTAGACGAGCTCGTGCGCAGGATGAAGCAGGAGCTCGGGCCCAAGACCCGGGTCGTGGCCACCGGCGGCTTCGCCCCGCTCATCGCCCGTGAGGCCGCCACCATCGAGGTCGTCGACCAGTTCCTGACCCTGGAGGGCCTGCGTCTCATCTACCTCAAGAACAGGGACTAGCGGCGGGGGGCTCGGTCCCGAAGGCCGCCCGACTGCCGGACCTTCGTCTGGGGAGACTAGGGCCAGGCCGGACTCTCCCGGCCACTCTCCAGGGAGGTGTCCCGTGTGTCGGCCGATGGCCGGAAGGACGAGGACTTCTGCAAGCAAGAGCAGTTCGAAATCAGCCGGGACCTCTACGACCTCAGCGGTAAGGTCGCTCTCGTGACCGGAGGGAGCCGCGGGATAGGTCGGGCCATCTGCGTCGGGCTGGCCACCTTCGGGGCGGACGTGGCCGTCGCCGCCCGGGACCGCAAGCTCGGGGAGAAGACCGCCCGCATGGTCCGGGAGCTCGGCCGCCGCTCCATCTTCATCCCGACCGACGTCGCCGATGTCGAACAGGACCGGCGGGCGGTGGACACCACCGTCCGCGAGCTCGGCCGGCTCGACATCCTCGTCAACAACGCCGGCGTTGCCCATACCGCCCCGGCCGAGGAGGTCACCCCTGAGGAGTGGGACGCCCTGATGGGGGTGAACCTTCGGGGTCTGTTCTTCATGAGCCAGGCGGCGGCCAAGGCCATGATCAGGCAGGGGACGGGCGGCCGCATCATCAACATCGCCAGCATCTTCGGCATCGTGGGCAGCGGTCTCGGCGCGAGCGTCTACCACGCCTCCAAGGGAGCGGTGGTCAACCTCACCCGGGCTCTGGCCTGCGAGTGGGCCAAGTACGGCATCCTGGTGAACTCCATCGGGCCGGGCTTCATCGTCACCGACATGACCCGTGCCATCCAAGAGATGCCCGTGCTGGCGGAGCTCCTCAAGAAGCGCCACGCTCTAGGCAGGTTCGGCTGCCCGGAGGAGATCGTGGGGGCGACCGTCTTCCTGGCCAGCCGCGCCTCGACCTTCGTCACCGGCGAGAACCTCTTCGTGGACGGAGGCTACACGGCGTCTTGAGGCGTCAGGCGTCTCGGGCCTTGGCCTCCGACCTCGGCCGCCGAAGGGCGGGGTCCGGGGTCAGTCGAGGGTCAGGACGATCTTCCCGCAGCGACCCGAGAGCCCGAGCTCGAAAGCCTCCCGGAAACGCCCGAGCGGGAAGCTGTGGGTGATCAAGGTGCGGGCGTCCACCCGGCCGGAAACGAGGAAGGCCTGGGTCTTGTACCAGGTCTGGAAGATGTGCCGGCCCGTGATACCCTGCATGGTCACGCCCTTGAAGACGAAGTCCTCCGAGAGGTCGAGTTCCACCGGACCCGAGGGAAGACCCAGGAGGGTGACCCGGCCGCCGTTGCGCACGGCGCGGAGGGCCTGCGGGACCGCGGCACGGGCCCCCGACATCTCCAGGACCGCGTCGACGCCCTCGCCGCCGGTGAGGCGGAGGACCTCGGCCACCGTGTCCTGGCGTGAGGCGTCCACCGTCACGTCCGCCCCGAGCCTGGAGGCTAGGTCGAGCCGGTAGTCGGACAGGTCGGCCGCGACCACCAGTCTGGCTCCGCTCGCCCTCAGGAGGGCCACGGCCATGAGGCCGATTGGTCCGCAGCCGATGACGAGGAAAGCGTGCCCGGGAACCTCCCCGGCGAAGACGGTGTCGACGGCGTTGCCGAAAGGCTCCTGGATGGAAGCCACCTCTGGCGGGAGGTCGGGCGGGTTCGGCCAGAGGTTCGCGGCCGGGATGGCGACGTAGTCGGCGAAACAGCCGGGCCGGTCCACTCCGAGGATGGCGCACCGTCGGCAGATGTGGGCCTGGCCGGTCCGGCACTGGTAGCATGCGCCACAGATGACATGGGACTCGGCGGAAACATACAGGCCTACCTCTACGCCGGTGACCCCTGGGCCCAGCGCCACCACGTGGCCGGCGAACTCGTGCCCGAAGACCAGCGGCGTGCGCAGCCGCCCCTCTGCCCAGCGGTTCCATTCGTAGATGTGGAGGTCCGTGCCGCAGATGGAGGCCACCTTGACCTTGACCAGGACCTCGCCCGGTCCGGGTACCGGGGTGTCGACCTCCCGGAGCTCCGCCCCAGGTGCGGGTGTGCTCTTGACGAGGGCTCTCATCCTGGTCGTGACGGTCATGTGGTTGCTCCTCCCCAGGGACCCGTACGGGGTCCCGTCTCGGGAGCGGCTGGCGACGCCGCTCGACCGGCCGGGCCATAGTTCGAGCGGCCTAGAGCCCAGTCCTCCCGCCTGGTTCGATTGAACGGGTCAAGCGCCCTGTGGTATGCTCAAGGCACCCGAGGGCCGGCTCGGGACCGTCGTCCCGACGCCGGGCCAGAGGAGGCTGGCGAGCCCTGATCACCCTCAGGGTGGATAAGATCGGCCTCGACCCGCAGCACGGGCAGGCCATCGTCCTGCTCAAGGACGACGAGGGCCGGCGTTACCTACCCATCGGCATCGGGCCCTTCGAGGCGAATGCCATCGCCCTGGCCGTCGAGGGCGTCCAACCCCCCAGGCCGCTGACTCACGACCTTCTGAAGAGCATCCTGGAGAGCCTGGGTGTATCGGTGACCAAAGTGCTCATCGACGACCTCAAAGAAGCCGAGGACGGTACGGGCACGTTCTACGCCCAGATAACCCTCCAGGCGGCCGACCGCGAGATTGAGGTCGACTCCAGGCCCAGCGACGCCATCGCCCTGGCGGTCAGGACCGGTGCCCCCATCTTCGCCCTGGAGAAGGTGCTGGACGTGGCGGCCGTCCCCGAGGACACCGACGGTCCGCACGTCCACTAAGGCCTTGAGTGCTTCCCGGGACTCCCGCAGGGCGGCGGCCACACCCGACTCCCCCGTCTGTCTCGGCGGACTGCGGCTGGACAACCGCCTCGTCTGCGCCCCCATGGCCGGAGTGACGGACAGGACCTTCCGCAGGCTCGTCCGCCAGGCGGGCTGTGCCCTAGCCTACCCGGAGATGGTCAGCGACAAGGCGCTCCTCTTCGGGAACGAGAAGACCCTGGAGATGGTCCGGCCCTACCCGGGCGAGGAGCCCTTCGTCGTGCAGCTCCTGGGGCGGGACCCGGAGACGATGGCCCGTGCGGCCCGGCTCGCTCACGAGAGGTTCGGGGCCCAAGCCGTCGACATCAACATGGGCTGCCCGGCCCCCAAGGTCGTCCGGAACGGGGAGGGCGCCGCGCTCCTGCGGGACCCCGGCCTCTGCGGGCGCATCGTCGAGGCCGTCCGGAGGGAGCTGCCCCCCGAAGTCCCGGTCAGCGCGAAGACCCGCCTCGGGTTCGACCGGCCTTGTGCCGAGGAGGTCGCCCGTGTCCTCGTCGAAGCCGGCTGCGCCTTCCTCACGGTGCACGGCCGGCTCCGGACCCAGTCCTACGCCGACCGGGCCGACTGGGAGGGGATCGCCCGGGTGGTCTTGAGCGTGAGCGTCCCGGTCGTGGGCAACGGTGACGTCCTGGAGCCGGACGACGCCGGACGCCTGCTCGAGGAGACGGGGTGCGCTGCGGTCATGGTGGGGCGGGGCGCCCTGGGCAACCCCTGGCTCTTCAGTCGGACGCTCAGAGCCAGCCGAACGGGCGACCCCGGCCCGCGGCCGAGTGCGTCCGAGCGCATCGCCATGGCCCTGCGCCACCTCCGTCTGGCTGCTGCCGACAAAGGGGAGCGCCTCGCCGTCCTTGAGATGAGGCACCACGGCGCGTGGTACCTGAAGGGCCTGCCCGGGGCCTCCGTGGTCCGGGCGCGCCTCATGCGGGCTGGGACGGTCGAGGCTTTCGCGCAGGTCCTCGAGGGATACCTAGAGGACCTGGTCCGGCCGGGCTCAGGTCAGGACCGGCCGACCGACGGGGGGGAGGGACGACCGGCTTGCCCGACCTCAGGCGCATAGGGGACAAACTGGTCAGCCGGGACCGCATCGTGGCGACGGTGGAGGAGATCCTCACCCTCCGCCAGGCCGGGCTTTCCCAGCAGGAAGTGGCCGACCGCGTCGGTACCGACCGGAGCTTCGTCTCGCGTCTGGAGTCCTTGGGAGAGGTCCGCAAGGGGGCGCGGGTGGCCGTCGTCGGGCTGCCCGTAGCGAACAAGGCGGAGCTCCTCGCGGTCACCGAGCAGGCTGGGGTGGACTTCGTATTCCTCCTCAGCGACGAGGAGCGCTGGTCGTTCCTCAAGGGGAAGAGCGGCCTAGAGCTCTTCAGCGAAGCAGCTTCCCTCCTCGAGAAGTTGTCTGCGCACGACGTGGTGGTCATCCTGGGTCACAACCGCCCCGCCCGGGTCATCGCCGACCTCCTCGCCCGGCACTGTCTCGTCCTCCACCAGTCGCAGGTGCCCGGGCGCGAGGCCCATTTCGACCCCAAGGCGCTGCGGGAACTTGTCACCCAACTCCGCTCTGCCGGGAGCCCTTGAAGCGACCCGGCTCCACCCGGGTTCAAAGAGCCGGCAATGCTCCCAGTCGGGCCTAGTCTGCCGCCTGCCGACATAACCTCGTCGGAGGTGGCCTCGACCGTTGCGGTCGCCGCCCTAGTCCAGGCCCGGAGGAGAAGCGATGAGGTCGGAGCGACTCGACTTCGTCCTTCTGGCGGGAGCTTGCGAGCCAGGCCACGGCTCCCCGTCTCCGCCCGCGGTCCGCTTCCGGGTGCGCCTGGAGCCGTCGCGCCGCGGCCGAGGCGAGGTCGTGGGCGAAGTCGTCGTCGCCAGAGCAGCGTCCCACGACGAGGTCCTCGGCCGCTGCCTCTCACTGTTGCGCCGGACGCGACGATCCGAGGTGGGGTTCCTGGCCCTCGGCGGTTGCCTGGCCGGTGACCTCGCGTCAGCCGCAGCTCTCCGGTGCGAGACCGGTCTTGCGGTCTTCCACGGGGGGGCCTTGGCCGTCGCCACCCTGCTCGACGTGGGCCTCACCCTGGTCCGTTGGGTGGGGAGCGACCCGGCCCGAGCCGGGGCGCTTGTGCTCACCGGTCCTGCCGACCGGGAGCTCGGGGAAGCAGCCGTGCGCCACCTGGCTCCCCGCGTGGCCCGCCTAGGTGTGAGCGGGCTGCCGAGACCGCGCTTCCGGGCCCTGGCGGACGAGGTGCTCTCCTCGAGCGGCTTGGCCCTGTCGGAGGCCGGCCCTGGGGAAAGGGCAGACTCGGAGCGTCTCGACCTACTCGTCCGGGCGGTCCGGCTGGGGCCACCCAGCGACGGGCCGGACCGCACCGGAGCGGGGCTCCTCGCGGGTCCCGGGGCCCTCCGCGGTGGGCGGCCGGTGGTCGTGGACCTCGGCGCCCCGGGGGCGACGGCCAAGCCTGTCGGCCGAGACGCGGCCCTGCCCGTCGTCGGCGTCGTCTTCTCGGCGCCGATGCGCTGGAGTGGGCGGCCGGAACCGGGTCTACCGCTCGGCCTTGTGTCCGCCCCGCTGGCCGAGGCCTGTGTCTGGGCCGTCCGAGAGAGGCCCGGCCCGACCGGCGGACGACCGGGTGACCCGTTCGGGGCCATGGGGGAGCTCCAGCGCGGCGCGGCCCGCGAGGGCTTCAGACCGGCCGGGCTGGTGCTGGGGTCCCGTCCTTCCTTGACACTGGTGCGGGCGGCTCATATAATCGGTGTGACCTTCCAAGGCCGAGGTTACGCCGAGGAAGGTCGTCCTGACCAGAGACCTCGCTGCGGCCCAACCCTTGACTGCCGTTCTGCCAGGGAATAGAAGCAGGTCAAATGCACATATTTGTTGTCGCGGACGGCGAAGGATCTTTTCCTCGCCGTGCGTTCTCACTATAGGGGCATGTTCACGTCCGAGCGCGGTTTGCGAGACAGGCTCCAGAGACTTCGTTCGGGGAGACCCTTCGTGAAGGAGAGACCGGGATGCCCGATAAAGAAGTGATCCTGTCCGCGGAAGGCCTCCGGAAGCTCGAGGAGAAGCTCGAGTACCTCAAGACCGTCAAGCGCCGCGAGGTCGCCGAACGCATCCGGAAGGCACGCCAGTTCGGGGACATAAACGAGAACTCGGAGTACGAGGACGCGAAGAACGAGCAGGCCTTCATCGAGGGAGAGATCGTCCAGCTCGAGAAAGTCCTCCGTAACGCCAAGGTCTTGGACGACGCCGCCATCGACCCCGACGTCGTGGGGCTGTGGTCACGGGTGAAGCTGGAGGACCTGGCGACCAAGAGTGTCTTGAGTTACACTATCGTCGCTTCGACCGAGTCCGACCCGGCTCAGTACCGGATCTCCGACGAGTCCCCCGTCGGCCGTGCCATCCTTGGGCGGCGCGCGGGAGACATCGTCGAGGTCCAGGTGCCGGCCGGCACCCTCCGCTACAGGATACTAGAGGTCAGCCGCTGACGTGGATGAGAGCGACGTTGTAGCTGTTCGTCGGGCCAAGCTGGACAAGCTGCGCTCACTGGGCGTCGACCCCTTCGGAGCCCGCTTCGTGCGCACCCACGCGTGCACGGAGGTGCAGGCAGGTTTCGACCGCCTGGAAGGCACCGAGGTCACCGTAGCCGGGCGCATCACCGCCCTCCGCCGCCACGGGAAGGCGGCCTTCTTCGACCTCAGGGACCAGAGCGGGCGGCTCCAAGTGTACGTCCGGGAGGACCGCGTCGATCCCCGCACCTTCGAGGTCTTCTCGCTTCTGGACCTCGGTGACATCGTCGGCGTCCGCGGCACCGTCTTCCGCACGCGGGCGGGCGAGGTCACGGTGGACCTCTCGGCCCTCCAGGTCCTGACGAAGTCCCTGCGGCCCCTGCCCGAGAAGTGGCACGGCCTCCGGGACGTCGACACCCGCTATCGCCAGAGATACCTCGACCTCATCGCCAACCCGGAAGTCCGGCGGGTCTTCGACATAAGGAGCGAGACCGTGCGGGTCATCAGGGACTTCCTCCACGCGGAGGGGTTCGTCGAGGTCGAGACCCCCGTCTTCAGCCCCCTGGCCGGTGGCGCTAACGCGAGGCCCTTCGTCTCGCACCACAACGCCTTGAATATGCCGGTCTACCTGCGCATCGCTACAGAGCTTTACCTGAAGCGCCTCGTTGTGGGCGGCTTCGAGAAGGTTTTCGAGATAGGCCGTGTCTTCCGGAACGAGGGCATCTCGACGAAGCACAACCCGGAGTACACCCTGCTCGAGCTCTACCAGGCTTACGCCGACTACACCGACATGATGGACATCACGGAGAGACTGGTCGCGACCGTCGCCCAGAGGGTGCTCGGTAGTCTCACCCTGACCTACCAAGGCGTGACGGTGGACTTGACCCCGCCCTGGCCGCGGGTATCGATGGTCGAGGCGCTCAAGGAGCACACCGGCCTGAGTCTTGACGACCTGGGTGACGACGCCGAAGCCCGTGCGCTGGCGGTGTCGAAGGGTCTTGAGGTCCCACCCCACGCTACGCGCGGCATGGTCATCGACGAGCTCGTGGGCGAGTTCGTCGAGCCGCACCTCGTCGGTCCGCTGTTCCTGGTGGATTACCCGGTCGAGATTTCCCCGCTGGCCAAGCGTAAACCCGGGAATCCCTCCTTCGTCGAACGGTTCGAGGCCTTCGTCTGCGGGCGGGAGGTAGCCAACGCCTTCTCCGAGCTCAATGACCCCGACGACCAGCGCCAGCGGTTCAGGGAGCAGGCCGCCGAGAGGGTCAAGGGCAACGAAGAGGCCCACGTGATGGACGAGGACTACCTCTTCGCGCTCGAGCACGGCCTGCCGCCGACCGGGGGACTCGGCATCGGCATCGACCGCTTGGTGATGCTCCTCACGGACAGCCCATCCATCCGTGACGTGATCCTGTTCCCGCTCTTGCGACCTCTGGCGGAGTGAAGCCCGCGTGCCGACAGGCCGGTCGGGCCGACCGCTCATTGCGAAAACTCGGTCGTAGCCGCAATTGCATGATTCTCTATTCCGACAACGTCCAAAGGCTACACGGCGGCGTGCTATAATCAGCCGGGCTAGAATCAGCAAAGACGCAGCCAAGTCCTTGCTTTTCCGCTCCCCTCTTGACAAGTCTTCCCCGAAGAGCCCGGAGGACGAGTGTCCTGGACCAGCCACGCGACGCCGGATGGGAGCGGAGGGGGCCCGTGCTTGAGGAGACGAAAGACCCGGTCTTGACCCTCGCCTTCGACATCCGGGGGCGCGACTTCAAGGCCTCGGGCGAAGCCTCCGGGCGCATCAAGCGCGCGCTCGAGCAAGTGGGCTTCGACTGGAGCGTCATCCGCCGCGCCGCGGTCGTGCTCTACGAGGCCGAGATGAATATCGTCATCCACGCGTGGCGGGGCGTGCTGTCGGCCGAGATCAGCCCCAGCAGGGTCGTGATCAAGGCCGAGGACGAAGGTCCGGGTATACCCGATATCGAGCTGGCTATGAAGGAAGGCTTCTCGACCGCGCCGGCCGAAATCAGAGAGATGGGCTTCGGCGCGGGGATGGGTCTGCCGAACATCAAGAGGTACTCGGACTCGATGGACATCCGTACGGAGGTCGGCAAGGGAACCTGCCTGGTTGCCGTCATCGAGGCGGCGCGGGCGGCCCGGGGCGACGGCGGTCCCGATGACGTTCAGGGACGGGTCGGAGACCCGGAGTCACCTTGAGAGGGCCGGGGGATGGGCGAGTACTTCCACTCCGTCACACTGGACCGGGACAAGTGCCGCGGGTGCACCAACTGCATCAAGAGGTGCCCCACGGAGGCCATTCGGGTCCGCGAGGGCAAGGCCCGCATCTTCGAGGAGCGCTGCGTCGACTGCGGAGAGTGCATCCGCGCCTGTCCCAACCACGCCAAGAGCGCCCACACCGACCGGCTCGAGCGCCTCGCCGATTTCGCTTACACCGTGGCCTTGCCGGCACCCTCCTTCTTCGGGCAGTTCCGCCGGACCTCCACCCCCGAGCAGGTGGTTCGTGCCCTGCTCGCGGTGGGTTTCGACGACGTGTACGAAGTCCCGGCGGCCGCCAGCGCAATCTCCTGGGCCGTCCGCTCCTACATGCGGCGCGGCGGGTACCGCCGCCCGCTGATCTCGTCGGCCTGTCCGGCGGTCATCCGCCTCATCCAGGTGCGGTTCCCAAGCCTCCTCGACCACATCGTCCCCATCGAGTCGCCCATGGAGCTGGCCGGGAAGCTGGCCAGAGAGAGGGCCATGCGCCGGACGGGTCTTCCCGCCGACCGGGTCGGGGTGTTCTTCATCACCCCCTGCGCGGCGAAGGTGACGGCGGTCAAGCAGCCGGTCGGGCGGACGAAATCGTGCGTCGACGGTGCGATCTCGATGTCCGAGGTCTACGGCCTCGCCGTCAAGAGGTTGGACACGGCGTCGGCGGACCGACCGCTCCAGATGGCGACCGGCTCGGGTATCCGGTGGGGTCGCGCAGGGGGGGAGAGCGCCGAGATAGGCGAGGGAGAGCTCCTGGCGGTGGATGGGATACACAACGTCATCACCGTCCTTACCGAGGTGGAGAAGGGACGCCTCGCCGATGTGGACTTCCTCGAGGCCCAAGCCTGTGTGGGAGGGTGCATCGGGGGCCCACTGGTCCCGGAGAACCCGTTCGTCGCGCGGGCCAACATCAAAGCCATGGCCGAAGCCGTAGACGCGCGGCCCATGCCCTACACCGAGGAGGAGCTCCTGAGGCTGGAGGCCGATGGGGCCTTCAGTATGGAGAGGCGCATCCCTCCCCGCCCTGTCATGAAGCTTGACGAGGACATGGCCCGCGCGCTCGCCAAGGTGGAGCTGCTGGAACAGACCGTTGCCAGCCTACCCAACCTTGACTGCGGTTCCTGCGGCTCGCCTAGCTGCCGGGCCTTGGCCGAGGACATCGTCCGCGGCTTGGCCGTGGAGACCGACTGCGTCTTCAAGTTGCGTGAGCGAGTCCGCGACCTAGCTGCCGAGATGAAGGAGCTGGCGGAGAAACTGCCACCTTCGATGGAACCCGAGGAAGCCAAGAGCACGGCCCTGGCCCAGGGGGACGCTCCCCCGGCCGAGAGGATGGTGAGCTCCCCGTGAGAGTGGGCGAGATAGTCGAGGTCTTGGGCCTCGAGGTGACCGCCGGGGCGGGCGGCTTGGGACGTGAGGTGAAGAGCGGCTACACCGGTGACCTCTTGAGTGACGTGATGGCCCACGCGCGCCCGGGTGACCTCTGGATAACCATCCAGGGGCACCAGAACGTCGTGGCCGTAGCCGTCCTCACGGAGGTGGCCGGCGTCGTCATCTGCGGGGGAGTGGAGCCGGAGCGGGACACGCTCGAGCGCGCCGACCGGGAGGGTGTTCCCGTGCTCAGGACCGGACTCAGTGCGTTCGAGGTCGCGGGCCGGCTGTACTCGCTCCTCAAGGGTAAGAGGGATGCTGGGTAGGTCGGGGGCTAGCCGGGGAGGCCCCGGGAGCGGACACGAGCCCGGCCTCACGGTCTACACGGCCGACCTCCACGTTCACACCGCGCTGTCGCCGTGCGCCGAGCCGGAGATGACCCCGGTCGACATCGTCCGGGTCAGCATCGAGAGGGGCCTGGACATCGTCGCCGTGACCGACCACAATTCCGGCCGGAACGTCCGGGCGGTCGCGGCGTGCGCCGAGGGCAAGGGCGTCACGGTCTGGCCGGGCATGGAGGTCCAGACGAGGGAGGAAGTGCACCTGGTCGTCCTCACGGAAGGCTTGGCCGAGCTCGAGGAGTGGGAGCGCTTCATCCGCGCTCACCTCCCTTCGCGGCCGAACCGTCCGGAGGTCTTCGGTGAGCAATCGCTCTTTGACGAGCAAGGGCGGGTCTGCGGGGTCGAGGGCCAGCTTCTCCTGACGTCGGTGGACCTTGGCGTCGACCAGGTCCTGCGGGAAGCGAGGCGGCGCGGTCACATCTGCTACCCGGCTCACATCGACCGCCCGGCCTTCAGCTACGTCTCTAACCTCGGCCTCGTGCCGCCGGCGGAGGACTTCGAGGTCGTGGAGCTGTCCTGGCGGGCCCGTCCGGAGGAGGTGAAAGCCAGGCACCCGTCCTTGGAGGGACGAACGCTGATCGTGGCTTCCGACGCGCACCGGCTCGCGGAACTCGGCTTGGCCCGCTCGTTCCTGGTCCTGAGGGAACCGAGCCTCGACGAGTTCCGGGCGGCGATAGTCGGGCGCGACGGGCGGAAGGTTGTGAGCGGCTTTTGAGCATCGGAGCGGAGGGATGAGAACTCATGGCTCTTAACGCCGAGCCCTGCACCTGTTCTGAGCCGAAGCTGGCGCCCGGACAGCCTCTTCCGCCGGATGTGGCAACCGAGGTCGACCGGGTCGTCGCCCGCTACGGGTCCAACCCGAGCTCTCTCATCAACATCTTGCACGAGGTGCAGGAGCTAGTGGGCTACCTGCCGGAGCCCGTTCTGGTCCATGTGGCCGAGAAGCTTGACGTCCCCGTGGCCGACGTCCATGGCGTGGTCAGCTTCTACGCCCTCTTCACCATGAAGCCCAAGGGCCGGCACCGCATCTCTGTCTGCAAGGGGACGGCCTGCTACGTCCGCGGGGCTCCCAGGGTCCTCGAGCGGATCGAGAAGGAGTTGGGCATCAAGCCCGGGGACACCACGGACGACGGCGAGTTCTCCCTCGACGTCGTCAGGTGTCTTGGCGCCTGCGGGCTCGGCCCGGTGGCGATGATCGACGAGAATGTCCACGCTCGGCTGAAGCCCGACTTGGTCCCGGCGGTCATCAACCGTTACCGGGATAAGGCTTGAACGAAACGGCCCCGGACGACAGCGCCAGCACGGGCGAACGGTTGACCGGACCCAGCCGTGGAGGAGAGGGGAGGGACGGAGGGATGAGAGAGATAGCACTGCATGTCCTGGACATCTGCCAGAACTCCATCGAAGCCGGGGCGACGCGGGTCTCCGTCACCGTGGACGAGGACACCGCTCGCGACTCTCTCGCCGTTGTTGTCGCCGACAACGGCCGTGGCATGCCGCCGGAGCTGGCGGGAAAGGCCGTCGACCCCTTCGTCACCACCCGGACCACCAGGAAGGTGGGCCTGGGCCTCGCGCTCCTCGCGGCCACCGCCAGGCAGAGCGGCGGCTCGCTGACCGTCGCTTCCGCCGAGGGCGAGGGGACCACGGTGACGGCGGTCTTCGGTCTCCGGAACATCGACCGCCCGCCTCTGGGTGACATGCCGGTCACGCTCTCCTGCCTCTTGGCGGCCAACCCCGACCTGGAGTTGGTCTACCGCCACCGCAGGGACGGCCGGGAGTTCGTCTTCGAGGCGGGCAGCTTCCGGGAGGAGCTCGACGGCGGGAGCTTCTCCAACCCGGCGGTGTTCGTGGCCCTTCGGGACCACCTCGCCGCCGGCATCCGCCGGGTGGGAGGCTCGGAGGGCACGGCCTCGGCCCGCTCCTCCGAGGGACCTGACCCGGGAGACCGGGAGGGAGAACATGGTCAAGACGCTTGAGGATCTCGCCAGGATGAGAGAGAAGGCCAAGGAAGGGCTTGGCCTCAGGGCGGGCGAGGGCTCCACGCGCATCATCGTCGGCATGGGCACGTGCGGCATCGCCGCCGGCGCGCGCGAGGTCATGGCCGCCATCCTCGACGAACTGGCGAAGAGGAACCTGACCACGGTCACGGTCACGCAGACCGGTTGCGTCGGCTTGTGTGACAAGGAGCCTCTGGTAGACGTCATCAAGCCCGGCAAGCCAAAGGTCACCTACGGGCGGGTGGACGCCGACCGGGCTCGCCGGATCGTCGCGCAGCACGTCATCAACGACCAGGTCATCGGGGACTGGGTCGTCGGCACCCAGGCCGAGTAGACCGCATTGGCGACCACGGGATCACGGAATCAGGGAGGGGAAACCATGGCCTTGCAAAGGGCCCACGTTCTGGTCTGCGCCGGAGCGGGCTGCGTGTCGTCGGGTTGTAAGGCCGTCGAGGAAGCCCTCGTCCAGTCGGTCAAGAACCTCGGCCTAACCGACGAGGTCCGGATCGTCGAGACCGGGTGCATGGGGCCGTGCGACATGGGACCCGTCATCGTCGTCTACCCCGAGGGCGTCTTCTACCGCAAGGTCAAGCCTGAGGACGCGGTGGTCATCGCGGAGGAGCACCTGCTCAAGGGGCGAGTCGTGACGAGGCTCCTTTACAGCCTTCCCGGCACGGCGGAGCCGCTGAAGACCTACGACGACATCACCTTCTTCAACCGCCAGACACGCATCGCGCTCAGGAACTGCGGCCTCATCGACCCGCTCTCTATCGAGGAGTACATCGCCCGCGAGGGCTACGCCGCTCTGGGCAAAGCCCTGAGCAAGATGACCCCGGACGAGGTCATCGCCGAGGTCAAGAAGTCCGGCCTCCGCGGGCGTGGCGGTGCCGGCTTCCCTACCGGACTCAAGTGGGAGTTCGCCCGGAAGGCTCCCGGCTCGCCGAAGTACGTCGTGTGCAACGCTGACGAGGGCGACCCCGGTGCCTTCATGGACCGCTCGGTCCTCGAGGGCGACCCGCACTCGGTCATCGAGGGCATGGCGATCTGCGGCTACGCCATCGGCGCTAGCCAAGGTTACGTCTACGTCCGGGCCGAGTACCCGCTCGCCGTCGAGCGCCTGAAGCACGCCATCGACCAGGCGCGCGAGTACGGCCTCCTGGGTAAGGACATTTTCGGCCTGGGGTTCGACTTCGACCTGGAGATCCGGGTCGGCGCTGGCGCGTTCGTCTGCGGCGAGGAGACCGCGCTCATGGCCTCCATCGAGGGCAAGCGCGGCGAACCCCGCCCGCGCCCACCGTTCCCGGCCCAGGCCGGCCTGTGGGGCAAGCCCACGAACATCAACAACGTCGAGACCTGGGCGAACATCCCGCCCATCATCCTCAAGGGCGGGGACTGGTTCGCCTCCATCGGGACCGAGAAGTCGAAGGGCACCAAGGTCTTCGCCCTCGCCGGCAAGATCCGCAACACGGGCCTCGTCGAAGTCCCCATGGGCACTACTCTCGGCGAGATCATCTTCGACCTCGGCGGCGGCATCCCGGGTGGCAAGGAGTTCAAGGCGGCCCAGACGGGCGGCCCCTCCGGCGGCTGCATCCCGAAGGATTACCTGAACACCCCGGTCGACTATGAGACCCTGGCCCAGCTCGGGACGATCATGGGCTCGGGTGGCCTCATCGTCATGGACGAGGACACCTGCATGGTCGACCTGGCCAAGTTCTTCCTCGAGTTCGTCCAGGAGGAGTCCTGTGGCAAGTGCGCCCCGTGTCGGATAGGGACGAAGCGGATGCTCGAGATCCTCGAGCGTATCACCCACGGGCAGGGCCAAGAGGGCGACGTGGAGCTCCTCATCGAGCTCGGCGAGCAGATCAAGGCCACCGCGCTCTGCGGCCTGGGGCAGACCGCACCGAACCCGGTCCTTTCGACCATCCGCTACTTCCGGGACGAGTACGACGCCCACATCCGGGAGAAGCGGTGCCCGGCCTCCGTCTGCGCCTCGCTCTTCCTTGCGCCGTGTCAGAACTCGTGCCCAGCCGGGGTGGACGTCCCGCTCTACGTGGACCTCGCCCGTCAGGGTCGCTTCGGGGAGGCCCACGCCGTCATCAGGTGGGACAACCCGCTGCCGATGGTCTGCGGCCGGGTCTGCACCCACCCCTGCGAGAGGAAGTGCCGCCGGGCCCAGCTCGACCAGCCCGTCAACATCCGGGCGCTCAAGCGTTTCGTGGCGGAGTACCCGGTGGACGGTGACGGGGCGGCCTTCCTCCTACCGAAGCCGGCGCCCAGGAAGTCCGAGAAGGTGGCCGTCGTCGGGTCCGGCCCGGCCGGCCTGACCGCGGCCTACTATCTCGCGAACCTAGGCTACCAGGTGACGGTCTACGAAGCCCTACCGGTCGTCGGCGGGATGCTGGCGGTCGGCATCCCCGAGTACCGCCTGCCGAAGAAGACGCTCAAGCGCGAGATCGAGTACCTGGAGAACCTTGGGGTGGCCTTCAAGACCAACATCCGCGTCGGCAAGGACGTCTCCCTGGCCGAGCTCCGGAAGAAGTACAACGCGGTCTTCGTCGCCGTCGGGGCCCACAGGGGTCAGAAGCTGGGCATCCCCGGAGAGGACGCCCAGGGTGTCTACGACGCGGTCTCCTTCCTGCGGGCCATCAACCTCGGTCAGGCCGAGGACCTCAAAGGCAAGACGGTCCTCGTCATCGGTGGCGGGAACGCCGCGGTGGACGCCGCGCGCTCCAGCCTACGGCTCGGGGCGCGGAAGGTGACCATCGTCTACCGGCGCTCGAAGGCCGAGATGCCGGCTATCGAGGAGGAGATAGAGGAGGCCGAGCGGGAGGGCATCGAGATCCGCACCCTGCTTGCGCCTAAGCGCGTCGTGGTGAGCTCCGGCCGGGCGAGCGGGCTCGAGTGCCTCGAGTGCACCCTCGGTGACTTCGACACCTCCGGCCGCCGGCGCCCCGTCCCGAAGGAAGGCTCCGAGTTCGTGCTCCAGGCCGACGTGGTCATCGCCGCCATCGGGCAGGCGGTGGACCTGGACGGCCTGGCCGAGGGGCTCGGGACGACCAAGCGCGGGACGCTGGCCGTCCTCGACAACTCCGGCCTCACCTCGCTCGACGGCGTGTTCGCCGGCGGCGACTGCGTCACCGGTCCGGACACGGTCATCGAGGCCATCGCGGCCGGCAAGCGGGCTGCTGCGGCCATCGACAAGTACCTGGGCGGTGAGGGGGTCCTCGTCCGCAAGCCGGAGGTCGTCCGCAAGCTGTCCGGCGACCTCCTTGAGGCGGAGACGCCGCGGCAGCCAGTGCCGTGCGTCCCGGTGGAGAAGAGGACCTCGAGCTTCACCGAGGTCGAGCTCGGGTACACGGCCGGCATGGCCCAGGCGGAGGCCTGTCGTTGCCTCCGCTGCGACGTGAGGGACTAGCCCAAGGAAGAGGGGGAGTGTGAACCATGGCTACGGTCAAGCTGACCATCGATGGCATCCCCGTCGAAGTCGAGGCCGGGACGACCATCCTGAAGGCGGCGGAGAAGGCCGGTGTGCATATCCCGACCCTCTGCTACCTCGAGGGGATCCATGAGGTCGGGGCCTGCCGTGTCTGCGTGGTCGACACGGGCGCGAAGGCCCTGCAGGCCGCGTGCGTGACCCCGGTCGCCGAGGGCATGAAGGTCCTCACCAACACGCCTGCCGTCCGGAAGGCTCGCCGGATGACGGTAGAGCTCATCCTCTCCAACCATCCGACCGAGTGCACTACTTGCGTCAGGAACCTGAACTGCGAGCTACAGACCCTGGCGGAGAGCCTGAACATCCGGTCCAGCCGCTTTGCCGGCGAGCGCCCCGAGTGGCCCGTCGACGACTCGAGCCACTCGATCGTGCGGGACCCGTCCAAGTGCATCCTCTGCCGGCGCTGCGTCAGCGTCTGCGAGAAGGTCCAGGGTGTGAAGGCCATCGGACCGCTCAACCGCGGCTTCCAGACGGTCATCGGTCCGGCCTTCGGCGACGACATGGCCTCCAGCGTCTGCGTCAACTGCGGCCAGTGTGTCCTGGTCTGCCCGGTGGGCGCGCTCTACGAGAAGGACGGCATCCAGAAGGTCTGGGCCGCCCTGGCGGACCCGTCCAAGCACGTCGTCGTCCAGACGGCGCCGGCGACCCGTGTGGCCCTAGGCGAGACGCAAGGCATGGAGCCGGGCAGCATCGTGACGGGCAAGATGGTCGCTGGACTCCGGCGCCTTGGCTTCGACGCGGTGATGGACACCGACTTCACGGCCGACCTGACCATCATGGAGGAGGGCCACGAGCTCATCGAGCGCCTCACCAAGGGCGGGGTGCTACCGATGATTACCTCGTGCAGCCCCGGGTGGATCAAGTTCATCGAGCACTTCTACCCCGACCTGCTCCCCAACCTGTCGACGTGCAAGTCGCCGCAGCAGATGTTCGGCGCTCTGGCGAAGACTTTCTACGCGGAGAAGAAGGGCATCGACCCTGCGGACATCTTCTCGGTCTCCATCATGCCCTGCACGGCGAAGAAGTTCGAGTGCGAGCGCCCGGAGATGCGGGATAGCGGCTACAAGGACGTCGACGTGGTCCTGACCACCCGCGAGCTCGGCCGCATGTTCAAGGAGGCCGGCATCGTCCTGGATAGCCTGCCGGACGACGACTACGACCCGCCGATGGGCCTGTCCACAGGTGCCGCGGTCATCTTCGGCGCCACCGGCGGCGTGATGGAGGCCGCCCTCCGGACCGCGTACGAGGTCGTGACGGGCGAGCCGCTCGCCGACGTCAACTTCAAGACCGTCCGCGGACTGGAGGGTGTGAAGGAGGCCTCGGTGAACCTCAAGGGCACCGAGGTCAGGGTCGCGGTGGCGCACGGGCTCTCTAACGCGCGCAAGGTCCTGGACCGTGTCCGGGCCGGTGACGCTCCGTGGCACTTCATCGAGATCATGTGCTGCCCGGGCGGGTGCATCGGCGGCGGCGGCCAGCCCATCCCGACCGACACCGAGGTCCGGCAGAAGCGCATCGCCGGCATCTACACGGCCGACGAGCGCCTGGCAATCCGCAAGTCGCACGAGAACCCGGCTATCCAGGCCATCTACAAGGAGTTCCTGGGCAAGCCGCTCGGCCACAAGTCGCACGAGCTGCTGCACACAAAGTACACGCCCAGGGGCCGCTACGCCATCCACTACAGGGACAAGAAGGTGGCCGACTAGCGGAGTCGCCGAAGGGCACTCGACAGATACGGACTACCGGACTTGAAAGTCCGCCCGCGAGGGGGCCGGCGGTCTTTTGGGACGCGGCCCCCTTTGCTCATTCCAATGGGAGGTGAGAGGATGACGGACAAGGCGAAGCCCGTACTGGACCTCGGCCGGATCGACGAGATCGTCTCCCGGCACAAGGGCCGGGAGGGAGCCCTGTTGCCGGTGCTCCGCGAGGTGCAGGACTTCGTCGGGTACCTCCCCCGGGAGGCCCTGGAGAGGGTCGCCCTCGGGCTCGGGCTGTCCCTGAGCAAGGTCTACGGTGTGGCCACGTTCTACACGCTCTTCTACACCGAGCCCAAGGGGCGGCACGTGATCCGGGTGTGCGAGAGCGCGCCGTGCCATGTCCAGGGAGCCCGGGAGGTGGTCGAGGCCTTGCAGAAGGAGCTCGGCGTGTCGTTCGGCGAGACGACCCCCGACGGACGGTTCACGCTGGAGCTCGTGAGCTGCCTCGGCGTCTGCGGTGTGGCCCCGGCGATCATGGTCGACGACCGCGTCTACGGCAACCTGACGCCCGAGACGGTCGTGGCCGTGCTGCAAGAGTACAGGTAGAGAGGACAGGAGGGTTGACCGTGCACTTCTATCGCGCCCACGTCCTGGTCTGCGCCGGCACGAACTGCTCCCTCCGGGGAAGCCGCGCCGTGAGAGAACGGCTCGCCGGCGAGCTTGCCCGGCGCGGCCTGGACGGCGAGATAAAGGTCGTCGAGACCGGCTGCTTCGGCCTCTGCGAGCAAGGGCCGACGGTCGTCGTCTACCCCGAGGGTGTCCTCTACTGCCGGGTCACTCCCGACGACGTCCCCGAGCTCGTAGAGGAGCACCTTCTCAAGGGTCGGCGGCTCGAGAGGTTGCTTTACCGCGAGACCGCCGCCAAGGCGGTCCAGACCGTCCCGCAGATGGACTTCTTCCAGGGTCAGGTCCGGGTGGTCCTGAGGAGGTGCGGGGTCATCGACCCCGACTCGGTGGAGGAGTACATCGCCCACGGCGGCTACCAGGCCCTCGGCAAGGCCTTGACCCAGATGAAGCCCGCCGAGGTGGTGGAGGAGATAAAGGCGTCGGGTCTCCGCGGCCGCGGCGGCGCCGGCTTCCCGACCGGGCTCAAGTGGGAGTTCGCCTCCAAGGCTAAAGGCGACGTGAAGTACATCGTGTGCAACGCCGACGAGGGCGAGCCCGGCACGTTCAAGGACCGCCTCATCCTCGAGGGCGACCCCCACGCGATCCTGGAGGGCATGGCCATCGCCGGCTACGCGGTCGGCGCCCGCAAGGGCTACGTCTACATCCGCGGCGAGTACGGCCTGTCCATCCAGCGCCTGGAGCGGGCGATACTCCAGGCGCGGGAGCTCGGACTGCTCGGGGAGGACATCTTCGGGTCCGGGTTCGGGTTCGACGTTGAGGTCCGCGTCGGCGCCGGGGCGTACGTCTGCGGCGAGGAGACCGCGCTCTTCGAGTCTCTCGAGGGCGGGCGCGGCGAGCCCCGGCTCAAGCCGCCCTACCCCACCGAGGTAGGTCTCTTTGGCAAGCCGACCGTCATCAACAACGTCGAGACGCTGGCCAACGTGCCGCCCATCATCCAGAACGGGCCCAAGTGGTTCCGTCAGTTCGGGACCGAGCGTTGTCCCGGGACCAAGGTGTTCACGCTGACGGGCGACATCGTCAACGAGGGCCTCATCGAGGTGCCGATGGGCATCACCCTGCGCGAGGTCATCTTCGGCATCGGCGGGGGTATCCCGGGTGGCCGCGGTTTCAAGATGGCCCAGACCGGCGGCACTTCGGGCGGATGCCTCCCAGTCCAGCTCCTCGACGTGCCCATGGATTACGATGAGCTCGCGAAGGTAGGGGCGGCCCTCGGGTCCGGAGCCCTGCTCGTGATGGACGACACCCACTGCATCGTGGACATCGCCCGGGTGTTCGCCCGCTTCTTCGAGCACGAGTCCTGCGGCAAGTGCGTGCCGTGCCGCGAGGGGACGATGCGCATCCACGAGATTGTCTGCCGCATCGCCACCGGCGAGGCCACGCCGAAGGACCTCGATAACCTCGAGGCCCTCGCCCGGACGATGGCTCTCGCTTGCCTGTGCCCGCTGGGTCAGGCCGCGCCGGTCCCGGTCATGACCACGCTGAAGTACTTCCGCGATGAATACGAAGCGCACATCTACGAGAAGCGCTGCCCGACGGGCACCTGCCGGACCCTCGCCGGCCGGCCCGCCCTGACGGCGGCTGGGAAGGGGGTGTGACCGGTGGCTGTTGCCACTGAGCCGAAGCCCGAGGCTCGACCCCTCGTGAAGGTCACCATCAACGGGACGGTGGTGGAGGTGCCCGCCGGCAGCACCATCCTAGAGGCTGCCGAGAAGGCCGGCGTGCGCATCCCCACCCTCTGCCACCACCCCGACCAGGCGGTCAAGGGAGTCTGCCGCGTCTGCGTGGTCGAGGTCGAGAAGTCCCGCACACTGCAGCCGGCCTGCGCCTACCCGGTCTCCGACGGTATGGTGGTCGGCACGAACACCCCGGCCGTCCGCGAGGCGAGGAAGGTCATCGTCGAACTCATGCTCTCCCGCCATCCCGCGGACTGCCTCGGCTGCGCCAGGAACAAGCGCTGCGAGCTCCAGTCACTGGCGGAGGAGCTGGGTATCCGTGAGGTACGCTTCCCGCGGCGCGAGAAGGAGTACCCGAAGGACACGTCAACGCCGGCCCTGGTGCGCGACCCATCCAAGTGCGTCGTCTGCCGGCGCTGCGTCTTTACGTGCAACGAGGTCCAGGGAGTAGGGGCTCTGTTCCCCGCCTACCGGGGCCACAAGGCTCTCGTCGTCCCGGCCTACGACAGCCCGCTGGCCGAGATTGTCTGCGCCCTGTGCGGGCAATGCGTGCACGCCTGCCCGACCGGGGCCATAACCGAGAGGGACGACACCGACCAGGTCTGGGCCGCCTTGGCCGACCCGTCCAAGCACGTCGTCGTCCAGACCGCACCGGCCATCCGAGCGACCCTCGGCGAGGAGCTCGGTCTCGAGCCGGGGACCCTGGTCACGGGGAAGATGGTTGCTGCCCTGAGGCGCCTGGGCTTCGACCGGGTCTTCGACACGGACTTCACGGCGGACCTGACCATCATGGAGGAGGGCTCGGAGCTCATCCACCGGCTGACCAAGGGCGGCACGCTGCCGCTTCTGACCTCCTGCAGCCCGGGCTGGATTAAGTTCATCGAGCACTTTTACCCGGACCTCCTGCCCAACGTCTCGACGTGCAAGTCGCCGCAGCAGATGTTCGGCGCCTTGGCCAAGACGTATTACGCCCAGAAGTTCGGTCTGGACCCGGCCAGCATCTTGGTCGTGTCCATCATGCCCTGCACCGCGAAGAAGTTCGAGGCTGCCCGTCCCGAGATGAACTCCAGCGGGTACCGTGACGTCGACGTGGTCCTCACTTCCCGCGAGCTCGGTCGGATGATCCGGGAGGCCGGCATAGACTTCGAGCGGCTGGAGGAAGAGCCGTTCGACGAGCCCCTCGGCATCTCGACCGGTGCGGCGGCCATCTTCGGGGCCACCGGCGGCGTCATGGAGGCCGCCCTCCGGACGGCCTACGAGCTCGTCACGAAGAAGGAGCTCAAGGACATCGATTTCACCACGGTGCGCGGCATGGCCGGCATCAAGGAGGCCACCGTCGACCTCGACGGCACCAAGCTCAACGTCGCCGTGGCTCACGGGCTGGGCAACGCCCGGCAGCTCCTCGAGCGCGTCAAGCGCAGGGAGAAGGACTACCACTTCATCGAGATCATGGCCTGCCCGGGCGGCTGCATCGGCGGCGGCGGCCAGCCGATCAAGACGACGAACACCGTCCGAGTGCGGCGCATCGAGGCCATCTACCGCGAGGACGCGCGCATGGCCATCCGCAAGTCGCACGAGAACCCGGCTATCATCCAGCTCTACAAGGAGTTCCTGGGTGAGCCGCTGGGTCACAAGTCGCACGAGCTGCTCCACACGCACTACACCCCGCGCAAGCGGGTGTAGAGTACCGGCGACCTTGGCGGGCGGCATCCCGGGGCCCGCCCTGCCGGGCCCCGGGATGCCGGGTCGCCGGCGAGAAGCTGCCCGGATGGGTTCTTACCAGGAGGGACCTGCCCGAAGACGGTGAACACTGACTCGGTCTGGGGCGCCGCGGAGGCGCCCCGGCTCCTTGTTCCGAATATTGCAGAAAGTTTGGCCACTTCGGCTGGAATTGTCGGACGCCTTAGCCGAGCGGGCGTCCTGGGAGGGAGGCGAGACATATGGAGCAGGCGGAGGCGAGGGCTCTGGAGGTCATCCGTCAGGACGCCCTCGACGCGTCGGCGTTCTTGGATGAGCTGGCCGGCTTCCCGGGTGGGGACAAGGTGAAGAACTGCATGCAGTGCGGTGTCTGCACGGCTTCTTGCCCATTGAGCTTCAAGATGACCGAGACCCCCCGGAAGATTATGGAGATGATTAAGGCTGGGCTACGTGACCAGGTCCTGGCCAGTGACACGATGTGGTACTGCGCGTCCTGCTACGCGTGCAGCGTCCGGTGTCCGCAGGGCATCAGCATGGCCGACGTCATGTACGCCCTGAGGACCATCGCCATTAAGACGGCGCGGAACCTGAGCGCGGCCTTCTACCAGACCTTCAAGGATTCGGTCCGACGCTACGGGCGCATGCACGAGAGTGACCTCATGATCCGCTTCGCCCTGAGGACGAATCCGCTTTCCCTGCTCAAGATGGGTCCCCTGGGCCTCCGGATGCTGATGAAGGGCAAGCTCAGCCTTGTCCCGCCCACGGCCATTCGGGGAGCCCGCGAGATCGCCAAGCTCTACGAGAAGGTCGCCGAGATGGAGGGAGGGGCATGAGCGACTTGAAGGTAGCGACGGCGCCGGGGACCGAAGGGCAGGCCGGGGCCGCCACGCGCTTCAGTTTCTTCCCGGGCTGCTCGCTGCACACGACCGCCCGGGAGTACCTCGACTCCGTGGTGGCGGTCATGGGTGCCCTGGGCGTCGAGCTGGAGGAGCTCGACGACTGGAACTGCTGTGGGGCCACCGCCCTCTCCTCGGCGGACATGCTTCTCTCGTACGCCCTGCCGGCCCGTAATCTGGCGATGGTCTCCGAACTCGGGCTACCCTTGGCCGTGGCCTGCAACTCGTGCTTCGTGACCCTGAGCCGCGCCAACTCCGTGTTCCGTTCCGAAGGGCCCTGGCGGGCCAAGGTGAACGAGGTGCTGGCCGCCCTGGGGCGCAAGGTGTCCAAGCCCGTGGAGATCAGACATGTCCTTCACATCCTCCGCGACACCGTAGGTCTCGACCGCATCCGCGCGGCCGTGAAACGTCCCCTGGCCGGCCTCAAGGTGGCCCCCTACTACGGGTGCCAGCTCTCTCGTCCTCGCCACGAGTTCTCCGACCCCGAGTTCCCGACCGAGATGGACGAGGTCCTCGCGGTCGCCGGTTGCGAGGTCGTGCGCTTCGACCGGAAGACGAAGTGCTGCGGCGGGGCTTTGATGACCACCAAGGAGGACGTCGTCCTCGAGATTAACGAGCAACTCCTCCGCGAGGCCGCTACGCGCGGGGCCGACCTCATCGCGGTGTGCTGCCCGATGTGTCAGATGAACCTGGATGCCTACCAGGGCAAGATCAACAGCCGCTTCGGGACCAGGTACGAGCTACCCGTGGTCTACTTCTCACAGCTCCTCGGCTTCGCCCTCGGGTTCGACGAGGCAGTCATGGGGCTGGCCCGCGGCTTCGTGCCGGCCACGAAGCACCTGAGGAAATACGCCTGACCCAGGCTGGAGGTGAAGAGAGTTGGCTGGACCCAGAGTCGGCGTCTACCTCTGCCACTGCGGCTCGAACATCGCCGACAAGGTGGACATGGATGCCCTCCGCGAGTTCGCCGCGGCGCTCCCCGACGTAGTCGTGGCCCGCGACTACAAGTACATGTGTTCCGACCCCGGCCAGGACCTCATCAAGGCCGACATCAAGGAACATGGGCTGGAGCGGGTGGTGGTGGCCTCCTGCTCTCCGCGGATGCACGAGCCCACCTTCAAGCGGGCGTGCCTCGCCGGCGGGCTCAACCCGTACCTCATGGAGATGGCCAACATCCGCGAGCAATGCTCCTGGGTGACTACCGACCGGGAGGCGGCCACGCGGAAGGCCAAGGCTCTCGTCCACTCGGCGGTGAACAAGGTGAGGCTGCTCGAGCCTCTCCAGGAGTCGTCCGTCCCCGTGGAGCCGCGGGTGCTCGTCGTCGGCGGCGGCATCGCCGGCATCGAGGCCGCCCTCAAGATCGCCGAGGCCGGCCACAAGGTCGTCCTGGTCGAGCGCGAGCCGTCCATCGGCGGCAACATGGCCAAACTGGACAAGACCTTCCCGACGCTCGACTGCGCCGCGTGCATCCTGACGCCGAAGATGGTCTCCGTGGCCCAGAACCCCAACATCACCCTCCTTACCTACTCCGAGGTGGAGAAGGTCGAGGGCTTCGTGGGCAACTTCACGGTGACCATCCGCAAGAAGGCGCGCTCGGTCGATGAGAAGCTCTGCAACGGATGCGGCACCTGTCAGGAGAAGTGCCCCATCAAGGTCCCCAACGAGTTCGAGGAAGGCCTCGGGATGCGGAAAGCCATCTACACTCCCTTCCCGCAGGCCGTCCCGAACAAGCCGGTCATCGACCGGGCCAACTGCACCTACTACAAGACCGGTAAGTGCCGGGTCTGCGAGCGGTTCTGCCCGCCACAGGCTATCCGCTTCGACCAGGAGGACGAGATCCTCACGGAGCGCTTCGGGGCCATCATCGTCGCCACCGGCTACAAGCTCTTCGACCCGTCGGTGGCGGCCCAGTGGGGCTACGGGCGCTACGACAACGTCATCACCGGCCTGCAGTTCGAGCGCCTGTGCAACGCCTCGGGCCCGACCGGAGGCAAGATCCTGCTCAAGGACGGGCGCGAGCCGAAGGCAGTCGCCATCCTGCACTGCGTGGGCAGCCGCGATAAGAACTACAACGAGTACTGCTCCCGTATCTGCTGCATGACCAGCGTCAAGTTCGCCCACCTGGTCCGGGAGAAGACCGGCGCGAAGGTCTACGACCTGTACATGGACATGCGGACCTTCGGTAAGCAGTACGAGGAGTTCTACAACCGGGTCGTGGCCGAACGGGACATCTACTTCATCCGCGGCAAGGGCGCCGAAGTCATGCAGGACCCGGTCACGGGCCAGCTCCTCGTCCGGGTCGAGGACACTCTCCTCGGCGTCTTCCGGGAGATCCCGGTGGACATGGTCATCCTCAACGCCGGCATCAGCCCGCGGCCGGACGCCCAGGAAGTGGCCCAGAAGTTCGGCATCCAGCGGAGCGCCGACGGCTTCTTCCTGGAGTACCACCTCAAGCTCGAACCGATGAAGACGGCCAACGAGGGCGTCTTCGTCGCCGGGACCTGCCAGTCGCCCAAGGACATCCCGGACACCGTGGCCCAGGGGGCCGGCGCAGCCGCCGAGGCGCTGAAGGTCATCCTCCTCGGGCAGGTCGCGGTCACCCCGACCACGGCCGAGGTCCAGGAGAGCCTCTGCTCGGGCTGCCGCGTCTGCATACCCCTCTGCCCGTACTCGGCCATCAGTCTCGACGAGGCCAAGGGTGTGGCCGTGGTCAACCAGGCCCTTTGCAAAGGCTGCGGGACCTGCGCCGCATCCTGCCCGTCGGGAGCGATGAGGGCCAAGCACTTCGACAACCGGCAGCTCCTCGCGCAGATCGAGGGGGTGTGCGCCGATGACTGACGAGACCAAGACTCCCGCCACCGAGTGGGAGCCCAAGGTCGTCGCCTTCCTGTGTAACTGGTGTTCCTACACGGGGGCAGACCTCGCGGGCATCTCGCGGCTGAAGTACCCCGCCAACCTGCGCATCATCCGGGTGATGTGCTCCGGCCGCGTCTCGCCCGCCTTCGTCCTCAAGGCCTTCCATGACGGCGCCGACGGCGTCCTCGTGGGCGGCTGCCACCCGGGGGACTGCCACTACCTAGAGGGCAACTACAAGACCCTCAAGAGGCGGCTCGTCTTCGAGCGCCTGCTCGAGCAGTTCGGCATCGAGCCAGGCCGCCTCCGCCTGGAGTGGATCTCCGGCGGGGAGGGCGAGAAGTTCGCCCGCGTCGCGACCGAACTCGTGAAGGAGGTCCGGGCCCTCGGACCCTTGGGGTCCACGCGGGAGCGCCTCGCCCGGGCCGACGGCCTCACCCTGAGGGCGGAAGGGGGGCGCGCGTGATGGCCGAGGCGAAGAAGAAGCTGAAGTTGGCCCTCTATTGGGCCGCGAGTTGCGGCGGTTGTGAGATCGCCGTCCTGGACGTCCACGAGAAGATCCTCGCCTTGGCCGAGCACGCGGACATCGTGCTCTGGCCGGTGGCCCTGGACTTCAAGTACAAGGACGTCGAGGCCCTGCCCGACGGTTCGGTGGACGTTTGCCTCTTCAACGGGGCCATCCGCAACTCGGAGCAGAAGGAGATCGCCGAGCTGCTGAGGCGCAAGAGCAAGGTGATGGTGGCCTTCGGCGCCTGCGCCTGCTTCGGCGGCATCCCGGCACTGGCCAACCTCTTCGACCGCCAGAGCATCTTCGAGCGCGTCTACTCCACGACGCCGACCACGGTGAACCCGGCCAAGCTCGTCCCGCAGACGACCTTGGCCGTCCCGCAGGGCGACCTGCACCTGCCGACCTTCTACAACGCCGTGTACAAACTGGACGACATCGTCCCCGTGGAGTACTACGTGCCCGGCTGCCCGCCGCCGCCCGAACTCATCTGGCAGGCCGTGGAGGCCATCGTCTCCGGCAAGCTCCCGCAGGCCGGGAGCACGCTCGCCGGCGAGAGGGCCCTGTGCCATTCTTGCAAGCGCAAGAAGGAGGACAAGAAGGTCACGGCCTTCCACCGCGTGCACGAGATTATCCCGGACCCCGAGAAGTGCCTCCTCGAGCAAGGTATCATCTGCTCGGGGCCGGTCACCAGGGAGGGCTGCGGCGAGCGGTGTCTCAACGCGAACATGCCTTGCCGTGGCTGCTTCGGGCCCACGCCGGAAGCCCTCGAGCATGGGGCGAGCATGCTGAGCGCGGCGGCGACCCTGGTCGAGGGTAAAGAGGAGGAGCGCCTCGCCCCCATCCTTGAGGGTATCGTCGACCCGGCGGGAACCTTCTACCGGTTCACCCTCGCCAGCTCTCTACTCCGCATCCGTGACCGGGCCCTGGCTGCCTGGACGGCCACCGCGGCCGCCCAGCCCGACCGGGCGTCCGGGAAGGGGGAGGAGGCTGCCTCATGACGACGGCGACGACGCGGCGGGTCACCATCGACCCGATAACCCGTCTCGAAGGACACGGGCGCATCGAGATCTTCCTTGACGAGCAGGGCAACGTCGCCGACGCGTACTTCCAGGTAGTCGAGCTCCGAGGCTTCGAGAAGTTCTGCGAGGGCCGCCCCGCCGAGGAGTTGCCCCGCATCACGCCGCGCATATGCGGTGTGTGCCCCGGCGCTCACCACATCGCCTCGACCCGGGCCCTGGACGACCTCTTCAAGGTCGAACCCCCGCCGGCGGCTAAGAAGCTGCGCGAGCTCTACTACTGCGCCCACATGATCCACTCGCACATCGCGCACTTCTACGCCCTGGCGGCACCTGACTTCGTCGTCGGGCCTGAAGCCGACCCGGCCCAGCGGAACATCCTCGGGGTGGTCGCGAAGGTCGGACTGGAGATCGGCGGCTCGGTCATCAAGCACCGCGCTTACGCCCAGCGCATCCAGGAGATCCTCGGGGGCCGGCCCACCCACTCGGTCATGGGCCTTCCCGGCGGGGTCTCCCGTGGCCTCAGCGAGGAGGAACGGAAGCAGATCGTCGAGTGGGCCAAGTCGGAGGTCGAGTTCGGCAAGCTCTCCCTCAAGATCTTCGACGACGTCGTCCTCGCGAACAAGGCCTACGTCGACCTCATCCTCTCCGACGGCTACACGATGAAGACCCACTACATGGGGCTCGTCGACGAGAAGAACAGGGTGAACTTCTACGACGGCATGGTCCGGGTGGTCGACACGACGGGGAAGGAGATCGTCAAGTTCCCGGCCCGCGGGACGGCGTATCTCGAGCACATCGCCGAGCACGTCGAGCCCTGGACCTACCTCAAGTTCCCGTACCTCAAAGCCAAGGGCTGGCGGGGCTTCGTCGACGGCCAGGAGAGCGGCATCTACCGGGTGGCGCCGCTCGCCCGCCTGAACGCGGCGGACGGGATGGCCACCCCGGCGGCGCAGGAAGCCTACGAGAAGTTCTTCGCGACCCTCGGCGGGCGGCCGGTGCACCACACTCTGGCCATGCACTGGGCCAGGCTGGTCGAGCTCCTGTACGCCGCCGAGCGCCTGCTCGAGCTGGCCCTAGACCCGGAAATCACCAGCCCGGAGATCCGGACCCTGCCGACCGTGACCCCGTCCGAGGGCGCGGCTATTATCGAGGCCCCGCGCGGGACCCTCATCCACCACTACCAGACTGACGAGCGCGGCTTGGTGCGCGGAGTCAACCTCATCGTCGCCACCGGGAACAACCACGCTGCCATCTGCATGTCGGTCAAGAGCGCGGCCCAGGCCGTCATCAAGAACGGCGAGGTCCGGGAGGGCCTCCTCAACATGGTGGAGATGGCCTTCCGGGCCTACGACCCCTGCTTCGGCTGTGCCACCCACAGCCTGCCGGGCGAGATGCCGCTCGTGGCACACATCTATGACCACCAGGGCAACCTGGTCCGGACGGTGACCAGGTAGCCGGGCTCCGGCGGAGAACCTCCCTGGAGCTCGGCTTCAAGATACCCGGGCCGGCCCGCCGCCCAGCGCCGGGCCGGCCCGGGTATCCTCGAGGGAGGGGAGGCTGCGTCTTGGCAAGGGTTGTCGTCATCGGTCTCGGCAACCCTATCCTCAGCGACGACGGGGTCGGGCTGGCCGTGGTCCGAGAGGCCCGCCCGCACCTTGAGGGCCTGCCGGTCGAGGTGGTGGAGGCCTGCGTCGGAGGGCTCGGCCTCCTCGACCTCTTGGCCGGGCACGAGCGCGCGGTGCTGGTGGATGCGGTCGTGACCGGTCGGGCCCAGCCGGGCGAGGTCCTGGAGCTGGACGCCGGCTTCCTCGAGGACACCTCCCACCTCGGGACGGCGGGCGTTTCTCACCAGGTCGACCTCGCCACGGCTTGGCAGCTCGGGCGCCGCCTGGGCCTGAGTCTGCCCGTCCGCCTTCGCATCTTCGGCGTGGAGGCGGCGGACGTCAAGACCTTCTCGGAGAGCCTGACCCCCGCGGTCCGCGCCCGCCTCGGTCAGGCGGTCGAGGCGGTGGTCGCGGCCGTACGGGAGGAGCTGGACGGCGGTGACCCCGGTTGCACGAACTCGGTCTCGTGACGAGGGTGGTCGAAACCCTCAGGGCAAGTGCCGCAGAGCAGGGCGTGACCAAGGTCCGGAAGGTACACCTGGTGGTCGGGAAGCGCTCCGGCGTCTCGGTCCCTGCCCTCAGGTTCGCCTTCGAGGTGCTGGCCGGGCGGGGACCAGGGAGAAGCCATGACGAGGGCGAACAAGACACGGATGGGGCGGACCGCCTGCTACACGGCGCCGAGCTCGACGTGGAGGAGGTCCCGGTCCGGTTGTCTTGCGGGCGCTGCGGCCTCGAGGCGACCGAGGACGAGACCGGTGGCGAGTGGCCCCTGGTGGGGCCCTGCCCGGCCTGCGGCTCACTGGACTGGCGCCTCCTATCCGGCGCCGAGTTCGTCCTCGACTACTACGAAGGCGATTAGGAAGGGGCTCGTACCTTGAAGGTCAAGCTGGCCCGCGATCTGCTCAAGGCCAACGACGTCCTCGCCGGTGGTCTCCGCGACCGCCTCGGTGAGCTCGGGCTCCTGGCCGTCAACCTCATCGGCTCGCCGGGGTCGGGCAAGACGACCCTCCTCGAGCGCACCATCGGGGGTCTCGGCGCGCGCCGGGTCGCCGTCATCGAAGGGGACGTCGCGACCACGCTCGACGCGCAGCGCATCGAGCGGACCGGCGCCGCCGTCGTCCAGGTGAACACGGACGGCGCGTGTCACCTTGACGCCAACATGGTGACGGGCGCCGTCACCGACCTCGCCCTCGAGGGCGTGGATTACCTCTTCATCGAGAACGTCGGCAACCTCGTCTGCCCCGCGGCCTGGGACCTTGGCGAGGACCTCAAGGTCGTGGTCTCCAGCGTCGCCGAGGGCGACGAGAAGCCGGCCAAGTATCCCCGGGTCTTCCGGGAGGCCCAAGCCTGCGTCCTGAACAAGACGGACCTCATCCCCCACGTGGAGTTCGACGCGCAGCGCTTCACCACTGAGGTACGGCGCCTCAACCCCGAGGCGGAGGTCTTCCTCCTCTCGGCTAGGGAAGGGTCGGGAATCGACGAGTGGCTGACCTGGCTCGAGACACGCCTGGCCGCCAAGCGGGCCACCCGGTAGCGCGGCGCCGCGTCCGGGTGACCGGCCTCGTGCAAGGGGTCGGCTTCCGCCCGTACGTCTACCGTCTAGCCTCAGACCTCTGCTTGGCCGGGTGGGTCCTGAACTCCGCCACCGGGGTGCTCGCCGAGGTCGAGGGGGCTCCCTCGGCGGTCGAGGCTTTCGTCGGCCGGCTCGTCCAGAACCCCCCGCCCCTGGCGCGGATAGACCGGGTCGAGGTGACGGACGTCGAGCCCGCCGGGGAGACGGGCTTCGTCATCCGGACGAGCGCGGCGGATGGGCCGGCGAGGACACTCTGCCCGCCAGACGTCGCCCTTTGCCCGGCCTGCCGGGCCGAGGTCTCCGACCCGAGCGACCGGCGCTACGGCTATCCCTTCACGAACTGCACGGACTGCGGGCCGCGCTACACCATCATCCGTGAGTTGCCGTACGACCGCCCGCTCACCTCGATGGCCTCCTTCCAGATGTGCCCGGCGTGCCGGCGCGAATACGAAGACCCCCGGGACCGGCGCTTCCACGCCCAGCCGAACGCCTGCCCTGCCTGTGGTCCGAAGGTCTGGGTCGAGGACCTCGAGGGCCGAATCCTCTGTCCTCCCGAGGCGGGGTCGGTAGTCTGGGCGGCCGAGGTCAGGCGACTCCTTCGGGAAGGGGCCGTCGTGGCCGTCAAAGGGATCGGCGGGCTCCACCTCGCCTGCGATGCCTGCTCGGAGGAGGCAGTCGCCCGCCTCCGGGAGCGGAAGAGACGGCCGGCCAAGCCGCTGGCCGTCATGGCCCCCGATCTCCATGCCGCTGCCCGCCACGTCGAGGTGGGGCCGGAGGCGGCCCGTCTCCTCACCTCGCCGGCTGCCCCCGTGGTCATCCTACCGCGGCGGGACCCTCCCGCAGGCAAACGCCGCGCGGCGGAGGGCTTGGCTCCGGGGTCGCCCACCCTGGGCGTCATGCTGGCCTACACGCCCCTGCACCTTGCCCTCTTCGAGGACGGCCTGGACCTCCTCGTCATGACGAGCGCGAACCGGAGTGGCCTGCCCATCGTCAGGGACGCCGAGACGGCCCGGCGGGACCTCCGGGGCATCGCCGACTTCCTCGTCCTCCACGACCGGGACATCGTCAACCGCTGCGAGGACTCCGTCCTCCGCCTTGTGGAGGTGCCCTCCGGGGTCAAGAGCGAACCTCCGCTCCTCATCCCGGTGCGTCGCTCCCGCGGCTACGCCCCGAGTCCCCTTGACGTCGGCCCCAGCCTGCCCCCAGCCCGCGACAAGACGCCTGCGGTCACCCTCGCCGCCGGCGCCGAGATGAAGAACACGTTCTGCCTTCTCCGGGGGAGCGAGGCTTTCCCGAGCCCGCACATCGGCGAGATGGACTCTGTGGAGACGCTGGAGGCCTACCGTGAGACTCTGGCCCGCTACAGCGTCCTCCTCGGCGTCCGGCCCGACGTGATTGCCTACGACCCACATCCGCGCTATCTGGTGTCGCGTGAGGCGTCACACCTGGCCGCCAAGGGACCGGGCCACACGGCCAGGCTGGTCCCGGTCTGGCACCATCACGCCCACCTCGTCTCCTGCCTCGCCGACGCCGGTCTACCCGGGGACGAGGAGGTCATCGGCCTTGTCTGTGACGGGACGGGCCTTGGCCCCGACGGCACCATCTGGGGCGCGGAGGTCCTCCTGGCCACCGCCTGCTCCTTCCGCCGGCTGGGCCACCTAGTGCCCGTGCCGCTCCCCGGCGGCGACCTGACCGCCCGGCGGCCCGCGCGCTCGGCCGCGGCCCACCTCTACCGGTCGCTCGGACCCGATGGTCCCTCCCGCCTGGTGCGGCTCCGCCCGGAGGTCCGGCGAGAGATCGAGGCCGTCACAGCCCTCCTCACCGCGCCCGACGCGGCCGGAGCACCGCTCGCGTCGAGCAGCGGCCGCCTCTTCGACGCCGTGGCCGCCCTGGCGGGACTGGCCGAGGAGAACACCTACGAGGGCCAAGCGGCGGTGGCACTCGGCGACCTCCTTGAGTCCGGCACGGACCTCTTCGCCGAGGAGCTTCCCGAGCGCTACCGCTTCCGCTTGTCGGAGGCCGCCGAAGCGGAGGGTGGGAGCTGGGTCTTCGACCCCTCACCCTTCTGGCGCGCCGCCCTGGACGACGTCGAGGCGGGGTGCTCCGCGGCCTTGGTGTCTCTTCGCTTCCACCAGGCCTTCGCAGGGGCCCTGGTCGAGGCGGCGACCCGGGCGGCGTCCGAGACCGGTGTCCGGCGCCTGGTCCTGAGCGGCGGGACCTTCCAGAACGTCGTGCTGGTCCGAAGCATCCGCCGAGCCCTCGTCCGGCGTGGCGTCGAAGTCTTCCTGCACCGGCGCGTCCCGCCCAACGACGGCGGGCTGTCCCTCGGCCAGGCCGTCGCTGCGGCCTGGATGACCCGGGGCGGCGTCCGGGACGCGTCCTGAGCCTTGGGGGGTGACAGTCGTGTGCTTGGCCGTTCCAGGTAGGATCGTGGCCCTGTCCGGGAACCGGGCACGGGTTGACCTAGCTGGGAATACCGTTGAGGCCGACGTGAGCCTCCTGGAGTCTCCGCAGGTCGGCGACTGGGTGGTCGTCCACGCCGGCTTCGCCCTGGAGAAGCTCGACGAGGAGGCGGCCCGCGAGACCTTGGCCCTTGTCCGGGAGCTCGCCTCGCGGGGCCGGGACGGGAGGAGCGTGACCCGGTGAGCCTGGACTCATACCGTGACCCGCGCCTCGTGGACCGGTTGCTCGACCAGGTCCGGGGCATCCTGGCCGGCCGTCCCGACCCGCTCGTCCTGATGGAGGTCTGCGGCACCCACACCGTGGCCATCTCCAGGTCGGGCCTGCGCGACCTGCTCCGCGGAACGGTTGAGCTCAGGTCGGGGCCGGGCTGTCCCGTGTGCGTGACCTCCCAGGCCGACATCGACCGGATGGTGGCGCTGGCCCGTCTCCCCGGGGTGACCGTCCTCACCTACGGCGACATGCTGCGCGTCCCGGGGAGCTATGGGAGCCTGGAGGAGGCTCGCGCCGTCGGCGCGGACGTGCGCGTCGTGTACTCGGCCCTCCAGGCCCTCCAGATGGTCGACGGGACCGACCGCACCTACGTCTTTCTGGGGGTGGGCTTCGAGACCACCGCGCCCGGGGTGGGGTTGGCCCTCGAGGAGGCCCGCCGTCGGAACCTCAAAGGTTTCTCCGTCTTGTCCGTCCACAAGACCCTCCCACCGGCCCTCCGGGCTCTCCTCGAGGCCGGGACCGCGCGGGGCCGCTCGTCGGTCCAAGGCTTCATCCTTCCCGGGCACGTCTCGGCCGTCATCGGACGGCAAGCGTACGACTTCCTCGCTCGGGAGTTTGGCCTTCCGGGAGCCGTGACCGGCTTCGAGCCGGTCGACATCCTACTCGCCGTGCGGGAGCTGGCCGCACTCCTCTGCCGACCGGACGGCGCGCCGCAGGTCCTCAACCTCTACCCCCGGGTGGTGCGAGAGCGGGGGAACCCGCGCGCTCAGGAGCTCCTCGCGCGGGTCTTCGAGCCCGCCACCGCCGAATGGCGGGGCCTAGGGGTCCTTGACGCGAGCGGCCTCGCCCTCCGCGAAGAGTGGGCCGACTTCGACGCCTGGCGCCGCCTGGGGCGCACCGCCGAGGACTGGCTGGCCGAGCGCGGGCCGGCTGCCGGGGCCGTCTCCGGTTGCCGCTGCGGTGACGTGTTGCGCGGGGAGCTTGTTCCGCCCGAATGCCCGCTCTTCGGGCGGGCCTGCTACCCGGGGCGTCCCGTCGGGCCGTGCATGGTCTCCTCCGAGGGCTCCTGCGCCGCCTATTACCGGTACGAGAAGAGGGGGGCTTGGAGTTGAGTGCCTCGGCCCACGCGCGCAACCGGCCGTCCCGCGTCCTCCTGGCCCACGGGTCGGGTGGCCGGGCCACGGCCGAGCTCATCAGGGAGCTGTTCCTCCCGCGCTTCGCCAACGAGCACCTGAGTCCCTTGGCGGACGCAGCCGTCCTGCCCCGCGTCCTCGGGGACCACCACCCTGCGGCGTCGCAGAGCGGGAGCGACCCGCCGCCCGGCCAGACCTTGGGCGGTCGGCTGGTCCTGACCACCGATGCTTTCGTCGTGAGCCCCCTCTTCTTCCCCGGCGGTGACATCGGCAAACTGGCTGTCTTCGGGACGGTGAACGACCTGGCCGTGTCCGGGGCTACCCCGCTCTACCTCACCGCCGCTTTCATCCTCGAGGAGGGCCTCGACCTGGCCGACCTCGAGAGGGTGGCGGCCTCCATGGCGTCGGCGGCCGAAGAGGTGGGCGTCGCGGTCGTCGCCGGGGACACCAAGGTGGTGGAGAAGGGCGCCTGCGACGGTCTCTTCGTCACGACGACCGGCGTCGGCCAGCTCCATCCCCGGGCGACTCTGGGCCCGAGCGCCGTCCGGCCCGGGGACCGCCTGGTCTTGAGCGGACGGGTCGGGGACCACGGTGTGGCGGTCCTCTCCTGCCGTCCCGGCCTCGCCTTCGAGACGACGGTGCGCTCCGACTGTGCCTCCGTGGCGCCACTAGCCCGGGCCCTCCTGGACCGGCTCGGCCCCGCCGTGCGGTGGATGCGCGACCCGACCCGCGGCGGCGTGGCGACCGTCGCGTACGAGCTCGGCGGGGAGGCCAGCCTGCCGGTCCTCCTCGATGAAGAGGCGGTGCCCGTGTCGCCGGACGTCGCCGCCGCCTGCGACCTCCTGGGCCTCGACCCGCTCTATCTGGCGAACGAGGGCAAGGTCCTCGCCGTCGTGGCTCAGGACAGCGCCGAGGAAGCGGTACGCGTCCTGAACGAAGCTGGAGCATCCGACGCAGCCGTGGTGGGGGAGATCCTGCCGCCCGGACCGGGGCTCCTCGGTAGACCCGGCGCCTACCTCAGGACCGCCTACGGGGGGACGCGCCCGCTCGAACCACTCGAGGGCGACCAGCTCCCGCGAATCTGTTGACCGGTCCGCGGTCGGACGACGCTTGAGGGGGCCTGACGCGCTGGCTTAGAATGGGACTGCGTCTAGGGGAGCCTACGGGCACCCGAGGGCAGAGGTGGGGACGGTGTCCGGCAGAGACGGCAGAGGCGGCAGAGGCGGGTGCGACGAGGACTCGGCGCCCGGTCCGGGTCCGAGGCCCGGGGGCGACTGCCGGCGCATCGGCGTCGTGGGCGTCGTGGTCGGCCGGCGGGAGGAGACCGCGGGGAAGGTGCAGGAAATCCTGAGCCAGTACGCCGACCTCATCGTCGGACGGATGGGCATCCCTTACCGGGAACGAGGTGTCTCCGTCATCGCCCTCATCGTCGACGGGGACACCGACCGCCTCGGAGCCCTCACGGGGCGCCTCGGCGCGCTCCCGGGGGTGTACGTCCGCAGCGCCCTCACCGCGTACTCCGACGAGGACGGTTGAGGTGGTCGTGAGGTCGTCGTGAGCCTTAGGAGGTGCCTGACTTGAACAGTGGGCTCAAGACCTTGACGAGAGCCGCGCTCCTCTTGGCCCTGGCCATCGCCGTGCAGAGCCTGCGTCTGGGCCAGGTCGTCACGGGGCCCGTCATCAACGCCATCCTCCTGATTGCCGCCGTCCTGTTGGGCCCCTGGGGCGGGGCGGCCATCGGCCTTGTCACGCCGGCCTCGGCCTATCTGCTCGGGCAACTGAACCCCGTCCTGGCTCCGGCGGTGCCGTTCATCGCCATCGGGAACGCCGCGCTGGCGCTCATCTTCGGCTACGGGCGCCGGCTGAACGTCTATCTCTCGTTGCTGGCAGCCGCTGTCGTGAAGTACCTCCTGCTCTCCGGTGCGGTCTCCTTCATCCTGAGCCTGCCGGCTCCCGTGAGCGTGGCTCTCCGGCTGCCTCAGCTAGGGACGGCCTTGGCCGGTGGCGTGGTCGCGCTGCTCGTCCTCGAGACCCTCGCCTCCGCGAAGGCCATCGGTCGGGACGAGTGGCCCGGGCTCGGGCTGAGGGCGCCGGGCGGGGGCGGGAGAGGGCGCTAGAGCCTGCCGTCGGAAGAACATGACCGCAGCACGCAGGAACATCGGCGGCGGCGCCGAACCCCGACCGGGCGATGCCTCTAGCTTCTGTCTGAACATTGCCACTCGTGGGATAGGCCATAACCGAATTGCGTTGCAACTCGGTATCCGGACCGTCAATCTTAAGTGCCCGTCAACAGCTTCGCCCGCGGCCCCAAGAGCCCTCCGCTCCGCCGCTGGCGATGTGGAGCGCCCGGTCGACCGGTGGCTCGACCGGCGGCGCAGTTCGGGGCGGACCGGGGGCGTGGCCCCCTCCCTGGCTCCCGGTCCGCCTCTTTTCTTTTCTCCCCTACCGTGTCCCCTACCGATGTCGCACCAGCCAGGTCTTCTCGAGCCCTATCTTGACGGCGTACGGGACGCGGCCGGCCACGGTCAGCCGGAAGGGTCGGGGGTCACCCTCACCAGGAGCCGGGCGCGTGTAGAGGGCAACGGCCCTGCCGGTTCCCTCGGCGGAGATGCACACATAGGTGGATTTATACGCACGTGTCCTCGAATGGACGGCGCCGACTCGGTGGGCAACGTTCCAAGCGACCACGCGGGCTTGGCCCTCGGCCATGCGCCCGTTCTTGAAGCCGGGGCGGGAGACCAGGTCCCCCACGACCCAGACATGGCCGGCGCCCGGTCCCTCTTGCACGCACATGTCCGGTCCTACGCGGACGAAGCCGTCATCGTCCCTGGGCAGGCCGCGGCACGAGCGGATGGCGGCCGGCGCTCGTAGAGACGGAAGCAGGCAGGTCAGCTCCGACTCCAGCCTCTCGCCCCCCTCGAGGATAACCGCCCCGTCCTCGACCGCGGCGACGCGGACTCCGGCTCGGATGACCGCTCCCCTGGCCCGCGCCCAGCGCGTCCGTGTCCGGCTGACCTGCCTCCCGGCGCAAGCCATATACGCCTGCTCTCCGGTCACGAAGCAAGTCCTTGTCCGCCGCGTAAGCCCGCGCTCGCGGACGTGCTGGAGGAAGAAGTGGAGTAATTCGTAGGCGGGGCAGGGCCAGGGCACTCCGGGTACTAGACCAATGACCACCGGCCCCCCTTTGAAGCGGCGGACGGCCTCTCGCAGTCTCACGGCCTCCTCCGGCCAGATGACGCTCCAGGACCGGCTCGCGAGACCGGGGACATCGTCCCGAGGCTCCCCGCCCAACGCGAGCACGAGCTGGTCGTAGGATACAGTGCCCGAATCGAGGACCACTTCCCGGCGGTCCAAGTCCACCAGCACAACCTCGGCCAAAGCGAACCGTACGCCGCGTCGGCGGCACGCGCGTTCCAGGTCGATGGTGATATCGGATGGCCGTCGCCAGCCGAAAGCGACCCAGGGCAGCGCCGGGCGGTAGACGGCCACCGGCCGCCTCGACACGAGAGTGACCTCGTCCACTCGGCGCCCCGCAGCGGAGAGCAGGCGCCTGAGCTCGTAGGCGGCCGTCAAACCGCCGAAACCGGCGCCGAGGACGGCGACTTCCGCCATTCCACGCTTCCTCCTGTCCAGCCCGGCCCGGGAGCGCGCCTCTCTTCGGACCGAGAAGGCCTGAACGGCCCGTTATCCGTAATCTCACCCCCGCCGCCATCAGCTACACCGCGACTCCGTCGGCCGACGTTATCGAGTGAGCCTCCCGGTAGAGCGGCAGAAGTGTTGACACGCACCTCGAGCTGATGCTAGTATCTGTTCTGCGCCTAGAGCCGAGGCCATGTCCTTGGCAAGAGGCGCGGGCGAAGAAGTCGCCCCGGTTCCTTGAAAACTGAACAGTGGCAGCGAGTCGGGCGAGGTTGGGCCCTTGGAGTGTGGAGGAGGGTCCGGGCCTTGGCGGCTCATATGAGTACTCCTCGTTTGGTTACGCCTGGTCCCCGTGGGCCTTGGCCGAGAGGTCGGGGCTATGGGGGCTGGATGGGCCAGGTTTTGACGGAGAGTTTGATCCTGGCTCAGGACGAACGCTGGCGGCGTGCCTAATACATGCAAGTCGAGCGGGGTGGCTTTGGAGGCTTGCCTTCAGGGCCACCTAGCGGCGGACGGGTGAGTAACGCGTGGGTAATCTACCTTCCGGTCCGGGACAACCTTGGGAAACCGGGGCTAATACCGGATGGACCCTCTGGGCGATGCCGGTGAGGGGAAAGGTGGCCTCTGCTTGCAAGCTATCGCCGGGAGATGAGCCCGCGTCCCATTAGCTAGTTGGTGGGGTAAAGGCCCACCAAGGCGACGATGGGTAGCCGGTCTGAGAGGATGGCCGGCCACACTGGGACTGAGACACGGCCCAGACTCCTACGGGAGGCAGCAGTCGGGAATCTTGGGCAATGGGCGAAAGCCTGACCCAGCGACGCCGCGTGGGGGACGAAGGCCTTCGGGTTGTAAACCCCTGTCTTCGGGAACGAACGAGCCACCGGCTAACACCCGGTGGAGGTGACGGTACCCGAGGAGGAAGCCCCGGCTAACTACGTGCCAGCAGCCGCGGTAACACGTAGGGGGCGAGCGTTGTCCGGAATTACTGGGCGTAAAGAGCGAGCAGGCGGCTATGGAAGTCGGGTGTGAAAACCGTCGGCTCAACCGGCGGACTGCATCCGATACTCCATGGCTTGAGGGCAGGAGAGGGAAGCGGAATTCCCGGTGTAGCGGTGAAATGCGTAGATATCGGGAGGAACACCAGTGGCGAAGGCGGCTTCCTGGTCTGCACCTGACGCTGAGTCGCGAAAGCTAGGGGAGCGAACGGGATTAGATACCCCGGTAGTCCTAGCCGTAAACGATGGACACTAGGTGTGGGAGGTATCGACCCCTTCCGTGCCGCAGCTAACGCATTAAGTGTCCCGCCTGGGGAGTACGGCCGCAAGGTTGAAACTCAAAGGAATTGACGGGACCCCGCACAAGCAGTGGAGCATGTGGTTTAATTCGAAGCAACGCGAAGAACCTTACCAGGGCTTGACATCCCGCGAACCCGGTGGAAACACTGGGGTGCCCGCGAGGGAGCGCGGAGACAGGTGCTGCATGGTTGTCGTCAGCTCGTGTCGTGAGATGTTGGGTTAAGTCCCGCAACGAGCGCAACCCCTATCCTTTGTTGCCAGCGGTTTGGCCGGGCACTCAAAGGAGACTGCCGGAGACGATCCGGAGGAAGGTGGGGATGACGTCAAATCCTCATGGCCCTTATGTCCTGGGCGACACACGTGCTACAATGGCCTGCACAGAGGGCTGCAACGCCGTGAGGCGGAGCCAATCCCCCAAAACAGGTCCCAGTTCGGATTGAAGGCTGCAACTCGCCTTCATGAAGCCGGAATTGCTAGTAATCGCGGATCAGCCATGCCGCGGTGAATACGTTCCCGGGGTTTGTACACACCGCCCGTCACACCATGGGAGCTGGCAACACCCGAAGTCGGTGAGCTAACCCGAAAGGGAGGCAGCCGCCGAAGGTGGGGCTGGTGACTGGGGTGAAGTCGTAACAAGGTAGCCGTATCGGAAGGTGCGGCTGGATCACCTCCTTTCTAAGGAGCCCCGAGCGTGGCCACGGTGTGCGCCACGCCATAAGCTCCTAGGTCGATAGCCGCCCTAAGACCCGATACCTCCACCCACAACCGACCCGACCACCCGCCTCCTGCCACTGTCCAGTTTTGAGGGCGCCGGGGTTGAAACCCGGCGTGCCCGCTGCTACACTTGGCTTTGGATGGGGCGTCTTTGATGCCCCACGGTCCGGAAGATGAGTTCGGTGGGCGTATAGCTCAGTCGGTGAGAGCGCGCGCCTGATAAGCGCGAGGTCGGTGGTTCGAGTCCACCTATGCCCACCAAGGTTGGATGCCGGGAGCGTGAGCTTCGGGCATCCTTCTTTGACCGGATGGGGATGTAGCTTAGCGGGAAAGCGCCTGCCTTGCACGCAGGAGACCGGCGGTTCGAATCCGCTCATCTCCACCAAGTGTAGGTCTCGTCCGGCTGTGCCGGCGATGCTGCGGGTTTAGTCGCTCTTTGAAAACCGCATATGGGAGAGGCCCGTGGACGGGTAGGGTAAGGAAGGACTCGTCTCGGGTGACCTGTGCAAGAAGGGTAGAGGGTGGGTTG
>Ga0308419_1000009_pt1 | contig 158764 bp, 151 predicted proteins | sample HotsprSampleMS50_FD_203674 | JGI IMG/M metagenome (GOLD analysis project Ga0308419, IMG submission 203674) | Hot spring phototrophic mat microbial communities from Mushroom Spring, Yellowstone National Park, Wyoming, United States - 20090730_MS50 ... | reverse complement strand
TCTCCTTTACGAGGTCAAAGCCTCACGCGAACAATTCAGCCTGTAACCTGTCTACCCCATCAGTCCTTGACCGACAGAGTATAACCACCAGAAAGCGCTTCATTCATACCATCTCCTTTGGGGTGATCACAAATTATGACAAGATTTGGTCAGGCTCGATAGTCAAAAGTTCTGGCTTAAAATACGTGGCCCTCCGCTTCCGCGCAAACTCTATTTTCGCGTTTTTCATGGGTGGGGTTGGGATCGCATCTAAAGATTTATGCTTTGGGAGCGATCGGAGATTATGCGACAAACTACCGTTTCGGGATCTCGCGACTTCGAGCGACACCGAGACTTGAAAAGACGATTGACTGAAAAGTAAATCTTTAGATGCGACCCCGCATACACGCTTGATCTCCTCATCAGCGGGTGAGCCGTTCGATGACTCGACCGGGAAGAAGACGAACCCGCCCCTTCATCTCCAGGGTGAGCAGGGCCGCTGAAACCGATCCCGGAGGCATCGCGCTTCGCCGGGCCAGCGTATCAGCGTCCAGCGGTTCTTCTTCGGTCAGAAGCGACAATACACGGCGCTCCTCCTCGGTCAGATCCCCCACCGAATCGCCCTTCTCCCCCCAGCTCCGAAGCGTCGGCGCCGCCCCATGAAAGAGCGCCCCCAGCTCGTCAAGAATATCCTCAATACCCTCCACCAGGCGGGCGCCCTGGCGGATCAGCTCGTGCGGCCCCTGAGCGAGCGGATTGTCAATCCGGCCCGGCACCGCGAGCACCGACCGTCCCTGATCGGCAGCAAACCGCGCCGTGATCAACGCCCCGCTGGTGCTGGACGCTTCGACCACCACCACCGCCTGAGAGAGGCCGCTCACCACCCGATTGCGATAGGGAAAAGTCGTTTTGTCCGGCTCGCGCCCGATGGGAAACTCGGTCATCAGGGCGCCGCTTTGCGCCACGGCCTCCGCCAGTTCGCGGTTTTCCGGAGGGTAGATATCGTGCAATCCGCCTCCCAGCACCGCCAACGTCCGCCCACCCGCCTCCAATGCTCCGCGATGAGCACAGGTGTCAATCCCTCGGGCCAGTCCACTGACCACTGTAAAGCCTGCCCGCACAAGATCGGCCGCGAGTCGAACCGCCACGGTGCGTCCGTACGTCGTCGTCTGGCGGGAGCCCACCAATGCAACGGACTTTCGATCCTCCCGTTGCCACGCACCCTTCAGATAGAGCGCGAGAGGGGGGTCGTGCAGCGAACGGAGTGGGTCAGGATAATCCGCATCGGCGGGCGTCACAATCCGAATCCCACGCGCCGCCGCCCGCGCTTCTTCCGCCGCGGCCAGCCCGTCTCGCCGGCGGGCCGCCGTCAAACGCTCCACAACCACAGGGCCGACTCCCCGGACAGAGGGGAGCCGCCTGGGATCCACCTCCAGAATACGGGCCACCGTTCCCCCAAGCGCCTCAGCCAGCGCTCGAACGGTCACCGGCCCAATGTCGGGAATCAGATTGAGCGTAATATAGGCATCACGTTCCGAGAGTGTCACACTGCGGTCTCCAGCCGGCAGGCGGGAACCGTCGGAATGCCCATCGCCATATACCTTACCCTTTCGGCGCCCTTCTGTCTACCCCATGGCCGCATACGTTTAGCGGCCGAACACGAGCCATCCTAACGCTTCCCAAAAAGTGGCCTTGCCTTTTGTGATTTTCATCATTGAAAAAGGGGAAAAAGGTTAGTAAGTTTTATCCTCAAACCACCTATGCAATCATTACCGTTTTTTTTGAGCCTTCCACTGGCCTTCGCCATCGCGTGGGGAGATCGCAATCGCTCCGTTCCTGTTGTGCCTGAAACGAGCCGGCAACCGGCCGACGCGCTCCGGGCGGCCCTCAACTGGCTCTCTCAACAACAGGACCCCGACGGCTTTTGGGGCTCCGGGGACTCTCGCGCCCTTCTCACCAGCGTCTCTCTGCTGGCCTTCCTGCTGCAGGGGGAAACGCCAATGTCCTGGGAACATGGCCTCTGCGTGAGCAAAGGGCTGCGGGCCCTGATCCGTGAGACCTCTCCAGAAACCATTCACCCCCCCGACCGCCGCGCGCTTCTCGCCTGGTCGTTATCCGAAGCCTATGGGCTGACCCGCATCCCCATCGTCCTGGAATCCCTGAAGAGCCAGGCGGTTCTTCTCGACTTCAAAAACCCAACCCCCTGGCACAGTCTGGCGGCTGATTCGTTGTCCGCCCGGGGCGCCAATCCCGAGCTGGCCCGGCAAGCCTTTCTCTCCCTGACCGATATCTGGACCAATCAAACGCCAGATCTGGTCAATCAGGCCGCGCTCTTTTTGATCGCCCATCGTCAGCGGAATGCCGAGGCCCGTGTGTACCATCTGGAGACCCTGCGCCGCCTGAACCCCGACAACTGGCAAAAACACCCGACGCCCCTCATTGCGGCTGTCCTTCTCTCTCATGCGTTGCTGAGGGCGGGAGGGAAAGATTGGGCCCGATGGTCGGAGCAGTTTTTCCCTTCTCTGGCCAAACAACAGTTGCGCAGCGGAAAGTCCGGTTGGTGGACAGCCGAAAGTCTGAATCTCCAGTCTTCGGAATGCCTCGGGCTTCCGCCCGACAGTCAGACCCTTTTCATCACCGCCTGCCTGCTCCTCGCGTACCCGCCGTCCAGTCCCCCCCCGCCGGCTCTATAAACGGCACATGGGAGCTGCATTCCAGCTCCACCATGAGGCGACTCGTGGAACGGCAATCGCGCGACACGGATCCCTTCGCAATCCGACATATGGCCATCTCGAAAGCAGCCGTAAGCGCACCGCGACTCGCGAGAGAGGACATCATGCCTAGGACACGGCCTGTGGTTGAAGCTATTTCTACCGAACGCCTGGTGCTTCGTCCGCCCCACGCCACGGAGGGAAGCGCGGTTCTCCGCCTTTTGTCCTCGCTCCCCTCTGCCGCGATAGAGGACGCGATGCCTTCGATCGCTCCCCACCGCCATTGGGCTCTCGTCGTTCGCGCCCTCCGAAAAACGACACCGAAGATCGTCCTGCTGGTCATTGTCCGAAAACGATATCCTTCGCCGCTGATCGGCCTGGCCATGCTGGCAGCCGTCCATGAGTGCCAGGCCAAACTGGGACTCGCCCTGGCTCCCCGTTTCCAGGGCCGGGGATACGGCCAGGAGGCCCTCCAGGCGCTCGTTCACTATGGCTGGAAATCCGGTGAATACACCACACTCATCGGGGAATGCACGGTTTCGAATCGGCCGGCGCAGGCCCTGATGCGTCGTGCCGGCATGACCCTCCGCTACCGCCTGAAAATGGAGATGCCGGACGGCTCTCCCCGTGTTATTCTGGGGTTTGTTATGGAACGTCAGTCGCCGATCCACCCCTCCCAGGAGACGTCATGAACTGGACCGTCTGGACCGCGCCCGCCTGGATTCGTCACTTTCCCTCGACCCCACCCCCCCGTCATACACGCCCTCTCCGCCTGGAGGTGGCCAGGTCGGAAACAACCCATTTTCAGGTCGTGATGCGCAGCGACACCTCCACGACGGTTCGGATGGAAGCCGAGGGACCCGCGGAGTGCCGTCTCCGCCTCCGTCGGGTCGGCTATGTGCCTGTCGAACACCACAACACACCCATTGTCGAAAACCCTTTCGACGTGGAAGGTCTCCATGAAATTCCTGGCTACGTACCGGACCCGCTGTTCGATGAAACAACTCTTCTTCTGCCCGCGTTCGAAACTCACACCTTCTGGGTCACCATAGAGCCCGACCCCGCCCTACCGCCCGGCTCGCATTCGATCACCGTTCGCGTCCTTCCCGAACAGGGCCGTCCCGTGATCCGCAAGGTTCGCCTGGCCGTCCACGACCTTGTGCTCGAACCCCGGCGGAATTTCGACATCTTCCATTGGTTTTATGTGGATGCCCTCATCGACTGGTACCAGACCGACCTTTTCGACAATCGCTTCTGGCCGATCTGCGAACGATACATCGAGAACCAAGTGCGGCATGGTCAGAACAGCCTCTATGTTCCAATTTTTACGCCGCCTCTCGATGGTGTCAAAAGACCCTCCCAGCTTCTTGTCGTCCGACAGCGGGGGGAGGGCCGATATGCTTTCGACTGGACGGATGTCCGCCGCTACGTTCGGGCCGCCCGCCGCCTAGGTGTCGAAAAGTTCGAATGGTGCCACCTCTTCACGCAATGGGGAGCTCGCCACGCCATACGCATCTATGAAGAACAGGGCCGAGGGGAAAAACTGCTCTGGCCGCCGGAAACGCCCGCGGTCTCGCCAGTCTACCGCCGTTTCCTCTCCCAGTTTCTTCCGGAGTTCCATGGCTTTCTGAAAGCGGAAGGCCTTCTGGATCGCTCCTTTTTCCATCTTTCCGACGAGCCGCACGGCGACGAACACCTGGCCCGCTACCGCGAAGCCCGGGCCCTCCTTGCCGAACTCGCCCCCTGGATGAAGGTCATGGATGCCCTCTCCGACATTCGATTCGCCCGTGAAACACTCACTGATCTGCCGATCCCCAGCATTCAAGTGGCACTTGACTTTCTGAAGGAGGGAATTCCCTGCGCCTGTTACTATTGCTGCGGACCGCGGGGGCAATTTCTAAACCGACTGCTCGATACCCCCTTGGCCAAAATCGCCATGCATGGGTTCCTCTTTTACCGTTGGCCATTTCGCGCCTTTCTCCACTGGGGATACAACTACTGGTATGAATCGCAGACTCGCCGTCTGATTAATCCCTTTTTTATCCAGGACGGTCTCCGTTGGGCTCGGGGGTGGGCCTACGGCGATCCATTTCTCGTCTATCCGGGTCCGGAGGGACCCGTGGACTCCATCCGCTGGGAAATCTTTGCCGAAAGCCTTCAGGACTACCGTCTGCTTCAAACGCTCGGTGTCTCCCGGGATGATCCCCTCTTCCAACCAATTCGCTCCTTCGAGACATTTCCCAAAGACGCAGCCTGGCGCCTGGCCCAGCGGGCCCGGCTCTTTCGGAAGGCCGCCCGCGCATGCTCATGAGGCCTCTCGTCCTGATGGATTTCGACGGCGTTTTGGCCGATTCGTTGACGCCCTTTTCGACGGCCTTCCTCGATTCCTGCCGAGACGAAGGGATAACCGTACTCCAGACGCGGAACGACTTCCTGGCCCTCTTCGATGGCAACCTCTATGAGGAACTGGAGCGGCGGGGAATTTCCCCCGATCAGCAAGAGGCCATCCTTCGCCGCCTGGCGGAACGACTCTCGGGCATCCTGCCCAACGTTCCTCTCTTCCCCCATGCGCCCACCCTTCTGCGTACCTTGTCAGACCTATCCACGCTCTATATTGTCACCTCCAATCGAAGCGACATCGTGGCTTCCCTACTCGAACGCGAAGGATTGCGCGAGGCCGTGCGCGAGGTCTGGGGAGCCGACCGAGAGCCTCGCAAAGTCCGCAAAATTCAGAGCCTCAGACAACGGCATGCCGACGGAGCCGCCTATTACGTCGGCGATACGGCCGGCGATATCCGGGATGCCCGCACGGCCGGAGCGATATCTATCGCCGTCACCTGGGGATGGCACGATGCCGAGCGACTCCGAGCGGCACGCCCCGCCTATCTGTTCGAACGTCCCGAGGCCTTGCTGGCTTTTTTCAGAAATATGAGTTCCCTCTGAGAAGGAGACCTCCATGATCCGAAAACACCACGAGATGCCCACCGAGGAGCGCGCCCACATGCGCGGCGGAAACGGAATCGTTCGATTCCGCCACGCCTTTCGTCCGGAGGAGTTCTCCGCCCGCTGCCGCCTCTGTGCTACGCTCACCATCCCGCCGGGAGCCAGCATCGGGCGCCATGAGCACCAGAACGAGGACGAAATATACCTCGTCCTCAAAGGGTCCGGATGGCTCGATGACGGGACGAACCGAACACGAATCGGCCCCGGCGATGCCGTCCTCACCGGTCGCGGAGGGGCGCACGCCGTGATCAACGATGGAACAGAACCCTTGGAAATTTTTGCCGTCATTCTCCTGTGCTCATGACCCGTCCCCCTTTTCCTCCCAGTGTCCAGCTCCCCATCCACATCCGCTTCGGACGAGGATGTTCCGACCAATGGCCGGATCTCGTGCGGAGCTTCGGCCCGCACGGTCTTCTCGTCCACGGCGCTTCCTTACGCCTATCCGGCCGGCGCGATCGCCTGCTGGAAGCCGCTCCCGGCCTCGCGGAATCGTGGGAATGCCCGCCCGGCGAACCTCTGGTGGGGACGGTTGATCGGCTGCGAGAGGCGATTCGATCCGTCGGGGCCTCGTGGCTCCTTGCCGTCGGCGGGGGCAGCGTTCTTGATACCGCCAAGGCCGCCGCAGGTCTGGCCTATGAAACCGCACCCACGGCCGAATTTCATGCTGGACGTCCCCTTCAGCAGGAGGCCCTTCCCTGGGTAGCCGTTCCCACGACCGCCGGCACCGGCGCCGAGGTCACACCCAACGCTGTACTCACGGATCCCGAAAAACCTCTGAAAAAGTCTCTCCGCGACGACCGCCTCACGGCTCGTGTCGTTCTGCTCGACAGTACACTGCTGGCCGGCAGCCCGCCCGACGTCATTGCCAATGCGGGGATGGATGCCCTCACACAGGCCATCGAAGCCTATACGAGCCGGTACGCCAACGCGTGGAGCGACGCGCTGGCGTTTGCGGCCATTACCCTGATTCTCCCCCACCTTCCTCGAGTGTATGCCCACAGCGAGGAGGCCGATTCCGCAGATGCCCTTCTCGCGGGAAACACACTGGCCGGCTTCGCGTTCACTCAGTCCCGCCTCGGTGTGGTGCACGGCCTGGCGCATCCCCTCGGCACTTGGTACCGCCAGCCCCATGGTCTCGTTTGCGCCCTGTGCCTCCCGCTGGCGCTCGAATTCAATCGCCCGGTCCTTGGCGACAAAGCCACCGCCCTCGACCGGATCGCCGGAGGCGATATCGTCGCACACGTGCGCACGTTGAATCGTCAGATGAAACGGAAAAACCCCTTCTGCGGCCAGCCTATTCCTCAGAAAGCCGATATCATCCATCAGACGATCTCGTCGGCCACAACGGCTGCCAACCCCCGCCCGGTAACGCCGGCCGATGTCGAGTGGTTCCTGGACCGACTCTTTGCCGACTCCTGACACCCCATGCGGGAAACCCTCCTCTTTCTCCAACTACCCCAACTCGACAACGACGTCTCCGACGCCCACGAAAATCACTATCGGGCGGCGGCCTATCTCACCCAAGCCCTTCGCCAATCTCCCGTCGGAACAACGCTCGACATTCTGCAGCCCCCCCCGGAATGGGATTCGTTGGGCGATGACGGGTGGATCCGGGCCATCGAATCCCTCCGTCCCCATTACTTGGTCGCCACAGTCTACCTGTGGAACTGCGAACGAACAGTGGCCCTCGTTCGGCGTCTGAAGGAGCGGCTGCCGACCACAAAAATGCTGTTGGGCGGCCCGGACATTGCCTTCCCCCATCCGTTTCTGTTCCGAAGCAAGGCCGCCGATATCGTCGCGATGGGGGAAGGCGAACGGCTTCTTCCCGAAATCATCCAAAGCCTTCGCGCCAAACGCAATCCTGACCGTCTTGCCGTGGCCTGGCGGACGCCCGCCGGCTGGCAGCGGGGACACCGTCCCATCCGGGAATGGGATCTGGCCTCCGCCGAAGCCGGGTCCGACGCCCCCGCCTTGTCGCCCGATGCCCGCGGAATCGCCTATCTGGAAACGGTTCGAGGTTGCCCGTTGCATTGTCTCTACTGCCGTTATCATCACTTGCGGCGACGCCTCTCCTACCTGCCGCCGGCCCTGATCGCCCGCCAATTGGAACTCCTTCGCCAACGCGGAACGCGTCATGTTCGAATCATTGATCCCACCTTCAACGCCCATCCCCAGTTCGACGAGGTACTGGAGGCGTTCGTCCGCCGTAAAAAGCGTTCCTCCATGACCTTCTTCGCCGAACTCCGCGCGGACCGCCTCACCCGCCATCAGGCGGACGCGCTAGCCCGGGCCGGATTTACGGAGATCGAAGTCGGCGTTCAGAGCACCGATCCCGCGGTTCTCCGGGCCATAGGCCGCCCCACCGATCTCGGCCGACTCGAGCAAGGAATTCGCCTTCTGACGGATCGAGGCATTCGAGTTTCGCTCGACCTGATGATTGGACTTCCCTTTCAGACCCGGACGTCGGTCCTCAACGATCTCCAATGGGCCTTGCGCATGCCCCGGCTTGTCCGAATCCAATTCCTGCACACGCTTCTCCTACCCGGCACCGCGCTCCGACGCCACGCCGCCACGTATGGACTTCAGGCCGACTCTCGTCCACCTTATGCGGTCCAGGAGACACGATGGCTTCCCCTGGACGATCGGCACGACCTGGAGGAGGAGTTGTCGGCGCATCCGCGACTGGAAACCGATATCCCCACCCGTTGCTGGGTCGGCCGCCGCCTGCCAGACCTCTTTCCGCATCGGCGCCTCGTGGAGATCGAGAGGGAGCCGTTTCGGTTTCCCGACCCCGAGTATGCGCGGGAAGCCTGGATCTTTAAGGGCCGTAATCTTTATGCTCGGCGGAACCGGTTGGCCGCCCTTATCCAACACGCCATCCGGCATTCCCCCCACACCCTGTGGCAGTTTGTCCTCGCGCCGGCCGACGAGGAACCGCTGGATCTTCTGGATGAGTTGATCCGCCTCCTTCGATCCGCGCCTCCCCATCTGAACGACCGGTACCCCGCGATGCGATTGCGGCAACGCATGGTTTCCCGTCGCCTCATGGTCCTGCTCCCGCAGCGACCGCCCTTTTCGGACAGTTGGATCGCCGAGGCCGACGCCACGTTGCGCGACGCCTTCTACTGAGCCGCCATCCACGCCGCCAACCAACGCGCAAAGATACGCTCGTAGAGCGCCTGACGTTCCGGATCCGGCTGGAACACCGGCCCGGCAGGAAGAGACGGTGGTCGGGTTTCTCCTGACGCCAGCACTGCCGCGCCGAGAAGGGCGTCCCCTTGTCCAATCCGAACGGGACGCCCAGTCACGTCCGCCGCCATCTGCATCCAGACGGTGCTCCGGCTGCCGCCGCCAATGGCGGTCAGCGGACGATCGGGCGGAATCTCCAGATCCCGATCCAAAAGACGTCGCAGAGCATAGAGAATCCCTTCCAGAACCGCCCGGGCCCGCTTCTCACGCGACCCTGCTCCCAGCCAGGCCAAGACGCCCCGAGCGCGTTCCGGAAAGAAGAGTACGTCATCGGAAGGCGGAACGGAGGCTGCCCAGGCATCGAGGGTGGAGGCTTCCTTTCCGGGGCATAACCGGGCGCATGCCCAATCCACAGCCGCTCCGCCCTCTCCCCAGACGCCCAGTTCATAGTAGCCCCCGCCGGGATAGGGGCCCCAGATCCCCGCCGGATGATAAGGACCCGGCTCCGGCCCAGGCCGGTGATACGCCACCAGCGCTGTCCCGAATGTCGTCAGGACGTGAGGAGTGCCATCCTCGTTGCCGACGGCACCGACGGTATGGTCGTTTCCGGCCAGGACAATGGCAGGCCGCCATCCGAGCCAGGGGGAATCGCCGGCCCGACTTGACGGGATCAGCCGCTCTCCGCACCGCACGAGGGAGGGAAGCCAGTCCCGCGGGAGTTCGAGACGATCAAGAATCTCGGATCGCCAGCTGCGGTGGACCATCGAGTAGAGGCCCTGCATGGCCGCCAGGTTGTCATCGAGCGCATGAATTCGCGAGAGCCTCCACGCCAGATAGCCGGGCAGCGTTACAAGGCGGGCAGCCTGTCGCCAGACATCGGGCCGGTGGCGGCGCACCCAAAGCAGCAACGAGAGTTGCAGCGCCGGCAAGGGATGAGGAAAGCTGCAGTGGCGATGAAAGTCATTCCCGATCTGCTGCCGCCACTCCTCCGCCTCCGCGCGAGCCCGGTTGTCCAACCAGCTCAAAAAGGGCATCCGTGGACGGCCGTGGGCATCGAGCAGTGTGAAGGTCTGAGCCTGACTTCCCATCGCCACGACGGCGATGCGGGCCGGATCGAGAGCTACGGCGTGCGCGACGTCATTCACCAGACGAAGGAAGGCCAACCAGAGCGCATCGGGATCCAGTTCCGCCCGTTCGGCGTCCAGACGGAGGTAAGGCACGGGAACCGACGCCGCGGACTGTATTTTCAGATCGGGCGTGAACAGTGCGCCCTTGAGATTTGTCGAACCACAATCAACGGCCAGAATCATGCCACTTCGCCGATCAAGGCCATGGCCTTCTCCACCAGCCGCCGACCCGAAACAGCCGTGAAAAGGCCACACTGCGCTTCATAGCCCCCCGCCTGCTCGGCCTCGGGCGTCACGATATAGCCTTGACATTCACCGTTGGCCAGGCTGATGATGAAGGAACGGCGCGTGGCGCGGGCCTTGATTTCCAGACCATATTCGACGAACACCTCCCCTGGCACCCCGACCAGGCAGACGGGACCGATGCGAAAGACCTGAACCTCGGCCGTCTGATACCGCTCCTGCCACTGGCGCAATTCTCCACTCGCCTGGGCTTCCGCCAACACTAACCCCTCCTCCGCTCCGAACACCTCGCATTCGGCCGTTCGGACGAGCCCATGGGGGGCGCCCTCGAGGCGGAGCTTCTGATAGCGGGTGCGTGTTCGCTCCCGGTTGGCCCTGGCCTGTTCGATCGAAGGAAACCGTCGTGGTTCCAGCCGCACAGTGGACGAAACGGCCTTCAGAACCACCTCGTGCTGAAACTCCTCCGGCCGAAGCGCGTGAACCGCCTCGCGCACGCGATCGGCCAGAAGGCCGCCCAGGCGTTCGGCTTCCTCGAACGTCTGAGCCTTAACACACCAGCGGGGGCTTTGGTTACCTGAAGGGCCGGTGTGATAGATCGGCACAAGTCCAGGAAACGTCTCGATCAGACGCATCATCGCCGCCCCTGGGAAATCGGCCGAGACGAGGGTGGAATCCTCGTGGAGAACGGTCGGGTGCATGCTGTACACAACATCGAGGGCCAGCGGAATATGATCCGAGGCCCGACGAAGGACAAGAATCCCGGCCTCGGAATCCGCCGGGCCGTTCGGATCGAGCCGGTTCGTGCCCACGCCTTCGATCGTCGCCGTCGTCACGGCTAATTCGGCGTCCGTTCGATTCTTCCACGCCTCCACGGCCGCTGTGACGATCCGATCTTCCACCCATGCCAAATAGGTTCCGTCCACAGCGGCCGGCACCACCGGATCCCGCCGAAAGGCCAGATGGAGCGTCGTCATCGGCCCCGAATGAGTATGCGTGGCGCTGATCAGAATGTGAGCCGGCGAAATCCCGGTGCGGGCATAGATCGCCGTGCGGCATCGGACGACGGTGTCGGCCCCCACATAGAGGAGATCCACGCCGATCAGAAGGAGCGACGTCCGTCCGTCGTCGAGGAACAGCGCCGAGGCATGAAGCGGGTCGTGAATGCCTGTCGAGAGACGGGGCATGTGAGGGTACCCGATGAGAAACATCGGATAGCGGGGGGAAAGATCGTATCGAGCGGCGCCCGCCTTGAGCATGGCATTTTTTCCTTCCTCAAACCGGTACCGTGGCCGAACGGCGATGCGATTCGAGCGCGGCCGTAAAGAGACGGTGACTCCAGTGCGTCTCCTCCGGCGTCACGCAACCGGCGAACCGGTGAAGCGGCCGCCCATGCACCCATTCGTGCATGAAGGCCGCGAACATCTGCATCAACACGTCCGAAAATCCGACCTCGAAGATGCTGCCCGTCAGTGTTCGGAACGCCATCTCGTTGCCCAGGTCCATCGATTTCCAGGCCTGTTCACTGCCCGGCCGGTATTCCAGCAGTTCCAGGCGTCGGGGATTTTTGGTGGAAAAACGGGCGCAGGCCTTCATCCCGAGAATTTCAAGATTCCACGAGTTCGTCTCCCCGGGCGCGATCCGCTGAGTTCGAAACGTCAGCGGAAAGGAATTCCCGGTGAGCGGGTCCACCGCTTCGCACAGCAGCGTGGCGTTGTCCCAGGTCTCGCAGGGAACCCGCTGCCCTTTCCCGTCGGGCCGGGTGCGAACCATTTTCGATAGAATGGCTCGAACATTCCGGGGAAACCAGCCCGCCCGGAAAGGCACATGGCAGACATGCATCCCCAGGTCGCCCATGCATCCATATTCGCCGTTGAAGGCCACCATCCGCTTCCAGTTGATCGGCTTGTCGGGATCGAGATCGCTGGAGTGGCGGAAATCCGCATGGACCTCGAGAAGAGGGCCGAAGGCCTCCGCTTCGATCATCCGACCGATCCGCTGGACGGCGGGATAGAAGGGGAATTCCGACGAGCATCGGACGAGCCGATCCGGCCGCTCACAGGCCGCAGCCAAGATGGCCTCGTTCGCGCGGAGATCGATGCCGAAGGGCTTTTCCCCCAGCAGGTGCTTTCCCGCTTTGAGAACCCCCGTATAGATCTCTTCGTGGAGGTGGTGGGGAACGGCGCAATAGACCGCTTCGACGGTGGGATCCGCCAAGAGCTCGCGCCAATCGCCCGTCAGGAGCGGAATGGTGGGCGCCCGTTCTCGATACCAGGCCAGGACGTCGGGATTCCGGTCGCACACGGCGCGGATCTCCGGACGAAAGTCCGCGTCGAGAAGATGGAACCAGCGCGCGGCGGCGCTGACGAACTCCCGCCCCATCAACCCACCACCGATGATGCCAAATCCCAGCGTTCTCATGAGCCGAGCAACTCCCGTTCCGTCTCGTCGATCGCCTCTTCGATCATATCCAGACCTTTGAGGAGGGCCTCGTCATCCATGACGATCGGCGGACTCATGCGTAGAATGTGACCGGCCGGAATCCAGGCGAGCCCCTTCCGGAACGCCTTTTGATAGACCCGCTTGCCCGCCTCGTCGAACGGGGCTTTCGTCCGCCGATCCTTGACCAGCTCGATCCCCATCAAACACCCCTTGGCCCGTACATCGCCGATGATCGGGTGGGCGTCCATCATCGCCCGCATGCGCCGCATCGCGAGCCGTTCCAAGTGCAGGGCCCGGTCCAGAAGCTGCTCCTCCTCGATGACCTCCAAGCAGGCGAGCGCGGCCGCACAGGCCATCGGGTTTCCGCCGTAGCTGCTGGACGCGCTGATGGATTCGAAATGCTCCATGAGAGGCTCGCGCACCGCCACAGCCGTGACTGGAAAACCGTTGCCGAATCCCTTGCCCAGCGTCACGACATCGGGAAGCACATTCCAGTGTTCCATGGCCAGCCATTTGCCCGTCCGTCCCATGCCCGTGAGGACCTCATCGGCCATCAGCAGGAGTTTGTGGCGATCGCAGAAGGCGCGCAATTTGGGCATGAAATCGTCGGGAGGAATGATGGACCCTCCCCACCCCTGGATCGGTTCGAGCACGAAGGCGGCAACCTGTCCGGCCGTTCCCTTGTCGAGGTACTCCTCGTAAAAGGCGATGTAGGCATCGGTATCTATCGTCCCGTCCGATTTTCTCCACAGCGGCCGATAGGGATCGGGTCGTGGCACCATATGAAACCCGGGAGCCCGGGTGGGTCCATAGACGGGCGAGCGCATGTGGGCCAGCGAAACGGAGCCGTAGGTCTTGCCGTGAAAATCGTAGAAGCACGAAAGGAACTCGTGCTGGCGGGTGCCGGCTCGGCAGATGCGGAGACCCGCCTCGACGGCGGCCGTCCCGCAGTCGTAGAACTGGAACCCCTTGAGATCGCCCGGCAACACCTGCGCGAGCTTTTCGACCAGGCGGGTCTTGACCTCCGTGGTGAAGTCATGGCAGTTCATAAGGGTACCCGCCGCCTTCTGAACGGCCTCAACGATTTTCGGGTGGCAATGGCCGAGGGTGGTCACGTAGATTCCGGAGGAGAAATCCAGGTAGGTGTTGCCGTCCACATCCCGCAGCGTGCATCCATAGCCGGATTCGAAGGCCACGGGAAAGAGCTTCACCTGGCTGCTCAGCCCCTTGAAGTACCGGCCGCATCGTTCGTGGAGGGCGCGGGACTTTGGTCCCGGCGGAGGAACCTGAATATGCGGTACGCGACTCAGGTCAACCTTAGCCCAGTTGGATCGCATCGTCGTCATTCTCCTTGTCTCCGCTCGTCACTCGTTTCGCTCCCAGAGACACCGCCCCCGGACCCAGACACGGCGGGCTCGGAGCGGGGTCTCATCCCACAGGACCAGATCCGCTTCGGCGCCGGTCTGAAGACGCCCGGCGTTGGCCAGGCCCATGACTCGGGCGGGATTCCGCGTCGCCATCGCCCACACACAGGCCGGTGGAAGTTCCGGCAGCCAGCGACGTAGGTTCTCGATCCCCTCGTCGAGCGTAAGCGCGCTGCCGGCCAGCGCTCCAGCCTTTTCCCCGCTCGCGACGCGAGCGCCCCGTCCCGGCTCGACGCGCACGGGAAATCCCCAGGGCGTTTCGTAAAGGCCGGGGGGAAGGCCGGCGCCGATGTTCGAATCGGTAATGCCGACAATCCGGGGCCAGCCCAGCGATCGGCTCAAAGCCCGAATCGCGATCGGATCCACATGGCAGCCGTCGGCAATCACATCCACAGTCGTTCGCTCGTCGCTCAGCCAGGCCTCCAATACCCCGACGGGCCGGACCCCAGGATCCTGCTCGGGAGGGCTGTAGAAGACGTCGTAGAAGTGCGTCGCGTGCCGGGCGCCGGCGGCGATGGCGGCGAGGGTCTGTGCTGCCGTGGCCTGTGTATGGGTGATGAACGGCACCACCCCGCGCGCGACCAGGCGTTCGATAATCGGTCGGATCTGGGGCGTCTCGGGGCTCAGGGACATAATGGCCAAACGCCCTCGGGAGGCAGCCAGAATCTCCTCCAGCAGGACGAGATCGCCGGCCTGCATCGGACAGGCCGCGCCAGACAGCGCCATGAAGGGGCCTTCGAGATGCAGCCCGGCCAGACGGGCCCCGTCGGCCCTGTCGAGCATGCCCGCCAGGGCTTCGAGATGGGAGAGCATCCGGGGGAGTGCGCGCGGGATGATCGTCGGGAACAGCCGCGTCACGCCGTATCGGAGGGCCAGCCGAGCCCCTTCGAGAAGCGCCTCCGGCTGATCGAATATCCAGAGCCCAAGCCCATGGGTGTGCAAGTCCATCAACCCTGGCGTAAGAAGCCGGCCGCCGCCGTCATGCCGCTCGGTCCCTTCGGGTAGCGAATCGGGATTCACCGCCTTGATCCGCTCCCCTTCGATCAGCACCGACCCCGAATGGATCCCCACACCGGGATCCACCAGGCGGACGTTCTCAATGTGCAGGAGGGGCTCGCGGGTCACGTGGAAATGACCTTCCCGGCCAGGAGGCTACTTCCGCTGCTTTTCACAGGCGGTCTTCTGGCCATGACCGTGGTGGTAGGCTCGACACTCGGCACAGAGCCCGTGGCGGGGGCAGTTCTGCCATGTGCAGGGACAGTTGGGGTTCTTCGTCTTATCGCGATCGCTCATCTGGGGGGTTCTCCGCGCGATTCCCAAACGCTATGAATTTAGTTATTATACGAAACCTAGGAGTCGAAAATCAAGTCGGCAAGGCGTCATCGCCTAACGGCCTCCGAATCCTAAGAGGCCCAGAGCGCGGCAACGGCCGTTTTTTCGGCTCCGCTTTTGCACTTGAAGAGGCCCGATCAGGCCGCTATGGTGAGTGGCCGACTCCATCAAAGGCCCTATCTTTATGTCCGTACGCAATCAAGCGCTTGTCTTTCTCAAACCCCACGCCGCACGCCATCCCGCCGCTCGCGCCTGTATGGAAGCGTTTTTCCGCCGGGATGGCGTCTCCCTCGTCCACGAAACGAGCCGAACGGGACCCGAGATCGCCGCATCGGGTGCCGTGGACCGCCACTATGCGGTCAACGCCCGGGTGGGAACCACGGCGAATCCAGCTGAACTCTACGTTGGGCCAGAAGCCCGTGAGCGATTTCACACCGCATTCGGGGAAACATGGAGCCAGGCGCTGAACGAAGGACGTATTGTGAGCGGTCTGACGGCTCAGAAGCGGCTCGGGCTCGATGGGGAGTCATTCCATGCGCTCTGGGCACGGCAGCCCATCCAGAAATTGGCGGGCGGTCTCTACGTGGCCCGTCTCCCCGAGCTGGGCAACGCCTACGTATTGAACGGCTTTTATCCCTCGATCCGGGAGATTTTCACTCGGCCGGATGCGCTTGTCGTGCTCTTCGTCGTGGAATTTGCACCCGAACACCTCCCCTGGGCCCGATTCCGGACGGGCACGATTGGGGCCACCAATCCTTCGGCGGCCGATCCCCGCTCCATCCGCGGTCATCTTCACCGCACTCAGAACGAAACCGGGCTGGCGGTCACCTACCGCGAAAATGTGATCCATGCCTCCGCCTCCCCCTTCGAAGCGCTGATCGAGAAGGCCATCTGGATCCCCGACTTTCCGCTGGATTCCGATCCCCTCTATGCCGCCGGGATCCGCCCTGAAGCTGCCAGCCGCTGGCGAGACGTCAATCCCTTGGTGCCTGTTCAAGGGAAGACCGCCCCTCTCGTCGAGTCCCTGGAAGACCTCGACTCGGAGGTGGTCATCACCCGCCTGAACGAATATCGCACAACAAATCTTCTGCCATGAGGGTCGTTCGAAAAAAAACCGGGGGCCGCGGGTGTATGACCCTCCTGGTCATTCTGGTTCTCCTGGCCGCATCGGGTTGCGCCACCCTCTCGGCCGAACCCCTGTCGGCCATCCAGGTTGAAGCCAAGAGCGAGGGTTCCCTATTCGAGGTGGGAGGAGCGCTCGTACCGTCTCAGAGGCTGGTTTCCGCTCTCCGGAAGGCCGGGGCTGGAGCGGACACGGAAATCGTGATTCTGGTCCCCCCTGGCGCTTCGACGACCTGGCTGGTGCGGATCACGGCCGATCTGCGGCGGGCGGGTTTCCGAAAAATCTTGTATGCCCGGCCCCGGCACGTCTCGGTTCAGACGTCCGAGACTTCCATCTCCCCTTCTCGCTGAACCAGACGCGCCCCGCCAATCCACCCCTGGGCCTGGCAGGGATAACGGAGCGACAGGCGATTTCCGGCCGTTGACCGTACGATTAATTCGAACCGGTTTTCTCCATCGCGAAGGACCTCCCGCGGCACCCTCCATCGCCACGGCGCCCAGGCACGGAGCCCGACCGGTTGATCGTTGACCCGGAGTTCAGCATGGTCCCGAATCTCATCCACCTCCAGCCACCAATCGCCCCTCCGTTGGTCGTTCTCACAAAACCGCTCCGTCCACCGGTAGGCGCCGGCCCCCATATAATGGGGCAAACCCATTTCCGTCCATCCCTTGCGCGAGTCGCCCGTAGTCCCCGGGGCGGCCAGACGCGCCGATCCGTCGCGGCGAAGGCGGACATCGAACTCCCCTTCCAGCCAGGTGACCGCCAGGAGCCCTTCCATCGCATTCCGGGCTTCAAAACGGAACTCGAGGGCGTGACGCCCAGGGACGACCGCCGGCAGTGGAAGCCGCAGGGGTTGAATTTGTTCCAGGGGAAAGACGAGCCACCCGGAAGCCGGACGATCATCCCAGTATATCCGAACTCGTCCACGCGCACATCGGGGATCCAAAATCAGACGAACCCCCTGGAGACGGCTTTCGCTTTCCACCGTAAACCGATAGCGAAGATCAGATTTGTGGGTCGTGCTTTCAACAGGCAGCGATCCCCCGAAGGTTTCGAATGTTTCCGTGGCGGTGTAATGCGGAAAGCGCTGCCAGTACGGTTGGGGGTAGACAAGGCTCTGGGAGGGATATCCCTTCAGCGTCACGCGGCAGAGGTCGAGGCGCAATGCGTTCAGCGCCAGGCGATGAAAGACTCGTTCCTGTCCCGTTACTCGAGTCCGCGCAGCCGCCCTCGTTATCCCCGAATGCGTTCCCGTACGGCCATGGGTGAGAAACGCCACTCCTCCGGCCGGGACCTCCCATTGGAGGCGATCGCTTTTCCGGTGGAAATCGCCATCGGCCAGCCCGGCGACCGGAATCCATGCCCTCTGGAACTCGTCGTGGAAAGCGACCGAACAGGGACGGCGGGCCACATTCACGGCCAAGAGATATTCCACGCCATCCCTGGCCCGAAACCGCCGCGCATAACAGAAACGGCGGCCTGTCCCGCTCATTGTCACGACCGGCCGCAGTGATCGAACGACCCAAGCCCACGAGGGGGCCTCCGCCGCAATCCGCTCCCCGGCAGGGACCGGTGCAGGTTTCATCCGTCCGCCAGCCTCCCGCAGGAGGAGAGGTCCATTTCCAAACCAAACGACCCGAAGTCCAGCCCGAGCGGCCCTGTCAAGCGTTCGAAAGAGAGACTCTTCCATTCGATCGCAGGCGGGAACCAGAAGAGTCCGGTAGACCCATCGTCCCACGGTCACTCCGTCCGGGCTCACGCTCCCGCCGGCCAGGTCGTCGCCATCCACCACATGAAGTCCGACCTGCCCTTGCAACCCTCTCAGAAGGGTCAACCAGAGGGAACGGCGATAACGGCGGAGACGCCCGATGGTCATCCCCGGTCCCCAGACCCAGAAGGGCAGGAGGTTGCTGACCACGGCCGTCTCGACCTTTGGGCGCGCACCGTCAAGCCGTTCATCGCAACGGCTGAGCCATTCGTTGACCGCGGCCGTTCCTGGAAATAGGCTCGTGTTTGGTCCGTAATCGGGAGGGGCTTCGTAATTGGTGATGCCATCCACCGAGGTCCAGAAGCCGTGCGTGAAGAAGCGATCCACGCCCAGGACCTTCTGCCAGGCGTAAATCCGTCGGGTTTCCTGTGTGGTGATCGTCCAATCGCCCAACGCCTGGGTTTCACTGGAGCAGAAAGGATGTCCCCATTGCTCCTTTAGGGAGGAGACCCGAAGACTCCCCAGGTTGAGACAGGGGTGACGGTCATCGCCCACCGCCGGAATAATGACGTCGCAACCGGGCCATCCCATCGCTTTCATGATGGGCATGACGGCCGAGAGACAGGCCGTTTCCTCGATCGGATCATCCTCGGGGGAAAAGTGACCGACCAGGGTCAGGCCATGCGTTTCGCACCACCGACGGTACGGACGGACAAAGGCTTCCAGGAAGCGGTCCCGTACCCATTGGCGGTAATCCTGCCGGACCCGCTCGTCTTCCTCGTGGCCCGGATCCCGGAACAACCTGGGCAGATGTTCGGCCAACTCGTACCCGAACTGGGAACGAAACGATTCGAATAGGTCGGCGGTGAAAGGAACGCCTCCAAAGGGTTTCGCTTCGTCCGTAAAGATTCCCGGAATCGTTGTTCCGAAATGCGTCCCCACCCATTCCGCGTAAGGATCCAGGCCGCAGGCTCGGAAGACGTCGAAGGTGGCGGGGTTGAGCAGATCGGGCAAACTGCCCCAGGGTCCATCGGTCCCGACCTTTCGCAAGGTGACGGCCGCCAGGCGCAGCCCTTGAGGAAGGCTCGGCACCCGCAGTGAAAACCGCATTCGAACCGCTGCTCCCCGCACACAAGGATAGATCGGCGTTTCGGAATAGTAGTAACGGCTGTTCCACTCCACGGCAAACCAGTCCTGACGAACAGGACCGACCTCGGGCGTCAGATTCACCAGATCACCCCGACCAGGACGCACGGGAATCAATCCCGCCCAGACGACAGGATCGGGGCCGATCGCCCAAAGCATACCGGGACGAAGGTCGGCCGGAGCCTCCAAAAAATGGAATGCGCGGGCCTGAAGATCCGGGCGGCGCGTCATTACCCATCCGCCGGCGGCTCCGCTCGGGTAGGGATCTTCGTCATAGAGCCAAAGCTTCATACCCAACCGGGCCGCCTCCGTGACGAGATCGCGGATCATCGTCCACCAGGCTCGACTGCCGAAGGGAACCCGGTTGCCGGCGCGCGGATGCATCGTCAAGGCGCGAATGCCGCCGGCGTGGCATCGGCGCATAAAGGCGATCTTTTCGGCTGTTGTCGAGGCGTCTGACAGCATCCAGAAGGGCATGAGCCCACGGGGAATTGCCGGTTCTAGCGTCATGGCTTTCTCAGGAATGCTTGCTTCGCCCATTGCCGGCGCAAGCCCGGAATGATCCGAAGCGCATTTCGGTAATAGATCCTGGCGAGAACCGACCGAGGCAATCCAATCCCATAGATGAACCAGCGGGGATTTTCCGGAATGCGGCCTTCGTAATCCGGAGGAGCGAAAAACTCGTCAAAGGTTTCCAGAAAGCGAAAATAGGTGCGATACATGGCCTCGTTGGCCGGCATGTCCGTGCCAAAGAGAATTCGATCCTGATGCCGAAGGAACAGCTCCCGTGTCCGATAGGGCTGTCGCCCCAATTCGTCAAGCCGAGCCGAAAAATCTATGTAGACATTGGGGAACCGGTCCAGCAAATCAGAAACATAGCCGAGATTTTCTGGCCAGTTGGCCACATGGGGAAGAATGAACGTGGTTCGCGGATGGCGGGCGATCAGTCGGTCACGCCGTTCCAGAAGCTCCCTTTTTCGGGGATAGTGGGGATCCGCAAAGGACCAGTCGGGGTAGCGGAGCATGGTCGTGAAGTGCTCATTGTCCGGGGTCACGGGTTCGAAAAAGCCGACAGGATCCGATTGATGAATCAGTACCGGCAAACCGAGTTCGGCACAGGTCTCCCATATGGGATCGAGCCGGGGATCATCCACCCGCACCAGGTTTCCTTCCCCGTCACGATAGCGGAGTCCAAGTTCCTTGAGAATCTTGAGACCCCGCGCTCCCCGGGCGGCATGGTCCCGAAGCATTTCAACCGTCCGGGTCACAAACGCCAGGGCATCGGTGAACAGCGGGCGATCCCAGGGCACAGAAAAGGTAGCCGTGGTAAAACAGTAAAATCGCCCCGGAGCCACAGTGGCGCACCGCTCGAAAAAGAGGGATAGATCGGACGGCTCGAAACGGTAGCCTCCCCCTTCGAAACGGAGGTTGAGATTGGCCGTTAAATCGGCATACACCGCCACGCCGCAGGCATCCATTACCCGAACGACATCGGCCAGGCGATCCCAACCGCCCCAGAGGTGATTATGGGCATCAACAACTGGAAAGGCGGCCCGACCAGGGGTATGGTCGTCGCGAACAAGAAGGCACCGAGCCATGAAAAAAAGGAAGGGCATTGCGCAATGCCCTTCCTATTCCTTGGTCCATTCAGGCCATGGGCTTTTCACTCATCCATGTGCCGTGGAGGTTGCAGTGCTGGCAGACGGTGATAAGTCCCTGGGTCGCCTTGACACTGACGGCCGCGGCCGGTCGGTTGACCTCGGGCGATAGCCACACCCGGTTGATGAACCGGTGATCGAAGTAAAAATCCACCCAGACAATGTAGTGCTCCTTTTTCATCGGATGCTCCACATCACCCATCCGCGCCGCGACCATGCGGGAATCGGCCGTTCCCGGAAAGAACGTATCCGACCCGATTTGAATGGCTGGAATATGCTTGGCGTCGAGCTCGCCACTGCCGGATTGCCCCGGGCGCTTGATCGCATCGGGATTAGCCTTGAAAGAATTAACCGATCGGCACACGAGACATTTCGCCGGCGCCTGGTCAAATTCAAGGTGTCCGCAGACGGAACATTCGTAGATGGTCATCGCATCCTCCTTTTGCGTTTGTGGGCTTATTCCGTGATCTTGATCGCTTCCTGCGGGCAGTTTTCGGCGGCCGTCTTGCAGGCCTTTTGAAGCTGAGGCGGGACGTCGGTCATCTTGGTTTTGGCCTTATCGCCGTCCATTTCGAAGACTTCCGGGCAGTCTCCCTCGCAGAGACCGCATCCCACACACGCATCGAGATCAATTGCGACTTTCATGTTCGCTTCTCCGCATTCGGCAGGTTCTGCATCAGAACTCAACGCCTTCTATTATCGCTTATCGCGAAGAGCGCCATCAAGAAAATTCGCTAAAAAAAGATAGCCTGGAAATTTTGTGTGGAGTACAATCGGCACTCAAAAAGGAGCATCGCCGATGAGGTCTTTACGCCCACTGTCTATTTTCGTAACGATTCTTGTCGCCATTCTCGGTCGGGGGGAGCCCGTCGAACGGATGATTCCCGCTACCGCCCGGTGGGTCTTTACGGCCGATATCGCGGCCCTCAAACAGAGCGAGACGGGCTCGCGGTTGATCCGTCATCTTCAGTCTGGCCCATCCTCGAACCAGATTGTGGCCATGAGCGCGTTGTTTCGAGTGGACCCTTTCAACGATATCGAGCGGATCATTCTATGGGGCCAGCCTGCCTCCTCGAACGCCACCATTCTCCTCCTGCAAGGTCGCTTTGACGCGGCTCATCTTGAAACGATCATCCGCGGCAATGCCCGTTACCAGAGTCTCGCGTATGGCCGCCATACCCTCCACAGTTGGGTGGACGAGGGCAATCCCGAGGTCCAGCGGCAATACGGCTGTATCCATCCGACGGGCGGCCTGCTCGTCAGTCGAAGCCGCGTGGCGGTCGAAGAGGCGCTCGACACGTTGGACGGGCGTCGTCCACCGATGAATCCGCTCGAGTCGTTCGGTTTTCCCTTCTCTTCCAACGCGCCGCTCTATTACGCCAGTGGCGAAACGGTCCCCACGGGCATCCCGCTTCCCGACCCGACCCGCATGGCCATTCGGGCGACATGGATCGAAGCGTCAGAAAAGGTCAAGACCGTTCATATTACCCTGGGACTTCAAGTGTCCGATCCGGATTCCGCCCGGCAGGTGCGCGATGTGGTGCAGGGGCTCGTGGCTCTCGGCCAGATGGCTCAAGACCCCGATACGGTCGAATTAATGGCCCCTGCCCGGGTGGATCTCGAGGGGACAAGCGTCCGAATTTCGACCTCGGCCTCCTCCGATCTGGTCTTCCGCATGTTGCAGAAGCAACTGGATGGCCCGGCCGCCGGATCGGCTACGGCCTCCACACCCTAAGCCCGTTTTCGCTCCCTTCGCGCTCCGGCCGTCGTTCGGAGGCGTTGCACATGCCGGCATGTTTCCGAATCTGGATATGGGGTGATGCCCATGTGGGGACCGACCTTCAATATGGGCGTGAAAGTCTCGCCGAAGCCTTTCGCCAATCGGTGGGAAGCGATCCGAATTCCCCATCGTTTGATTGGGATGTGGCCCTGAACGTCGGTGACCTATCGGGCAGCCAAGCCGCTCCCACCGATGAGGAGGGGCGAGAAGTGGTGCGCCAGTACCGAGCCCTGGCAACTCATCCCCGTGAGGCCGTCTACGACATTGCGGGCAATCATGACCGCAGCCATCCCCGTGAACTGGCCGGCTGGTGGTTCTGCCGATGGGTGGATCCCCTCGGGGAGCATCCCGAGTATTCCGGTGTGAATCGCGACCGCCGCCCATATCCCATCGAGGGTACGTGGGAACGTTATATGTTCACCGTGGGGAACCTCCTTTTCCTGATGATGAGTGACATCAATGAACCCACCCAACAACGTGGCCGCGGGGATCTGGGGGGTAACCCAGGCGGCGTTGTTTCTGGAGAAACCTTTGAATGGTGGAAACAACAGGTGCTCGGGCATCCCAAGCATCTGATCGTCTCGGTGCACCACTACATGCTCAAAAACACAACCTTAGCGTCCGGCCCCTGGGAAGGGATGCAGAAAAGACCAGACGGTTCATGGGAAAGCGGCTACCACGGTTATAAGCCGGAAGGAACGTCTCAGGGGGCTTCTTATCTCTATTGGGTTGGGAGCGTCCCCGATGCGGAAGCTTTCGAACGGTTTCTGGCGGACCATCCGGGGCGGGTCGCTCTGTGGATCGGCGGCCATACGCACCCGTTGAATCCCGACGACAGGGCCGGCGGAAAACCAATTACAGCAACTCGCTGGGGAACCCATTTCATTAATGCCGCCGGCCTGACGCGCTACCATTCCCATCATGCCTTTCGCCCTTCACCCATGAGCCGGCTTCTGACTCTGCGGGAGGGCGAAACAAAAATCCACGTGCAGCTTTATCTGCATACCGATGATTATTCCCGTCGGGGATGGTACGCACCGGCGGAACGGTGGCTCACACTTCCCCGCCCCTTCCGACATTCCGACCCTGCAAAAGTCTTTAGGACGAAGAGACGGCAGACCGGCCCGCAGGTCGGATCTCCGCCTCCGGCTCCCCCACCTTCTGCATCCATCGTCTGAGCCGGCGGGCCAAATCCGTTCGAACCTCCGACAACGATGGATCCATGACGCGATTTCTCCGCTGATGAGGATCGGAGGAAAGATCGTAGAGGTACTCTTCCTCGTATACATCGCTCCCGAGTTCCATGCCCGTTTTCCCCGGCGCTCGCACGCTGTACGTCCAACGGGGCGTCCGGATGGCCCGGCCGCACTGACTCTCGCTGATCTGAATGAAGGCCTCTTCCGGCCATGTCGCCGCTCTTCCATCCAGCAGCGACTGAATGGGCTGCCCCCGCATCGTTGCGGGAACGGGGGCCCCTCCCGCCTGGAGAATCGTCGGCGGGAGGTCTACCAAACTGACGATCCGTGACACAACCCGTCCACCTCCGAAGCCGGGACCGTGGATGACCATCGGGATCCGAATGGAGGCGTCGTGGCACGACCGTTTGTATTCGGAATTCCGAGTGCGAAAGTGGCATCCATGATCGCTGGTATAGACCACCAGCGTATTCTCCCATTCCCCCAACCGCTCCAGCGTCGTTCGCAGCCGTCCCAGCGCCTCATCCAGCGCATGGACACATCCCAAATATCCCGGGTACTGAAGCCGCCAGTCCCCTCCGGTCAGAGCCAGATCGCCTGGTACGTCATAGTCAGCGAATCGTTCTTCGGACCCCTTGGGACCTTCGAATCGGAAGTGATCGTTCTGGTGATGCGGCTCGATATACGAGAGAAAGAGGAAAAAAGGCCGATCCCGACGGCGGTTGATCAGATACTCGATCGCCCAATCGGTGAGCACGTCCACCCGGTACCGGCCGGGGGGGAATTCGCGGCGGCGCCCCTCCCGGTCGAACATCTGCCCGTCATAGGCGTGTGAGGTGAATTCCAGGACGTCCGACGCCAGCCAGAAATCCTGATATCCCCCCCGGCGGTCAGGCGGAACCGCCCGTGTGCGGAAATCATCAGGGCCGCCCATCGGGCCGCAGGAGGCCAGATGCCATTTGCCAATGTAGGCGGTTTCGTATCCCTGCTCCGCCAGCCCGTGCGCCAGCGTCCGCTCACCCGCCGGCAAGCGGCAGTGGTTGGTCGGGCAGGCCACTTCCGTGGGATACCGTCCGGTTTGAAGCGCCGCCCGCGCGGGGCCGCAGACGGGCTGACAGGTGAACGCATGCTCAAAACGCACTCCCTCGGCGGCTAACCGGTCGAGGTGAGGGGTCAGAGGAAGACGCTGCCCATAACAGCCAACGGTATCCCAACGTTGCTGATCGGAAAAAAAGACGAGAATGTTCGGCCGTTTCACGTGTCGCCTCCATTCCCACGGCGGCCAGAAAGCCCCCGTTCGATCGCCCGCAGGGTCGCGAGTTCCCGCGGCAGATGGATCTCGTAGGGTTCCCAGTTGATCCACTCTCCGCTGAGAAAGCCGGAATAGCCGGCCTGGAGCAGGAGACGAATGACCGCCCGGTGGTCCACCATGCCCTGGCCAATCGGAACCAGCTGGACCCCCTCGCCGAATCGTCCGTCATGAAGGTGGACATGCCGGATCCATGGCCGAAGCATGGCCCAGGCGGCATCCACCGTCGCCGCCCCTGTGCGCACGGGGTGCATCACATCCCAATTGCAGGCAATCGCGGGATGGGCCGCGTCCCGTAACACCGCTGCCACATGGCGCGGATCGCTCCAGTCATCATGCGTTTCGAGACAGATCGTCACGCCGCGCGCCGCCGCGTCATCGGCGACGGCGCGCAGAGACCGAACCATCTGTTCGATCGCCTCCTGCCGGCTCATACCGGCCGGAACCGGACCGCCAAAGACACGGATGCAGGGGCAACCGATATCCGCAGCCAGGGCAAGACGGGCCCTTGCCTCGGCCCGAGTCGTCTCCGCCGTAGCCGGATCCACGAACCTCAACGAAGTCGCGAGGCAGGCGATCGAGACCCCCGCCGATTTGGCCTGCTCGCGGACCCGTTTCCGATCGTCGTCCGAAAGTCCAACTTCGACACCATGCGCATGGCCGGCATCCAGCCTTAGTTCGACCCCGTCATACCCGAACCGGCGGGCCACGGCTATCGTGTCACGGAGCGAAAGCGTCGGAGTGGAGAAGGTCATGAAAGCATATTTCATAGTGGTCGCTCCCGATGGGGGCATCGCTGAAGAAGTCCGGCATTACTCCTCCGGCTGGGAATATAACAGCCGGCTCAGAAGATCGGACAGGCAAAGCAGTCCGGTGGCCTGTTGAAGGGTAAGGCGTAGGGCGATCGCCTCGGCCTCCGAAAAGAGAATGTGCCCCTTGACCACCTCTCCTCCCTCGGCTTTCGGCTTCCGCACGATATCCAACGCAACCCCCGGAGGGTCCGCTTGGCGCCGAAAATGGAAAATCGTGGTAGATTCGCTCGATTCGTGGTACAACCCCTTTCCACCTCGGACCTGGTCGCACCGCCCCTCGAGCACAGTCAGCCATTCGCAGGCTTCCAGGATGCCCAGTTTGACCGTCATCTTCTTCGCCCAGTCGAAGGTGGGGCGGATTCGTTCCCCCTCCGCCGAACGGGAGGAAACGGTTTTCTGGGAAGCCAGCTCGACAAAGAAACAGCTGTCCCGATCTTCGTCGGGTCGTCGGAGATGAAAGCTCAGGCGGAACGCCGAACCGTTCCCGCTGGCCGTTGGGTGATAAAACGTCAGACGATCGAAAAATCTACGGGATTCCGGCGTTGCATTAGGCTCGTTCATGGATTTCTCTACACACGCCGGCTCGTTTCAGAAGATCCAATGAAACGGTAGCGGATTTCCCAATCCCTCCGCAAGGATTTTTTGCCTCTTCCTGCTTCCGTCGGACCGAAACGGCACTTGCACCGAAAATTCAAAGGGGTTAGCATACGTGCGAAAGAACGAGATGGAACGCTCAAACGACAGGAAGACTGCGAACGTTTCGCCGCTAGGGGGGGGGCAGGCGCCGCCTTTCCTTTTTCTCTATTTCCTTGAGTTGAAAGGGCGTCCGGTCCGACGCGAAGGCGGCCACGCTCGAATCGGCTGGTTGCACGACTTGATTGTTGAACCCGCGGTTCCGTATCCGCGGGTGGCGGGGGTGGTTGTTCGCCGAAGTCCCTGGAGAACCTTTTTTCGGCCGTGGAACGAGGTCCGCGCGGTCAACCCCTATGAAATCATCGTCTCCGCTGAGCCCGCTCAACCCCACTGGCAGCCGGAGGCCACCCTTGCCCACGCCGGCCGAGACTGGCTTGGCCGCCTGGCCGTGGAAGTCTCTAGTCGAACGGTCGTCCGTCTCTATGATATTCATCTGATCTATTCCGAGAACACCATGCTGCTGGCCCATGCGGAGACGGGGCCGAGAGGGTGGCTCCGGCGGTGGGGGGGGGAGCCCATCGGCCGTTGGTTCCTGTACCGCCTTTTTCCTCAACAGTTCAAGGAGCGTTTCGCGACCTTTCGCCACCTTCAGGTGCTCCGCCCCGATCGAAGCGGGAATAAGATCATCCTGTCCCCTCGGCTTCTGGAAATGGAACCGACAGATCTGGAAAGCGTCCTTGCTCAACTTCCCCCTCGTATGGCCGCGGCCGTGTTCGCCTCCCTTCCGGACGATGTAGCTGCCCGGGTTTTGAAGGAAGCGGCCCTCCGCATGCGCACTCGCCTCCTGCGAAGCGCGCCACGCGACCGTCGGAAAAAACTGGAACGGCTGCTGGCGGTAACGGCTCCCCTCACCCCAAGGCCTCCGTCCCAACGCCAAACTTGACCGCGTGGTTATTCCACGGAACACGATTGCCCCGAAACGAAAAAATTGGTACTCTTGATACTCGAAGGTTGCTTTTATGTTCATCACCGTTACCTGTCCCAAGTGTGGCCGAAGCATCAAGGCAAAAAAGAAATTCGCGCTTGCCGCGGGGGGGGTCCCCTGCCTGAAGTGTAAAATCCGAATCCCACTGACCCCCGATCAGATCGAGGCGGCGGAAAGCACCGACTCGGAGACGCTGGTCAAAACTCCCAGCGGCCCCATTCCCGTGCCCTCCCCGCAGGACGCGCCAGAAGCGATGGAATCCCCGTCGGAGACCGGAGTGCCCCCCTCTGACGCCTCTCCCGCCCCCGAACCGACACCTCCCAAAACCGTTTTACCTTCCGATGCTGAATCGGTCACCCAGGAACGCTCGATTCCAACGGTTTTTGCACCCCTCCACGAGTCATCCGGACGCCAATCTGAAACAATTCCGGCCGATACTGCCGTCTCACCGGAAGCCATTCCTCAGGGCGTGAGCGCGATGATTCTCATCGCCGATCTTCGAAAAAAACTGGCAGAGGCCGAAGAGCGTGCTCACTCGGCCGAGCTGGCGCTTCAACAACTGACGAAGGAAAAGGCCACCAGCGAAATTGCCGCCGTCCGACGCATCCGAGAGTTGGAGGGCCAGGTCAAGGAGCTCGCCGCACGGCTCAAAGCACGCGAAGAGGAATACCGGGTGGCCGGCCTTCTCAAACGGTCCGACGTTGCCGCGCTTCTCCAAAACCTCAATGCGGCCCTTGACGAAAACTTCCGCCAGGAGGTCGCCGCCCGGCAAAGCGCGCTGGACGATCTCAAACGCCAGCTCGCGCAAATGCTTCCTCATTAAACAAAAAGAGAGGAGAGGGTGAAACCCTCTCCTCCCCCCATTGGCCCGATCCCTCAGGTTATGGGTTCGCTGTCTCCGGAGCAATCTCTTCCATGGTTGTAATCTTCATCAGGATCGTTTTTTTCGTCCCCTTCACGTCGCGACACCAGCCCTGACCCGTCACCCGAACCGTCTTCCCGACAAAAGCCGCAACATCAACCGTACCCACTCCCTTTTTCCCTTCGACCGGCAGCACCACCGCCCCGGCATCCGTCTCCAACAAATAGACCATCTTCTTGACTTCGGCGCCGGTCTTGTCCTTGCCGGCCTTCTCCTGCTGGATGACCTTGCCGGTGAGGACCAGATCCTGCAACGGCGGCTTTTCCTGTTTGACCGCCTTGGTCTCCGGCGCCGCCGGAGGCGCCGCCTTTTCGCCAGCGACCGCAAGAGATGCGGCGACTCCACAACTGAGGACGGTTACGAAGAGAACATGTTTCATAGCAGAACTCCTTGTGATGTGTGATCGAGAAAAAAACGAAAAGAGAGCATCGCTTATTGTGTCAGTCGATCGGAAAACGGGCGGTCAATCCCAACGCCTTTTCCCGAAGGGCAGCAATAGCGTGGGGGTCCTCCCTCTTTTTCAACGCCTCAAGAATGAGACTTGCCACAATTTCCATTTCCGGTTCTCGGAACCCGCGAGCGGTCACAGCGGCGGCGCCGAGTCGAATACCCGAGGTTTGGAAGGGGCTCTGCCGATCGAAGGGAATCGTGTTTTTGTTACATGTGACACCGGCTTTTTCGAGAAGGTTGGCCACATCCCGGCCCGTCATGCCCGTGGAGCTCACATCCACCAGAATCAGATGGTTGTCCGTCCCCCCCGAAACAAGCCGCAGCCCTCCTGCCTGAATCCGGTCGGCCAGAACGCGGGTGTTGGCCAGCACCTGCCGGATATACTGGCCGAACTCCGGCTGAAGAGCCTCATGAAAACAGACCGCTTTGGAGGCCACCACGTGCATGAGCGGCCCCCCTTGAAGGCCGGGAAAAACCTGCCGGTCAATTTCGGCGGCCAGAGATTCCCGACACAGGATGAACCCGCTGCGAGGCCCCCGCAGCGTCTTGTGCGTGGTCGAAGTGACGATCTCGCACCAGGGGAGGGGACTGGGATGGCAGCCGGCCGCGACCAGCCCCGCGATGTGGGCCATGTCGGCCATCAGCAACGCGCCGACCGCATCGGCAATCCGGCGTAACCGTTCAAAATCAATCAGGCGGGGATAAGCGCTGGCGCCGGCCACGATAAGCTTCGGTTTGACGTCACGGGCCAACCGTTCGATCGCCTCATAATCGAGGCGTTCGGTGTTTCGATCCACCCCGTAATGAACCACCCGAAAGAGACGACCGGAAAAATTGACGGGGCTTCCATGGGTGAGATGACCGCCCTGATCCAGCCGCATAGCCAGAATCGTATCGCCGGGGTTCAAAACCGCAAAATAGGCCGCCTGATTGGCGCTGCTCCCGCTGTGGGGCTGAACGTTGACATGATCGGCGCCGAAAAGCGTCTTGGCGCGGTTGATCGCCAGCCGCTCGACTTCGTCCATCCACTCGCATCCATTATACCAGCGCTTGCCAGGATAACCTTCCGCGTATTTGTTGGTCATCAGCGATCCCATCGCCTCGCGGACCGCCCGGCTGCTGTAATTCTCAGAGGCGATCAGATTGATCGTTTCATTCTGCCGGCGGCGTTCGCCTTCCAGAATCCGGTAGAGTTCCGGATCGCTGGCCGCAATCTCGAGGGGATCCATCACCCCCGATCCCCCCATCTTCGATATCCGCCGCCGATGCCGTTCGGCCATGTCCCTCGGAGTCTGAATCCACGCGTCAAGAATGGCGTCCGCCTCTTCGGGCTTCACAAATCGCCCCCCCATGACCAGCACATTAGCATCATTGTGCGCCCGGGCCATGCGGGCGGTTTCCGCACAGTGGCACAGGGCCGCCCGAATCCGGGGGAACTTGTTGGCGGCCATACTCATCCCCAGGCCCGTCGTACAGGCAAGGAAGCCGCAGTCGGCCCGACCCAAGGTCACCGCGCGTGCCACCTGGTGCGCATAATCCGAATAATCGCACGGCTCACGGGAGAAACAGCCGCAATCCTCGACCGTCTCGCCCTGCGCGAGCAGACGCCGCTTGACGTGCTCCTTCAATTCGAATCCGCCATGATCGGCGCCCAACGCCCATTTCATGCTCGTTCCTTTCCCTTCGCCCGTTGCCATTGGCCCGCCGCCGCGATCAACCCCGGAAGCGCCCGTTCAATCTCGTCCCGTATCGTCTCGTAGACCTTCCGCCCGTCGCCAAAAGGATCCCGAAGATCGCCACCTTTGGAAACCGGATCGTACTCCTTCAAAAGGCTAACCTTCCCGGCTGCCTCAGGAAACCGCGCCAGCAAGGCCCTCCGTTGCGATTCGGTCATTACCACAATAACGTCCGCCTCGTCAACGTTGTCCTCCGTCAGCGGCCGGCTTCGATGCGCCGAGACATCGGCGCCACGGTCGGCCAGAATCGCCTGAACCGCTTGGGAGGCGGGAGCCCCATCGACCGCCCAAAGCCCTGCCGACGCCACCCGACCCCCCACGCCCTCAGCCCGGAGCCGTATCCTGAAAAGGTGCTCGGCCAGGACGCTTCGACAGGTATTGCCGCTGCACACGAATAAGACAAGCGGTTCCCGGGTCATGGGGTGGACTCCGACTCCGCCCGCGATCCGGATAGCGATTGAAGCGCCAGCAAAATGTCCACGGCCCGCGCCAGCACGGCATCCTGACGCGTTTGAATAAAGACCTCGAGGTGGCGTCGCCTTTCCGGATCCAGAGGCCTCTTTCCTCTGGCCATGTCCTCCGGACGGAATTCCGGCCGTTTCCACTCGTCCCCCTCCACCCGAATATGAGGAGTCACCCCTCTGCCCCGCCAGGTGCGGCCGTCCGGAAGCGCGAGAACCGCCGAGGCCATCCGGACAAAACGCCCATCCGGAAGAGGCCATGTTCGCCGGATCACGCCGTCCCCCCGTGTAGGGCGTCCCAGAACGAGCCCAGCCCGGTGCTCCTGGAGCAGAACCGCGAGCAACTCGGCGGCGCCCCGCGTCTGTTCGTCCACCAGATAGATCAGCGGAACAGAGGCCCGGTCCGCCCGAGCAGTTGATCGAAAATCCAGTTCCCGACCTCCCAAATCCTGAACGACATACAGAAAAACATCGGCCGAGATGAAATGCGATATCACCCTCTCGACCCCTTCGAAGCCGTCCCCATCGCCTCCCCGCCCATCGAGAATCACCCCTGCGCCTCCGCTGGAGGCCGAATAGGTGATGGCCGATACCACCAGTCCAGCCAACGATTCATCAAAAGCAGAGGGCTTCACAACGACCAACCCCTCCCCCAAATCGCGCCATTCGGGAGGTTCGGCCGGCCGAACCTCGGCCTTGTGCGCCTCCGCCTCGTCGTCGAAAACGACCGCTTCCGGATCCGAAAGACGGGCGACTGCCTCCAGTACCGCACGGCTCACCCTGGCCGGTTCCGACGCCGCCCCCAAACGACTCATCCACGTCTCAATCGAAGCCGGCTCCGGGTGTTCCGGAAAAGGCCACAAACAAATCGCCGTTAGAATTTCCAGCACCAACGATCAGACATTGCCCGCTTGAAGTTCACCCTGCACCCTGGCATTGGCCGACTCGACCTTCAGGGCCAGACTCTTTTTGTGTTCGAGCAACCGTTCCATCAGAGACGCATCGTGAAGCGCCAGCATCTGGACGGCCAGAATCGCCGCATTGACTGGCCCGGCACTTCCCAACGCCACGGTGGCCACAGGAATGCCCGCTGGCATCTGCACCATGGAAAGAAGCGCATCGAGGCCATCCAAAGCGCCCCCTTTAATCGGAACGCCAATGACCGGCAAGGGGGTGTGGGCGGCCAACACACCCGCAAGATGGGCCGCGCCGCCGGCGGCGGCGATTAGAACTTGCAGTCCACGCTCGCGGGCGCTCGCCGCATAGGCCGCGGCGGCCTCCGGAGACCGGTGGGCCGACAGAACCCGCACCTCGACCTCCACCCCAAACGAACGCAGGGTGGTTACCGCTGGCGTCATCAGCGGCCAATCGGAATCACTCCCCATAATCACACTGACGCGAGCCTTAGTCGTCATCGTCACTGATCTCCTTTCTTTTGCCCTGTTTCACTCCTTATCAGATGCCAGCCGGCCTTGTGCATCGGGCAAGCGCCCGATACCCGATATCCCGGCGCATGATCGCCCCCTCGAAGGCGATGCGATCCGCCGCCAAATAGGCGCGCCGCTGAGCCTCCGCGAGGGTCGTCCCCAGGGCGCTTACGGAAAGCACCCGTCCCCCTGCGGTCAGAACGCGCTCATCCTTCCAAATGGTACCGGCATGGAAGACCATCACATCGTCGAGCGCCTCCGCGGCTTCAATCCCACGGATGACGTAGCCTTTCGAATAGGACTCCGGATAACCTCGAGAGGCCAGAACCACAGTGACGCAGCACTTCGGTGACCACCGAACCATATCCTCGCGCAGCCGACCCTCCACGCACGCCTCAAGCGCCGGAATCAGATTCCCTTCCCAACGAGGCAGAAGAGCCTGGGCCTCCGGATCCCCAAAACGGCAGTTGAACTCGAGAACCTTCGGACCCGACTCGGTCATCATGAGCCCCGCATAGAGGACACCCCGATAGACGATTCCTCGCTTTCGCAATTCCTGAAGGATCCGATCGAACACCTCCTGCCGAACCTTTTCCCGAGCCTCGGGCGTCAACACGGGCGCCGGCGAATAGGCGCCCATCCCCCCCGTATTGGGTCCGCGATCGCCATCGAGCAGCCGTTTGTGGTCTTGCGCACTTTCCAGCAATACGGCCCGTTCGCCATCAACAAGGGCCAGTACAGAAACCTCCTCCCCCTCCAGACACTCCTCGATCAAAATCCGATGGCCTGCGGCGCCGAATCGCTTCTCAACCAGCGCTCGGTGAATGGCCGCCTGAGCCTCTTGGGGTCCTGAACAGACCTCAACACCCTTGCCCGCCGCCAACCCGTCAACCTTGATCACGGCCCGCCCGCCGAGCAGACGAACATATTCCATCGCCTCGCCCGGACTCGAAAACACCTTCGCCTGGGCCGTCGGAACCCCGGCCGCCCGCATGATGTCCTTGGCGAACACCTTGCTCCCTTCCAAAAGGGCGGCCTCGCGCGTCGGTCCAAACACGCGAATCCCCTCCGCCTGAAGCCGATCGGTCAAACCGGCGCAAAGAGGAGCCTCAGGCCCAATGACGACCAGATGGGGTCGGTTCTCCCGGGCCCATTGGACAATCCCTTCGATCGGCTCGGCCGGGATGGCCACGGAGTGGGCTAAACGCGCGGTCCCAGCATTCCCAGGAGCGCAAAACAGGCGCGGCTTGAGCGTATCCCTCGCCAGCGCCCAGACCAGCGCGTGCTCGCGGCCGCCACTCCCTACCACGAGAATTTTCATGCCCGTATTTTAGGGAGGGCCTATAGCAAAGGCAAGATACAATAAACAAGGGTCTGTTCCGTTGCTTCTATTAGAGTAACACCAAACGGAGGATCAACGATGAAAGGTATTCTCGGCGGCTCGGTGGCGCTCCTTGTGGCCCTGTTCCTTGCCTATGAGACCCTGGCCCAGGGAGAGGGCAAAGGGCATAGAGGCGAAGGAAAAGTTCCACGCGGAAGGCCCGTCGTGGACCGTTTCGCCCAGGCGGATACGAATGGGGATGGCGTGATCACCCTGGATGAATTCAAAGCGGCCTTCGACAAGCGCCTGGAGGCCCTCAAGGCGAAGATGGGCGACAAGTTCGACCCGGCCCGCTTCGAGAAGAGGGCCGAAGAGCGCTTTACCCAGTTGGACAAAGACAACAGCGGCGGACTGACGCGGGACGAATTTGCGGCGGCTCTTGAGCAGATCAAGCATCGCCGGCGCGACCGCCAGAAGGAAGGACAAGGAGGCACTCCGGCCGACGTCCCGGCCACCCTCTGACGTTCTCTCCAGGCCCTTTGACCGCCGTGTTCCCTGATGAAAACGGCGGTTTTTTTCTTTTCTCTCCAAACCGCTCCGGTCTATAGTTCCGGCCAGCCATGCCGTTGCCCACGCTCCCTCCGGATCATCATGTGCACACCCTGCTGTGCGGCCACGCTACAGGAACCCCTGAGGAGTATGCCGAGGCCGCTTTCTCGCGAGGCATTCCCGCTCTCGCCATTACCGACCATATCCCTGCGCCCGACGGTTATGATCCGGAAACGCGCATGGGGATAAAGGATTTCGCTCGCTACGATGCCGCCGTGCGCAAAGCTCAAGCCCGCTGGCCCGGGCGGATTCGGTTCGGCATTGAAGCCGATTTCTATACGGGTTGCGAGTCCTGGTTGAACACGTTCCTGCAGACCCATCCGTTCGATGTGGTACTCGGTGCCGTGCATTTCATCGGGACGTGGGGATTCGACAACCCGGCGCAGATCGGCGGCTGGCAGGAGCGGCCTCTGGAGCGCATTTGGTCCGACTACTTCGATCAGGTGCGGCGACTGGCGGAGACGGGATTATTCGACGTGATCGCGCACATTGACCTGCCAAAGAAATTCGGCCATCGTCTCCCGGCGTCACGTCTTCTGGAACTCGCCGAGCCGGCACTTCAAGCGATCGCGGTGCGCGGCCTGGCTCTGGAGATCAATTCGGGTGGACTGCGGAAACCGGTGGGCGAGATCTATCCTTCCCCCACGCTGCTTCGGCGGGCCTGCGAGCTCGGCATCCCCATCCTATTCGGCTCGGACGCCCATCGTCCCGAGGATGTTGGCGCCGGATTCACCGAGGCTGTTCGGCTGGCCTGGGCGTGTGGCTATTCCCAGCACGTCATCGTCGAAGAGCGCCGACTCCGATGGGAATCGCTGCCGCCGGCAGCCCCCGCAACGGCGTGATCAGCTCCCCAGCACGGCCCGATTCATCTGAATGAGAGGAAGGATGATGGCCAGCGCAACGGCAAACACGAAGAGCCCAACCAGAACGAGAAGGACGGGTTCGAGCAACCCCAAGAGACGAAGCAGATAGCGCTCCCACTGCCCCTGAAGTCGCCGGGCGGCATGTTCCATCATCTCGGGGAGCCGTCCGCTGCTGGCGCCTGTTTCTACCCAGGAGGCCAGGGGGCCAGCCAATGGGGGGATCCGGCCGACCGCAGCCGGGAGCGACTCGCCGTGCCGTATGCGCTCGCCTTCCTCCTCTGTCCGATCGGCCACCCAAGGCGATCCGCAGGCACGCCCAGCCAGAAGAATCGCTTCTTCCGCCGCCACCCCGCCCCGTAGGGCCATCGCAAACGTACTCGCAAACCGAATCGCGGTAAGAAGCGTCGCGCCTCGCCCCAACAAGGGCAAGCGAAAATGGATCCGATCCATCGCCACGACCATACGCCGACGGCGGACGCCCGCCAGCCGCCATCCCACGGCCACCCCCGCCCCCAAAAGAACCAGCGTGGGCAGCATCCATCGCCCCGCCTCGCGCAGCGCCATCATCCCGCGAGTAATCCGCGGCCACTGGACCGGAACGCCGCTCCGTTCGATCGCCCGCAACGTCGCCGGCAGCACCGCCCCGAGCATCAGGGCGGCCGCGCCCAAGGCGAACAGCAGAATGACCGCGGGATAGGTCAAGGCGTGAACGACCCGGGCCCTCAGGGCGTGACGGCTGAGAAGCCAGTCGGACAAATGCTCCAGGCTTTCCTCCAGCCGTCCCGCGCGCGCCCCGGCCTCCAGGGCGGCACGTTCGAAACTGTTGAGACCTACCTCGCTTTCCGCCAGGGCTTCCGCCAGACCAGCCCCCTCCCGAAGGCGATCCCGAGCCGCCGCCAGCGCGGCCCGCCCACGCGCAAATTCGGCCATTCCCATTAACGCTTGAAGCGCGGCCACGAGGGGAGTCCCCGCCTGCAGGAGGGCCGCCAGTTCCCGATAAAGAATACCGCGCGCCTCATCGCCCAAAGCCCTCCGCCGCGTGGCAATGGCTCCCGCCTCCTGGAGCGATTCGGCCAGAAGTCCCTCGCGGGCGAGCTGCAACCGGGCCGCCCGCGCATCCTCGGCCTCCATCCAACCCGTTCGACGGACCCCCGACCGGTCATAGGCCTCGTAAAAAAAGGTCCGCACGATCACCCTCCGGAATGGCCCAAAGCCCGAATTACCTCATCCAGGGTCGTCGTCTCCTCTGCCACTTTCTCCAGCCCAGCGGCCCGAAGCGATCGCATTCCACCCTCTTCGGCCAAACGGCGAAACCGGCGCAACTCTCCGCATCCCTGGCGGATGGCATCCGAAATCACTTCCGTCATCGTCATCAGTTCGAAGAGACCGATTCGACCACGAAATCCCTCGCGGCACTGGGTACAGCCGGCGGCCCGGGGCAATTCCTCGGGTGGTGTGGCCGTCGTCCAAAAGGAACGTTCCTCGTCCCGAATCGGCGACCGGCGGCGGCAAAGGGGACAGAGGCGGCGGACCAGTCGCTGAGCCAGCACACCCCGCAAAGCGGCGGCCACCAGGTACGGCGGAACGCCCATGTCCGTCAGCCGAATCACGGCCGCCGGCGCATCGTTCGTATGCAGGGTGGTCAAGACCAGATGGCCTGTCAACGAGGCGCGAACCGCAATTTCTGCGGTCTCAAGGTCCCGGGTTTCCCCGACCAGCACGACGTCCGGGTCCTGGCGAAGGATGTGACGCAGCCCGGCCGCGAAGGTGAGGCCTATCTTGGGCTTGACCTGAATCTGGCTGATGGCCGGCAGCCGATATTCGATCGGATCTTCGATCGTCATGATGTTCAAGCGGCGGCTGTCCAGTCGCTGGAGAGCGGCGTAGAGGGTCGTCGTTTTTCCGCTTCCCGTCGGCCCTGCGCATATCAGCAAACCATGCGTTTCGGCAAGTAGCCGGTCGAACGCCTTCCGGATATCCTCCGGCATGCCCAGCGCATCAAGGGGAATCTGAGAGGTTTCCCGATCCAAAAGCCGCAACACCATGCGCTCCCCATCGGCGACCGGAACGGTGGAAATCCGGACATCAATTTTCCGATCCCCAAGCCGGACGCGCGTCATGCCATCCTGAGGCAGACGCTGCTCCGCAATGTCCATCCGGCCCATGATCTTGAACCGGGAGAGCAGGGCCGCCTCCTGGCTTTTGGGGAGCGAGGCATGATCGTGGAGAACGCCGTCCACCCGGATGCGAACCCGAAGGCGATCTTCGGCCGGTTCGAGATGAAGATCTGAGGCTCCCGCCCGCACCGCTTCCAATAGAAGCGTTCGAGCCAGCCGGGTGATCGGCGCCTGGTTGGAGAGCTGAAGAAGATCCTCCGCCCCGCTTTCGATCGCCTCTTCTTCCCGGCCCGGCGTCGGTTCCGGCAACGCTGCCAGCGGTTCGCCGATCCGGCTTGCGTGACGGGCATAGATCCGCTCGATGCCGGCGGCAATCACCTCGGAAGGCGCCAACACCGGCACGACCTCGGTCCTGAGCAGCCGTCCCACATCATCCAGCACAGCCGGGCGCGAAGGATCGGCCGTCAGCACGCCAATCGCCCCCTTCCAGCGAATGGGCAGAACCCCCTGCATCCGCGCCCACTCCACAGGAATCCGCTCGACAAGAACGGGATCCAGGCACTCGATCGGGATCTCGTCCACCCAATCGAGTTCCCATTCGGCAGCCCTCTGTCGCAGTCGTTCCCGCTCTTCCCTCATTCCCGCCGCTCTCCCGGGCTCACGGCCGGGAAACCTCCGAACCGATCGGACCCGGCTGATTGGTCGAAGAAAGCCCCGAACGCCCTTCCAAATCCGCCGTCAGAATCCGCCCCTGCTCAGGCGACTGCATGATGCGGGGCGTTACAAAGACCAGAAGATTGGTGCGTTCACGTCCGTCCGACGTTCGCCGAAACAACCCGCCCACCAGCGGAATCGCGCTCAGGACCGGAATGCGCCGTTCCGAACGGACACGATCCTCCCGGATCAGACCGCTCAGCACGATCGTATCCCCGTCGGCCACGGTGACGGTCGTCGAGACTTCACGCCGAGCGATCGTGGGGGTAAACGGCGTTCCGGAAGGCCCCGGATCCACAATCGCTTCAATACTCGGATTCAAGGTCATCCGGACCAGTCCGTCCGGACTGATGTGGGGCGTGAGCTTCAGCTTGATACCCACATCCAGCCGTTCGATATTCTGGATGACATCCCGCGAGGCGCCGGATCCGCCCTGGATGGTGGACTTGAGAATCGGAATATTGTTGACCACGCTGACGCTGGCGTCCCGGTTGTTCTGGGCCAGGAGAGGAACGTTGGAAAGAATCTTGAAACGGCCATCCTTCCGGAGGGCCTGAATATTGAGAATGGCCGGAACCGCCGTTTGCAGCGTCCCATCGGCCTTCGCCCGCATGCCCCGCGCCACGCCGATGGTCAGACCCTGCGGAAAGAGTCCTCCTTCGATCGCCCGCATGACGGCTTCCGAGGTATCTTGAAGTGTCCCGCTGCCCTGAAACGCATAGCGTCCGACATCAGTCGGCGCTCCGAGCGCCGCCCATTCGATGCCCCATTCGCTCCCTTCGCTGGCGGAAACCTCCACGATCAGCACTTCGATAAGGACCTGTCCCGGCTGCCGGTCCAATTCGCGAACAAGCGCTTCCACCTGCTCAAAATCGTGAGGGGCGGCATCCACCAGCAACGCATTGTTGGCTGGATTGGCCTCGAGATACACCGGCCCGGCCGGCGTGCCACTCCGGTTGGCACCGGGCACCGAGGCGGCCAGAAGGGCCTTTAAGTTCGTCGCCGCCTCCTCGGCCGGCAAATGACGCAAAAAGATGGCGCGAAGGCGGCCCCGTCTGGTCGGCGGTTCTGTATCGAGCCGCGCCACCAGGGTTTTCAACTCGTCCACGGCCGAGCGGGAACCGACGAGGATGAGCCCTCCCGCTTGTGGGGCGGCTACGATCTTGACCGTCCCTCCCGTCCGTTCCCCGGGAGTGATTTGCCGTCGGATCCGATCGGCTTCGCTCTCGGCCGCCGACAGAGCCTCGGTCAACTGACGGGCGATCTCCTCGGCCGACGCGTGCTGGAGGGGCACGATCTCCACGACGCGCGCCATTCCGGGCCGGTCGGCGTGGGCGGCGATCCGCTCGACCCGCATCACCCAGTCGGCCGGACCGCTGGCGACCAGCATGTTGGCCGAGGGGAGAACTCCCAGGGATCCTTTCCGTTCACCCCCGCTCATCTCGGTCAGGGCATTGCGCAGCTCCTGGGCCGAGAGATGGTCGAGGCGGAAGACCTTCGTCACCCAACCGGCGGTCGCGGCGGGTTCCTCCGGCCCCGCCACTCGGCCGAGGGCACCGACCGCCGAGGCGCGGGAGACGACCCGCGTCAGCCCGTCCGCCCCCTCCCACACCGCGCAACCGGCCGACTCCAGAACCGCCGCCAGCAAAGGATAGAGGTCGCCGACCGGAATGTCGGCCGCCGTCAGAGAGACGCGACCCTTGATCCCCTCCTCGACCACGATCCGGCGGCCCATCATCTCTCCCATCGCCGCGGCAAAGGCGGGAATCTCCACCTCTTCGAAATGCAGATCCACCCGTTCCGTGGCTCCCGCGCCGAAACCCGGCGCGCTCAGGGCCATGGCCGCTGCCACAAACCATGCCCATATCCTGCAGATGCGGGTGGGCGAGGCGTGGCTTGTTCGGAACCTTCGATTCATCAGTTCAACCGGCGCATGAGCCATGTTCCCAGCATAAGCGAAACCAGAATAGGAAGCCATACCAAAAGGTGGGGCCGATATTCGGGGTGATCCCCGAGGGTCTTGGGGATGATGATCGCCATGTAAAAAAGAACGGCCATGAGCAGACTCAGGCCAATACTGACGGACGATTCCTTGCGCGGGTTGTATACGGCCAGCGGGATGCCCAGGAGAACGAATACCGCCGCGGCGAGGGCCATCACGATCCGCTTGTTCACTTCCACCAGAAGGCGGTAGCGGCGGGGGGAAACCGCCGGCGCCGCCGTCATCTCGGCGATCAGTTCATCCCTCGTCATCGTTGTCGGTTTCTTCTCTTCCGGCGGCGGCGAGGTGTTCCGAATCGGCAAGCGAATCGGCCAGCGCTGCACAAAGCCGCCGGCTGTCCCCCCTTCCAGAAAGGGCATGACCCGGACCTCCCGGAGATCCATTTCCGCGTAATCCCCATCCGCCGAGAGGGTCAGACGGCCGGAATGGGCCTCGATCCGTCGGAGCGAGCCGTCGCGGAGGCTCTGGAGAATGATGATATCCTGAATCTCGTCTCCCGATCGCCGACCGATCCGGACGGAAAGCGAGGGGCCGAGTTCGATGAACTGCCCTTCCTCGAGAAGGCTGAGGGCCAGCGCGGAACGCATCTGGGCCAGGAGATCGCGCTGACGAGTTTCGATGCGGGGGGCGATTTCGAAATTCACCACCAGCCCGACGGCCGCCAGCAAAGCACCGATCAGCATCGGCATCCGCACCGCCTGCCACAGGCTGATCCCGCACGCCTTCATGGCCGTCAATTCATGATCCCGGGCCAGCCGACCGAAGAGGAGCAGAGACGCCGTCAGCAGGCTGACCGGAATCGAGAAGGTCAGAAAAATCGGAAAGGAAAGGGCAAAAAAGAGCAGGATCTCATGCGCGGGCGCTCCTCGAGCCAGCAGGTCCGTCAGCCGAAAGAGACTGAGGAGGGACATGACGAAGGTCACCACCGCAAGCACGGCCGCGACGGTCATAAGAAACGAAAGCCCGATATAGCGGTGGAGAATACGCATGGGCAGACCCGGCGGCCGGCTCCGACCCAGCCCCTCAATACCGGTAGTGATCCGGCTTGAAAGGGCCGTCGGGCGAGATGCCGAGATAAGAAGCCTGGCGCCGGGTGAGACGATCCAGTTTCACCCCGAGCCGGGCCAGATGAAGTCGCGCCACCTCCTCGTCGAGGTGTTTGGGCAGCACATACACCCCCGGCGCATAATGCCCCCGGCGGGTCCACAGCTCCATCTGGGCCAGAACCTGATTCGTAAAGCTGTTCGACATGACGAAACTGGGATGTCCGGTCGCGCATCCCAGGTTGACCAGCCGTCCTTCCGCCAGCAGAACGATGCTACGGCCGTTGGGGAAGGTAATCTTGTCCACCTGCGGCTTGATGTTCTCCCAGCGATACTTGCGCAGCCGTTCGACCTGAATCTCATCGTCGAAATGGCCGATATTGCAAACGATGGCCATGTCTTTCATCCGCCGCATGTGGTGTTCCGTGATCACGTCGCAGCAGCCGGTGGCTGTGACGAAGATATCCCCAATCCGACATGCCTCGTCCATGGTCATGACCTCATAGCCTTCCATGGCCGCCTGAAGGGCGCAGATCGGATCCACCTCGGTCACAATCACGCGAGCGCCCTGGCCGCGAAGTGCGGCGCAGCACCCCTTGCCGACATCCCCATAGCCCGCGACGACGGCCACCTTGCCGGCGATCATGACATCGGTCGCCCGGTTAAGTCCGTCCACGATGGAATGACGGCAGCCGTAGAGATTGTCGAACTTGGATTTCGTCACCGAGTCGTTGACATTGAAGGCCGGCACCCGCAGCCGTCCTTCTTTCTGCATCTGGTAGAGGCGGCGCACCCCGGTGGTCGTCTCTTCGGAAATGCCGACCAGCGTCTCGGCCATCTGGCGAAAACGCCCTGGCTGACGGCTGAGAACGCGACGGATCTGCTGGAAGAGCGCGGCCTCGTCCGCCGCCCGCGGACGGCGATCGAGCACGGTAGGGTCCTGCTCGGCCTGATACCCGAGATGCACGAAAAGGGTCGCATCGCCGCCATCGTCCACGATCAGGTCGGGACCGCCCTCGGCGCCCCAGTCGAGGGCCCGGTCGGTATACTCCCAGTACTCCTCCAGGGTCTCTCCCTTGCGGGCAAACACGGGGATACCTCGGGCCGCCAGTGCGGCCGCCGCATGATCCTGAGTGGAAAAGATGTTGCAGCTGGCCCAACGCACGCGTGCGCCCAGCGCCAGAAGGGTCTCGATCAGGACGGCCGTCTGGATGGTCATGTGAAGGGAACCGCTGATGCGGGCTCCCTTGAGCGGCTGGGCGTCCGCATAGCGCCGCCGGAGCTCCATCAGTCCGGGCATTTCCTTCTCCGCCCACTCGATCTCCCGCCGACCCCATTCCGCCAGTCCGAGATCGGCCACCACCCAATCGCCCTGGGGCTCGGTTGGTCGCTTTTTCATGATCGCGCCTCTCTCTGTTCACCGCTCACGCGCCGACCGCCTCTTGAAGCGCCTGGACGCGATCCGTCCGTTCCCACGTGAAGACATCGGCTGGCGTGGATCGCCCGAAATGGCCGTAGGCCGTGGTATAAACGTAGATCGGACGAAGCAGGTCGAGCGCTTTGATGATCTCGGCCGGCTTGAGGGGGAAGACACGCCGAACCGCCGCTTCGATCTGAGCGTCGTCGGTCCGGGCGGTGCCGAAGGTCTCGACCCGGACGGAGACGGGCTCGGGATAGCCGATCGCGTAGGCGAGTTGCACCTCGCAACGCCGGGCCAACCCCGCCGCCACGATGTTCTTGGCGATATAACGGGCCATGTAGGCAGCGCTCCGATCCACCTTCGAGGGATCTTTTCCCGAGAAGGCGCCGCCGCCGTGACGGCCCATTCCGCCGTAGGTATCCACGATGATTTTCCGCCCGGTCAACCCGCAGTCGCCCTTGGGGCCGCCGATGACAAAGCGCCCGGTTGGATTGATCAGAAAGGAGGTTTTCCGAGTCACGAGATCGGAGGGGACCGTCGGGCGAATGATCGTCTCGATGATGCCCTCGCGAAGCGTCCGATACGCCACATCGGGCGAGTGCTGGGTGGAGACCACGACCGTGGTCACCTCTTTCGGGCGCCCATCCTCGTACGCCACGGTAACCTGCGTCTTACCGTCCGGCCGGAGAAAAGGAAGCGTTTTCCGACGGCGGGCTGTGGCCAACGCCTGGCTGAGCTGATGGGCCAGCATAATGGGCATCGGCATCAGCTGCGGCGTCTCGTCGCAGGCAAAGCCAAACATCATCCCCTGATCCCCGGCACCCTGTTCCCCCTTGTTGTAGCGGCCCTTTCCGGGCGTCACGCCCCGCCCAATATCCGGCGATTGCCGTTCGATCGCGACAAGCACGGCCACCGTTTCGTCCGAAAAGCCGAGCGTCGGATCGGTGTAGCCGATTCGGCGGATCTGCGCACGGGCGACATCTCCATAGTTCACCGTGGCGTGGCTGGTGATTTCGCCCGCAATAATGACCATCCCGGATTTGACCATCGTCTCGCAGGCGACGCGGCTGGCCGGGTCCTCCTTCAGGTGGGCATCCAAAACGGCATCCGAAATGGCGTCAGCCACCTTGTCGGGATGGCCTTCGGTGACCGACTCCGACGAGAACAGCATGCGTCTCATGGGGACTCCTTCAAAAGGGAATAGTATCACGAAAAAGCGCCAATCAGGTCAAGCAATTCGGGAGCAGCCCGCCGAATCATGGCTCGGCAGAGGGTCAGAACGGCCTCAGCTGTCTCCAGCGTCAGGGCCTGCTCGGCGAGCCGGCGGCATTCCACGGCGGAACACTTGAGGAGGTAATGCTTGACGAGCGGAATGCCGGCGGGGTTCAGGCTCAGCCGGCTGACGCCCAGACCGACGAGGAGCGGCACGAGGACGGGATCGCCGGCCATCTCCCCACAAACCGCCGTCCAGCGGCCGGCCTGCCGTCCCGCCTCCACCGTCTGCCGGATCAGGCGCAGAATGGCCGGATGGGTGGGCGCATAGAGATAGGCCACACGGTCATTCACCCGATCCACGGCCATGGTGTATTGAATCAAATCGTTCGTCCCCAGGCTGAAAAAGGCGGCCTCCCGGGCCAGAACATCCGCCGCCACAGCGGCCGCGGGCGTTTCGATCATGACTCCGACGGGCATGTGCTCGCCGAAGGGGATCCCCTCGCGGCGGAGGTCCTCTCGCACGCTCTGGAGTAGGGCATTGGCCTTTCGCAGCTCCTCCACGGTCGTGATCATGGGGTACATCAGGCTCACATTCCCCACAACGGCAGCCCGCAGAATGGCCCGCAACTGGATCCGGAAGATTTCGGGATAGGCCAGGCAGAACCGGATGGCCCTGAAGCCGAGGAAGGGATTGGCTTCGGGCGGCAACCGGAAGGAGGGCAAGACCTTGTCTCCCCCGCTGTCCAGCGTGCGGATGATGAGCGGCGCCGGGGCGATGGCTTCGGCCGCCTTCCGATACGCCGCGTATTGGGTCTCTTCGTTCGGCAACGCATCGGGGCTCATGAACAGATACTCGGATCGCATGAGGCCGATGCCCTCAGCCCCCTGGCGTTTGATGTCGGCCGTCTCTTCCGGCGTCTCGATATTGGCCTCCACCGCGATTGGTACGCCGTCTGACGTTCGCCCCTTCTCGTGCTGATGACGCAGGGCCAGTTCGCGGCGCACTTTCTGCCGCCACTCGACCAGCTTGCCATATTCGCGGAGACGGGCGGCAGAGGGATGGATGACGACAAGCCCCTTGTCGCCATCCACCAGCAGTTCATCGCCCGGGGCAATCGCCCGGCAGGCTTCCCGGAGCCCGACCACGGCGGGAATTTCCAAGGCGCGGGCCATGATGGCGGTATGGGAAAGCGGGCTTCCTCCCTCCGTGACGAAAGCCAACACCTGGTCCTTCCGGAACATGGCGGTCTCGGACGGCCCAAGATCGTTGGCGACCACCACACACTTGGCCGACACCCCCGCGAGGGAGGGGGCCTGCCGACCCATCAGATTGCGGATCAGGCGACGGGCGACATCCCGAATGTCGGCCACCCGTTCCCGAAGGTAGTCATCCTGGAGAGCCGTCAGCGCCCGGGCATATTCGACGGAGGCCTCTTGCGTGGCCTGTTCCGCATTCATCCGCTGGTCGCGAATCTTCCGAACCACCCGGTCAATGAACAACCCGTCTTCCAGCACCATCTGGTGCATTTCAAAGATGCCGGCGTCGGCGCGGCCGACGGCCTCAGCCGCATGGGTCTGAATATCGCGCAGCTGCCGGCGGGTCTCCACCACCGCCCGCTCGAACCGGGCGATCTCCTTCATGACCTCCGCCTCGGGGATCGGACGGGCGGGAATCTCCTCGTTGTCGCAGGAAAGGACAACGGCGGGACCGACGGCCACGCCGCCCGACACACCCATTCCCTGAAGAAGCGTCTCCGGTCTGTCCTTTCCTGGCATGGGCCCCTACTCCTCGTAGAACTTGCTTTCGATAAGCTGTTCCAGTTCTTCGAGCACCTTGTCGGCATCCCCGCCGATAGCCGTCACCTTCATCTTGGACCCCATTCCCGCTTCCAGCGTCATCAACCCCATGATGCTCTTGCCGGAGACGGTATTGCCGTCCTTTTCCACCAACACGTCCGAATCGTACTTCGACGCAATCTTGACGAACAGCGCGGAGGGCCGGGCATGAAGGCCGAACTTGTTCTTGATCGTGAACACTTTATGCCGTGTCAGCGGTTTTGAAGAGTCCGGATTCGGGTTCACGACGGGCGTTCTCCCGTAAGAAGAGCTTTCAGTTTCCGATCCAGTTCGATGGCGGCGTCATGCCCCTGAAGACGCAGGCGATGGACTAAGGCGGCCGTCTCCACCACATTGGCCAGGTCTCGGCCGGGCGCAACCGGAATTTCAACGAAGGGGATCTCGACGCCCAGCACATTCCGGGTCGGTTGTTCCTGGCCATCTCGGATGAGTTCGGTCTCCACCTGGTCGTCCGGGGCGAGCTGAATGATGAGATCCAGCGTCTTTTCGTCCCGCACCGCCGCAATGCCATAGAGACTGGGCACGTGGATGATGCCCACACCGCGGATCTCCATATGGTGCCGGGTGATCTCGGGCGCCGAACCGATCACGGCGCCCGTGCTGTCCCGCCGCATCCACGTCACATCGTCGGAGACCAGCCGATGCCCGCGTTTGATCAGCGAGAGGGCGATCTCGCTCTTGCCCATTCCCGCCTTGCCCTGAAGAAGAACGCCCAGTCCGAACACCTCGAGCAGGGTGCCCTGCATCAGCAGACGCGGCGCCACGAGGTTTTCCATGAGCACCGTCGCGGCATTGATGAAGGTCATCGTCACAAGGGGCGAACGCAGGGCCGGCGTCCGGGTCTGCTCGCAAAGCTCGTGAACCTCGGCCGGCAATCGCCGTCCACGGGTCACCACCAGACAGGGAATCTCGCAGGCCAGCACCCGGGCCAGCCGGTTCCGGCGCTCCTCCAGCGGCAACGAGGCGAGGTACGCGAGTTCGGCGTTGCCCATGATCTGTACCCGGCGGTGAGCGAAGTAGCTGAAAAACCCCGTCAGCGCGAGACCCAGCCGATTCAGAGAGGGCTCCAGAATGGGCCGTTTGAGACCCGCCTGACCGGCCACCAGGTCCAGCTGGAGTCGGCTCCGCCCACTCTCGAAGAAGGACTCGACCGTTAAACTCGATTTTCCCGCCTGAATCATTCCGGTGTCTCTTCGCCCCGCAGCTTCCGGGCTTCCAGCCGCCCGAGCTTCTCGCCCTCATGATGCTGGGTGATCCGCTTCTCCCGGAAGCGGTTCAACTGTCGAACGATCTTGTCCACCACGCGGTCAATCGAGGCATAGAGGTCATCGGACTCGTCCTTCGCCTCGGCCTGCAGATGCGATCGGCCGGTGACCACGATTTCCGCCGTCCGGCGAAATCGCTCCACATTCAGAATGACGTGAACGGTCTGAACGAATGGAAAGTCGGCCAAATGGTGCTCCACGCGTTTTCGGGCATACTCTTTGATGGCCTCCGTGACGTCCACATGCCGTCCCGTAATTTCAATGCGCATGGCATCTCCCTCTTCTGTCGTTTCGGTTACAGGGTGAACCGGGGGCCCAGGTAGAGCTCCCGGCTGAGCGGATCATTGATCAGGAACGAAGCCGTGCCTTCCCGCAACACTTTTCCATCGCAGATGAGACAGGCCCGATCCACGATGGAAAGTGTCTCGCGCACGTTATGATCCGTGATCAAAATACCCAGCCCTCGCTCCCGCAGATCCGCAATGATCTTTTGCACGTCGTTCACCGCCAGAGGATCCACCCCGCTGAACGGCTCGTCCAACAACATCAGGGCGGGATCGGTGACCAAGGCCCGGGTGATTTCCAGCCGACGCCGTTCCCCCCCGCTCAGGGTGTGCGCCGGCTGGCGAGCCAGAGCCGTCAATCCCAGACTGGCCAGAAGGGTTTCAAGTCGCTGCTTCCGTTCCCTGGGGGTGATCGGCAACGTTTCGAGGATGGCGAGCACGTTTTCTTCCACCGTCAACTTTCGGAAAATGGAAGGTTCCTGGGCCAGATACCCCATCCCCGCGCGGGCCCGCCGATACATGGGCCAGGACGTCACATCCCGCCCTCGGAACCAGACCCGCCCGCCGTCGGCCCGAATGAGGCCCACAATCATGTAGAACGTAGTCGTTTTTCCAGCGCCGTTGGGCCCCAGCAATCCGACCACCTCCCCCGGTTTCACGGACAGCGACACCCCGTCCACCACCCGCCGACCACGGTACACCTTCACCATCCCCTCAGCGCGAAGCAACTGCTCTCTGGAGACGGCCCCTCCCCTCACGGACCCCATCCCTTCGATCCTTCTTTGCCTGGCAGCAAGATCATGACCGGTCGCTCGCATTCAACCCGATTGGTGGTTCGCCAGAATGTGATCTTTGCCCCGCTCAATCGCTCGTTACCCCGCATCACCATTGCCTGACCGGTCAACACTAACCGACCATCGGCGACAGTATACTCCGCTTCGTCGGCGGTGGCAATGCGATCCTGCTCGGTAATGCGGACCCGCCCGATGGCCCGAGCGGCCTGAAGCTGTTGCGTTTGAGGATCGAGCTGAATGATCAATCGGTCGGACTCGATCCGCATCGTGGCATCTTTCGCCACGACGTCCCCGTCGAAGACGGCCGTTCGCTTCGCATAATCAAAGACCAGTTTGTTCGCCGTAATCTCCGTCCGGTTCGTGGTCTCCTCGGCCGCCGGACTCTGAGCCAAACCCCCCACTCCCCCCAGCATCGCCACGCCGATCGTTACCAGCACCCGCCTCATCATGGCGTCTCCTTTTGAAACCACTGTGTCCCCTGGGTCGTGACCACCCGGACATTCCGTAAGATGGTCACCTCCGTCTCCCCATTTTTCCATCGCAACCCCTCGCCCGTCATCTGAAGTCCGGCGCGCGTCACACGGACCTCGGTCTCGGAGGTCAACTGTCCCGTCCGCATGTGGTACACACACTCCGCCGCCCAGATGGTCATGCTCATGCGCCCGGCCTCATAGACCTCCACGCGGGCATCGGTCAACCGGAGAAGCGGTCCTTCCTTGACCGCCCGCCGTCCGTAGAGCTCGGCCTTGAGTTGGCCAGCCTCGTCGTAGTGAGGCAGCCGGAATTCCTCGAACGTCGTCGGACCGACGCCGGCATCGGGCACGCGCAGCTGACCGCTGAGCCGAGAGGACAAAAGAAGGACCGCCACCAGTCCTACCGCCCGCCAACCGCGCTCCCTACTGAGCCACAAGGGCATGAATCCTCCTCAGCTCCTCCCACAGCGGCGGAAGGCGATCGAACGGCAGGGAGTTCTCCCGGTCGGACAGCGCCTTCCCGGGGGAAAGATAGGTTTCGAGAAATACCGCATCGCAGGCGCCCGTGGCGACCGCCGCTCGCGCTAACGCCGGCGCCCACTGGCCATCGCCACCCGAATGGTCTCCCGCGCCCCCCGGCCGCTGCACACTATGCGTGGCGTCAAACACCACCGGATAGCCGAGGCCGCGTAAGATCAGAAGACTGCGCATGTCCGCCACCAGATTGTGATAGCCGAAGGAGACCCCGCGTTCCGTGGCCAGCAGCCGCCGGTTGCCCGCCCCCTCGGCCTTGGCCAGAACCGCGGCCATATCCTCCGGCGCCAGGAACTGCCCCTTTTTGATGTTGACGGCCCGTCCGGTCCGTGCCGCCGCCACAATGAGATCGGTCTGCCGACAGAGAAACGCCGGAATTTGCAGAACATCGGCGACCTCCGCCGCCAGCGGCACCTGGGCCGTTTCGTGGACGTCCGTGAGAATCGGCACCCCGAATCGGCCGCGCACCTCCGCCAGAATCGCCAGCCCCTTTTCGAGGCCAGGGCCGCGGAACGAAGTGGCGGATGTCCGGTTGGCCTTGTCGTAGCTGGCCTTGAAGATCAAGGGGATCCGTTCCCGCCGGGCCCATTCGACCAGCGCCTCCGCCAGCTCCAGACAATCCTCCCGGCTGGAGATCACGCAAGGGCCGGCGATCAGAGCCAACGGACGGCCCTGGCCGATTTCGAGTTCGCCGATCCGTACGGTCGTCATCACGGGCTTCGCCTCCCCCATCCGCCGCCGCCTCCGTGCCTCACCATCGCTTCGGCTCTGCGCAGATCCTCCGGCGTGTCCACGCCAAACCCCGGATCCTCGGCCTCGATCACCAGGATCCGACCCCCGATGTGCAGGGCTCGAAGCTGTTCGAGCTTTTCCGCCGTTTCCAGGGCACAAGGAGGTTCCTGTACAAGCCGCAGGAGAAATCCCAGACGATAGGCGTACAGCCCGATGTGGCGCCATCGGATAACCGTCCCAAGACCATCCCGATCGAAGGGAATCGGACATCGCGAAAAATAGAGCGCGCCGCCGTCCGCCCGTCGCACAACCTTAACGACATTCGGAGAAGCCGTCTCCTCAGCGGTTCGAATGGGGCAGACCGCCGTCGCCATGTCCCATCCCGTCCCGGCCAGGAGACATTCCACAAGGCGATCCACAAGACGGGGCTCAATAAAGGGTTCATCGCCCTGAATGTTGACCACAACCTGCGCCTTCAGACCCGAAACGGCTTCGGCTACCCGATCGGTCCCGCTGGGATGATCAGGGCGGGTCAGAATCACCTCCCCGCCGAAAGCGCGAACCGCATCGGCGATCCGTTGGTCGTCCGTCGCCACAGCCAGGCGATCGAGGTGGTGGCATGTGGATGCCCGTTCCCAGACCCACTGAATCAGCGGTTTCCCATCGAGGCTGGCCAACGCCTTACCCGGAAAGCGTGTCGATCCCCATCGCGCTGGGATGACGCCTACGGCCTTCATGCGCCCTCCGCCCGGTCATCCTGGATGCTCCGAATCAATTCCTCGGCCGAACAGGAGGCCGTTCCCAATTTCCCGACCACCACACCGGCCGCATGATTGCCCAGCGATGCCGCTTCGACGGGGGTCGCCCCCGCCGCCTTGGCCAGAAGGCAGGCGGCAATCACCGTATCCCCAGCCCCGCTGACATCAAACACCTCGCGCGCACGGGTAGGAAGATGAAGCAAGGGCCGTCCTTTTTCCGCAATCACCATCCCCAGGGGGCCGAGCGTGACGATCAGAGCCTCGGTCTGCCATTTCGCTTTGAGAATACGAATCGCCCGGGCCAGCCGTGCATCGCGCAGGGGGTCCTGGACCTCCGTCCGCGGGGGAAGGCCGGCGCATACGTGAGCCTCACGACAGTTCGGCGTGGCCAGGGTTACGGGACGGACCCGGAGATCCCGGTCTTCCTTGGGATCGTAGCCGGTAGGAAGGCCCATCCGTCTCGCCGTCATCAGGAGGGACTCCACCACCCGTTGCCGGATGGCCCCTTTGCCATAATCCTCGATGATCGCCCCCGTACAGCCCCGCATGACCCTTGGCAAACGGCGGGCCAGCCGATCGAGATCCTCGGTCCGTACCGCCCCCTCCATTTCATGATCCACCCGAACCACCTGTTGCCGCTCCGCAATAATCCGGATCTTCTCTGTCGTGCAGCGATCCCGGAGCCGAACCACCCCAGCCGTCGAAAGGCCCTGCCGCTCCAGAAGGTCCAACAGTTCGTCGCCCGCCGAATCTATCCCGACAAAACCGGCCACGACCGCCTCCCCCCCCAGAGCCCGAATGTTTACGGCGACATTGGCGGCTCCACCGGGCATGCGGGTCGTTTCGGCCACCCGCACGACGGGAACCGGCGCCTCGGGCGATAATCGCTCCGCGTGTCCACGGATGTAACGGTCCAGCATCAGATCGCCCAGGACGAGTATGCGCTGTTTGGGAAAGGCGCGGACCAGCGCTTCAGCCCTGGCCGGCTCAATCATGACCCCGGATCTCCTTTGTCTCCTCCTCCGCATCGGTCAGTCGGATCAAACGCCCCTCGATCCAGAGCCACTCCCTAGGAAAATGGGTAGGCATCTGCTCAAGCCCTGTGCCGCTTGCGGAAAAGAGAGTGAAATATACCGCGTTCCGGCCAGGAATGTCCAGCCGACAGGCGGCGCCACTCAGTCGTTCCACACGCCATACATTCAGGCCCGAAGCATACGCGTCCATACGGCCTTCGCGAACCTCCCACCGGGCCGAGGGAAGATCGGCCGAAAGCCGATCCTCCAGTTCAGGCCAGGCGGCCACCTCGTTCAATCCCCTCAGACCAGGGAAAAGGGAGCTTCCCCGCCCGTCCACGCGAAGTTCCGGACGGATCAGAATCCAAAGCCCTCCTCGGAAAGGCCTCCACCGAAGGCGGATCTCCGGACCCTGAAAAAGCGGAGGACCCCCTTCTGGTGGAACGATGGCCACGCCTTCCAGCACAAGATCGCCATTCCAAGCCAGCCGGCTCGCGCCGATCTGGGGACGAACGCCGAGGACCTGGGCCCAGTGATCGGCGACCAATTCGCGAAAACCCGCCGTGCGTGCCGCAAAAAAAGCAAAAAGGAGAAGAATGGCGGCCAGGAGAAGAACCAGTCCGGCGCCCTGACCCCATCGGCCGCTCCCGCCGGCGGCGGCGCCGTCCACACCCACCCATTCCGACCCCGGCAAAAGATCCCGTTCCCCCCGTCGCCTCCGAAGCGTCATACGCCGTCCTCCGATGGACTCGATCGGGGACCAAACAGCGCCGTTCCCACGCGAATCCAGGTTGCCCCCTCCTCGATGGCTATTTCGAAGTCATGGGACATCCCCATGGAGAGCTCGGGCAGCGGTGTGCCTGCCGCCTGCGCTACCTCGTCCCGCAACAGCCGCAGACGGCGGAAAAAGGGGCGTGCCGCTTCCCGATCGGGAACAAAGGGTGGAATGGTCATCAACCCGACCACTTCGAGGTGGGGACAGGCGTTGGCCGCCCGAACCGCCTCGATCACATCCTCCGGGGCAAAACCGAACTTGGTGGCCTCGCCCGCGACGTTGACCTCCAGGAAAATCGGCAGCCGACGTCCCGCGCGAGCGCAGGTTTCCTCAAGGGCCGTCAGAAGCGGTTGCGAATCCACGGAATGAATGCAGGAGAAAAGGGAGACGGCCAGCTTGACCTTGTTGGATTGAAGATGGCCGATGAGATGCCACTCGATCCGATCGGGGCAAAGCGGAATCTTGCGTCGAGCCTCCTGCACGCGATTTTCTCCGAACACCGTCAGCCCCGCCTCTACGGCCTCCCGGATTCGATAGGGCTCAACCGTCTTGGTTACCGGTAGGAGACGCACGCTCTCCAGCGGACGGTTCGCGCGGGCACAGGCGCGCACCATCCGTTCCCGAACCATAGCCAAGCGCGCTTCGAACGAGGCGCTCATGGTTCTTCCCCGCGTTTCATATCTCCTGGCGACCTTGCAACGCTCGGGCCAGCGTGATCGGATCGGCGTATTGCAGTCCACTCCCCGCCGGCAGGCCCATGGCCAAGCGGGTCACACGGACCCCCGACGGCCGCAATTGCTCCCGCAGATAGGCACAGGTCGCTTCGCTTTCGACATCGGTATTGAGGGCGAGCAAGACCTCCTTAATAGGCTCCTCTCGAATACGCCGGAGCAGCCGATCCAACCGGAGATCCGAGGGTCCCGTGTTACCCGCGGGCGAGAGTTTTCCACCGAGCGCATGATAGCGGCCCCGGAAAACACCGCTCTTTTCGATCAGGGCGATGTCGCCCGCCTCTTCCACGACACCAAGAAGTCCGGCGTCACGCCGGGGATCGGTACACAACGCGCACGGATCCCGATCCCGGCTCGTCAAACCGCCACACAGGGAACACATCCGGACATGTTCGGCCGTCTCTTCCAGCGCCCGGCACAGGTCCCGAAGCAATCCGTCGGGTTCCCGCGCCAGACGAATGGCCATCCGTTCGGCGGTCCGACGGCCCACGCCGGGCAGCCGCGCCAGTTGGGCCGACAGCCGCGCCAGACACTCCTCCGCCTTCATTACCGCCCGCCTAGCCCGGGGATTGGCAATCCCGCCGTCACTTGATTCATGGCTCTTTGAACCATCTCGCGGGCCTCCGCGAGGGCGCCGTTGACCGCCGCCACGACGCTGTCTTCCAACATCTCCATGTCGCCGGCGGCCACAGCTTTGGGATCAATTCGAATCGAAACCAGGGTCCCGTCCCCTCGAGCCGTGGCGGTCACCATCCCGCCCCCCACCGAATGGGTTACGGTCTTCTCACTCATCTCCTTCTGAATCCGCTCGATCTCCTTCTGCATCGAGGCGGCTTGCTTCATCAACTTCATGAGATCCTTCATGGGGCAACTCCCTGGCTCGGTTGCGGGCCGAGCCGCTGGTGATGGCGCGAACTTCTCCCTTGAACAGTTCCACGGTTTTTCGAACGATCGGATGCGTCAACAGCTCCTGCCGGGAATAGACGCTCGAGTCCGGGGGATCGGCGGCCGCCTCCGATGTTCCAGAGGCGGGGGCGTCTGACCGACCGGCTGAATCCCGGCGGGCCGGCACGGTGTCCATGGAGGCCGTTGGCCGGTTCGCTTCTTCCGCCACGAGTGTCCATTCGGGGCGCACAGGCCGGCGCAGAATCTCCTGAAGCGCCCGTCGAACGGCCTCTTCGTACCGAGGCATGCGTGTCAGGCGGGTCAACTCGGAGACGCTGGATGGCTCGAAGGCAATCCGGACCGTCTCCCCTGAGACTTCGATCGGCCGTCCCTTGAGCAAAATCTCTCGGACCGCTGGTGCCCGCCGGCTTGCCTCCTCGACCACCGCGCTCCATTGATTTCGAAGCCGTGTCAGATCCTCCGAGGCGCTCGCCGATTCGCGGGGGAGCGGGCTACGCGCCGTATCTGCCGATTCGGAACGGACCTCCGGAGCCACCGGCCGCGATTCCCGTGCGTCCGGGGTGGGCTCGCGCGGCGGATCGGCGCCTTCCAACCTCGCCTTCAACTCCTGGATCCGGGCCAGAATCTCATCGAGCGGAACCGCTTGGGTCCGCCGGGCACATCGGAGCAAAGTCGTCTCCAGAACCGTCGCGGGGGAAAGGGCATATCGAACGCGGCTCTCCGCCTGGCTCAGCCACTCGAGGATCGTCAACAGGTGGTCGGGGGCGCTCTGGGCGGCCCACCGTTTCACCAACGCCCGATCCTCCTCCAGCAGTTCAAGCACCTCTTCCGCCTTCGGCGCGGAGACCAGGATGAGTACGTTCCGGAAACGCTCGATCAACTCCACCGTGAGTCGGTGGATGTCCTTTCCGCCTTCGTCCAAATCGTGAACGACACGGACAATCGTGGGAAGGTCGCCGCTCAAAACGGCCTCCACCAGGCGATCCAGCATGGCCCGGGAGGCCAGCCCAAAGACGCCCAGAACATTCTCTTCTTCGATGGTCCGCCCGCAAAAGGCCATCAATTGGTCAAGGGCGGATTCCGCATCCCGAAGTCCACCCTCCGCCCCCCGGGCAATGGCCAGCAAGGCATCGGGCGTAATGGTCACACCCTCCGCCTCGGCGATTCGACGTAACTGGGCGACAATGTCCCGGACGCCGATCCGGCGAAGGTCGAAACGCTGGCACCGGGAGATGATGGTGGCCGGGACTTTGTGTGGCTCCGTGGTGGCGAAGACAAACTTGACGTGTGGCGGCGGCTCTTCGAGCGTCTTGAGCAGCGCATTGAATGACCCCGTGGAGAGCATGTGGACTTCGTCCACGATATAGATCTTGGTCCGACACCGGGTCGGAACAAAGGCGACATGATCCAGAATGATCTCGCGCACCTTTTCGACCTGGGTGTTGGAGGCGGCGTCAAACTCGATGACATCCAGGCAGGATCCCGCCGCAATCTCCCGGCACGCCGAACAGACGCCGCAGGGCGTCACGGTGGGCCCTTTTTCGCAGTTCAGCGCCTTGGCCAAAATTCGCGCCAGGGAGGTCTTCCCGACACCCCGTGGGCCGACAAACAGATAGGCATGGGCTACCCGGCCGCTCGCAATAGCGTTTTTCAGCGTCTCGATAACGGGGCCCTGTCCAATGACCTCATCGAACTGCTGGGGTCGCCACTTGCGAGCGAGGACTTCGTACGGCATCGGGATGAATGCCCTTCCGGTCGAGGAGATTTCCCGCCCGATCCGACGCCCAGGTGGCTCCCGGCGCCGCCGGACCTGCCTGCCGTTGCTCCCTTCCGGGCCTGGCGGGATTCGGAAGGCCGAACAACCCGGAAGTCCCAGGCGCCGGAACGGACTGGAAATCTCTCTAATTCGTTGTTACTGTAGCGGTCCCATGGCGAACAATCAAGTGAATAGCGGAACGCTTCCGGGTGTGGATCCCGGGGTGCGCTATATGACCCTGGCCCTTCGGGAGGCGGAAGCGGCGGCCGCCGAGGGGGAAGTGCCCTGCGGAGCCGTGATTGTCTTGAACGGCCGGATCATCGGGCGCGCTCACAACCAGGTGGAAACGCTCCGAGATCCCACCGCTCACGCCGAAATTCTGGCGATCACACAGGCGGCCGCCGCGGTCGGCGACTGGCGACTAGAAGGCGCCGATATCTATGTGACGAAAGAGCCCTGCCCCATGTGCGCGGGAGCCATGGTCCTGGCCCGTCTCCGGAAACTCATCTTCGGCGTTCGTGATCCCATCCGGGGCGGAGCGGTCTCGGTCTTCCCGATCGTTGCTCATCCGCCTTCCCCGCACCGGCTGGAGATTCAGGAGGGAATTCTGGAGGCCGAATGCCGGGCTCTTCTTCAGGAGTTCTTCCGCCAGCGCCGGCGGGACGAGGCGTAGCGTGCGCTTATCCGAAGCGGATGACGAACTCCTCCTCCTTGGAAGGTTCGGGTGGTTTTTCCTCCACCTTGATCGGTTGATAGGTCGGCAGGAACCGGTAATAGACCGTGAGCATCAGCGCATTCAAAGCTGTACAATAGACGGGGCCGAATGTTCCTTCCACGGAGGCCGGCGCCGGCCCCCAGCTGCCGTCCGGATTCTGCATGGCGCAGAGGGTTGGCGCGAACTGCCGATTCCAGCTCACCCAGGTGGTCCCCCCCTGATGGAACCGGGCCTGTGTTATGTAATACCAAGAGTAGATGGGCCACGCGCCCACCTGACGGAGATCGAGATTGGGCGTTGACGGGTCGGTTTTGGTCCATCGGAACGGCACGTTCTGAAGCGCTTTCACCCCGGCTCGCGCTTCGGCATCCATGGCGTGGCCGGTCAGCTGCATGCACAGGACAGCGACGCCAGTCATCGGGACATTCGGCGCGCCATGGCGCTCGCGCGTGCTGTAACGAAAGAGTCCCGAACTGTTGTCGAAAAGCACCGTCAGTCCGCGGATCCCCGCATCTATGGCCGTCCTCAGCCCGCGATTTTCCGCACCGGCGTTCAGCGCGGCCTCCAGCGCCTGAAGGTGCCAACCGGCCAGGGAGACGTCCATATTGGCCTCCGGCCCGCGGGCATAGCCATAGTCCCAACTTCCTCCTTCATGCTGGCCATCCAGGATGACCTGGACGGCATCCTCCATGGCGATTCGCAGGTAGGGAATGCCGGTGAGGGCATAGGCTTCGCTGATCGCATAGGTCGCAATGGCGTGTTCGTAACAGTGGATCTGGGGAGGAGCCTGAGCCGGCCCCCAGTGGGGTCCGCCCGTTCGGAACCAGCCGTCCTTTTGGATCCGCAGCAGATACCGGAGCCCCCGCCGGATCGCATCGCCGTATTCCGGGGAAGCGGTTGTCTCGCCATGAGCCAGGAAGGCCAACAGCGCCAACCCGGTCATAGCCGCCCGGTAATGGGGCCCCCAGCTCCCATCGGGGTACTGGTGATCCCGCAACCACGCCAGGGCTTTGAGGACTGCCCGCTCGGTCTGCTCCCCCAACCCGCCGCTGTATTTGCCCAACCCTTCGGCCCGGCCGGCCGCGCTGCGCCCCGCGATAATCCCCTTGAATTGCACCGGTGAAACCGTCTCGAGCATGTTGAAGTCGGAAAGATCCATCGCCGCATCGCCCGTCGTATCCAGGGCATCCACGGCCGGCGGTTCCTGGTCCAGACTGACCGTCGGAGGAGTCACCACATCCACAACCTGGGGAAGATCCTCCATCTTCTGCAACTCCTCCGTCAACTTCTCGAGCTCCTCCATAGGCGTCGGTTCGATCACGATCGCCTCGATGCCCTCGTCCTGACGGGGTCGTTCAATCTGAACGTAGGTGGCCAGTATCACGAGAATGACAATGTGGATGAGAATCGAACCGGTCGGTCCCCAGAGATTGTCGAGAATGCGTCTGACTCGCCAGTCCATGCGCGCCCCCTGTCAGTTCATGCTTCCCACGGAGATATTGGTCAGTTTCGACCGGGCGCAGAGGTCGAGGACCGCGACAAGCTCCCGATGGCGCGAATCCACGGAACAGAGGATCATGACCGTCTGTTTGGGATTGAGCGCGCCCAGCTGACCGAGAACTTTTGCCAGACCAGCCATATCCACGCCAGACCCATTGATGAGAACGCCGCCCGGAAAGATCTCGATCTTGATCATGGGCGGGGGGGGCGTCTCGCTCTCCTGGGGCTTGGCGGAGGGACTGAAGACGTCGAGATGGGCAAAAACATCAACGGGGCGGATGGTCAGGACAAAATAGATGAGGAGCTGAAAGACCACGTCAATCATCGGGGTCATGGAGATCTCCCCCGACTCATCACTCTTACGCCGTTTTCGGGTCGCCGCCATGGACCTCCTCCCTCAGTTCGAGGCCGCTTGTTCCTTCACCGCCACGAAGGACACACGATACAATCCAGCCTTCCCCGCCGCCTGCATCGCCCGGCGGACGTGTTCGTGGCGGGTGAATTCGTGCGCGCGGATGTGAACCGGGGTGTCCTGCCGGCCCACAATCCGGGCTTGGGTCAAGATGGCCACCAGTCGTTCCTCCGACAGACGGTTCCGAGCGATGGAAATGGCACCATTTTCATGCACGTCCACATAGACGGTCCTCGGATCGCGCTTCTCGACGGCGGGGCCATGCGGCGAGCGGGCTAGAACGATGGTCTCATCGAAGGCCTGGCGGTCGAGCTCGACCGTAACGACGAAGAAGATGATGAGCTGGAAAACGATGTCAATCATGGGGGTCATGTTGACCCCCACCTCTTCGGTTGATCGTTTGGCCATGCGCGTCTCCGGTTTTCGGACCCACGGGCCAGGGGCCGGTTATTCCTGAACGACCTCGACGTTTCGCAGCGTCTTGATCAGGTCGTTCGTCAGGATCACCATACTCAAAATGATGTTGTTGGCCCGATTTCGGAAAAAGTAGAAAAAGGCCACGGCCGGGACCGCGACCGAAAGACCGGCGGCGGTCGTGTAAAGGGCCTGTGAAATGTTCTGAGCCAGCAGCGCCTGCTGCGCCGCTCCGGCTTGCTGCGTGCCGAGGGTCGCAAAGGCGTAGATCATTCCCTGAACCGTGCCCAGCAGGCCGAGCATGGGCGCCAGGTTGGAGACCACGGAGAGGTAGGAGACTTTCTGAAGAAGTTTCTCGCTCTCCAGATCGGCCACCGCGTTGATGGACTCCTGGATGACGTCGAAGCCCTCCTCCACGTTCTCGAAACCGGCGCGCAGGATGTTGGAGAGAACCGTCGGTTCCTCCTTGCAGTATTCGAGCGCCTTGCCCAGATCCCCTTCATTCATGGCGGCGCGGACCTTCTCGAGGAGAGAGGCGGGCATGATCTTGCTCGGCCGAATTTTCACAAAGGAGTCAATGATCAGATAGATCCCGGCCAGCGAGGTCGCAAACAGGCCGGTCCAGAGAAGAACGCCCAGTGTTCCGCTTCCCGTCACGACACCCCAGAAATCGGTCGTCCCGGCCTGACGTTCGGCCTGCTCTTTCCGGGCAGCTGCCTCCTCCGTGGACATGTTTTCCTGAGCGGTGACGATCCCCACGCCCAGGAACCAGGCGGCGGCCACAGCCGTGACGGCGATTCGTTTCCATGCCTTACTCATGGTGGCGACTCCTTGCTGCATCTGCGTCATGATCCTGATGACTCCGCGTTCGTTGATGATCCCTTTTCCAGACGAGTCCGGGCCCGCTTTCCGAATTCGGTTTCGGGATATTGCCCGGCCTGCCGATAAAATTCAAGACTGGCTTCCTTCGCCCCCATCCGCTCCAGGGTCTCACCCGCCCGCCATGCGGCTTCAGGGACCCACTCCCGGATTTCACGGAAAAAGCGGGCCGTCCGCATGAAATCGTACAGTGCGCCTTCCAGCTCACCCCCATCCAGACGCAACCGACCCCGGATCACCTGGGCGGCGGCAGCCTCGCGCCGCGTCCCCTTCCGAATCATCTCGTCCAGCAATGGGTCGAGACGGTCGCGACGGCCCGCTCCGGCCAGCGCCCGGGCGAGCGCCACCCGCACCGTCTCGTCACTGGTCAGGTCGGCTGCGCCTTCGGCGGCAGCGTCGAGAGAACGGATGGCCTCATCCCACCGGCCGAGTTCGACCTGACAGAGACCGATAAACTTCAGGGCCCGGAGATCCCATCCCAGATAGCGGTATTGTTCGACAATCCCCTGAAACTGCCGGATCGCCTCATCGAACTCCTTTTTCCGCATCCGTTCGAGCGCCTGAGCCATTTCGACCGGCTCATCCATGATGACCTTCGTCCCCTTGGGATACTCCAGGCGGCCACCCTCCGGAAGGATCAGCACGACGGTTCCATCCGCGGTCGCCCGGACTTCCTTGCCTTCCACCCGGCGGCCGTCCGGAAGCACCACGACCGGATTGGCGGCATGAACGGAAATCAGGGCCAGAAGCACGCCGCCCCACACGACCAGGAGGAAACTCCTCCGGAACGCTTGTGTCATCATGATCCTGCGGCTCCCATGGTCCGGCGCAAAATGGCTTCGCTCCGCCACTTCCTCACCTCTTCGGCGCCGACCGCTTGTGGAAACTCCGAAGTGAAACGGTTGGCATTCTCGATCACATCCTCCCATCGTCCGCTCTCTCGGAAGAGGCGCACACTTTCATAGAGCGCCTTTTGGAAGAGAGGGCGAATGACGGGATCCTCCGCTTTGCTAAGAAGCACAATCCGCTGATAGGACGCCAGGGCCCCGTCGCGGTCGCCCTGTGAAAGCTGAATTTCCGCAAGTTCCAGCGTAGCCCGCGTGATCAACCGCTGGTCAGTCGCGCGGGTGAAGACCTCACGCAGGGCCTCCATGGCTTCGTTGGGACGGCCAGCCGCCCGAAGAGCCTGCCCGAGCAGGAAGCGGGCCTCGAAGAAGAAGGCCGAGCGGGGATACTGCTCGATCAGCCGCCGCAGAGCTTCGGCTGCCTCCGCCGTACGGTTCAGATGAAGGCGGGACTGCCCCAGGGCCATCAGCGCCCGCTGTTCGACATCGGATGGCTTGACGCCCTCACTGATGGTCTCTATCCGTTTCATCGCCATTTCCAACGCGCGTACCGCCGCCTCATGGCGCCCCCGGTCCTGGAAGAGGAGTCCCGCCCGGAGAAACTGATCGGCCGGATAGCGGTCGGCCTCCTTGAGCATCTCCTGAAGCACCTCTTCCGCCTTCTCGGGGCGTTGGATTTCGAGAAGACTCCGGAGCATGGCCAAACGAGCGTTCTGACCGGCATCCGACTTGGGATACTTCGCGGCCAACTCCTCGTACACCCGGGCGGCCTCCTCGGCTCGTCCTTCGACCAGCAGAATCGCGCCCATCGCACTCAAGGCGGACGGCGCCAGCGAGGATTTGGAATAGGTCTCGACAAACCGGCGGAAATGCGCGATGGCCTCCTGCCGCTCCTTCGCCCCGGTTTCCCCAGGGGGAGCCATCATCATCATGCAGTGTCCCATGAAGAAAAAGGCCTGCTGATGAATCTCCTCATTTTTCCGCAGGGCCTCGACGGAGGTGCTGAAGGGGCCACCACGATTGTCCAACCATCCGGTCAGCTCCGCGTAATGGGCATAGGCATCCGCGTAGGCTCCCATCTGGCGATAGGCGTCGGCGAGGCACAGCTTAGCCTGGGCCTTCTCGGTCCCGGCTTGCGCCTCGGACAGATACTGAGCAAACCCTTCCACGGCCTTGGGGAAATCTCCCCGCAGGTAGTAGGCCCAACCGATGCGATGGAGGGCCTGAAGATAGCGGGGCGTCTTGGTGTAGCGTTCGATCAGCCGCCGGTAGTAGGCGACGGCTCCCTCGTAATCTTCCACCTTCCAGCGCTGCTCCCCAAGCATGAAGAGAATTTCCGGCGCGCTCGGGTGCTCCGGAAATCCCTCCAGATACCGTTCGTAGATAAACAGATAGAGATCGCGATTGTTCTCTTCGAAGAAGTACCGGCCCACGCGCAGAAAGGCCTGGGCCGCGATCGGATTTCCCCGGAACCGCTCGGACAAATACCAGACCGTCATTCGAAGGCTGTTCCAATCCTTCAGTCGGGCATAGCATTCGAGGAGGTTCCCGAGCGCCGTCAGAGGCTCTTCCCCCTCCGGATAGTCGTTCAAGCCCTTCAAATACTGCTCGGCGGCCTTTTCGTACTCCTTCCGACCATAGAGGTTATGCCCCTCACGGAGAACGACGCGGGCGATCTTCTCCTTCCCGCCTTCCCGGGCCTCGATTGTGACCTCCTTGCCCGTCAATTCCTTCACCCGAGACTTGATGCGATCAATGGCTTCCCCGGCCGTCTGACTCCAATCGGTGCCCGGGTACGTCGAAAAGACCGTGTAAAAACGGCGAAGCGCGTCGGCATAGTGGGCAAGCGCCAGCTCCAGTCGCTTCTCATCAGAGGCCAGGTAGTCGAGCCCCCGTCTCATCTGCACCCAGCCTTCAAAGGACTCCCCCAGCATCAGGTCGGTCTGGGGCGTCACCCCGTGTTTCTTATCGAACGTCTCTGCCGCCTGAATCAATTTCTGAACCCGTTCCCTGAGCTTGTTCTTCCGATCCGCCACTCCCGCCGTCCATCCGGCACGTTCGAGATCGGCCAAAGCCGCGTCCAGGCGGCGGACGTTCTCGAGAAAATCAACAAATGCTTTTTGCCGGGCATCCGGCGTTCCGGGAAGCGTCAGGCTTGTCTTCTCTTTGGCCGCCCGTTCGAGCATTGTAGCCTCCCGTTGGGCCGCCCGGCTGATCAACGTCCAGAGCTGCTCGAACTCTCCGGCCGCCCGCTGCAGGAAACGGAGCGCCTCCGCCTCGCGGGACTCCCTGGCCGCCGTCAGAAGGTCTCCGCGGTCCTTGTGAATCCGTCCGAGAAGGCTCAACGCGCCCGCGTAGGGACTCTCGGAGATCAGCCCCGCCTCGGAGAGCCGTTCGTCAAGCTTCTTCAGCATCTCCATGTTTTTGTCGAGAAGTGCAATGGCCCTGTCCTCGTTGCCCTCAATCAGCTCGGCATTGGCCAGGGTGGCGACGGCACGCCCAAACCAGAGATCCATGCCGCCCCACACCACCTCATCACAGTTGGCGCGGGCCTTCTTGATTAAGGCCTCCCGTTCCTTGCCAGGCGAGAGCCCCCGAGCGGCCCGAAGCAACAGTTCGGCTTGCTCCAGCTTGAGCTGCCGGAGGGCCTCGCGGTCGTCCGGCCCCAGAAGGGGAAGGATACGGTCGTACATTCCAGCCGCCGCCAAAGGATCGTTGGCCATGGCCAGCATTTGGGAAAACTTGTAGGCGGCATCCCGGAAGAACCGCCGGACGTCAGGATCGGTTGGAACGGCATTGGTGAACCGGTTGAAGAAATCGGCATAGATGGCCCTCGTTTTCTCGCGTTCGCCGGCCATAAAATACCCATCCGCCAGAGCCAGAAGGATGGCTTGCGCCTTGGGACTCTCCTTGGGAACCGAAGCCAGAAGCTCTTCGGCCTGGCGGAACCGCCGCCGTTCGATCAAGGCCTCCGCCCGGACCACTGTGACCCGGTCCTGCAGCGTGGGGTAGTCCTTCTCGATGCGATCCATGACCTTCTCGGCCAAGTCGGGCATCTTGAGCTTGTGGATGAGACCGGAGGCAAATTCAAACTCCCGTTCGAGGAGGGGATTGTCCGCCGGCGTGGGAGGCGTGTTGGCCTGCCCACGCCCCGGAATGGGAACCGCCATCGTCACCGCGAGGAGGAGGACAATACGCCGACTGTGCCTTCTTCCGCTGGTGTCAGTCCGCATGAAACCCACCCTTTCTACTCTTTTACCTGATCGCCCGGCGGCCATCAAGTCAAAACCCTGACAATTATTTCGGCACCTCGCCCCCGAAGTTGATCGCCATGTACTGGGTGAACGCATAGTAGATGATGTTCACCCCCAGTTTGTACGCCTGATTGGCCACCGTTGGGGAGGCCCCGGAGTGGCCCGTCTTCCAGGCGTCATTAATATCTCCCTGATGATAGAAGACCACCCATCGCCCCTGATACTTGATCCCCAGCGCCTCCTTGCCCGAGTGGTGCCAGAGCGGCGGAGCGCCATTCGGAAAATAGAAGGGATATTGAAAGATCACATCATCCTTGGAGATGTCCACCAACGGCAGTTCGGGAAAGACGCGTTTCATGAGAGCGCGGAAATTCCGATCGAAATTCCCTCCTCCGTTATCGGCAAAGATCAAACCGCCCATCTCCAGGCAGTACTCGCGAAGAATCTTGACCTCGCCCTGCGAGACATTGATCCCGCCCTGGAGGCCGCCCGTGAGGTAGACAAACGGCGGTGCCCGGTTCTTGGGGAACCGTTTCAACTGAGCGATGCGAATGGACTCCGTCGTCGGCCAGATGTCGAAGCCCGTAAACTCTCGGAATTTGAGAAGCATGTTGTAATCGGCCCCAAAGCCCATATCCTGATCCCAGTCGCCGCCGTCATATTCCAGACGGATAAAGCGGACTTTGGCCCGTTCCATGCCGTTGGGCCAGCCCCCCTGCTTCCCCCCACCGGCGCCCAGTTTTCCGATCTGCTGGGCTTCATACGTCTGTTCCGTCTGTCTGTCCAGCTCCTCCAGCACGTCGCTGTCTTCGATTTTGGGCACATAGAAGGAGATGGGCGCCTGAAGATTGACGATGAACTTCTTCTCTGGCTTCTTTTGAATCTTCCGGACCTTGATCATCTCGATCATCGGTGTTCCGCTGCCCTGGGGGATGCCATAAGGAAGTTCCATACATCCCCCGTGAAAACCGATCAATGGCAGGATAAACAGAACCAGCAGATGAAGGAACCCCGAGGCATAGATCGCCTTCCGAAACGGCGGGTCGTCTCCGTGGGTCCGAAGGTTATCCCACAACCGGTCCGGCCAACCCTCCCGCTCGTCGGCTCCATACCATACGGCGACGCGTCGAAGACCCAGGGTCACGCCGAAGGCCGCTGCGCCGAGGATCCACGGCAGGATGCGAATGGTACCCCATGTCCAGAGTTCATTTCGGACGGCATTCCCGTAAGCGTCCGGCTGAAATTGCCGAAGCCACGAGGGGATCGCCAAGACCCAGCGCCACTGCAGGAGCAGGTGAACGAACCACAGGGCGGCCACCAGGCGCAGCGCGCGTAGGACCCAGCGCCGCCGGAGGAATGCTCCCAACGCCGCCAGAGGCAGCAGGAGGATCAGAACGCCCGCAGTTCCCTCAATCAGCCGATAAAGCCCCTGCCAACGGTCGGGTGGCAAGGAGTCCAGAGCCGCCACGTCGAGATCCAGAAGGCGAGTCAACGCGAGCCGCCCATACCCCGTGACCCGCGAAGGGGCCCAGGCGGCCACTGCGAAAAGCAGGCCGATCACACAGGAGGGCGATCCCCAACGCGCCCACCCCTTCCGGATCCGGTTCAGCACATCGCGGATCGGTGGTCCGAACGGCCGAAGAACGGCCCTCATCCGAGCTTCGGCTGCACCTCCCCACGCGATGACCCGTCCGGCCCATGGGAGGAGCTGGCCGATCGCCCGATCGCACAGCCGAACAAGCACATCATCGAGGCGGCCGGGCAGACGCACCACGGCCTGAACCGGGCCCCACCGGCCGATGCGGGTCCATGTTCTCCGCCATTCTGACCTCACTCCGCCTCCCTCAGAGTTTGAGCTCGATATCGGTGGGCGGGGGCGGCGTCTCGCCCGGCGCGGGGAGGGTCTCCCACTCCTTGGGGGGCGTCGGTGCGGAGGGAGAAGCCGGAGACGGCGAGGTCACGGGGGGAGCCGACGAAGGCGCCGGAACCGGTGAGGGAAGAGCCGCCGGTGAGGGTGCTGCTCCCGCCGCCGGTCTGTTTGTTTCGGCGGCCGCGGGTGGATTCGGCTCCGGCCTGGCTTCCGGCGGCCGAACGCGCCGAAAGAGATATCCCACAGAGGTCAGTCCGAGAATCGCCACATGGATCGCGATGGCGGCCCGCAGAAACCGTGAAAACGAAACCTTGCGCAGATCGGAAAGAGCGACGTCGGCGCGGGCCGCCTCCGATTCCCAATCAAAATCGCCCCCGCGCGTCACGAGCGCCTGCTCGATGGCCGCCGCGGATGGGACCCCGCCCGAGGGGGCCGCGGCACGTTCCCGAAGCTCCTGTTCGAGGCGGGCGATCACCGCGCGGGCGGCTTCCAGTTCCGCCTGGGCCTGCGCCGTCCATTCCGCCCGGCGTCGTTCGAGTTCATCGGCATTCCGGGCCTGGCACGCGGCCAGTTCGCGTTCGGCGCGTTCCAGCCGCATCCGTGTCGTCTCGAGCTGAGTTTCGAGATCCCGGATCCGGTCCGAGAGCGCGCGAATCTCGGCCTCCTTGCGTTCCAGCCGTTGTTTCCAAATCCCCTCCTCGGCCGCGACGGGAGAGGCGGGCGCCGGCGAAGGCGGTGCCGAGGGCGCTTCCGGCGGGGTCGTGGTTCGATGGACCGCCGAGGGCGGTGTGGAGGGAGGCGTCACGACGAACGACTCCTCGGGACGAACGGTCTTCGCCGCCGCCCCAGGCGATGTGCGTTCCTGGCTTCCTTCGCCCGACATGGCGCCGGGTTCCGCGGCTTGCGGATCGCCTGGAACCGGAGTTTTCTTCGCGCACCGGGGGCACAGAATGGTTTTTCCCGCAAAGGTTTTGAGAACCTTGAGCAACGCCCCGCAACGGGCGCATGAAAACGCAATCGTATTCATTGGGCAGACCCCGCTTTTTCACCGATCAGAACAAGCTCGGCCTCCGACTGCGCCAAGGCGGCGAGAACGCGGCTGAATTCCCGGTAGGGCCGGGCCCGATCCATCTTCAGGTACACCCGCCGGTCCTTGCGCTCGCCGAGCAGCGACGAGACCACCGGCTCCAGCGCATCGAAGGCACACTCCTCGCCCTGCACCCAGAGCCGCCCGTCTTCGTCCAGCACCACGCTGACCAGAGCCGGCTCCAATAGATCAATATCCGGAGAGGGGGGAGGACGGCTCCGGATGTGCGATTCCTTCATGAAGACGGAGGCCAGCACAAAGAAAATGATGAGTTGAAAGGCGATGTCGCCGAAGGAGGTCAACGGAACAAGCGGCTGGCGGCGGCGCGGCCGACGGATCTTCATGATCCCTTTCCTCCCGTGGCGGGGGGCACCGCCTCCACCCCTTTCCCCGATTCGCCGCTCTCGACGCTCTCCACGAGCGCCAGAATACCGCCTTCATGGGCAATGGCCGTAACCACCTGGTAATAACGGTCGTAGGTCACCTCCGGCGCGCATTCGACAATCAGGACCCGTTCCGATTCGGGACGCGCCTTGAGGTTCATCTTTTTCAGCACCTCCCGGAACGCTTCGATCGTCAGGGTCTCGTCCCGGAACTGGAGTGTGTCGGGCCCCACCGCGACGGTCGGATATTCCTCGTTTGGCTTTTGGGACTCGTCCTGGGAGCTGGCCGGAATCATGACCGACACGCCCATGCTCTTGCTGAACGTCGTGGTTAGGATGAAGAAGATGATGAGAAGAAAGGCCAGGTCGGCAAACGAGGTGACATCCACGTCGCGAAATTCGCGAGGTTTTCGGGCGATGCGCATCGGGGACAGGGATCCTGGGGAAATCAATCGCGAAGGTGAAGAAAGTTCACCAACTCGTTGGCCGCATCTTCGATCCGAATCGTCAACTGTTCGACCCGGCTCACAAAGAGGTTGTAGGCGATCACGGCCGGCACGGCGATCAGCAGGCCGGCCGCCGTCGTGATCAGGGCTTCCGAAATGCCGGCCGCCACGTCGCCCCCCTGGAGGGTGCCCCCAGCTTTGGCCATCTCCGTAAAGGCCTTGATCATGCCGGTAACCGTGCCGGTCATTCCCACGAGCGGTGCGGTGCTTCCCACAAGCAGCAGGAGCCCCACGTGCTTCTCCAGCTCCGCCAGAATGTGGGGCGCATAATCCTCCATGCACTTGGAGACACTGGCCTCGATTTCCCCTTTCGGCCGTCGGATCGCTCGCAAGGCCCGGTAGCGGTTGAGGCCGGCCAGGAGAATGGCGGCGATGGGTCCCTTGGTCTCCTCGCAGAGGCGGATGGCCTCGTCCACCTTATTCTCCGCCAGCAGTTGCAGCACCATCCGCCGGAGCGACGCCGTCCCGCGGTCAGCCGACGCCAGAGCCCGCCACCGTTCCAGAATGACGGCCAGACCGGTGATCGAAAGCGCCAACAGAACCCACATCAGTGGGCCGCCATCGAGCATATATTTCAACATGGGATACGCTCCGAATTTATCGGTTGATCAACTCGAGGACTTTCTGCGCCTTGCCGGCGGCGGCGCTGTTGGGATAGTCGCGGATCAGACTGGTCAGCTTCTCCCGAGCCTCGTTCGGCCGGCCGAGGCGAACGAGAACAACGCCCCACTTCAAGAGCATTTCGTCCAGGAAGGGCGCATCGGGATAGTCCTGAAAGACCGTCTGAATCATCTCCAGACAGCGGGCATAATCCCGGGCTTCCAGGTGAAAATCAATCACCTTGCCCAGGGCCTCTCCGGCAAAGGGCGAGTCGGGATACTGTTCCGCCACGGCGCGATAGGCGGCAATTGCCTGGCCCAGCGCGCGCAACCGTTCCTCCCGCTCCAGCTTGGGGTTGATGCTCTTTTCCAACGTCTGAGCGAGAAGGAACTGGGCCTCGGCCTTGATCTCGGGAGAGGTCTTGAGCCCGAGGATGCCCCGCAGCAGGCCGGCCGCCTGGGACGGTTTGCCCGCCTCGAGATGAGCCCGCGCGATCTTCATCATCGCCATATCCGCCAGGGAGGAGGTCGGGAAAAGGGCCATCAGCTGCCGAGCCGTGGCAATCGCCCCTGTCAGGTCGTCTTTGATGATCTGAAGTTCCCACTTGATCTGGTACGCCTCCTCCACCAGCTCTGGCGGAAGGGCCGAGCGGGCATATCGCCGCAGGACGTCTTCCACCTTTTCCAGGCCGACGTCGGCCTTTTCATGTGAGCGGGCGGTCAGTCCCACATCCTTGAAGATTTGGGACAGCCGCAGATAAAACTTGGCCTCCGTCACATTCTTGCGCGCGCGGAGCTCTTCGGTGGACACCTCCCGCTGCGCCACCATCACATCGGGAATCTCGCCCGTGAGAAATTCGGCCCGCGCCGTCACAAGCCGGGGTTCCGTTCGGCTGCCTATATGGGCCCGGTCCTCGTATTCGATGAAGATCATGTCCTTTTCGGCCGCCGAGAGCGTGCTGTCGGACGTCTCGATCGGTTGGCCCTCCTCCCACTTGTGAATCTGCAGCATGCCGGTAAAGACCCCCGTCATCGGGCCGCTTTCCTTGAGCGTGAGCGTAATGCTGTCCCGATCCACCAATTCTTCGATCTCTGAGGGCGGCGCGCTCTCGTCCCGCGGCGCGCGGGTGCGAGCGACGAGGCGGACCGTGAGGGTGTCGGGCGCGTCGGTCACATCGGCGTCGAGATCCTTGACGCGGACGAAGGCCGGTTGCCCGGCGAAGAGGCCCTTGACATATTCCCGATAGGCACCGTCGGTAAAACCCGCCACGGCCGTGGACACGGTCCGGGCGAACGCCTTGCGCTCGACGTTCCGAGCCCCGTCTCGCGTGTTGGCGTCGCCATAGGCGATGGAGAGACGGTCGCCGCCACGCACTTCGAGAACGCCATTGGTGGGTGAGGCTTTCCCCTGCTCCATCCGGAGACTTCCAAGATAGAATTCGCCGTCGGGGTCGAAAGGCTCGAGGGTCATCATCTCACGGTCCCCGGAATCGGTGGTAACGGTCACTTCCAAAGGACGACCGGCGATCTTCAGAACGCGGAGGTCCTTGTCCTGGATCTTGACGAAGAAGCGCTGCCCGGCCTCCACCAGGGATTCCTCTTCGCCCTCGTTGGGGGGAATGCTGGTGCCGACCATCTTGAGGGCGTCAACGGCCTGCCGCCATCGTTTGACCTGGAAGTGGCAGAGGCCAATGTAGTAATAGGCCTCATTGGCAAAAATACTCCAAGGGTATTGATCGGTCACTTTTCGCAACGTCGCGAGGGCGCGCGGATAGTCGCCCAAGCCGTAATGGGCGATCCCCATGCGGTACAGGGCTTCCGCCTTCTCGTCCGGACCGGCATCCTCCGCGTCGAGCACGGGCTGGAGGTTCTTGAGGGCCAGTGCGTACTCGGGTTTTCGCTCGGTGTAGTAACGCCCGATCGCCAGCCACGCCTGGAGCCGGACCGGCGACTTGGGGAAGGTGGAGGGAATGGAAGCCAGGAGCTTCAGACCACGCTCGTCCTGGCGGTCCTCGATCAGGGCCAATCCCTGCCGGAAGAGCCGAAGGGCGGCCGGGTCTCCGGCGCCAGCGGTTTCAGCCGGTGCCTGTTGCGCTCTCAGTCCGACGGCCAGAAGGCCGCCCATCATCACGGCGATCCCAATTCTCGCGTTCCACTTCATGGGTTTGCTGCTCCGCTTAGAGGTCTTCATCCACAATGCCGCCACCCGTCGCCACGCCGAGCCGTTCCAGCCACTGGTGGGCCTGCGACGAAACGGGATGCTGAGGATACTTTTTCATGACGGCCCGCAAGGCCGCGACGGTTTTCTCCCGATTTTTGGCGCGTTCCCAGACCTGGGCCTTGCGCAGCGCCGCCTGAGGGGCATCGCGTTCAAAAAAGTTTTCGATCTCCGTCAGGGCTTCCTCCGCCTTTTCCGGCTTGCCCATCCGTTCGTAGCAATCCACCGTCGCCCAGATCGTTCCCGGCGGGTCATTAATCATGGCATAGAGCTTGATGGCCTCCTCGTATCGCGCCAGCCGATCCTTATAGAGGGAGGCGCGCAGGCGGAGGGCCCGCAGGGAGTAGGTCTTGTCGTCCATCTTTTCGAGTTCCTCGCACTTTTCCGCCTGGGCCGCCCACTTCTCCTGAGCCCCCAGGACTTCGATCTCCTTCCACAACGCCAGCGGGGGCGTTTCGATCCGGCGAACCACTTCCATGGCCCGATCGAACTGGCGCGCCTGGCGATACCGGTCGCAGAGTCCGGCCAGCCCGTTGTCCCGCTCGGGGTTCATCATCGCAAGATAATGGTCCCTGGCCCGCGCCATGAGGACGCTCCACACCTCGGCGTGAGGCGAGGCGTCGGTGATGGGGACGGGAAAGCGATCCAACGCTGGATGGATGACCGCCAGCTGGCCCGCCGCGTCCAACCGGTCAAGACGGGTCGAAAACGCCTCCCGGAAGGCCTTCCATTCCGGAGCGGTAGGAAAGCCGGCCTGCGTCGCTTCGACCAGCCGAGGGATCATCCATTGAACGGCCTCGCGCAGGGAGTCCCGCCCTTCCAAGCGCTTGAGATCCTCGAGCGCGCTTTTCCAGATCTCGCCCCAGGGCTGAGGGAGCTTGGATCGGACCGCCAGCGTCAAGATCCGGTTGTACCAATCGGCCATCCGGCCGGCTTCCGCAAAGAGCGGGCGCTTCATTCGGGCCCACTCAAAGAGCGACCGCCGATGCTTCTCCGGAATGGAATCGAAGACCGCCAACGCTCGATCGAAAATAAAGACGGTCGGCGCTGGAGCCTTGGCGCCGGGCAGGGGGAAGCGATCCAGCAGACGATCGGCGTCATCGAGCCGCCCCTGGCGGCAATAGAGATCGGTCAACTTCTGCCGGGCGGCCGCAGCCGCACTTTCGGGCCGTCCTACGAACGACTCGATGGCGTTGTCCACAATCCGACTCCAGCATTGTTCGGCCTCACGCCACTTTTCCTGCTGCGCGTAGTGATCGGCTAGGCGGTTGAGCATCAGATCCGCCAAGGGGTGCTGATGCGCGTCCCGGCGGTCCGTCATCTCCAGCCAAACGGCTATACCGGCCTCCACGTTGCCATTCTGAACGAGGGCCAGCCCTTTCAAGTAAGCCGCCGGCACGGCCTCGTCGAGGGATTTCCCAAAAAAATCCAGCACCTCGTTATACCGCTGAATCGCCTTGTTTCGAAAGCGGGCCAGATGATAGCCCAACCCCTGCATGAGCAGCGCATGGCCGTACACCGGCGTCTGCGGATTGGCCGTCACGAACTTCTCGTACTCCAGGGCGGCCGCTTCGAACTTCCCCTCCCGCATCAGTTTTTCCGCCGCCTCATACTGAAGCCGCTCCCCCTGAGAAAGAAGGCCGTACTTGCGGGGAGGCAGCGTCCAGGACCACAGCCCTTCAAAAATCTCTTCCGCAGGCCCGGCCAAGAGAACGGAGCCCGCCAGGAGAGAGACGCCCCAGACTGACAAAACTCCAAGAACTGAGCGCACGCGCACAGGGACCCCCGCGGGCTAGTTTTCCGTTGCAAACTTCCGGAAGGCCTGATCGTTCTGCACCAGCTGGCCTCGGGCGAACTTGGCCCATTTGCTTTCCGGGTAATCCCACGTCAGCCGCTTGAAGGCGATGTAAGCGTTCCGCAGATCCTGGACTTTCAGGTAGCAGTCGCCCAGCCAGTACATGGCCTCGGCCCGCAAGTCTTTGTCATCATAGAGGCCCAACAACCGTTCGAACTTGGCAATCGCCTCGGCCAGCCACTCTTGCGCCTTCGTGTCGTAACGCCCTTCCAGGACCGTCTTACGCTCCTCGGCCCCCTTCATGTAACTCTGCGCCGAGAGGAAGAGGGCTTTGGCGGCCAGCGGATGCTCAGGATGGCGGGTCTGGAAGTTCCCGAAGATTTTCCCCGCAACCTCGAACTCCTTGGTCCGGTAGAAGTATTGCGCCAGCCGAAGGATCGCATCCGACACGAGGGGACTGCGGGGATAGGCATAGGTGAGCTCCACATAGGCGTCAAGGGCATTGTCGTTGTCCCCCATCCGCTCCAGACAGATCCCTTTCCGGAGTTGGGCCTTGGGCGCGAACTCGCTGTCCGGCCAGTTCGACAGCACCTTGTTGTAGCGTTCCAGAGCCTCCTCGAACTTTTCGAGTTCCTGCGCCAGGTTGCCGAGGAGGAATTCGGCATGCGGCGCGTGAACCGTATCGGGGTAATCGGCAATCGCCTCTTCGAGCACCTGCTTGCCCTCGGCGATCTCAGCCTCCGCTTGCGCTTTCTGACCTCCCTCCCGGTGCTCTTTGGCCAGCTCGAAGAGGGCTTCGGCCATCAGCAGACGGGTCTTGACGGCAATATCCTCGTTCGCGAACCGCTTGGTGAAGGTCGCCAGCCGACCGTCGTCTCCCATGAAGACCTGCACCTGAGCCGTCACCGCCCTGGGCTGAGTGGCGAGGACGCTGACGACATCCTGATAGACGGCCGAAATCGTCTCGCCGTACTCGACAGGAAGGACGCCTTCCTCGACCGCGGGCGAGCCGGCCAACTCGGTCTTCATTCGCCCCGAAAAGGTGCCGGAATGAGGAAGCGTTTCGGTCAGGGTCAGCGGAAATTCTCCCGCTTTCACCCGCAGCCGGACCTCGATGGGATCGAGATCGTCGGTTCGGTCCATGTCCCGGTCCAGCACCATGAGATGGACGTAATCCCCGACAAAGATCTGCCGCTCGGGTTCAAGATACCGTCGGTCCATGAAGCGCATGGATGCGTCGGTCGCCAGCGTGTACCATCCCCGGGCGGCCGGCACCTTCCCGACCGTGGGAATCACCACCCGAAGCATATCCCCGCTCCGCATATGGAATCGGGCCTTTTTCGTCTCCAGACGGCCCAGCGCTTCGTCGCGGCTGTCCTCCTCGACGTAGGCCGTCGGATCCCCCAGCCGGACATCCACAAAAACGGAAAACTCGCCATTGGTCGGATCGGTCAGCGTCAGCGGAATCTCCTGATACGGGGGACGTCCGCCCTGGGCCTCAGCCGCCGCGGCCTCGCGTTCCGTGGTCAGCCAGGCCACGTGCGTGGATTTCGATCCCAGCGCCGCCGCAGGATAGAGCACCTTGAAATGCAGGGAGGTGTCCATGCTCGTCACGAGGGGGGTCTGAGACGTCTGTCCGGCGCCTGGCGGCGCCGGGCGAATCTGCACGACCGGGCCTTTTCGCCCGGTCAGTCCCTCATCATCCCGCACAACCAGCGTCTGATAGAGAATCAGCTCCGGGGGGTCCTGGGGCGCATCCGAGACCGCCGCCGTCCGGAGCAGCTGCCCGTCGCTGCTCTCCTCGTCGCGGTACTCCAGCGTGATCGTATCGCCCGAGGTGACGGCCAGGGTGTCGCCCCCCGTCTGCTGGCCCAACCGCAGGATGGCCACAAAGATACCGGAATGCGGTTCCGTCTCGATCGCCTCCATGGCTAGGGACTCACCCGACGCGGTACTGATCCAGACCGGCACCTTGTCGTGCTCGCCGCTGACGTCCGCGTCGTAGTCGGAAACATGAACCACCAGCCTATCCGTTTCGCCGGCGCGAAAACGAAAGGCCGGGTCGTAAACGATCTCCCGCTCGCCATTGGCCTTCATCTCGATGGTCTCGTAGGCAAACATGGCCCGAGCATTGAAAAAGCCGGAGCGGAGAATCGCGTTCAGTCGGTTGTTGTCCCGGCGAATCCGGCGTTCATCCACATAGGTGATCTCGATTCGGTCGCCTGGCCCGAGGTGAAGCACCTCATCCGACGTGCCCTTCATCGCCTCGGGAGGAATCGGCAAAAGGGTTTCGCCCCGAGGTCCTCGGAGGGAAACCGTTCGTAGGGCGACCTCGTTACCATCAAAGGCGTCGAAGACCCATCGGAGTTTTCGCACGGAAACGGGCCGGGCAAAGCGTACCGACATTTTCTGGGGCTCGAGAACCAGATGGCCTGTGGGGGTAAGGTCGAGGGCTTTCCACCGGAAGATCTGATCCCGGATCCGGACCGGTTTCTCGGTTTGAACCCGCGCGCCGAACTCCACGTTCTCCTCCGGTGTCGGACGATTGAACAGATACCACTTGAGCACGACCCCCGGCGCGGCGGGTGGAACTTCGGGCATCGAGGAGAGAGGCTTTCCCTCTTTTCCCAAGACCGTCAGGCTGGCGCCCCACGGACCGCTGATCTGCGCCACCCGAAGAACAACGCCATTGGTTCCCGGCTGAAGCGTCGCCGTCACCACATCTTCTTCCGGTTTCCAGATTCGCCCCGCCGGACGGCTATGAATCCGCTGGCCGTTGAGCCAGACTGTGACGCCGTCGCAACTGCCGATCTTGAAGACCGCCTCTTCCGCCGCTTCGCTGATGATCTCCGTATAAAGGAAGGCCGCCGTGTTGCGCAGCGACCCGAAATGAGCGGCCAGGTCCACGTAGCCATAGACCTGTTCGCGCGGCGGTTTGGTGCTGACCAGCGGACTGAGCTGGTCGCCGGCCCCGCCCAGCAGCGTCAGTTCCCGGACCGTGCCGCCCCCCGAAAAGTCCGCCTCGACGCTGATCACGGGCTGGACATTCATCAGGTCCACTTCCCACCATGGCGCTTCACGGCCACGGGGACCGCTCTTCCACCCCGCCGTTCCGGTCGTCAGAGGGGCCGAAGGATCGCGGCCGCTGGCCGAGTCCGAGGCCGACGCCCGCGGAGGCGACTTGGCCGTGGGAAGTTCGCCACGGAAGATGCCGGTGTTGGGACCGGTTTCGGTCAGACGCACCCGCTCGACGAGGTCGCCGGAGGAGGCGGCCGCCCGAACCTCGACCGCATCGGGCGTTGGACTGATGCTGCGGTCGTAATCCACCACCTGGATGCGGATCGGATTGCCGGGCCGGACCAGCCAGGGATCGCGCTCCCGTTCGAAGGCGGCCATGGTCTTTCCGTCCCGCTGCAGCAGAATGGCCATCCGCTGACGGAGCAACGCTTCGTCCCGCTGCTCGGCGTTCTGGAAATCGCCGGCGGTGGCGGTCAATTCCGCATCGGAAATAACGGCCATCTGTTTCGGCGCATAGTTCAAATTGTTGGCCTTCTGAAAGGCCTCTTCGATCTGGTAAACGACCGCGTCATCGCCCAGGACCTGAAGCCTCATGTCGCCGGGAGCCGCCGCCCCCAGAACGGTGCTGATCGAACCACGAAAAAGGGTGGGGTCGCGGGGCGTCGGCAGCAGATTGATCTTTTCCCGGTCGCCCCCCTTGAGCGTCCAGATGTCGACCGGAATGCCGGCTCCGCCCCGGACGACCGCCAGGTTGGGATCCTGCATCCGCATGGTGACCGGCCGACCGGGCACGACGTAGGTCGTCATGACCCGCTCACCGATCTCGAGCTCGGGATCCTGGAGCCGATCTTCGCGGAGATTGATCTCGGCTTCCAGAAATACGGCCTCGACGTGCTCCGGCACGCGCTTCTTGACCTCGATCAGATTGGCCCGGGCTTCGGCGTAATCTTCCCGGTCGAAGGCAATCCGGGCCGCGAGATAGTACGCTTCAGCCTGGGCCGCCAGTTCCGGAGCATCCTTCAAGCGCTCGATCAGCATGTCGGCGCCGTCGAAATCGCGCGTGAGCCGCAGGATGTCCACCACCCGAAACCGAGCGGCTTTTCCGGCCTCGGTGTTCCGAAGGTCGCGGTCTCGATCCAGACTCTCGTATTCGAGCTTCGCCGCGGCATAGTTCTGCTGATCGCGGTAGGTATCGCCCTTGATCAACCGGAGACGAGCCGTCTGCTCGGGATTCATCCGCCGGGCCGCGAGCACCATGTCGGCGATCGCCACCGCCTCCTTGTACTCCTTATGCCGGCGATGCTGGTCGGCGACCCAAATCACAAAATCGCTGTCGAGCGATGCCCAGTGCTGGCGGAATGCCGAGGCTTGAGAAAGATAGAGATCCCAGGCCCGCGCTTCCTGGCCCTCCTTGAAGGCTTGAGCCGCGGCTTTCAACGCCTCGATGGCAGCGGCATTCGGCTGTTGAGCGTAGACTGGACCCCACGGGAGCAGCCCGGCGGAAACCAGCAGCACAAACGACAACAGAGACCGGCGGGAACAGCGGGAGAAGGCAACCATCATGGCGTTTCCTGTTCGTTGCGTTGGGCTTGCGCAGACAAATTTGAATAAATAATATATCTCCTTTGAAAGCCCGGGTTCAATGCTTAAATTTCCGATGCCCACATTTCGTTGTCCCTACTGTCGCGGTCTCTTCACGGAACTGGTCCGACAGGCCTGCCCCCATTGCGGCCGTACCCCTCTGATGCCGGCGTCTCCCCGTCGAGCCAAAGCCCGCGCTTCCAACCATTCCGCCCCGAGCCGTCGTCCCCCAACCCACCCGCTCGGCCTTCTGTTCCACAATGGATTCAAGATGACCGCCGCTATTCTCATCCTCCTGGCGGCGGGAAGCGCGCTGCTCGGCCGGGCCCGCACACCCCCCGTGGACAGTCTGCCTCGAAAACTCGAACGCACACGCCAGAGTCTGGCCACACTGCGGGTGGCGGTAGAACTCTTCCGTCTCGACACCGGACGCTATCCGACCACTGAGGAAGGGTTGGCCGCCTTGGTGGTCTCTCCGGAGGGTCTCGAACACTGGGATGGTCCCTATATCGTGGTCCTCAAAAACGACCTATGGGGGCGACCGTTCCGCTACTGGCTGGACGGAAGCGTCCCGCGGCTGGCCGCCGATGGGCCCGACTGCGAACGTGAAACGGCCGACGATCTTATCGTCGCCGAAGAGGAAACTCGCATCGAATTTCCGGCCGGCGGGGGAATCCGGGCCATCATCGCTTTCGCCGATGGCCTGAAGCAGGCCGTCGTGGACGAGACGCTTCCTTCCCCCCGGACCATCCGCGCTCGAATCCTCCGGGATTCGCCCCTCCCGCCTTAGAGCGAATCCTCCAGAACGCGGCGTGCCAGGGCCGTCCATCGCCGTAGCCGATCCGGCTCTCCCTGCACCGTCTCGACATCTTTCAGATGCACATGGAAGAACGTTCCGCGGAGAGCGTGCACCCCCTCTCGGAGAATGCGCCGTACCCGTTCCTCGTCCCATCCGCCGCAGATCATGTCCGTCGGGTTGGGCCGCCAGGAAATGACGTAATCCCGGCCAATGGCCTCGGCGCAGCGGGCGAGGTTGGCCGCGGGGGCGACGGCGATGCTGCGAAGGTTCGGAAGTTTTCGAAGCATCGCGATCTTCTCCGTCAGGTCTTCGCAGCATCCGTAATGCACAAGTCCGAACGGTTCTAAAATCGGGCGTTGATACTGAAAGAGGAACTCCTCATGCTGGCCCGGAGAAACCAGGGTGAACTCCTGCGCGGCGCAGAAGCCCCAGAGCTGTCGGCGCGTCACCGGTCCGCTGTTGGGGCGGGGCCGGCGAAGCTCTTCCGCGTAGGGGGGTTGCTGCTGATGGCTGCAGGTGAGCGTATAGTGACCGGCGGCTTCGGCCTGGCGGTTGTTGGCCAGAATCCCGTCGCGCATAAAGGCCAGAACCCGGTGCAGCGCCTCCGGCTGTTCATACATGTCGAGCATGATTTCATGGAGTCCGCGCAGCCGGACGAGAAACGTGGAAATATCCGCGGCGAAACCCGCATAGAAGGCCCCCCGGTCCACGTCTATCGGAAGCAGATCCCCCACGGCGTCGGCCAGCCGTTCCACACGTCGCGCGGTTTCGGCTTCATCCACCTGATGGGGGATCGCCCGCATGGCCGCGGCGTCCCACCAATCCCGAATGGGGGGGATTGGAAAGGGCGGGCGCCGCCCTTCTACGTCGCGTCGCCCAGTTCGGCGACCAGACCCCAAGGGGCCCGCCAGTCGCCCGCGACGGCCGCCCGCACGGTCAACCACGGCTCGAGAATCGAATCGTCGCCCACCGCATCCTGAAAAAGGGCCATACGGAGCATGCGTTCATAGGACCGGTAAAAGGGATCCTCACACGCCATGGCGTGGTCCCCGAAGCAATCGGCGCACCAGACATTCCACATTCCAAAGGTGGCCAGAACGAGCGGACGGGTCGGTTTCCGTGAATGGTGCGCGGCCCATAACAGCCGTTTGGTTTCCTGCTCCGGCGCCAGGGCCCTCTCCCGGTAGCGAAGCGCCCACTCACGAACGATCTGCTGATCTCGGGTCATGACCGCTCTCCCACCGTGGGGAAAGGGGCCAACGCCGCCGCCAGGCCCAACGCCAGCCCCCATCCGATCCCGCGAATCAGGAGCGGACTCCAAACCGCCGCCACCATGAATGCGAGAACGATGCCCACGCCGGCAAACCGAACCGCCCGATCTTCGAACGTGCGGGACTGAACACCGGCCTTCACGCCGCCGGCCAGTGCCGCCAAAAGGAGCCCCGCAAAGGCCAACAGGCCAGGATAGCCGAGGGATCCGGCCAGCACGAGGTAGAGATTTTGGGAATCGGGTTCCGCGGGGCGGCCGCCGGCAATTGGCAGCACCCCGTAATATTCTCCGATCCGGGCCTGGTAACACCCGGCGCCCACCCCAAACCAGGGATGGTCCGCCGCCATCTCGGCTGCGGCCTGCCATTCGGCATAACGCCGCACCAGATCTCCCTCCTCGTCAAAAACCGCGATGGACTCCCGGACAATCCTGAGGTTCTCCCGGGGAAGAAGCGGCGCCAGAGCCAATCCCCCCACGAGCAGCAGAACCCACCAGCCCGCCAGCCAGGACCATCCCCGAAAGGCCGCCACAAGCGCTACGGCCATGATTAAAGCCAGCCAGGCGCCTCCCGCTAGCACGGTCGAAAGCCCAAAAAGGATCACCGCCGCAGCAGCCACCACCCGACCGGTCGCCGAATCCGAATAGAGCCCAAATGCGGCGAGACCGGCCAGGCCCATCGCCGCAAAGCCCCCATAGACGGTCCGATTCGCGAAAGGACCTCGAACGTCGAAGGGAAGCACCCCGGGACACCAATAATGCCATGCGCCCCACACCAGAACGCCCAGAAGCGTGAGCAGAGAGACCACGAACAGGAATCGGCGGGAGGGCGGTTCGGAGAGCGCCCAGGCCAAGAGCGGCCCTCCGAGTAGAAGGTATTCCGCCACCTGCACGGCTTCCGCGACCGACCTCATCGGGGCAGGGCTGCGAAAGGTCGAAAGCATCGTCCAGACAACCAATCCCCCACCCCAAAAAAGGAAGGGGCGGAGAAACGGCCAGGACTCCCGAAAGCCCAACGTCACCACCGCGCCGAGCGCCAGCAACCAAACCAGAGGGTCGGCCGGCGTGAGATGAAGGCGGGGCATCACCTGAACGTGGATGGGTAGTGGCGCCAGCGCGATCAAAGCGGCCACGGCCAATGGGATTGCCCGACGGAGCATGGACCGCGGCGTGTCGCCCGTCATGGAGCCGGCTCCTGTGTCAGCGGTTCCTCTCCGACCGGGACGTAGGTCCGGTCGGTGGTCAGCAAAATCTGGCTGATCGCCACGCCGTCTTCTCGGTTGCGGATCGCCAGAATCTGAAGGCCCTTTTCCAATGTCAGTTGCTTGAGCCGAGCCGGGGCCTTGACCCAATGCCAGGTCTTGAAGGTGGCATTTTCACCGAAGACAAAGGGTTTCTTACCGTTGAGCGAAATCCAGAAGGAGTTGCCGCATTCATCGGACCACCAGACACGGCACCAGAGGTGATACTCGCCGGCGACGGGCGCGTCGAACCGATAGACGGCTTCGCCCGCTTCCACTTTCGGCGGATTGCCGGCGCCCTGGGGAATCTCGAGGTAGCAGCCTTTGGCGAGTTCCTTTCCAAGACTCGCCCTCAGCGCAGGCGGCGCATTGGATACCCAAGCCACCGTCATCGGTAGCTCGATCCGTTCCGCTGAAACCGCCTCGAAACAAATGCGAACGGTCTCCGCTCCAAGAAGCGGGGCCAGGCTCACGAGCAAACCGCCGGCGATGGACCACGACCTCCTCATCGCGAACTCCTCTTCAGGAAAGGGGCGCCCCTTTCGCGTCGGATTCCTTTCCCACCGCGGCAACCGCCAGTCCAGCCAGATCGCCGATCCGCTCGCCTAATGTGGCGGGGGCAATGGTACACGTTTCAAGCGGCCACTTCCAAGCATATCGGGGAAGCCGATCTCGGAGGAGAGGCATGACAATATCCCGCTCGCGGATCGCCATCGTTCCGAGGAGAAGGACCTGCGGGTCAAGCGCCATCAGGATGATCCCAACCCCCTGAGCCAATCGTTCCAGTACCCCGGTCCAGACCTCCACAGCCAAGGGGTCGCCCTTTCGATAGGCTTCGGTCACGGCGCGCATGGTGATGGCCTCCACGTCACCGCCTGCTTCCGCCACAATCTGCGTTCGCAGAGCCTCCCGGCGGATGCGCGCTTTGACCTGCTCGGAGACCATTCGGCCGCCGACAAAGGCCTCCCAGCATCCCCGGAGGCCGCATCCGCACGGCGGACCCTGGGGATCGAGCACCATGTGGCCGAACTCCCCGGCACTGTCCGTTTTCCCCTGGATAAGCCGACCGTTGGCAATCACACCGCCCCCCATGCCGGTGGAAAAGGTCAGATAGACGAGATCGGGGACGCCCCGGTAATGACCGAATCGCCATTCGGCCAGCGCCGCGGCATTGGCGTCGTTGTTGAAATAGACCGGCACCTCGAGTCCCTCCCGGACGATTTGGACGATCGGCAGATTGACGAAACCGGGATTGTTGGGCGGCGCCAGCAAAAGTCCTTCCCTAACGGAAAGCGGGCCCGGCGCCGCGATGCCGACCGCCGTAACCTCGGACATCCGCCAACCGACCTCTTTGACCACACGCCGGCAGGCGTCCAACAGATGCCGGCGATAGGTATCGGCATCGGTCGGCGTGGGCATCCGATGGGAGGCCAGGAGCCGTCCCGATTCATCGCCCGCACAGACAGCCGTCTTGGTGCCACCGATATCAATTCCCAGAAGTTTCATAGGCACGTGTTCCTTCGGTTCGATCCCTCACGATCATCCCCACTCGCGGCAGGCCGCCGCGATCACCGACAGCCCGGCCAGCACTCCGCCGCGCAGGAGAACCATCTGCCACCACCCTCGGGTCAGGTTCCCAACCTCGATTCGAGTGCTCTCGGCCGTCCTTTCGACAGGGTCATAGTCGTGGAGCACGGAGACCGCTCGATATAGAAGCCGGTACATCCCGAGGAGGATCCGCTCGACGCGTATGCGTGCCGGCGAAGGCCGGTGGACGTGAACCGGTTCATCCCCATGGGTGTGGGGAGGTTCGACGAGCTGGCCTGTCTTGACGACCCAGCCAATTTGGCCGCTAAAGCCGATCAACGCAAGGAGAAAAGAGGCCATGAAGACGGCGACCGGAGGGGAGAACAGGCTTCCCATCGCCAGTCCGGCGGCGGCCAGCAACAGCAAACGAAACCACGCCAGGAGTCCGGCGCGGACGAGGTTGGCCGCGAAACCCCCGGCCGGGCTCCAGAGGGTGAGGCCAATCTCTTCGTCAAAAAGAAGAGTATCGGCATCCGGATTCCGATAGCGGACGGTCCAGCGGCCGGCCGGAACCGGCCGATCCAGCGGCGGCAGGGCAATTTCCTGGATCGCCCCAGGGCGCAGATCGGTTCGCTGCCGAAACAATAGGGTTCCGTCCGGGGATCGAATGTCCCACTCGCCGGGAACAGTCCACCGCGTAAGAACGGCCGCTGAAAAAAACCGGGTTCGCAACAGCAGCGGATGGCCTGTCGGTACCGCCGGCATGGAAAAACACCATTCCCCCTCTTCGTTGGGAGAAACCCACTGAGATCCCCGCTCGGGGCGAATCGCGCGGCGGACGGTCCACACGCGGTCGTTCACATCAGCCGCGTGGGGCCCGAGGCGGTCGGTCGAAAACGAGAGCCGCATCACAGCGAGAAAGAGGACTCCCACGACGCTCAGAGTCCCTCCACTGACGATCGCGAGCGCCAACCATTTGCCCAGCCAGATGGCGGGAAAAGAGACAGGCTTGACGAGCATCTGCTGAAGGTACCGTCGCTCCCGTTCGCCGGCTACCAACCCGGGCCCTGCAACGAGCATGGCTATGGAAAGAATGAGAAGCACGCTATGGAACTGATACTGAATCCATACCCGGGCCCGTCCGACGGCGGTGCCGTCGTCCTGTAGCACGAAGGGGAGAAGGACCGTGACGCCGAACAGCAAGAGAAGGGTCACGGCCAGAAAGCGGGACCGCAGCAGCGTCCAGAGGGTCAATCGGACAATCGCCAGGACCGGTCTCATGGAAGCAACGGCTCCCTTGGCCGGGAGAGGAAGGGGGCCACGGGCCGCCGTTCCTCCACCGCCGCGCCGCTGGCCCCGTCGCTCGGCAAGGGAGCCTTTCGGATGGTCTCGAGGAACACCGTCTCGAGGTCTTTGCGGGGATGGTCCCAGACAGGCTCGACGCCCGTCTGTTGGCGCAACCAGTTCAAGACCGCCTCGCGCTGCGACGGATCAAGGGCGGGCAAGCAAACCCGGATCTGTTCTCGCTCCTCCAACAGCTCATTCACCCGTCCCTCCGCACAGAGCACGCCGTGGTAGAGGATCGCGATCCAGTCGCATACATCTTCCACATCGGCCAGGAGATGCGAGGAAAGCACCACCGTACGGCCCCGCTGGGCCAGAGCCACAAGGATATCCTTGACTTGTCGGCACCCCACCGGGTCCAGTCCCGCCGTAGGTTCGTCGAGGAGCAGGAGCTCCGGATCGTTGATCAGGGCCTGGGCCAGGCAGAGCCGGCGCATCATTCCCTTGGAAAACTCTCCGACCCGCCGGCGGCGAGCATGGTGCAATCCCATCATCTCCAGCAGTTGGTCCACCCGCTCGTGCCGCTCATCCGAGGAAAGCCCGAAGATCTGCCCGAACAGGTTTAGCAGCTCCTCAGCGGTCAAAAACGGATAGAGCGCGGACTCTTCCGGCATATACCCGACGCGGGCCTTGACCGCGACCGAATCCGGCGGCTGGCCAAGGATGGCAATCTGTCCAGCCGTTGGGCGCAGCAGGCCCAGCATCATCTTCATCGCCGTACTTTTGCCAGAACCGTTCGGACCGAGCAGCCCGAAGATCGTCCCGGCTTGCACCGTGAAGCTGATGCCCCGGACCGCCCGGACATGCGGCCTTCCCCAGAAGTCCCGGAAGGTTTTCTCGACCTTGTCAAACCGGACGCAACACGCCGCCATGCCACTCCCCGAGGTCATCCGACTTCCCGCCTTTCGAAGCTGACCGCCCCCACCGCGAGGAAAAACGCCGACCAGGCGGCCGCATAAAGAGTGACCCAACCCACATAGGCGAGGGGCAACGATCGTCCCCCCTCCAGAGCATCGGCCGGCCAAAAGAGGGACCAGCTGGGAACAAGGCGAATCAACGCCTTCCCAAGGAGATGTTCGGAAACACCGCGGCCCAGAGACGTCAGCAATGGCTCCAGGGAAAGGCCGGCCACGATGAGCACGATCACGCCACCGGTTAGCCAAGGGACTCCGGCCACACGAGCCAGAAGGGCGTGCGCGGCGGCGGTGATCACCGCAAGGCCAAGAAAGATCAGGGCGAAGGCGGGAGCCATACGGGCCCCCACACTTCCGATCATGGAAACCGGGACAAGACCGCTTCTTCCGTCCCGAAGGGCCAGTCCGCCCAGGACCAACAGAAGGGCTGCGGGCGTCAAAAAAAAGGCCCACTCCGCATAAGGGGTCCCGCGCCGGTAATTGAGCCCCGCTGAAATCGCGTGAGCCGCTCCGACGGCCAAAAGCACGCCCAATCCGGCCTTTTCGTCCACCACGTAATCCGTGGGCCCGATTCGAACGCTGAGAACAGCGGCCACCCAGAGGCCGAGCGTAAAGAGCGCAAGGACGACAAGGCTGCCCGTGTACCGAGCCAGGAAAAAGGTCCAACGGGGGACCGGCTTGCAGAGCAGAAGACCGGCGGCCCGTCCCTGGAGGTCCACGCCCATGACGAGCTGGCTGACGGTCGCCGCAAGGTAAGCTCCGAGGGTAAAGTGCAGGGCCAGGATCCCATCGCGAATCAGGCGTTCGCCTTCCCAGAAATGAAACGCCGTCATCAGAGGCATGAGCGCGGCGAACAGGATGGCAACGGTCGTCGTGAGCAGAATCATGGGTTGTCGAAGCGCTTCCCGGACCGTCTGGTTAACCAGGGCTCGGAAAAGGCCGATTGAAACATCCATAATTCTTTATGATAGTCCAATGCCGATGCTTAGAAAAGCCCCATTTATGCCGTTGACGGCCCTTTGTCCGGCCGATATGATTGAAGGGTTCGATGAATCGTCCACGTCCATGGCCAAAGGGAGCTCTCCTGGGTCTCGTGGGATGGTGGCTGACAGCTCTGTTGGCGATCCCGAGTACCGCGGCTGCAGAGCCGGTCGTGCGCCCGAACGTGTTGATCCTCTATCACGGCGGGGTTCAGGCCGCGCGAGCCGATGCGCTGACCCATGCCACGACCCCTGACGTGAACGTCGAACGAATCGCCCAGGCGCTGGAAGAAGAGTTTCTATCGCTGGGGGCCAGAGTAGTTCGAAAACCGATCGAGCAGATCACTTCGCCCGGTCAGTTGCGCGGGTTCGAGGCGATCCTGCTGGGCTCGCCGGTCTGGTTCAGCAACATGTCCTGGCCCATGAAACGCTTTTTCGATACCACCCTCTATCAGGTCTACGTCCAGGAATCGAACCGGTTGCGGGGAACGCTCATGAGCGCTTTCTGTACAGTCATGGAATCGGGGGCAAGCGGGCCTCGAGCGTTGGAATCCATCCAGGGCGGAATGGAACACTTATCCGATCGGGTCCTTCCGGGACTCGTCATTCAGACATCCTGGTCGGACGCCCAGTGGCGTCCGGCCGTCCGGGCATTTGCCCAGCGGATTCAAAAGGCATGCCGCCGGGAGCAGCCATGACGAATGCCACGGATTCGGAGAAGGAGGCTGTCCCGCCGTTTGCCACGGTCGCATTTTCTCTTGGAGATGCTCTGGTCGCCGTAGCCATGACGTTGGCGCTCTACTACCTACAGAAGGTTCTTTTGTTTCGAGTGTTTTTACCGGTGTCCGACAACGTTCGCTTTGCGATTTTCACCGTCTCGTTCCCGATGGGATTAGGTCTTCCCATCGCCTGGCTGGTCCGACGAAAAGGACAAACGCTCGTGAGCGCCTTCCGGCTCCACCGTTCGGCCTGGCCGCGGTCGTTTCTCATCGCCATCACCCTCACACTGGCCATTGAAAACCTTTATGCCCTTGTGAGCCGAGCCCCTGCCTTGGCGGCGATCATGCCTTCCCCGACCCCCACCCTGTTCGGTGTTGAAATCAGCCGCGTCTCCCCCCTCGCCCGGGCCATCGGCGTCGTGGCCGCTCTCGTTCTCGCCCCTTTTTCTGAAGAGCTTTTCTTTCGGGGCCTTCTCTTCGGCGCCTTCCGTTCGGTGCTCTCCACCCCCTGCGTGGTTGTGTTCACCTCGGCACTTTTTGCCTATCTTCATTACACGCCCTGGGGGATCGTCCCATTGACCGTGGCGGCGCTGAGCTATGCCGTGGCGGCGCTCTGGGCTCGCTCGCTGGCTGCCGCCATGATGGCTCATGCCCTCCAGAACCTGTTGGCCCTCATCCCCCTCCTGCTGCTGTAGGTTTGTCCTGGCCACCCCTGGAGTTGACCATGCCCCCGCGAATCCGAACCCTCGAATGGATCCCAAACCAACCGGACTGTCCCCTGCCGGGATTCCTCCGCCTTGTGGATCAGACCCGTCTTCCCGAAACGCTCGCGTTCCTTGACGTCAAGGACCCTCCCGCGCTCTGGCAGGCCATTCGATCTCTTCAGGTCCGAGGCGCGCCTGCCATAGGGGTGGCTGCGGCCATGGGAATTCTGCTGGGGATTCAAAACCTCGCCGGCACCAGCGTGGTGGCACTGGTCGCCGCCGTGAATGAAACCGCTCGTTACCTCGCCACCAGCCGCCCGACCGCGGTCAACCTCTTCTGGGCCCTGGATCGCATGAGACAAACCGCGGAACGGTTGGCCGTGATCGAATCCGATCCGAAGGCCCTGGCCCTGGCACTGGCCCGCGAAGCCCTGGCCATCCAGGCGGAAGATGTGGCCATGTGCCAGGCCATCGGCCGCCACGGGGTCCGCCTCCTCGATGGCGTTCAGGCCGTCCTCACCCATTGCAATGCCGGCAGTCTGGCTACCGCCTGGTACGGAACGGCCCTGGCTCCTCTTTATGTGGCGCAGGACGAGGGGCGGACGCTCTCGGTCTTTGTGGACGAGACCCGGCCCCTTCTCCAAGGCGCCCGGTTGACCGCCTGGGAGCTCCAGCAATCCGGCTTTTCCGTCACCGTTCTCTGCGACAACATGGCGGCCTGGCTCATGCGGCAGGGCCGTGTCGGTGCCGTGCTGGTGGGCGCCGACCGAATTGCCGCCAACGGGGACACCGCAAACAAGATCGGCACGTACGGCCTGGCCCTTCTGGCTGCCGCGCACCGCATTCCCTTCTATGTTCTTGCGCCAACCTCGACCTTCGATCTTTCTCTGCCCGATGGCTCGGTCATTCCGATTGAAACTCGATCGGAGGACGAAGTCACCACCTGGGGCGGGCGCCGGACGGCGCCGCACGGCGTCGCGGCTTTCAATCCAGCGTTCGATGTCACCCCCGCTTCCCTCATCACCGCGATCGTCTGTGAAAAGGGTATCGCGCGGCCGCCGACGGAGGCGGCCTTACGTGCCTTCGCTGCTTCCTAGGGGTCGAGTTCCTTTGAGAAGATCCCCGATCGCCTTCCACACGGTCTCCACGGAAATCGTCTGCAGCGCCTCAGGCGTTCGATCGGGCGCTTCGATCACCCGAACGGTCGGTGCCCGCGACGCCCAGACGCGAGGGTCGGAAGGACCGAAAATGGCGATCGTCGGAACGCCGGTGGCGGCAGCCATGTGCGTGATCCCCGAGTCGTTGCCCACATAGAGGCGGACGGCCGAACACACCCCCGCCAGAGCAGGTAACTCCAGAGGGGGAAGCGTGGGAAAGGACTCGTGAGAAGCGGCGTAGAGCGTTGCCTCGTGATGGTCGGCTTCTCCAAAGCTGAAGAGCGGATGATAGCCGGCCGTGCGCAGTCGGCGGGCCACTTCCAGAAAACGACCAAAGGGCCAGTTTTTGTTCGGGCTCCCGCTGCCGGGATGGATCAGGACCGGGTTCGGACCGGCGGTCGTCGCCAGACGGCGCCCCTCCGCCCGCAAGGCCTCGGGGAGACAAAGTCGTGGGACCGGATCCTGGTCAGGCGTGATGGCCAGCGATTCCAACGGTTTCATGAGTTGACGGGCTGCCGGCTCCGTTCCCATGCGGGGCGAACCCGTCAAGACGAGGCGGGCTCCGGCCGCTTCGAGAGAGGTTCGGACCGAGTCGTCAGGATCGTAGAGATAACTGATGATGACATCAAAACCGCGAATATAGTCGGCCAGTGGGCCGCGCAGCGGGTGTTCGGGAACGAAGAGCAGTGCGACTTGCGCCTCGTCCAGTGACCGGATCCGGTCCGCCAGTCCCGAGACGAGCGCCAGAGACGCAATATGGGGATAGCCGATCACTTCGATGCGGCAGGAAGGCCACCGTTTCCGGAGGGCTTCCAGAACGGGCATGGTCATGACAAAATCCCCGATCGCCCCTCCCCGCAGAATCAAAAAACGAGGCGTAGGATTCATGATCGCCCTTCCGATTCCGAGTGTTCTTAAAGATTGACCCGCGCAATCTCAATTTCTACCATGACATTCTGATGAAACGAATCTTTTTTCTTCTCCCTCTTCTGGCTCTGGTCCTTCTCCTCCCCCCCGTTCGTGCCCAGCAGGAGAGGGAGGAATCGCCGATCGCCACCGTGCCGGCGCCCTCGACGGCGTTTCGGGAACCCAGCCTTTGGGGGCGACTTTTTGGAAAGCCCGCCTGTGCTACCCCCGCCGAACAGCTTGCCCTGGCCGAACGTCTCGAACGGGAAGGCCGGTCAAAGGCGGCACGAAAGGCGTACGAGGCTCTCTATCTGGCTTGGCCATTGGCGCCGGAAGCGCCAGTGGCCGTCTATCGTCTGGCTGAACGCCGGGCGGCGGAGGGGAAGTTCGAAGCGGCGTTTCAGGAGCTGCAGTACCTGCTCACGCGGTATGGTAGCCGCTGGCCGGATTTGGATGGGCTCCTCCGTCGTCAGATGGCGCTGGCGGATGCCATCGCCCAGGCCCGATCCGCCCCGTGGTTGCTGGGTGGATTTCCCAAACGGGAGGCCGCCATTCCCCTCTATTCCCAGGTGGCCAGTAACGCCCCCCGCTCTTCACTGGCCTTCGAAGCTTCCCTCAAGGCGGCTGAACTCCTGGAACTCGAACGCCAGTACGAGCCCGCCATCGCGCTCTATTTCAACGTGATGGCCAGTCATCCGACCAAGTCGCAACAGGCGGACATCCCGTTTCGGATTCTCCGGGCCGAAGTGGCCTTGTGTCGTCGCTATCCTCACGATCTGAACCAGGCGGAGACGGCTCGGGAGGAGGCACTCCGTTACCTTCGGGAGCACCCCGGCAGTCCGAACGAAGGATGGATCCGGGAGACGCTGGTGTGGCTCGAACGACGTCTGGCGGCGGGTCTTCTGGACCGTGCCCGTGTGTATGAGAGGGCTGGCCGGTCAGCTCTGGCGCGACGCCTTTACGAACAGTGCCAGCACCTATATGCCGGCACACCCGAGGCCGAAACGGCGCGCCGTCGTTTGGAAAAGCTCCCCCGCTTCTCTGAGGAACCTCGCTCATGAACCGATCCCCCATTCCCCGTCTCTGCGTTTTGCTGCTCCCCCTCCTCATGCCTGTCGGGGGATGTACCACGTACTATCTGGGTTCAACCCTGCGGGGGTATGCCAGCATCGGCGTTGTGCCATTCCTCAATCAGACCGGCGAGCCTCAGCTCGAATTTGCCGCAACCCAGGAGACCCTGGCCGCGTTTCAGCGGGATGGCACGCTGACGGTGGCCGATGCGGCTTCCGCGGATCTGGTTCTTGAGGCTGTTCTGGTGGGGGCCACGTTCGAGCCTCTTGCCTATGCGCGTAATCGTTCGGCCACGGCCAGGGAATTCCGCTATACGATCACCGCTCGGATGACGGTAACGGATCGCAAAACAGGGCGAAAGCTCTATGATGGCCGGCTGGTCCGAGCCGATTACACCTTCCGGAGCGATGGGGATACGCAGCAAGCGCGTCTGTCGGCCCAGTCCGGCGTCGCCCGGGATCTGGCTCAGCGTCTGGTCCGGCTGGTCGTCGAATACTGGTAAAGTCAGGCGGGCATGGCCGCCAGAGCTTTCTGCATTCGAAGCGCCCCTCGGCTCTTATGGCGGCTAGCTGTGTTCTTTTTCAGAATCCCCCGCTTGACCGCCTTGTCGAGCTCCGAGCAGTACGCGCGAAAACGCGTTTCCATCTCGTCCCGATTTCCGGTCCGGAGGCTCTCGTCAAATTGGCGGCGGAGGGTCCGCAACTTGTTCTTTTCGGCCACATTCCGTTGATGACGCTTCCGGCTCTGGCGAAGCCGCTTGGCGGCGCTTTTGGACGTCGGCATGAGAACGGTTCCTTGGGTTCAGGTGAAAACCGTATAATCCTATCGAATGCCGGTCAGAAGTCAAGCCTCTGAAATGGTTATTCGCCCTCGATCACCACCTCGCGCACAAATGGACATACGATCTTCCGGACCTCTTCCATGCGTCGCGCGGACGTCCGGGGGCGGTTTCGAAAGGCCGGATCGGGCAGATCGGGGCGGGGAACGAACGGTTGGATTCGGTAATGGGCAGCGCCCTGAATCCACTCTCCGATCTGCCGCATGGCTTCGTCCGTATGCTCCGGATCGAGAATCGTCGTCCGCAGGATCCCCCGGTCGCCCATCCGGCGAACTGCCTCGATCGAACGGCCGATGGCGTCCACATCCTTCCAGCCGGTCAGCGCCGGGTAGAGAGCCGGCGGTGCCTTGACATCCATGGCCACACAATCGGTCCAAGCCGAGAGGCGCTCGACCACGTCGGGCCGAGCCCCGTTGGTATCCACCTTGACCGCAAACCCAAAACGGCGGAAAAAGGCGATGAGGTCTTCCAGGCGAGGGACCAGCGTGGGTTCCCCACCCGTGAGCACGACCCCTGTCACCCAATTCTCCCGGAAGGCGCAGCAGGCCTCCTCGATTCGCCCCCATGGCAATCCAGGCCGGAGGGATCCCATCAGATCGGGGTTGTGGCAAAAACGGCAGGAAAGGTTACAACCCGAAACGAAAAAGACCGCCGCCACTCGGCCGGGGAAATCCGACAAGGTGGGCTGCCGCAGAAAACCGAAAATCGGCGAGGGGTCGTCCCTCATGAGGCATGGAGGGCGGCGGACAGGATAGACTCGATCATCGCTTTCGTAATGATCCCCTTGCCGGCCTCGCTGTAGTCGGTTTGAAGCCCCAGATATTGGTAGAGCCGGCGAGAACCGCAGAGGGGATCGGGTTGGCCGGGGGCGGGATTGGGCAGGGGCTCGAGTCGGCCGGCCTTGGGGTTGCGTTGCAGGACGAGAAATGCCGGAATGCGTTGAGGATTGAGGCACTCGGCCTTGCAAAAGGCCACCATGCCCTCTTCCGTCTCCACATCCACGTACTCCTTTTCGAACCGGTCCTCCCACTCCGGCCGGGCGAGCAGTTCATCCAGGCGGGACTGAAGCACTTTGCATTTGTCACATCCCGCCTTTCCGAAAACCCGGACCACGAGTTTGCCATTCGCCCCCGTCATGGTCGTGTCTCCTCCCCCGTGGCCGTTTCGGCCGGTGCCGCCGCCGTCACGCGTGCTCCACCGGCCGCCTCGGTCATCGTCGCCACGGATTCGACCGCATAACGGCCACGCTGACGGGCCGGCAGTTCGCCATAGCGCTTGGACTTGTTCCAGTTCTGAATCTTGCTGAAATAGCCCACGACCCGGGTCTCCCCAACCACGTTGGTCGAACCGCAATGGCGGCAGGTGGTCTGCAGACCCCGATCACTTTGGAAGCAGTCGTTGCAATAGGTGAATTCGGGCGAGATCGTCACCTGGGCCGATTGGGTTCGGAAAAAGACGTCACGGATCAGCGCCGCGATGGAGTCGGGATCCGGGCGCTGTTCGCCCACAAAGGCATGGATGATGGCGCCGGATTCGATCATGCTGTGGAACATGCTCTGTTTGCGGATCCGTTCGATGAGGGAGACGGGCGCATCGGCGGCCAGATGAATGGAGTTCGTATAGTAGGCGTAATCCTCATCGCCACCCTTGACCACCGTTTTGGCCTCGTCCCGGAAATAGACGAGATCGGCTTTGGCCAGCCGCCGGGCAGCGCTTTCGGCCGGGGATTCTTCGAGCGAAATTTTGATCCCATGTTTTTTGGACAGCTTGCGCGCCCGCTGATACATGTGCGCGCAGATGCGCAGGCCGAGGTCAAAGGCCGCTTCCGACTCGTGCATCTGGCAGCCTGTCAGGAACTGGACGGCATCGTTTAACCCGATCAGGCCGATGATATAGGTACAAGACTCGAGCGAGACGTAGGGCTTCCCGTCGCAGGCATTCTTGCCGATCTGGTAGAGCGGCCAACCGGGACCGCTCATGAGCTGACGGACTTTCGCCTGCTTCTGGAGGTGCGCCTGGACAGCGAGGTCCATGGTCGCGTCAATCTGTTCGAACAGTCCTTCCAGCGTCTTTTTTCCTGCCCGCGCCGCGCGGTAGGCGGCCTGGGGGATATTGATCGTCACGTTCTGGAAGCCGCAGAAGCGGAGGGACTCCGGATGCTTCAGCATGCGGTTATCGTGAATGGTGGTCCGAAGCCGGCAGCAGGCGGACAGGGTCACCTCATCCCGATCGAAGACGAAGTAGGTGGAACCGTTCCGGCTGGCCAGCTCGCAGGCCTTTCGGAAGATGGCATACTGGGCGGGATCCTCGAACGTCTCGGCGCTGATATGGAAATCGCACTTCGGAAATTCGAAGACCCGCCCATGCCGGTCCCCTTCTCCCCACACCTCGAGCAGGGCCACGGCGAACCGCTGAGCTTCCGTTTCGAAATCCCCATAGGTCACGATCGCCTCGCCCCGAGTCCGGAGATCGGCCTCGACCTGTTCGTCGTAGCGGATGTTCTCAACCTTGTCGGCCAGTTCCCGCAAAACCAGCCGGCGGCTGCCATCTGGATCCCGCACGTAGAGGTCCATGAGCCGATAGCCGGCCGGATCTTTATCTTCCCGTAGAACCTCCTCGAGCTCGACGATTCGGCCATCCGCCCGGCGTAGGAGGTAATGGCCGCCCGCACCGATAGCCGGCACCTTCTTCAGGTAGCGGGGGACGCCCGTGTGAATGTTGAAATCGAGGAAGAGCGTCTGGCCGCCCCGTGAGAAGGCGTTCTGAGAGCCGTTGAAGATCAGTTCCTGGGCGATCTGCTTGATCTCGCGGTCGCTCATCCCCCGGAGAAAAGGCGCATACATGATATTGATGTAGGCCAGCCCCAAGGCTCCGGCATAGTTGGCCTGCATGGAGGCCAGGAAGGTATTGATATGGCCGGTCAGGACGGAGGCGCTCCGAGCTGGACGGGATTCCGTGTTCAGATTCGCCAGTCCGGTCAGCCCATACTTCTTCACATACTCCACGGAGTGCGAGGAACAGTACACGCGATGCGGATACCCCAGATCGTGGAGATGAATCGCTCCCGTGTCGTGCGCTCGCTTGACCTCCGGAGAAAAAATCGTATCCAGCGCCCACTGCTTGAGCACCAGTTCCGCAATCCCTAGATTCACGGCCTCGGGGTTGTTGTTCACGATGTTGCTGTTCTCCGTGGACTTCGTGAACATCAGGCTTTCGATAAACTCTTTCGGCACGGCATAGAGGGAAAGGTCTCGAAGCTGGGCGTGGTAGCCCCTCTCCTCCAACTCGTTATTGACCAGCGCCCGGATCAGGGCCGTGCTAATGGTCTTCATCTGACTGGAGATGATCCGGTTCTCGACGGCCTTGGCGATGCTCTCCGCCACGTCCAGGGAGAGATCGGTCTTTTGCACCAGCTGTTTGACGATCCGAGTCCTATCCCACGGCATCGTCTCGTTCCGGGTCGCCGATTCGACCAGCAGCAGACTCGCATCGGTCACATCCACCGAACGCTTGTGAGGGTCGCGGACCCGGATCCGCTGCCGGGCGAGTTCCCGCTGTTTGCGGTACCGTTTATAGGCCGAAACGATCGCCGTCTGCCCCGCCTCGGCTAGGACAATCTCGACCAAGTCCTGGACGTCCTCGATCTGGGGAATCCGTTTGCCCCCGTCCGCTGGGGAGGGATAGACGTAATACTCGCTCTGTGGGGTGTCCAGCTGCCGAAGGACCTCATCGGTAATCCGGGCTGGAAGGGTAGGATCGAAGGGGATCCCTTCCTTCCGGGCCACCTCTTCGGCCGCCCGCTGAATCGCCGTCTCGATCTTGGTCCGCTGAAACGGCACCACATTTCCGTCCCGTTTCCGGAACCCGTCAAAATGGACCTCTACGCTTGCCATGACAATCTCCCCAGAGGCCCCTTTGGAGCCTCCGATTTGGTCAAACACCAACCCTCCGCTGATATCTTCAACCACACTATATCTTGTGTTGAAAGAGTTGTCAACCCCTTTATGTTCGATTATTCTCTTTTTTCTTGAATCCGCTGTTTATGATTGCCGAGGGGCCGGAAGGGGTCAAGTCTTTTCCCTGTTGTCCTCACCGAAACCCAGCATTTTTCTAGCCTTTTCCTCATAAAAATTTTCTGAATTTTTGTTTTTTTTCTTGTCTCTCCCGACTTGCGGAATAGGATAACGCTGTCAACCATGAAAAGGATCCGCCATGAAACGACCGCTTCCCCTTCTCATCACCCTCGCGTTGGCCGCCTCCACTCTCCCGAGTCATGCCCTGTGGGGTAAGGCGGAAACCAAAACGGAGTCCGGAAATGCCGATCTGAAACTCGGAGAGTACAAAGGTCTGAAGCATGCCATCGGGTGCAAGGAGTTCGAAAACGAGGCCGGCTGGCGGGGAGAATGGGATCTCGGCCGAAATCTGACGACGATGCTCGAATCGGCGCTATACGACTCCGGACGGTTTGTGATCGTCGAACGGGAAAAGCTCAAGGATGTTCTGGCCGAACAGGACCTTATTACGTCCGGCCGCGCGGCCAAGGCCAAACAAGTGGCCCAGACCGGCCTGATTCGTCCGGCGCGCTACATCGCCACGGGCGCCATCACCGAAGTCTCGTATAACCAGTCTGGCGGCGGGGCGGGCATCAGCATCAAGGGTTTCCGCGTCGGGGGCAGCCGTTCCGATGCCCAGATCGCTCTTGTCGTGAAGCTGGTGGACACGACTACGGGCGAAATCATCGCCAAGGAACGGATCGTTGGAAAAGCCGGCGCGACCGGTCTCAGCGTCGGTCTCTCCTCAGGTTCCGTCGGCGTGGATCTGGGGGGATTTAAAAAGACCCCCATCGGACAGGCAGCCCAGGACTGCGTCAACCAAGCCGCTGCTCTCATTGCCAAGAAGATGGAAACCATCCCCTTCGAAGGGAGCGTCATCCGGGCCTCCGGCGGAAAGGTCTATATCAACCGCGGAGCCGAATTCGGCGTCGAACCCGGTCAGATCCTCACCATGGTGACCGAAGGGGACCTCCTGACCGACCCCGACACCGGTGCGATCCTGGGACGTACAGAAGGAGAGACCATCGGCAAGCTGAAAGTGGTCAAGGTCGAGGAAAAACTCTCGATCTGCGATGTGCTCGAGGGTGACAAAAATCCGTCACCCGGCGTTCGGGTCATTCCCGGAACCTGAGGACCGCTGCCGTTTTCGTTTCTTCAATTCTTCCTCCAAGCGCCGCTCTTCCCGTACCAGACAGGTCGGGCACAAACCATGGGAAATCGCATGCAGCCGCCCGGGTTTGACATCCAACCATGCGCCACAAAAGGCGCAACGGACATACATCAATTCGCCCCCCGCCTCTGGCGCTGGAAAAGAAGCCTCTTTCTCCTCGGGCACGGCGCGCTGTCCCCTATGAGTATCACATTTGTACCATCATATCGAATTTCCGGCAACGATCCAGTTGGGGATGACCATGTCTGACCTCACCCTCGTCGTACTGGCCGCTGGAATAGGGAGCCGTTACGGCGGTCTGAAACAGATCGAGCCTGTCGGTCCGGCTGGAGAGCTCGTCATCGATTACTCTCTCTTCGATGCCCAACGGGCGGGCTTCCGCCGGGCCGTTTTCGTGATCCGCCGCGACATCGAAGAGGCGTTCTACGAGGCTATCGGCCATCGGATCGCACGTTATTTCGATATCGCCTGCGTCTTTCAGTCGCTCGAGGATGTGCCCTCGGCGTTCGCGCCGCCGGTCGGTCGCGCCAAGCCTTGGGGCACGGGTCACGCCGTATGGTCGGCTCGCCACCAAGTGACGACGCCATTCGCGGTGATCAATGCGGACGATTTTTACGGCCGTCATGCCTATCGCGCACTGGCCGACTTTCTTACGTCGGTCTCCCCCACCTCCTCATCCTATGCGCTGGCGGCCTATCCGCTTCGGAATACGCTCTCCGATCACGGCGCCGTCGCGCGCGGCATCTGCCAAGTCTCCCCCGACGGCACGCTCGCCTCCGTGACGGAATTCACCCGGATCGAACGGGATGGAGAAGGGGCACGTTCTGTAGACGAGCAGGGAAGGCCGATCCGTTTTTCGGGCGACGAAGAGGTCTCGATGAACATCTGGGGTTTTACGCCGACCCTCTTCCCTCACCTGGCGGCGGCTTTTCGTGCCTTCCTTTCGGAACGCCAGGCAGACCCGAAGGCGGAATTCTTTCTGCCGACAGCGGTGGACACGCTCATTCGCCAAGGTGCGGCGACGGTGCGTGTTCTGCGCACACCCGATACCTGGTTCGGCGTCACCTATCCGGCCGACCGTGAAACCGTCCGTCGAGCCATTCAGACCCTTGTCCAGCGGGGCGAGTATCCCGCCCCGCTGTGGGTGTAACGGCCTCAGGAGTATTTGGCTAAAAGCGCACGCCCCTGGGAGGCACTGCGGCAGGCGAGATCGAGAATATGGATCGGCCGCCGCGCCCATTCGGGAGTAATCACGAGGGGGTCCCCTTTGACAAGGTGGTCGGCGATGTTCTGGTAGAACCGCCATCCTTCACTGGGCGGGTTATTCCCCCGGGTGATGACGGTTTCCCCCTGCCGGCGCTGAATCACCTGGAAGGTGGGGCCGTCCATGACATAGCTTCCCTCCGTCCCCGTGATCTCCATCCAGCCTTCCTTGGGCTTGGAATCCAGCGACGAGATCATCAGGGTGGACCACTGGCCGCTCCGGTACCGAACCACCGCGAATGCCTCGTCTTCGTTCGTGTCGTCCTTCCAGGCTGTGCGCGGCGCCCAGTACCCCCGCTTAGCAAAGCCGCTCACCTCGCGGATCTCGGACCGGATGAGTTGCAGCGTGTACTCCAGCAGATGAACGCCCCAGTCGTAGAGAATGCCGCCCGAAATGCTTCGGCTGGAACGCCACCAGTCGCGGGGCTGACCCCACCCGCCCATATGGGCCTCGATCCGGACAATCTCGCCGATCGCCCCGCTGCCGATCCGTCGAACCGCTTCCAGGATGCAACCATCCCAGTGGCGGTTATGGTACGTGGACAGCACCACACCGCTTTTCCGGGCCTCGGCGATCATCGCATCGCACTCCGCCGTGGTCACGGCCATGGGTTTTTCCACCACCACATGCCGCCCGGCCTTGAGGCAGGTCAGCGCCAGCTTGGCGTGCGTATTATGCGGCGTGATGATGGTCACCAGCCGAACGTCCGACTGTTTCAGCATCTGAGAAAGGTTGGCGTAGGCCTGGATGCCGGGGTAATCTTGCTCCGCCGCCTTGCGTCGTTCCGGGTCAATTTCGCAAACAGCCACCGGCGTCATGCCGGCCTTTTGCATCTCGGCCAGATGATGACGGCCCATATTGAAGGCCCCGCCATATCCCACCACCCCGACCTTGATCTCCGACGCATCGTTGAATCGTTTCATAGCTGCCCCTCGTGATTGCAGGATCGCGTTATTTCGCCGCCCAGGCCATGCCCCGGCGGAGGATCGTCCGAACTTCGGGGACGCCAAAATCCTTGGCCACGTGGCCGAGCGACATATAGAAGACGCGCCCTTCGCCCCATCGCCGTTTCCACACCACGGGCATCACGGTTCCCTTGATCCACGGTGTCCCGTACTCGCCGGTAAACGTGGTGGTGGCCAGCACCTCGTTTCCCGGATCCACGTGCATGTAGTACTGCTCCGATTTCATCCGGAAATCCTTGAGCCCTTCCGTGATCGGATCGGTGTGGTTGATGATGTTGACCGTGTACTCGACAATCCCGCCGGGATGAGCGACCCACTGGCCGCCCGTCATGAACTGGTAGGAGGTGTTCTGACGGAAGGCATCGCACATGCCACCATGCCAGCCGGCAATCCCGACACCCGACGCGATGGCCTCCAGGAGGCCCTTTTCCTGCTCGCCCGTGATCTGCCCCATCGTCCAGCAGGGGACCACCAGATGGAGCCCCTTCATCTTGTCCACGTCGCAATAGACGTCCATGGTATTCGCCACTTCGACGTCGAATCCCATCTGGCGGAGTTCGGCCGCCGCAATGGCCGTTGTCTCCTTCGGTTCGTGTCCGTTCCATCCGCCCCAGACGACCAGTGCCTTCTTAGCCATGTCACGCCTTGCCTTTCTGTTGTTCGCCCTTGGTTTCCGCCTCTTCCACCACGTGCCGGAAGAGCTCATGGTTGTACATCCGATCCCGAAAGACCGCCCGATCTGGCTTCAGATCGTCCGGCAGGTTAATCTCGCAGAAGCGTCGCGTCGCCGCGCTCTCTTTGGCGCGAAGACACATCCGGGCGCTCAGCAGCCCTGCGCTCAACGGCGCGACGGAGTCGGCCTCTCCTCGTACAATCTGCAGGAAATTCCAGGCCAGAATCGCATCACCGCCGCCGTGCCCGGCCTTTCCCGGCTCGATGGTATGTACCGACGAACGGGTCTGATGATGATAGAAGAGGCGGACCTCGTTCGTGTACCAATCGAACTCGAGCGTTCCCTTGTACCCGAAAAAACGCGCTCCCCGCGCCCCGGCGCCCCGACGGGCGAAGAAATTCTGACTATAGGCGACATGCATGCCCGTTTCATATTCCACCAGCGCGCTACCCGAATCCTCGTTCCCCGTGTCTACGGCAAAGCCGCACCGCCGCCTTGAAGTCCGAGCCACCTCGTCCGCCAGTCCCCGGCTGAAGAAGCGATGGAAGGGACTCTCTGGGCACTCCTCCTGAAGCGAACAGTCCGAGCAGGTTAGCCCCGCCTTCATCGGCCCCCGATAGACGAGTTTGGCCGTCATGGCCGCGACCCGGATCGGACGAAGTCCGAGGACCCGCGTGAGATAATCGAAGTCGTGCGTGGCTTTCTGGAGAAACAATCCCTGCGTTTCCCCTTCATCCCGGTACCAGTCGAGGTAATAACAGTCCCCGTACGGCACGTTATTCCAGGCCTGGACATGATGGACCCGACCGATCTCCCCGCTCAGGATCAGGCGCTCGACCAGCCGAAGATGGGCGGTGACACGGAGCGGAAACGAGACGATGACCGGACTTTTCGACCGCTTCCAGGCGGCATACAGGCGGCGCCAGTCGGCCTCGTTCGTGCAGACCGGCTTCTCCAGAAACAGCGGCCAGTTCCGCTTCAGGACGGGCACGGCATACCGGGTGTGTAGCGAACACCGGGTTCCGATCATCACCCCGTCCAGATCCTCGGCCTCCAGCATGCGATCCGCATCGGCATAAAACCGAATCGACTCCACCGGCCGGCCATCCTGACGCGCCTGCTCGCGGACCTCATCCACTCGGGGATCCGCGATCGCCGTCACCCGGATATCGTCCGGATGGAACCGGTCCATCTGCCAGAGCATTCCCCGAATCCGCCCGCCATAGCCGATGACGCCGATCCTTTTCATCGCATGTATGTGGCACTTGTGCCAAACGAGAAAATTCGCGTCATCATGGTAGCCACCCCGGTAATTGTCAAGAACTCTTGCGGTCGGCCAAAGAACGGTTTATGGTTTGCCCCCCATGAAGATCTATCTCATGACCGATATGGAAGGGGTTGCGGGAATTCTCACCCACAACGACTGGGTTCTTCCGTCGGGCGCTTTTACGATCAGGGGCGCCGGCTTCTGACTGAAGAGGTCAATGCGGCCATCGAAGGTCTCCTCGCGGGAGGCGCACGGAAAATCGTGGTGGCCGACGGGCATGGGGGGGCGGGATCGAACCCGAACGCCTCCATCCACTGGCCTTTTTCCTCAGGGGCTGGAACCCATCCGGCCCCTATCCCTTTGGCCTGGACGACTCCTTTGACGGCATCGGCTGGGTGGGGCAGCCGCATGCCAAGGCAGGAACCCCCTACTCTCACCTCTCGCATACCGGCTGGTTCGACGTCTGGGATCAACAGGTCAATGAACTCTCCATCGGGGAGCTCGGCACTCTGGCGCTCTGCGCGGTGGAACTCGGGGTACCCTGCATTCTCGCCTGCGGAGAAGCGGCATTCACGCGGGAGGCGGAAGCCCTGACACCGGGAATCGTCACCGCCGCCGTCAAGGAAGGAACCCTGCCCGATGGGCTGGATCACCTGAGTATGGAAGAGTACCGAACCGCCAAATTGGGCGCCCGCCACTGTTCGCCGGTGATGGCCCGGGAACGCATCCGAACCGCCGCCCGGAAGGCGGCCCAAAAACGCCGCCGATCCCCCCGAGGCTTCGCGTTCCCCTCCCTCAATCCGCCCTATCGCCTGGAGATCTTCCTCCGCGCCCGCCAGGGCCATCCTCCGACTACCCTTCGCTATACCCATCCCTCGAGCCTTGTCGCGCTTTTCAATCTACGATATGCCCATGCCACCCCGCAAGAAGAGGCCGATCCCCTCCTCAAAAATAGAGATCGCGGTCGTTCGACTCCCGAATCCGCTGAAGGCGCCGTTTGAGCTCCTCCTTTTGAGGAGAGTCCGGCAGCTGCGCCAACTCGCGCTCGATCGCCTTCTCTCCCGCCGCGCGAGTCTCAGGCGTCGCATAGTCAACCAAATACTCCACCAGCGTCGTCAGCGCATTCGGCGTGCAAAACCGCTTGATGAAGCCGGGAATCGCGAATTCCATGAAGTGCTCTCCCGTTCGGCCAAGCCGGTAGCAGGCCGTGCAGAAACTCGGCAGATAGCCGTCTTCGATCAGTTCCCGCATGACGACATCCAGGGGGCGGATATCCCCCAGTTCAAACTGCTCGCGCTCCATGACCTGGGCGTCGCCCGCCTCCGTGTAGCCCCCCAGTTCGATCCGGCTCCCGGCATCAATCTGCGAAACGCCAAACGCCATCGCCCGCCGTCGGAAAGCCGGCGGCTCGCGCGCCGTTAAGATCAGGCCCGTATACGGGACCGAGACCCGCAAAATGGCGATCACGCGCAGGAAATCGTCGTCCGAGACCAGCCTCGGCCAGGAGCGGTGCACGCCGGCCGCCGGGCGGAGCCGTGGAAAGCTGATCGTATGGGGACCGACTCGGTACTTCTCCATGAGATGAACGGCATGGGTCACCAGCCCGATTACCTCGAACCGCCAGTCGTACAAGCCGAAAAGAGCTCCAATTCCCACGTCGTCGCACCCGGCCTCCATCGCGCGGGAAAGCGCATCCAGCCGCCACAGGTAATCCCCCTTCCGCGTTCCCGCCGGATGCATCTCCCGATAGGTGGCATGGTGATAGGTCTCCTGGAAGATCTGGTACGTGCCAATCCCCGCCGATTTGATGATCCGAAAGCCTTCGTGATCGAAGGGGGCGGCATTGATGTTCAGGCGACGGATTTCGCCGTGGCCTTCCCGAACCGCATAGACGGTCCGGACACACTCGGCGATGAATTCGGGCGAGTACTGTTCGTGCTCGCCAAAAACCAGAATCAGCCGCTTGTGGCCGCGGCGTTCGAGCGCCCGGACCTGTTCCCGCAACTCCTCCAGCGCCAAGGTTCGCCGCACCTGGACGGGGTTGGACCGGCGAAAGGCGCAATAGACGCAGTCATTGACGCAGAGATTCCCCACGTAGAGCGGCGCGAAGAGAACGATCCGGTTTCCATAAACCCGCCGTTTCAGCTCACGCGCGGTCTCGAAGATCACCTCGACCTGATCCGGCCGAGCGGCGGCAATCAGAACGGCCGTCTCCTCCGGCGTCAGCGCCTTCAATTCGAGGCTCTTGGCCAGGATCTCCCGAAGACGACCGTCATCGGCTCGCGTCTCTTTCAGCAAACGCTCGATGGCCGCATCCTGAATAAAATCCACCGCCTGTCGGCTCAATTCCCGTTTCATAAAGTTTAACTATATCGCTTTTCAGCCCCCGTCTCAAGCTCGTTCCATGGCTCGCGGAGGCTTCGCGGTTCCGGTCGGCCTGGCCCGGCGTTCAAATGTCCCTTCAGGATCGGATCATAATCAGGAGCATCTTGAACGGCACAGGCGCGCGAAGCGCGTGGGGAACACCGGCAGGCATGATGATCAGCTCCCCCGCCTTGACCCGTTGCGGCTTTCCGCCGATCGTGATCTCCGCCTCCCCCTCCAGAATCTGAACCGTCGCGTCGTAAGAAGAGGTATGCTCGCTGAGCCCCTGCCCAGCGTCGAAGGAAAAAACGGTCAGGGTCCCCGTCTTTCGATCCAGCAAGGTCCGACTGACCACCGCATCTCTCTGATAACTCACCGACTCGGTCAATAGGAGGGGTTTCGCCTTTCGGGTCATGGTCACGACTCCTCGCTCAGGAGGTTTGTTTCTCTCCGCTATCGAATCGGCCGGATCACGTGGGCCGCGGCCGGCTGACCCAGAAAACGCCCCAGCGGCGATCGATCCCGCCAGACGTGCCGGCGGGCCAAAACGGCCAAGCGATAGCCGCGGGACAACAGACAAAGCCGGTCCAACCCTTCCGCCAACCGGAACAGCGGAAAGGCCATGGTATACAGGCGCCGGATTCGACGGTGACTGTCCGATCGGTATCGCGCGCGACGCACCGCCTGCTGAAGCAGAAGATCCGCCAGGGTCAGGAAAAATCGGCTGTAGAGAACGACGGCATGAACATCGAAACCGACTTTGAGCAGCTCGAAGAGCCCCTGCGGCGAAAACCCCGGGCGAAACTCTTCGCCCGCATAAAAGGCCGGCAACCGTCGCTGAAGCGGCCGCAGCGGCGAAAAGGGGCGAAAGAACGGAACCTCCAGAAGCCACCGTCCCCCCGGTTTCAGAATCCGGTGACACTCCGTCACCCACTCCCGAGGGTCGGGCACGCGATGGAATATCTCCGTCATTACGACCGCGTCGAAGGTGGAGGTCTCGAACGGCAGCGGAAGCCCCTGGAACAAATGCACCGTGGCCATGAACCGCTGGCGCACCTCGACGGCCGACGGCGTCCAGGCGAGGGCCACCCATTCGCCCTCGTTCCGCGAGAGCCTCTGGCTGACGATCGCATCGCCGCCGTTGACATCCAGATAGCGTTCCCCCCGGCGGGGGTTCAGGAGCCGAATCAGATGATCCGCCCGGACCTGCGCCGGCTCCGCCTGACGGAAGAGTTCCAGAGAGTAGTCGTTCTCGTCCGGCCCAAGATGAAAGGAGAGCCGGGGTAACTCTCCGCGGGATGAGCCGTTGACCGCCATGCCCTTATGGTAGGGCATCCCCGCGTTCCTGGCAAACCCGAACCCCGGGCGCGTCGGGGCTCCTTTCGCCGCTTGCCCGGACAAGTCCGCTTGCGCTACACTAACCCTTCAAAAACCATGGCCGAACTCTCCAACACCTTCTCCTGGTCCTTCAGCGCCGCCGAAGATTTTGACATCTGCCGGCGGAAACGGTACTGGGCCAAATATGCCATGTGGGGCGGGTGGGAACCCGAGGCCACCCCCCTGCAAAAGGATGCCTACCGCCTCTCGAAAATGGACAATGCGTGGTCCGTGCTCGGCCGGGCCGTCGAAGAGGCGGTCATGTGGTCCATCCGCCGCGCGCAGGCCGGGCTGAACCCTACCCCCGAGGAGGCTTACGAGGCGGCCGCTCGCCCGTACCTCAACCGGGCCTGGACCGATTCCCGCCGCAAGCGCTATCTTGAAAACCCGAAACGCTTCATCGCGCTGCGCGAGCACTACTACGGCGACTGGACGCCCGAACGGGAACAGGAGGTCATCGAGGCGCTCAAGGTCCAAAGCCGACGATGCCTCGATCAGTTTCATCAGACGGTTCTGCCCCGCCTCCGGACGGTACGCCCCGATGACGAACTCCGAATCGCAATCATCGGATCGGGCGGCGAACCTGAATCGTTCGAATTCGACGCGATCAAGGTGTACGCCATTCCCGACTACGCCTACCGGGTCGGCCAACGGCTTCATATCCACGACTGGAAAGCAGGCCGTATTCGCGAAAGCCATGAGGAACAGCTGAAACTGTATGGGCTGTGGGCCCTGGTGAAACACGGCTTTCCGCCCGAGCAGGTGGACATCTTTATCGAATACCTGGGGGAAGGGGTGACCCGGCATCTGACGCTGACCGCCGACGATCTGGAACGCATCAAGGAACGGATCCGGCTTTCGGTCGAAGAGATGGCCGATTATCTGGTGGACCGGGATATCAAGCGCAACGAACCCCTGCCGCAGGCCGAATGGGAACTCAGCCAGGATCTCTCCCTCTGCCGACGCTGCAACTTTCTCGAACTCTGCCAGAAGGATCCCGACTACCCGCCGGCCGGAACTTCCTGAGAGAGCCGCGATGCCTACCTCCTCCCTTCGCTCGCCCCTCTTCGAGTTTTACCCCGTTTACAAAAATTACCTGTGGGGGGGGCAGCGGATTCCTGAACGCTTCCGCCGATCGGTCCCCTCTTTTTCCCACGTCGCCGAATCGTGGGAGATTGCCGACCATCCCGACGGCATGAGCCGGGTCCGGGGCGGGCCCTGGGAGGGATGCCCGCTTCGGCGACTCATGGAGGAAGAGGCTGACGCCCTGGTGGGACGTCCCATGGGCGCCTTTCCCCTCCTGATCAAAATTCTCGACGCCGCCGATACGCTCAGCGTCCAGGTGCATCCCGACGAAGAGGCCGCCCGCCGCCTGGGCGGAGAACCCAAAACCGAATGCTGGTACGTCCTGGAGACGACGCCGTCCGCGATCTGTCGGCTGGGTCTCAAACCCGGCGCCTCGCCGGAGCGAATTCGGACCGCCCTGGCCTCCCGCGACGTCGCCCAGTGGCTCCAGACTCTTCACCCACAGCCCGGCGACCTTCTCTTTGTGCCAGCCGGCCGGGTCCATGCGATTGGCGCCGGATGCCTTTTCCTCGAACTTCAACAGAACTCCAACACCGTCTATCGCCTGTACGATTGGGACCGCGTGGACCCGAGCACCGGTCAGTCGCGTCCGCTCCATGTCGAAGCCGCGCTGGCCGCCATTCGCTGGCACGATGAGGCGCCGCTCGTGGCTCCTCCCGAACCGTGGACGGAAAAAGACGCCTTTCGTCTCCGTACCCGGCTGAGCACTCCCTTCTTCTGCATCGAAGAGATGGAGATCAACGGGGCCTGCGTCATCGAAAAAGCCCCTGACCGTTTTCATATCCTTTTTGATCCCCACGGAAGTATCCGGGTGGAAACGGAAGAGGAGGCTCGCACGCTCCAGCCTGGGTCACCCCTGCTCGTCCCTGCGGTAACATCCCGCTATCGGATTTTTCCCCACACAGGGCCCAGCCGGATCCTTCGAATTGGCCCGCCCGCCTAACCGAACTCGGGGCCGGCGATGCCATAACAGCGCATCTCCCCCGGGGCGGGCCAGACATCTTCTCCGAGCCCCATGCGGGTGAAATGACGCTGCGTCCGAAACCCTTTCGCTTCTAGCCAGCCCTGCCACTCGCGCTCTTCTTCCGGCACGTCCAAAAATACAGGCCGCCCGGCCATGGCGCGAAAGACGGCGGACGCCAGCGCGCGGGCCGTCGAAAGGTCATCGGCCACCAACGGGCCGACATGTTCCGCGAGAAGTCCCGACCGCCCGAGCACAAACCCCTTGAGGGTTCCGCCCTGATCGGCAACGAAGCCGTAGGATGGGACGGGCGGCGTGGAGTTGCCGCAACAACGGAAGCCGCGACGCGCCAAAGGCGATCTCATCGCAAGCTGCCACCGCCGGAAGATCGGCCGCCGTCATGGGGCGAACTCCCCCCAACGCTTCGGTTTCCGAAGGGGCGGCGGCAATCGCCATGCGCCGCCGCACACCGATGGATCGAAAGCCCAGCCGATAATAGACCTCACGGCCGTCGGGGGTCGCGTCGAGGCCAATTCGGCTTCCCGGCGGTGCGAGTTCGATCGCTCGCTGAACCAGCGCCGACGCAATGCCCATCCGCCGGAAATGCGGATCGACCAGAACCATTGCCACCCACGCCTGGGTTCGATCATAGACCGCCAGCACCGTTGTCCCGACCACCTGGCCATTGCGAATCGCACCCAGAATCGTCTCCGGCCAGAGCGTCTGCATCACGAGCCAGTCTTCCAAAGGCTGATTCCACCCAGCCGCCTGCGCCAACCGCCACCCCTGCTCCAACTCGGCCCGATGCAGCGGACGAATCACCCACGCGCCTTTGCCCGTATAACGGCTCTCCCGCTCCATCCAGGACAACCGCTCCTGGATCGCCTCGACCAAATTGCGTTCGACGGAATGGACAATGGCCCGCCCCGCTTCGGCCGATGCCCGGGAGGGGTCGCCCCAATAGCCCATCGGACGCAACGCCGAGATCCCGAAATGATTGAGATCGGAAACGCAGGCCGGCCACGGGGCCGGCGCCGGTCCCAGTGCCCGATAGTCGCCCACGAGTTCGGGACACAGGGCCAGGGCCACCGAAGTCTCCCAGGCATCCGCATGCAGCTGGCCTTCCCGAAGCGCCGCGCCTTTGCGCGACGTATCCCACTCATACCAGTTCATCAAAAGGATCCGAAGCGGGCGATCCCGGCTGTTCCAATCCCGAACGGTCGGAGGAATCGCCTGGTTCCCACCATGCCCGTTGATGAGAATCAACCGACGGAAATGTTGCGCTTCGAGGCTTTCGGCCACATCCCGAATCAGGGCCATGGCGGTCTCTGGGTGAAGACCCACACTCCCGCGAAAGCCGCTGTGTTCGGTGCATTGCAGGATCGGCAGCGTTGGAAGCTGAGCTGCCTCCAGCGATTCGGCAACAACCCGTGCAAAATGGTCCGCCAAGATCGTATCGAGGAAAAGCGGCAGGTGGGGGCCATGCTGTTCACAGGATCCCAGCGCCCATACCGCCACCGAGGAGCCTACTCGGGCCCAGTCGTAGGTCGTGGCCATGGCATCCGCATGTCGGTTCTTCATCGCCGGCACTCTGCTAGGAGGTAACCAAAAGGGATGATACCCCTCTAACGCCCGTGGTCCAGTCATAAAGAGCTTGCAGGGACAGAAGGGCTTCTCTATTCTCCCCGCCCATGTTTCGGCAATACGGTCAGCTCCTGCTCCTGACCCTCGTCCATGCCACAGCCGATCTCTTCGGCGGACTCCTGGGCGCCATTCTCCCCGTGCTGGTCACGCACTATCGTCTGCCGCTCTCGTCCATGCTGGCCGTAATTACAGTGCTCGGCTTTTCCAGCAACGGCTTTCAGATTATGGCTGGTCACCTCCCCCTGCGAGGGGAGGCCTCATGGCCCATAAGCGTTGGACTTCTCCTCGCCGGGGTCATTCCGCTCATCGCCCTTGTGCCCCCAGGCCCTTGGGCCTGGTTCTTTCTGCTCGGGCTTCTCGTCATCGGAGGAGCCGGTATTGCCCTCGTCCATCCTAATGGACTGAGAGCGGTCTATAGGCTCGACCGAATACCTGCCTCTTTTGCGACAGCCTGTTTCATGGTTGGAGGCTTTGCCGGTTTTGCCGGGGGAGCGTGGGTCTCCAGCGCCCTGGTGGACCGTTTTCACGTGCGCGGGCTCCTTTTCCTATTCCCCCTCGCGATTCTGGCCGCATCTGCTATCCCACTGACTGGCATCCGCCTGGCATCGGACCCCCCCCGCTCCTCCACGTCGGCGTCCGAACCGCCCGAAAACCGAAAAAACCATTTTCCGCCGTTTCCCTACGTTTTCGGAATGGGGTTCACGGCCGCCACCGCCTCTCTCATCGTCACAAACCTCCTGCCCACGCGTCTCCATGAACTGGGGCACACCCTTCCCTTCTGTGGGCAAAGTATCTTTTTGTTCGGAATAGGGGGAGCGCTCGGCTCTCTTCTCTGGGGGGCTTTCGCGGCCCGGCGAGGTTTCGGCCTCGCCTTACACCTCTCTCTCGGAATCGGTATCCCAATCCTTGCACTGTATCTTTTTGTCGCAGCTCACGGCTGGGCCCGGATTCTAATCAGTGCCTCTGGCCTTTTCCTTTACCCTTCATTCCCGCTCATTGTCACCCTCGCGCGATTTTCCCCCTCTTCCCTTTCTCTCGCTCAACGTATGGGTTGGATTGTCGGGGGAACCTGGGGAATAGCCGGTATCCTAATTATTCTCATCGGACCATTCATCGAAAAAATTGGGCTCGCCCCATTCGTTCACCTTTCGTGGGTCTTTTATATGATATGTTTGCTTATTTTCCTGCGTGCGGGAAGGACAACCCACGCTCAATTCTTCAAAATAAAGGGGAAAACCCTCACGCACACCCCAGCCCATTGAGATACCTTCTATAAGCAAAACATTTTTAATTTTTTTCGGACCGTTCCTCATAATATTCGCATTTCTCTTTGTTTATCAGCCATTTTGGAATTTCTAGCCTATTACGTTATAAATGTATTCTTGACGAAAAAATCGCTTTATTGTATTTCTACAAACAAAGGTGATTGATTTACGGAAATGGATAAGAGGCGTTGCAAACCGACAGTCTTGCTTCTCTACAATCTCAGTCCGGATTGGAAGAAGAGAGAACGGGTTGAGGTTGAAAGGGAAACGCGTCGTTTTGCCGAGGCGGTTCAGGAAACCGGTTTTTCGATTATTCCCATTCCCATCGTATCTCCTGATTTCAAAAAAGTCCTATTGGCCTATGATCCTATGGACTATATTGTGTTCAATTGGTGTGAAGAGGTTCCCGGGTTGCCGAACGGGGAAGTTCATGTGGCCCAATCCCTGGAATCGGCTGGATTCACCTACACCGGCTCCCCTCCTCAGGTGCTCGAACTTTGCCAACATAAGCTGAGGGTCAAGGAGATCCTCAAGGCCCATCACCTTCCGACCCCGGACGGCCTACTCATCCAAACCTGGGAGGAAATCGCTGGATGGTCGCGTTTTCCGGCCATTGTAAAGGCTGCGGCCGAACACTGCAGTCTCGGTCTTTCTCCCAAGTCGGTCGTTACCAACCGGGATGAACTGGTCGAGCAGGTGGCGTGGATTCATCAGACCCTCCATCAACCAGCCCTCGTGGAGGAGTTCATTGATGGCCGCGAGTTCCACATCGCCCTTATTGGCAACGGAACGCTCCAGATGCTTCCACCGGCGGAAATGGATTTCGGCGGCTTTTCCGATCTCCGGGAGCGGCTTTGTACCTACGAAGCCAAGTTCGATCCAGAATCCCGCCACTATCAGCAGATCCAAACACGTCTTCCCGCCCCACTCAGCGAGGCCGAACAAGCGGCGCTCGAGTCCGTCTGTCACGCCGCCTACAGGGCCATCGGGTGCCGGGACTACGCCCGGCTTGACCTTCGCCTGCAGAATGGCATCTTTTACATTCTGGACGTAAACCCGAATGCGGACATCAGTTCAGAGGCCAGTATCGCCTGCGCGGCGGAAGTCATCGGATGGAGTTACGGAGAGTTAGGTCGTCGCCTGATCGAATTAGCGATTCATCGTCATCCGGCTTTTGCCGCCGCCTGATCCGCTTTCATAAGCGCGGTCAGGGCCAGAGGGGGCAGAGGACATTCTAGGGCGTCGGCCACCGCGCAGAGAAAATCGGCTTCGTCCACCGTCACGGCGCCATCGTAACCCGCGCAGCGTCCACAGGCATCCAGAACCTTTTGTTTGGCGGCTGGGCGGAGCTGCGAGAGGCGCTCGAGCGCTTGATCGGCAGCGGCAAGCGTGCACGACCCTGCGGGGGGAAGAGCAGCCTCTCCCAGTTGCAGCACCTCCCAGCCCTCGGAAAACGCGGCCGCTGCTCTCGCTTCCTGCGTCTCGTCCATCCGGGCCAACGTTCCAAGAAGCACAGCGCACTCCTCGCGGGCGCTTTCCAACCTCAGCATCCCCCCGGAACGGGGGCGCGCCAGGCCAAAATGCCCATCAAGGCGACGCATCAGAAAACGCAACATGGTGTATTCGAAGAGGGTGACGCGATCATCGGCTTCAATGGCGTTCTGAACCGCGTCCCGGAAATGGCGGTATGCTTCGGGAGCCATCTCTCGTAGGGCCGGAACGGCAGCGGCTGCCACAACGTACCAGCCCGCGCGGGGAATCTGCGTGATCGTAGGGAGCAAGGCTTCGGCACGCGGACGGATCAGCGGGCCAGCCGCCTCCTCGATCCACTCGCCATACCGCTCCTCACCTCGTTCCTGAGCGGCCGCCCAGAGCAGGGCCCAAATAACGGCCGGCGCTTCGGCAGGTCGTTCGAAGGCCCTGCGAAGAGAGGGTGGCAACCGCTTGAGAAAGGCCGTCACCGTCTGCAGCGCGGCGGAAGAAAAAGTGCCGGTCTGCTCGCCCAAAGGCTTCACAGGCACACGGGCCGCTCGGCCCTCACGCAAGGCACTGACAGCGGCCAGTTCTGCCACCGGCGGAACCTCCACCGCAGGTGCCATTGAGGGGGTCAGCAAGGCGGGATCGAAACGGCCGGTAAAGGTGGGATCCAACCGGCGAATCCGCTGGACCAACGGCGGGTGGGTTGAAAAAAGATTGAACAAACCCGCCCGAAGCCCACCCGCAAAGAAAAGATGACTGGCCTCCTGAGCCCGTTCCGCCTGCATCGCCCCCTTCGAGCCCATCGCCCCGATCTTTTTCAGCGCCTGGGCCAGTCCAGCCGGGTTCCGGGTAAACTGCACGGCCGCCGCATCCGCCAGAAACTCGCGTTGCCGCGAGACCGCGCTGCGAATGAGGTGGGCAAACAGGACGCCCATCGAGCCAATGATCCACAGCGCCAGGCCGATCAGAAAGAAGACCAGAACGACCACCCCGCCCTGCTTGCCGCCCCGCCCGGATCCCCGTCCCCGCCCGGCCATGTCGCCGGTAATCCGCATCGTGTAGTACCCGAGAAGACTGAGGAGCAGAATGCCGTGCAGAATGCCCATCAGCCGCAGGTTCAAACGCATGTCGCCGTTGTGGATATGGCTGAACTCATGGGCGATCACCCCCTGAAGCTCGTCCCGGTTCAATTTCTCCAGTGCGCCGCGCGTCACGGCCACCACAGCATCGCGCGTGCTCAGCCCCGCCGCAAAGGCGTTGATGCCCGGCTCCCGGTCCAGTACGAAGACCTTCGGCATGGGCGTCCCGGAGGCCAGCGCCATTTCCTCTACAATGTTCACCAGGCGCCGCTCGCGCGGATCGGAGGTCTCCGCCCGGATCGGCCGCCCCCCCAACATCGCCGCCACGACCTCCCCACCCCGCGAAAGTTGAACAACCTTGTAGAGCGTCCCCAGGCCAATCACGCCCAACACCCCCACAAACGTCCAAAAAAAGAGATCGGGCTTCCAAATCAGCGCCGGCGCTTCCTGTTCAATGCTCGTCACGATCAGCGTCATCACCGCATACACCAGGGCGGTGATCGCCATCAGGGAAAGCCCATAGAGCACCACCAGCAGCACCGTTCGACGGCGCGCCTGTTCCTGATAGTGGAAAAAGTCCATCCGCCCCCGCCCCCTCTCCTCAGGTGAAGGAGACCTTGGGCGCCTGCCGCTCCGTGGGCGACTCGACTTCGAACAGTTGCGCCGGCCCGAAGGCGAAGAGCTGAGCCACAATGACGTTGGGAAACGTCTCGCGGGCCGTATTGTAGGTCATCACCGCGTCATTGTAGGCCTGCCGGGCAAAGGCCACCTTGTTTTCCGTCGAGGTCAACTCCTCCATCAGCAGCGCCATCGTCTGGTTCGCTTTGATGTCTGGATAGCGTTCGAAGACGACCATCAAGCGATTCAAGGCCCCCATTAATGCGCCCTCCGCTCCGGCGAGCGACTGCATGGTCGCGGGATCCCCCGGCCTGGCCGCCGCGCTCTTCGACGCGGCCAGAGCCTGGTTCCGGGCCTGAACGACCGCTTCGAGAGTCTCTCGTTCGTGCTTCAGATAACCTTTGGCCGTCTCGACCAGATTGGGAATCAGGTCATACCGGCGCTTGAGCTGAACGTCTATCTGGGCATAGGCGTTTCGATACCGATTGCGCAAGGCGATCAGCCGGTTATACAGCCCGATCACAAAGAGAAGAAGAAGCGCAACAACGATCAGCACAATCCAGCCTGTCATGGGAACCTCCGAGGTTCTGTTTTCATGAGGAAACTCTTATGCGGAGGAAACCCTGGTGTCAAATGAAAAATGGAGCCAACGATCGGAATCGAACCGATGACCTGCTCATTACGAGTGAGCTGCTCTACCGACTGAGCTACGTTGGCTCCGAAAATGAAGCAACTTATCCTTTCTGGCTCGAAAGTCAAGCTCATTCCCCCGAACGTGGGAACGCCCTGATCTTTAAAGATTTGGGCTCGGGGAGGAGGGCGAAGAGGACGGAAGAGTTGGGTGGTAACCAAATAAGGATCACGTCTCCACCTTCCATTCTGACCAAGACCAAAAAGAGTCATGTCTCGACAGAAAAGGGCTTTCAAATCTTCTTGCTCGTCCTCGTGCTTGTGATTGTTCTCGAAAACCCTATCGGAATCGAGGACGAGAACGAGGACGCATTTATCGTGACGAGGTTCCGTGGGTGGGGTTCGCACTCGAGGGCTTGACGAAAGCCGAAAAATCAGGCATGTTATCTATCTCTGACGCGCCCCCTTCGTCTATCGGTTAGGACGTCAGGTTCTCATCCTGAAAAGAGGGGTTCGATTCCCCTAGGGGGTGCCAGTTTCCGCCGCCGTATCCGGCGGAATCGTCAACCGTTCGCTGGGACGGTCCGGATAGGTCAGGTGGATCCGGATATGCGTCATGCGCCGGGCCTTTAAGACCCGCATCACCTCCCAGCACGCCAGATCCGGCCGATTGCACTCCTGACTCAAATGGGCCAGAAAGACATCCGTCATCTGCCCATGCCCGATCTCCGACAGCATCTCCGCCAGCGCGGCATTCGAGAGATGGCCCTGTCGACTCAATATGCGCTGGATCAGCGGCCACGGCCGACCGGAGTTCCTTAACAGATCCTCATCGTGGTTGGCCTCCACGACCAGCGCTCGGCAGGGCCGCAGACGCTCACGGATCAGCGTGGTGGCCATCCCCATATCCGTCACCAGGCCGATCCATACACCCCCGGCACCCAATCGGAACCCCACCGGATCGTCCGCATCGTGCGGGACGGAAAACGTTTCGATCAAAAGATCCCCAATCGAAAAATGTTGCCCCGTTTGAAAAATCCGCCAGGCAATAGGGTGCTTTTCGAATAGCGGATCCCGATCGAGACGGTCCGCTGTGGCCGAATTGGCAAAGATCGGCCATCCGAAACGGCGGTGCAGCACCCCCAGCCCCTGCGTGTGATCGCTGTGTTCGTGCGTCACCAGAATGCCCTGCACGCGCCCGGGCTCCAGCCCAGCCTCCGCCATGCGACGGAGCGTTTCCCGGGCGCTCAACCCGGCATCCACCAGCAGCCCAGTGGCCTCTGTTCCTACATACGTGCAGTTCCCCTGGCTGCTGCTTCCGAGCACACAGATCGTCAGCGCCATCCGCCCGCCTCCACCTCATTCCCTGCCGTCCAACTCGATCCGCCCGTCGCGCAGCCGGATGATTCGCCCGCACTGCCGCGCAATCTCTTCATTGTGCGTCACCAGGAGAAGCGTTCGCCGGCCGGCCGAGGTCAGGTCGAACAGAAGATCGAGCACCTGCCGCCCCGTACGGCTGTCGAGGCTGCCGGTCGGCTCGTCCGCCAGCACCAGGTCAGGATCGTTCATCAAGGCCCGGGCGACCGCCGCCCGCTGCTGTTCGCCGCCCGAAAGTTCCAACGGGGTATGCCGACGCCGATCCTGAAGGCCCACGGCCTCCAACAACGCCATGGCCCGCTCTCGGGACGACCTCAGCGGCCGCCCCGCTGCCATCGCCGGCAGCAGAACATTTTCCAGTACATCCAATTCGGGCAGCAGATGGAAGAACTGGAAGATAAAACCCACCGATCGGGCCCGCCAGGTCGCGCGAGCCGATGCGGCCATTCCATAGAGGTCTTGTTCCCCCACCCGAACCCATCCTGACGTCGGCCGTTGCAGCCCGCCCAGAATGTGCAGCAGGGTGCTCTTGCCCGCGCCGCTGGGACCGGCAATGGCGACCCGCTCCCCCCGCTGCACCTCCAACCAGATTCCGTCGAGCACCGTGACCTCGGAGTTCCCGAGGCGGTACGTCATGCGGAGGTTTTCCGCCGCCAGTGCCCTGGAGGGGGTCTCACTCATTCGTTCCTCAAGGCCTCCACTGGATCCAGCCTTGCTGCTCGGGCAGCCGGCAGAAGACCCGCCAGGGTGCAGATGAGAAGGACCAGCCCCGCCACGATGACCACATCGCTCACCAGCGTGCGGGAAGGAATTTCGCTTAGCCGGTAGAGCTCGCGGGGAAGGAGGTCCATCTGGAAGAGAGAGGACATCGCCTCGAGAATCTGCTGGCGCCGGCTCAGCACCGCAAGGCCGACCAGAATCCCCGCCAGGGTTCCGATCGCGCCCTGCAGAAATCCAATCACAAAGAAGACTCCCGTGACATGAAGGTTTGAAAAGCCGATCGCCTTGAGCAACCCGATTTCCCGGGTCTTCTGAACGGCCAGTGTGATCAGGGTATTCGTAATGCCAAAAGCCGCCACAATAGCAATGAAAATCAGAAGAAAGAACATCATATTCTTCTCGACCCGAAGGGCTCCGAAAAGCTGTTGGTTCTGTTCCATCCAGGTCTCAACGGGGAGGCTCCCCCCCAGCAGGTCACGAAGACGGGCGGCAACGGACCAGGCCCGATGCGGATCGTCCGTCATGACATGAATCGCATGGGCCCCGTCGCGGAGGCCATGGACATCCCGAGCGGTCTCCAGTGTGACGAACAGGAAGTGCATGTCGAATTCCCACATTCCCACGTCAAAGATCCCGCACACCTCGAGCTCCTCGGGCAGCCGGATCTCCTCACCGCTCAGAAAGGCCGAGGGGGAATGGACGGTCACACGGTCCCCCAGCTTGAGATTCATCCGCATGGCCAACTCCTGGCCGACGGCCACCTCCCCTCGATGGCGGGGAAACCTCCCCGCCACGACGTGGGTCGGCACGGCACTGACACGTTTTTCCCGCTCGGGGTCCACGCCCCGGAGCATTGGTGTGTAGAGCATTCCACCGTGCCGGATCATGACAGGCCCCTGAATATAGGGCGCCGCCGCCCGAACCCCTGGGACCCGAGCCAGGCGATCGGCCAGTTCTTCTGGCTCCTGCAAGATCTCGTTTCCCCCAACGGTGATATGGGCGTTGAAGCCGAGAATTTTCTCTTTCCACATGTCGTCAAAGCCCGTCATGATCGAAAGCACAATGATTAGAAGAGCCACCCCCAGCAGAACGCCGAGCAGGGAGATGAGGGTGATGATGGAAAAATAGGCTCGACGGGGTTTGAGATATTTTAAGGCCAAAAACAGGGAAAAGGGCATCGCATTATCCCTCGTGCCGGGGGCGGAGCTGAGGGAAAAGAATGACGTCCCGAATCGCCTCCGCTCCGGCAAGAATCATGCAAAGACGGTCAATCCCCACGCCCATGCCGCCGGCTGGCGGCATGCCATACTCGAGGGCCGTCAGGAAATCCTCGTCCACCTTCTGCGGGTTGTCGCCCGCCTGTCTGAGAAAGGCCTCCCGTTGAAGCAAAGGGTCATTTAACTCGGTATAGGCCGGCGCAATCTCCTGACCCCGGATCACCAGCTCGAAGACATCAGCCAGCGCCGGATCGTCGGCGCACGGCCGGGCCAGCGGAATAAGGGCCGATGGAAGCCGGGTCACAAAGGTCGGCTGGACAAGGGTTCGTTCGATCAGCTTTTCGTAGACCTCGTGGGTGATCAGCCGATGGTCCCACTCGCCCGGCACCTCAAGCCCATGGGCCCTCGCCCGCTCCCTGGCGGCGTCAGCCGAAAGGGAAAACCAGTCCGCCCCCATGCGTTGGCGGATCAGATCGCTGTAAGTCACCTCCGGCCATGGCGGGTCAAGCCGGATGGCCCGATCCCCCTCTCCGATGGTCCGGGTGCCGAACACGCGATCGGCCACTCGCAGGATCAACGCCTGAACAAGGCTCTTCATGCGGCGGACGTCCGCATAGGCCTCATATAGTTCCAACATCGTGAACTCGGGGTTGTGCGTCCGATCGAGTCCTTCGTTCCGAAAGTTGCGGTTCAACTCGAAAAGGCGGTCAAAGCCGCCCACCAGGAGACGTTTCAGGTAGAGCTCCGGCGCGATCCGCAGGGCCATTGTGACGTCGAGTGCCTGATAGTGCGTCAGGAAGGGCCGGGCGGCCGCACCGCCCGCCTGGGTCTGCAGCATCGGCGTTTCCACTTCCATGAATCCCTCCTCGTGGAGGAATTGCCGGATCTCGCGAATCATCGCGCTGCGGCGGACGAACAGATCCCGCACCTCGCGGTTCGCAATCAAGTCCAGATACCGCTGACGGTATCGCTGTTCGACATCCCGGAGCCCATGCCATTTTTCTGGAAGCGGCCGCAGCGCCTTGGCCAGAAGCGTCCATCGCCGGACGCGCAGCGTGCGCTCGCCTGTTCGGGTGACAAAGAACCCCCCCTCCACGCCGATGATGTCTCCCGTGTCCAGGCAGCGAAACGCCTCGTAGGATGTCTCGCCAACCTCCGGCTTCTGAAGGTAGATCTGGAAACGGCCGGTGCCGTCGTCGAGATGCGCGAAGGTGCTCTTGCCCATATTGCGGATGAGGACGAGCCGACCGGCCAGACGTGCCTCGCCTCCCTCCTGAAAACGGGCCGCCGCCTCGGCGATTCGCTCCCGTTCGAAGGCCCCGCCATAGGGGGCAAGACCCAACGCTTGAAGCCGCCGAAGGTTGGCCAACCGTTGTTCGCGAAACAGATTATGCTCGTCCGTCATGATCCCCACCTCGATTCGACGTCATTCTGACGGAAGCGGGTCCAGCCTTCAAGCTCGCTCTTCCCGTTTGGCCGCTTCCCAGAGCGCGTCCAGTTCCGCGAGCGAAAGATCCTGCGGCGCCTGTCCCCGCGCCCGCAGACGCTCCTCGATGGCTTGAAACCGGCGGATGAATTTACCCGTAGCGCGGTCCAAAGCCTGTTCGGCCTGAATCCCCTGGAACCGGCAGAGATTGACGATGGCGAAGAGGAGATCCCCGATCTCCTCTTCGAAGGCCTTGGGATCGCCCTTGTCCAGAGCCGCCCGCGTTTCGGCCCACTCTTCCTCCACCTTGGCGGCCACATCCCGGGTTTCGGTCCAATCGAACCCCACCCGGGCCGCGCGACCCTGAACCTGCTGGGCCCGCTGGAGGGCCGGCAGCTGTCGCGGCACGCCGGCGAGAACGGAGCGGGGTGTCTCCCCTTTTTCGGAGGCCTTGATGGCTTCCCACCGTTTCAAGACGGCGTCGGGGGTTCGGACCTCGGCGCCTTGAAAGACGTGGGGATGGCGTCGAACAAGCTTGGCGATCAGGGTCTCGACCACATCGCCGAAGGCGAACGCCCCTTCCTCCTCGCGGAGGCGGGCTTGAAACACGACCTGAAGGAGGAGATCTCCCAGTTCTTCGCGGTGCTCGTCCCGATCATCGGCCTCGATCGCGTCAAGGACCTCGTAGGTTTCCTCGATCAGGAAGGGCTTCAGCGTTTCGAGCGTCTGGCGGGCATCCCAGGGGCATCCGCCAGGACCCCGCAACCGTGCCATCACACGCAACAACTCTTCGATCGCGGCCCCGGGGGTTCGCCCCGGAACATCGGGTTCGGAACTCATGCGCACGTTCCTTTCGCTCAGCGCAGCATCAGCTCTCGGAAAACGCCCGTCAATTCCATCGCCAGATCGCTAGCCAGCAACGTCTGCTGCGAACCCCGCAACGCCACGCTGTCGCCCGCCTGCCCATGGAGATAAACCCCCGCCCGGGCGGCGTCAAAGGGTTCGAGCCCCTGAGCGGCCAGCCCCACGATCAGACCGGCCAGCACATCGCCCGTTCCTCCCTTCGCCATGCCCGGATTCCCGCTGAGATTCAGATGAATCGGCCGCCCGGGAGCTCCCACCAGAGTCCCGGCTCCCTTGAGAGCAACCACCGCCCCTGTTTTCTCGACCGCCTTTCGAAGGGTCGCTTCGCGGTCTTCCTGCACGACGGCCGCGGGACAGCCCAGCAAACGCCCCATCTCTCCAGGGTGCGGCGTCAGAATCACCGGTCCCTTCGCCCGGGCCACCCGGGCGCCCTCGCGCTCCAGGACATTCAACGCATCGGCATCCAACACCAGAGGAACCCGGCACTCGTCCAGGAGCTGTTCGACCAGGGTTCGGATCTCGGGATGAGGGGTCAGCCCGGGACCGATCAAAACGGCAGAATAGTCGGCCAGCCGAGGCCGGAGCTGCTCCCAGAAGGCCGCCGAGAAGGTGCCGGCCGCCGTGGTCGGCGCCGGTCGAACAATAGCGTCCGGGAGCGCCGCGGAAACGGAGAGAGAAAGCGAACCGGGCACATAGGCGGTCACCAGGCCGACGCCCGAACGCACGGCGCCGGCAAGCGCGAGGGTGGGCGCTCCGGGATAGTCGGTCGACCCCGCCAGGATCAGTGCATGGCCATAACTTCCTTTGTGCGTGTTTCGCAAGCGTCGGGGAATCATGGCCCGCAGATCCGCCGCCGTGATGATCTCCATGGGGCCGTCCGCCTGCTCCATCAATTCCCATGGAATGCCAATGTCTGCGACACACACCGTTCCCACGTACTCCAACGCGCGAGGCGAAAGATAGCCGATTTTGGGTAGACCGATGGCCACCGTGAGATCCGCCCACACGACATCGCCCGGCGCCACCCCCGTATCGGCATTCATTCCGGAAGGAACGTCTATCGAGACGACAAAACCCCGCTTGGCGTTGGCATTGATGTAGCGGATGGCGCCCGCGATCGCCCCCCGGGCAGGACCGGAAACACCTGTCCCCAGCAGCCCGTCCACCAGAATGTCTCCTCCCGGCCATTCATGCTGGAGCCGGTCCCAATCGGCGCGCGTGGGCACCTCCGTAAATTTGACCTTGGCCTCCTTGAGCTGGCTGAAGGCGTGCAAGGCGTCACCCTCCAAATCCCGTTCGGCACCGGCCAGCATCACCTCCACCGAGAAATCTTCCTCCGCCAGATAGCGGGCAGCCACGAAGGCATCGCCGCCATTGTTTCCCCGTCCGGCGAAGATCTGGATGAGCGGATCGGAAAAACCCGCCCGGTCGGCGAGGGTTCGCACCTCGTGGGCCACGCCATAGCCCGCCCGATCCATGAGCATTTCCGTGGTCACCCCGTAGTCGGTGGCCATCCGCTCCTCGATCTCGCGCATTCGGGTCGTCGAAACCGTTTTCATAATCGTCTACCCCCTCTTCCGGAGTCATGCTCATCCCCGGCCAGAATCGCCTGAGCGACGGCATAATGGGCGGTATGAGAGATGCTCACCATCACCCGGGTAACGCCCCGGGACGCCGCCAGGGCTTTTCCGTTCTCGCTGAGGCGGACGGAGGGAGCCCCGGTTTCGGGATCCCGGACGACCTCGATGTCGAGCCAACTGAGGCGGGATCCGATTCCGGTCTGAAAGGCTTTGGCCACAGCCTCCTTGACCGCAAAGCGGGCGGCATAGTGCATCCAGGGGGCGGCCGTGGCCTCACAGTAGGCCTGCTCGCCCGGCAGAAAGAGCCGGTCCTTGAACCGGCCCTCCCATCGGGCCAGCGTCTCCCGGAATCGAGCGATTTCGACCAGGTCAATTCCTGTTCCGATGACGCTCATGGACTCAGGCACGTCCTCCCGTATAGGCGCGGAGGGCGCGCCGCATCTCGCGCACCGCCGTCTTCAGGCCCACAAAAACGGCGCGGGCAATGATGCTGTGGCCGATGTTCAGCGTATCGAGATGAGGAATTTCGAGGATCCCTTCGATATTCGCGAGGTTGATGCCGTGCCCGGCATTCACCTGGAGACCCAGCTGATGGGCCCGTTGTGCGCCGCCGATCAGTCGGTCCAGTTCCCGGCGGCGGGCCGGTTCGCGGGCGTCGCAGTACCGGCCAGTATGCAACTCCACACACGGCGCCCCGGTCTCCGCGGCCGCCTCCAGCTGATCGGGATCGGGGTCCACGAAGAGACTCACCCGGATTCCCGCGTCGAGCAGGCGGCGCACCGTTCGGGCCAATGCCCGCCCCCCCCCGACCACATCGAGTCCCCCTTCCGTGGTCAACTCCCGGCGGCGCTCGGGAACCAGGCAACACTCGTCGGGACGGATCCAGCAGGCCAACTGGACGATCTCGGGCACGGCCGCCATTTCGAGGTTGAGTGGGACTCGCAGCATGCGGCGGAGCGCCTCGACGTCGGCATCCTGAATGTGGCGACGGTCCTCCCGGAGATGGACCGTAATGCCATCGCACCCGGCTTCTTCGCATACTCGCGCAGCCTCCGTCACCGACGGGTAGGAGGTTCCACGAACCTGGCGAAGAGTCGCCACATGATCAATATTGACGCCTAACTTCAGCCGTTGTGGCCTCATGATCTCCGTCTCCCGCTGGCGCAGGGGCATCTCAGGAAAGAGGGTTCCCTTCCCCATGCGCCCGCTTGCGCCATTCCACGTTCAGGATACTCATTTCTGCCGCCATGACAAGCCCCCGTTTGCCGCGCCCGTCCGAACGTCAGGCCCATAATCCCCGATGCCGATCCGTGGCTGGAGCCGAGCCGTGGATTTATCTTCCCCAATGGCGGGATTCGCGGAGCAGGCGTCGGGCTTCCGCTTCGGAAGGCGCCCCAACCCCAAGGAAGGTCCGCTCCCAGCCGAATCGCTTAAGGAAGGGTTCGACGTCCCGCAGGGGCGTTCCGAGCACCAGTGCCGACTTGCCCGCCGCAAAGACCTTTTCCCAGATGACATCCCACCAGACCGGATCACTTGCCGCCGGATTGGGATACCCCGGAGTCCACTGCACCGCTGTCAGAGAAGGCACTTTCAGCAGGAGATCGAGGTGGGCGATGCAGCGTGGTCCATCGAGGTGAAAGACGGAGTAATCGGCCCGCGCACACTGGCGTTCGAGATAGGGGCACACGAACTCCTCGAACATAGCAGGCGAAATCATGGCCGCGAAGTCGCACTGGCTCTTAAGCGTGCGCCCCGGCCCCCAGATCTGAAAGGCGATGAAAAGGTTACCGCCACGGTCGTCCCGCACCTTCTCGTAGAGCGGATCGAAGGCCTCCCAATAGATCGAATCGAGCTGGCTCAGCAGCCGGTGAATCTCCTGCGGGCAGTCCAGGAGGTAGGTCAAAAGCTCTTCCGTCCCCAGCAACTCCGATAGAATATCCAGGCCCTCGATCAGGTCGGGAAGCCCTGTCAGATATTTTCCACGGCCTTCCTCGAGAAAGTAGTCGGTCGCCCGAAGCGTCCACTGCCAGTACTCATTCTGGGGATCGAACGACAGCGTGGCCGTCGCGGGATCGGAATAGACGGGGGAATACCAGACGGTCTGAGGAGCAAAAATCGGGCGGGAACCGAGATAGAGGTTCAGAGCACCTGGGCCGAGCGAGGGCGTGATATAAGGGACCGCGCATCCGCCGTGGAACTGGGTGGCGATGTGCGCCTCGAAGCGCCGGGCACTGCCGACATAATCCAGCCAGGCGTCACGAGGATCGTCCGGCGGAGGGGGCGCCGGTGGACAGGGAATCGGCGTTTCGCGCGGCGCCAAAACCGCCAGAATCGGCCGGTGGGGTTTCCGTCCGGTCCACCAGCAGGTATAGAGATCGCGAATTTCGTCCCAGTCTTCGTCGAAATAGCGCAGAGTCGCCATGAGTGTGGCCGCCTTTCCAAAACGATGGCGGCTATCCTACCGAGGTTCGCAGGGAAGACGCAATGTTCCTTTTTTGCACCGTGGCCCATGGGGGGAGGAGTTCTCATTGACCCCTGTTCAGCCGGGTGTTATCGTTGAGAGTCATGGTTCTTGAGGATTAGGCCTATGGCGTCAGGCGTCAAAGGGTTCGTGGATCTGCAGGTCAACGGCGGGCTGGGCATCTCCTTCACGTCGGCCACGCTCACGATGAACGATATCCGGACGGTCACCCGCGCCCTCGTCGTCCGTGGAACGCTGGCCTATTGTCCGACGGTCATCACGGGCGATCCCGCCGTTTATCGGCACGTGTTCCCTCTCCTCGCTCGCGCCATGCGCGATCCCGAGCTGGAACCCCACCTTCTGGGCCTCCACCTCGAGGGCCCATTCATCTCGCCCGAACCGGGCGCCATCGGCGCCCATCCCCGCGCGTTCGTCCAGGAGCCCTCGATCGCCGTCTTCGAACGCTATCAGGAGTGGGCTGAGGGGCATATCCGGATTCTGACCCTCGCTCCGGAACGGCCGGGCGCTCTCGAACTGATCCGACATGCCACCCGCCAGGGAGTGATCGTTTCCCTCGGTCATCATGCCGCTTCGGACGAGCATCTGACGCAGGCGGTCGCCGCCGGTGCCCGCCTGGCCACCCACCTTGGCAACGGCTGTCCCAACATGATCCACCGACACGAAAACCCCCTCTGGTGGCAATTGGCTTGCGACGAGCTTACCGGCCTCTTCATTACGGATGGCCATCACCTTCCGGCCGACTTCCTCAAGGTGGCGCTTCGCGCCAAGACCCCGGCCCGCTTCGTTGTCACCAGCGATGCCAGTCCCCTGGCGGGTCTTCCGCCCGGTCGTTACGAATCTTTTTCGGGTCTGACCGTCACCCTTGACGCACGGGGCAAAATCTCCTCCGAACAATCGCAGAGTCTCGCTGGCTCGTCCGCCTGCATGTTCGATTGCATGAATGTGCTGGCGGGTCTCTCACTCCTGTCCGAGTCGGAACTGTGGCAGGTCGGGCTGGATAACCCGGCCCGCCTCCTCGGTGCCAATTCCGAGGCCCTCCTTGCCCGAGCCGGGGGAGGCCGGGTCCGTTACGCCAAGGGTCGTTTCATCCTCAAGGAGTCTTGCCCATGATCCGGAACGCCCAGCGAATGCCCTTCCGAACGATCCGGCACGACGCCGACGTCGCCGTTGTGGGAGGCGGGATGGCGGGGCTCTGCGCCGCCGTCGCCGCGGCTCGGCGCGGGACCCGTGTGGTCCTCATGCAGGACCGACCCATGCTTGGGGGCAACGCCTCGAGCGAGTGCCGAATGCATATCTGCGGAGCCGACCGTTCCGGCCGAATTCCCCACATGCGTGAAACCGGTCTTCTCGAAGAGATCCGGCTCGCAAATCTCTTCGAAAATCCCCATCGCAGCTTCTCGGTCTGGGATCTCCTTCTCCAGCGCGTGGCCCAGTCCGAGTCCCGCCTCACGCTGCTTCTCAACTGCTCCTGCACCGACGCCGAAATGGAGGGTTCCCGGATCCGCGCGGTGAGCGGGTGGCAACTGACGACGCAAACCCGCCATATTGTCCGGGCCACCCTTTTTGCCGACTGTTCGGGGGACAGCGTCCTGGCCCCGCTGACCGGTGCGCCCTGGCGAATGGGGCGCGAAGCCCGGCCGGAGTTCGGGGAATCCATTGCCCCCGAGGTGGCCGATTCGAAAACGATGGGGATAACCTGCCTCTTTCAGGCCCGTCCCTGGCCCTCGCCTCAGCCGTTCACCCCCCCTCCAGGGACGCCCCGCTTCGAGCGGTGTGACGAACTCCCCTACGGGGCGAGTGGTCACGGCTATTGGGAATACGGCTACTGGTGGATCGAGCTCGGCGGCGAGCAGGATGCCCTGCACGACACCGAATCGCTTCGGGACGAGTTGCACCGGCTGGTCCTGGGCATATGGGATCACATCAAGAACAGCGGCGCGCATCCCGAATCCGCCAACTGGGCCCTGGAGTGGATTCAGATGTTGCCGGCCAAGAGGGAAAGCCGCCGCTATGAAGGGGATCATCTGCTGACTCAGCACGACATCGAAGGCGGCGGTCCCTTCCCGGACGTGGTGGCCTATGGCGGATGGCCCATGGATGACCATGATACGGCGGGATTCCGGGCCTGTGCGCTGGGACGGAAGGCCACCCTCTTTCATCCCGCACCCTCGCCTTATGGTATCCCCTACCGATGTCTCTATTCCCGCACCATCGAGAATCTTTTTTTCGCCGGACGAAACGCCTCATGCACCCACGCCGCCATGAGCAGCACCCGGGTGATGGGCAGCTGCGCCGTCATGGGTCAGGCCGTCGGAACCGCCGCCGCGTTGGCCAACCGACGGGGGCTCACACCCCGAGAGGTCGGCACAAGCGCCATCGGTGAACTCCAGCAGATGCTGCTTCAGGACGATGCCTATCTTCCCGGCGTGCCACGCCGCTACGCCGCCCTCACCCGCGACGCCTCCCTCCTGGCCTCGCAGGGGAACCCCGAACCCGTGCGCGACGGCTATGCCCGCCAGATTGGCAACGACCCCCACGCCTGGATGGCCCGGCCTGGAGACTGGATCGAGTACCGTCTGCCGGGACGGACGCGGGTGCACGAGGTTGAACTGGTGCTGGACACGGGAATGGAAAAACAGATCGGTATGATCTTTGAAAAAGGGGGCATCGCTCAGTACCAGATTCCCCCAGCCATGCCCCGCGCCTTTCGCGTCGAAGGCCGTGTCGGCCGCGAATGGCGCCTGCTCCATCGCACCGCCGACAACCGCCGCCGGCACTTTCGGCTGCCTGTCGGCCTGGAGCTGGATGCGGTGCGGTGGGTTCTGGAAGAGACGCGCGGGGCCCCCGAATCCCGGCTTTATGTCTTCGCGCTGGTGTGACCTTCCCGGGCGAGAAGGGCCGGCCGGATCACAGACCGCCACACGGCCACGCCGGCTGGGGAAAGATGAAGGCCGTCTTCCACATAACACTCCGCCCGCGGCTCCTCCTCGCGGGTCATCAGCGGCGTTGCGGTATCGAGAACGAACCAGCGCCCCGGCTTTTGTTTCTCCAACTCCCAAAGACGCTGATTGAGCCTCCGCATCAAGGGCCATATCGCTCGCCGGGCCGGCGAATATTTCACCACGAGAAAATAGAGGTGGGCGGCCGGCAGCCGTTCGGTCGCCCAGGTCAGGAACCGTTCGAAATCGGACCACACGCCATCCAGGGGGCGGCCCGACGCCAGATCGTTGTCACCTTCGTACACCACGAGCGCACGGGGCACCCAGGGAAGCAGGATCCGATCCGCGGCGTCCAGCAGGTCGGCCATGGTGCTGCCTCCGAATCCCCGTCCCACCACGTCGAGGGGTGCCATATCCTCGGGCAACTGCCGGTTCCAGCGGGTGATGCTTGAACTGCCGGTAAACAGAATCGCACCCGGCCGGGGCGGGTGAAGCCGATCCTCGATCTCAAAGGCGGCGAGAGCCGATTCAAAACGGTGCGCGGTCATTCGACGACGTCACGAAGATATCCATTGCCATGAACGAAAAAAGATCTTTTCTATTCCGCATGAATCGCGATCGAGCATTCGTTCGGGATCTCTGCCGCCAATACCTCGCCATCACCACCGAACCGGTTCAGGAGGAACGCCGACGGTTGTGGCGGCGGCTCCATAGTCTTCGGCCGGTCCGCCCGCTGATCTACGTTCGAGCCTTCGCCTGGTCGGAAATGCCCGAGGCCCGATGCCTCTGCGCCGATCCCTTCTTCCGCGGCTGGGAGGCCTTCTTTCGCCATCGCCTCTTCTGGCACTCGCTGAACGACGACTCGATCTTCGAACCCTGGGTGACGGTTCCCGCGGTCGGCGTGGGATGGGAGTGGGGACTCTCGGGCGAACGGCACCGCAGCCATGAACGGCGGGGATCTTACAAAATCGAGTACCCGATCAGGGCGGAAGCCGACACCGAACGCCTGCGGGTGCCCCACCACGTGGTGGATGAGGCCCGCACCGCCGAAGCGGTGGCCCGCGTTCAGGCGGCGATCGGAGACCTGATTCCGGTTGTGGTGGATCGGGGACCTGTCCGGCGGATGTGGGCGGGAGATTTCTCGACCGATCTGGGCCAGCTCCGAGGCATCGAACATTTTATGCTCGACATGATGGATCGCCCGGAGTGGCTCCACCGCCTGATGAGGTTCCTTTCCGACGGCGTCCATCAATGCCACGACGAAGCCGAACATGCCGGCGACTGGCGCCTCATCCACCACGAAAATCAGGCGATGCCGTATGCCGAAGAGTTGCCCGACCCCTCGCCCAACCCGAATCCTGTTTCGCGCCGCCAGCTCTGGACCTTCATGGCCGCCCAGGAGTTCACCCTGGTCTCGCCCGCCATGCACGAGGAGTTTTTGCTCCGATATCAGCGGCCGATTCTGGAGCATTTCGGCCTTGTCGCCTATGGCTGTTGCGAAGACCTGACCCGGAAAATCGTCCTGTTGCGAACGATCCCCAATCTGCGCCGCATCGCCGTAGCGCCCGTGGCCGACGTGGCCCGCTGCGCCGAACAGATCGGCCGGGACTACGTGATCAGCTACCGACCCAACCCCGCCCTGGCCGTCAGCGTCGGGTTCGATCCCGATCGCATCCGGACCAACCTGCAGCGGGATTTCGAGGTTCTGCGGGAAAGTGTGTTCGACATCACGCTCAAGGACGTCGAAACCGTCGAATACGACCCGTCCCGTGTGCACCGTTGGGTGACGATCGTCCGTTCCGAACTCGAACGCGGTTTCGGAGGCTGATGCCGGGCGGTTCCCGCGGGGGGGTTGGCTGCCCGGCCTCTATCCAGATTCGCTTGATCGGTCCTTCCGCCTGCGATAAGGTGGACACCATGAAAACGATTTCATTCGGTGTGGTCGGCATTCACGGCTTTTCCCGCGCTCATATCCATTGGCTTGAGGAACTCCTCGCGCAGGGGAAACCGGTCCGCTTTCCCGTCGCGGTCGCCCATGCGCGGCACCTCGACGAGTCGTATGCGGTCAGCCTCGAACAGAAAGGGGTCCGGCTTCTCCCCGATTTCCAGACCCTCCTGGTCCAGCGGAACGAGGTGGACGTCATCACGCTCCCCGTGGGAATTCCGCTCCATGTTTCCCTGGCTCTTCCTGCGCTGGACGCCGGTTTTCACGTCTATCTGGAAAAACCCGTCGCCGGCGATATTGCCGACGGTCTCACGTTGGCGGAGGCGGCCCGCCGGGCGTCCGGCTGTCTCTTCATTGGCTATCAGGACCTCTTTCAACCCCCCGCCTGGAATCTGAAACGCCTGCTGCTCAGCCGCTCCCTAGGTTCCCTCCGCCGCATTGTCGTCATGGCCGCCTGGCCCCGGGCCGCGTCGTACTACGCGCGAAATCACTGGGCCGGCAAGCTCAGGGTCAATGGAACGTGGGTCTTCGATTCGCCCGTAAATAACGCGTGCGCCCACTACCTCAACCTGGCCCTCTTCTGGGCGGGAAGCACCGAACCGAATGCCGCGTCTCCCGTCGCGGTCACGGCTGAACTGGCCCGTGCCAAGCCCATCGAATCGGCCGATACGACCGCCCTTCGGGTGGAAACCCGAGAAGGGCCTGAGATCCTGTTCGCCGCCTCGCACGCCTGCGCCACCACCCGGGGTCCTCTCTTTCGTCTCGAATGCGAACGGGGAACCATTCTCACCCAACGGGGCAACGGCCGATTCGATTGGACGATTCACATCCCGAACCGCCCGCCGGAAACCCGCGACGCGGGCGTGCCGATGGTCAATCCCTTTGACGCGGTCGCCCAAGTGCTGAACGGCGAAGAGGTTCCAGTCTGCACCCTCGACCAAGCGCTCGCCCAAACGCGAGCCGTCAACGGGGCCTTCCTCTCTTCCCCCGTTCAGACCGCGCCTTCCGATGAGATCGCCGTCGAGGAGGCCTCTCCCGGCGATCCGCTCATCGTCATCCGGCGGATGAACGAGATTCTCGAGGCCTGTTTCGAAAACGGATACTTGCCCTCGGAGACCGGTCTGGCCCCTTGGATCAAAACGGGACGTCGGGTGGCCGTCGAAGAGATCCGCCGTTTCGAGGGACTGCCCTCGCCCCTTTGACCCTTAGTGGCGTTCCGACTTGGCCTGCCGGGTCATGAACAGATCCTGGACCTCGTCCGGTTTGCGCCCCTCATAGAGGATGGCGTGAACCTCCCGGATCACGGGGGTTTCTACGCCGTAGCGGCGGGCCAAGGCCAGCGTGGTGGGACAGGTCGTCAAACCCTCTGCAACCTGCTTCATCCCAGCGAGAATCGTCGCCAGCGGTTCCCCCCGGCCCAGTCGTTCGCCCACGTTACGGTTACGGCTCAAACGACTCGTGCAGGTCACCACCAGATCGCCCAATCCGCTGAGGCCGGAAAAGGTCGCGGGTTGGGCGCCGGCCGCAGCGCCCAGCCGAGCGATTTCCGCCAACCCCCGGGTAATCAGGGCCGCTCGAGCGTTGTCGCCCAGTCCGAGCCCGTCGCACATGCCGACAGCCAGGGCGATGACGTTCTTGAGGGCGCCGCCCATCTCGACCCCGATGGGATCGTCCGAGGTATAGACCCGCAATCGGCGATTCATGAAGAGCCGCTGAACGAGGTTGGCCGGTTTGGGTTCCCGGCAGGCGGCGACGACCGCCGTCGGAAGGCCCCGCGCGACCTCCTCCGCATGGCTGGGGCCGGAGAGGACCGCCACGGCGGGGAGGCCAAGAAGCTGTTCGGCAATCTCGCTCAATCGACGCCCCGAGGCCGGGTCGAAGCCTTTGGCCACGCTGACGGCGAGAACGTCCGGCGCGAGGAGCCCATGGAATCGAGCCAGCACCTCGGCAAAATAGCGCGAGGGAACCGCCAGAACGGCGAGGCCGGCACCGTGGGCCGCCTCGGCCGGATCGGACGTGATGGGCAGGTCGGGGGGGAGCGGAACGCCCGGCAGATAGAGGGGGTTTTCCCGCCGCGTCCGCAGTTCTTCGGCATAAACTGGAAACGGGCTCCAGAGCGTAACGGCATGGCCGTTTTCCCTCAGGAGAAGCGCCAGCGCGGTTCCCCACCCTCCATCTCCCACTACGACGGCTTTCATGACGGCCTTTCCCGTTGTCTCGTCGCCCGGTGTTCCGTGCCGTTCAGAAGGCGGCGAATATTGGCCCGGTGGCGGATCACGACCAATACCCCCATCAGGCTGAGAAGGAGGGGGAGAAGCACACCCTCATGCGATTCGAGAATCCAAGCGCTGACGCAAACCGCCGCCGTCGCCAGCAACGAGGCCAGAGAGACATATCGGAAGAGGACAAAGGCAAGCGCCCATACGGCCAGGCCGATCGCCATCTCCCGGGGCGCCACGCCCAGGAGTGCGCCGGCGCTGGTGGCCACACCTTTTCCACCCCGAAAGCGCAGCCAGACCGGCCAGGTATGCCCAGCCAACGATAAGGCCATGAAAAGAAGGCCCGGCAACGGCGCCCACCGTCCGGTGGGCGCCATGGTCCACTGCGCCAAGAGCCGCGGGAAGAAAAAGGCGGGCACGAACCCCTTGAACGCATCCAGCGCGAAGGTCAAAAGGCCCCAGCGTTTGCCAACCGTACGAAAGACATTGGTCGCTCCGATGTTGCAACTACCGACCGTTCGAACATCCACGCCCCGGAACCGTCCGATCAGAAGGCCGAAGGGAATCGAACCGGCGGCATAGGCTGCAACGCTCAACCCTGTCCACCCCAGCCAATGGTTCAGCGTCATTTCCGATGCTCCTTAGCCCCGGGCCCGCGCCTCGTTCCAGCGCTTCTGCCAAAGCAGCTGGACGATCATGACGACCTGATTGGCCGTCCAATAGAGGACCAGCGCCGAGGGCATGTTGTAAAAGATGAAAAGCATCATGAGAGGCATCATCCACATCATCATCCGCTGTTGGCTCGGGTCACCCCCGCTCGGGGTCAGATGACTCTGCCAGATCGAGGTTGCCGTCATGAGCAGCGGCAGAATGTTCAGGCCGGAGACGAAGGGAAGCTGGCCGGCGAAAAGATTTTCCGGTTCGCTCAGGTCCCGAATCCAGAGAAACGAGGCATAGCGGAGTTCCACCGCGCTCCGCAACACGTTAAAGAGTGCAATGAAGACCGGGATCTGTATCAGCATCGGGAGGCAGCCCCCCATGGGGTTGACCTTGTGCTCGCGGTAGATCCGCATGGTCTCTTCCTGAATCATCTGCGGTTTTCCCTTGTAACGCTCCCGCACCTGAGCCAGCAACGGTTGGATCTCCTGCATCTTTCGCATGCTCTCCGTGCTCTTGTGCGTAATGGGCCAGAAGATCAGGCGGAGCAGCAGGGTCAGAAGAATGATCGCCACGCCGTAGTTGGGAATGATCGCGTAAAGCCCGTTCAAGGTGACCAGGAGCAGCCAGCACAATGGCCGGAGACGGCCGAATTCCATGATTTCGACGATCCGATTTCCCATCGCCGCGAGCCGCCGATACTCCTTGGGCCCCACATAGTAGGCCATTTCCCGGATCTCCTCTCCGCCGGGTGGAAGCGAAACCCCGTCCAGGATCATCTCCGCCCCCACCCGGTGGATCAGGGGAGCCGTCATCCACGACGCCGGCCGTTCCGGATCCTCGGTGGGCGGGACCCATCGCTCGGCCTCCAGCACAAAACCCGCTGCTCCCTGGGTGGGAATCAGGATCTGGGCGAAGAACTTGTTTTTCACGGCCAGCCAGTCGGTGCGGTCCCGCACGAAATGGCGGATGGAACGGGGCAACGGTTGCTTCAGGGCCGGCTTGAAACTGTCACACCCGCCCCCCCGGCGTTCGGGGGGTTGAAAGAACTGACTCAGCTGGGGGGCCCGACTGAAAAAGCCTCCTCCCCCCCAGTGATGGACATCCGCTCCGCCGCTTGACGAGAGGCTGTCGATCCCGAGATAAAACCCCTGCCGGCGGTCGGCCGACGCCGAAGCGCCAAAGAGAGGACCTACGCACACGCCATAGTCCGGCAAGTTCAGGGCCTTGGCTCCCGGATTGAAGAAGCGGTCGCGAACCGTAATCTGGTAATCGTCCCCCAGCGTCACAGTCCGCTCAAGCCCCGTCTGACCGTCGGAGGATAACCCCCTGAAGCGGATGGAACGTCCCTCCGGCGAAGGTTCGGCCTCGAACGGCTGATCGTCCCCAAAGGGAAAGCCGAGCGCCGCTTCGCGACCCGCCGGTACCGCCAGAGAGAGCGCAGGTTGCTCGGCGAAGTCAAGGGTCAACGAACGGGGGCTTTCGGGGGATTCCGGATACTTCAGCATCTCCACCTGGACAATGCCGGCGCCGATGCGGCTGACGATGAGGCGGATCACTCCATTGCTGAGCCGAAAAAGGTTCTCCGGATCGGTCCGTTCTGGAGGAAGAACAGGCGGCGGACGCAACGGCAGGGCTCCCATCGGCTCGGATGGGGTGGCCTGGAGAACAGGAGTTTCGACCGCTTCTGCGATGTTTTCTTTTGTTGCCGGCGGTGCCTCAGGTGGCTGAGTGGGGGATGTTCCTCCCACCCACCACTGAACCAGAGGGCCCCACGCGATCAGCAGGGCGAAGAGCACCCCCATGATGATGAAATCCGATCTCGTCCAGCGCGAACTATTCACCGGTTTCTCCGTGGTCCCGGTTCCGGGAACGGAACAGGGTCGTACCCGCCGCGCGAAAAAGGATGACAACGGAGGAGACGCGCGATTCCCATCCGTGCGCCGCGCCAGGCGCCATGCCGGGCCACGGCCTCAATGAAATAGGCAGAACACGAAGGTTCGAACCGGCAGGCTCCGCGAAAAAGAGGAGAGAGGACAATCTGATAGAGCCGAATCAAACCGATCAGAAGATGGGCCATCATATGGCCTCCCGCGCCGCCAGCAGACCCGCCCGGCCGGCCAGGCAGAGAAATTCGGCCTCCACTGTCCGGTAACCGGCCGAAAGCGCCTCCGAGCGCCCGGAAAGGATCACATCCCCACTCCCCGAAAAGGCCTTGCGATGACGGCGCCATATCTCCCTCAGGATCCGCTTGACCCGGTTCCGCTGCACGGCTCCCCCCACTTTCCGACTGGCCACCACCCCCATCCGCAAAGGGCCCTCGGAGGACCGCCGCCACCAGAGGGTGAGGTATCGTCCATGAAACCGTTGCCCAAGGGTGTAGACATTCTCGAAATCGGACGAGCGGATCAGCCGGTCCGTCCGACCGAATCGCTCGGGCCGGCCCGGTGTCCGCGGCGTCCGGGCGACCGCTTTCGAACTGCCGTCTGCGGGCCCGAAGAACGCCACGGGCACCCCCCTTATATCGTCAGCCGTTTGCGCCCTTTGCGCCGCCGGCGGGCGAGAACTTTCCGTCCGTCCGCCGTCTTCATACGGGCACGAAAACCGATTTTTCGCTGCCGTTTTTTCTTGTGCGGTTGCCACGTTCGTTTCATAGGTGAATCCTCGCTTCGGGAGTGCGTGCGTGAGCGGAGAAGGTTAGCCCAGGGTACCGGCCCCGGTCAAGGCTCAAAACGTCCGATGCGCCCTTTGACGAGGACGCGCCCCTCATCTCTCCACGGCCAGGCGAAGGACCACCGCCGGAGTGTCGGAAAGGGCGGCTGTCGGCAGGGATACCACGCAGCCGGCTCCCTCGCGGCGCCAGCGACTCTTGAGGGAAGGAAGTCCTACCACCTCCACGGCGCTTCCCTGGCAGGGCTGGAAGGCACTCAGAGAGACCTGTTCCGGCCACCGCTGATCCGGCGTCGGAAGAACAAAGGCATAAACGACATTCTTTTTTCGGGTAAATCGAACAAGTCCTTCCTCATAGGGTGGAACAGCCCTCGTGCCGTAGATGGCCTCACCGTGGCTTCGAAGCCAATCGCCAATCTCCCGCAAAACCTTTTCCGCACGGGCCGGGATTTCTCCGAGCGCATCGGGTCCGACGCCCAGGAGAAGATTTCCGCCTTTCGACGCGGTCTCGATCAATAGGTGAATCACCTCGCGCGCCGACTTGTAATCATCCTCGGGCATATACTTCCAACTGCGCCCCAGCGTCTCGCATGCCTCCCACGGCTGATCGGGTGGCACCTTGGGAATGGTCTGTTCAGGGGTCAAAAAGTCCTCGTACCACCCGCCGACCGTCCGGTCCGCCATAATCAGCCCTGGTTGCAACCGCCGCGCCATAGCCGCAATCTCGCCCATCCGGATATCTTGGTGCGGGGGACGGACCTGTCCGCCATCCAGCCAGAGAATATCCACCGGCCCATACTCGCGCATCAGTTCCTCGATCTGGCAGTGAACAAAGGCCACAAAGGAGGTCCAGAGTTCCGGATGGCGGTTCGTATCGTAGTTGACATTCCGGTCGTGCACGGGAAAGCCCGGCGCCCAGTACCAGGGGCAGTGCCAGTCCGGCTTTGAGAAATAACATCCGATTCCCATCTGCCGTCGGCGGAAGGCTGCAAAGACCTCCCGGACCGTATCGGCGCGGGGATCGGCGTGGAAGGGGCAGTCGGGATGGGTGATCCGATAGTCCGTCGTCCGTGTATCCCACATGCAAAACCCATCATGATGCTTCGTGGTATAGACCACATATCGCGCCCCGGCCGCCTCCGCAATTGCCGCCCATCGTTCGGCGTCGAATCGGATCGGATGAAAGGTCCGATAGAGGTTGCGATAGTCGCGGGAGAACCGTTCCAGATCACGCCCGCGTTCCACCCACGCGCGGCAGGTATCGGGCCGTGCCCAGGTGTCAGCCGGGACCAGTGGCCACGATTCGATACAATCCCACTGACTGTAGGGCCCCCAGTGGAGAATCAGGCCGAATCGCTGGTCCATGAACCATTCCAGTCGGTTCTTCAACCAGGCGGGTTTGGCATCCGGGCTCTCCCCGTTCCCCTCCTGTTGTACGGAATGCCCATTTACGTCCGTTACGCTCATCGTGGTTGCTCCTACGTCCTCCGGTCGGTGCTCTCGACGGGACCTAGAGTCCCGTCTCCGGTCTGTTGTTCGTCCGTCGCCAGTTGTTCTCGGTGGATACCTTTCGCCAGAAGCTGCTCGAGGGTTCGTGCCGACTTGATAAAGGCGAAAATGTCATTCCTCCCCTGTTCCGTGCCGTTGTTGCGTCAGACGCCGGCTCGGATCGCCGGTGCTCCCTGCACTACCGCGAACTCCCAGGGGCGACTCTGCGCCGAGGAGTAGGGCGCGCGTAGGACGTCGTTGAACCGCCAGGCGAATGGCACACGGCCATGGGCAAGGATCCGCGCCGGCGACATTTTTTCGAGACCGGAGGTTTATATACGGGAAGGGGTTCGGTATTGTAAAGTCTTCTTTGACAGACGATCGTGACGATCTTCCTTTTTGGGGTTCCATGAGGGCAAAATAGCCTTTGCCGTGGATTGGCGCACAGCCTCCGGTATTTTGATGGTCTAGCGACGCTTTGAGGGACGCGAAATTGACTTGCCCAGATCGGCGATTTCGTTCATGCTGGAACAGTTGGATGGGATCAGGGGAATCACTTGCGCGAAGTGGCTTGTTTCCATCCTCCAACCGAACCGCGTGTCAACCTATGTTCTGGTTGAAACCACCCCCGAAAGGTCCCGCCATGAGCAAAGCCGAACGCATCCAGAATTTCGAATCGTTTCTGAAGGACGAAGGATATGCACCGACCCTCGATGCGGACGGCGATCTCGTCTTCAAGTGCGAGGGGAGGACCTATCTTATTCTCCTCGAGGACAACGATGAGGAGTTCTTCCGCATTGTCTTCCCCAACTTCTGGCGCATCGAAAGCCCGGCGGAACGGGAGGCCGTTCAACGGGCCGCCTTGCAGGCCACGGCCGAGACCAAGGTGGCCAAGGTCTACCCGCTTGGCGATAATACCTGGGCCACGATTGAAATGTTTTGCCCGACCGTCGAGGAGGCCAAGCCCGTCTTCGAACGTTCCATGAATGCGCTGCATGCCGCCGTCACGCTCTTTGTCGAAGAGATGCGCAAGTAAGATGCCCCGGGGCCAAACCGAACCGTTCAATCTCGAACACTATCTGGCCACGCGAAGGGGGGAAGTGGATCGGTATCTCCGCGCCCATCTTCCCTCCCCCGACCGACGCCCGGCCGTCCTCCACCGGGCGATACGCTACAGCGTCCTGGCGGGCGGCAAGCGGCTCCGTCCGATCCTCGCCATCGCGGCGGCCGAAGCCTGCGCCCGGCCGACCCCATACGCCCTCGCCGCCGGCGCTGCGATCGAGCTCCTGCACACCTACACCCTCATTCACGACGACCTGCCCTGCATGGACGATGATGACTGGCGCCGCGGGCGGCCGACCTGCCACGTGAAATTCGGAGAAGCCAACGCCCTGCTGGCCGGTGACGCGTTGCTCACGCTCGCCTTCGAGTGGCTCTCCGACCTGCCCCCGGCCGCCTCTCCGGCGCAGTTGGTGTGGGAACTGGCCCGGGCCGCGGGATCGTCCGGTGTCGTGGGTGGCCAGGTGGAGGACCTGTTGGCCGAGCGAAGTCCCCCCTCCCCGACCCGGCTCCGTTATATCCATCTTCACAAAACCGCCCGTCTGATTGAAGCGACAGTCCGCATCGGGGCCCTCGCCTCAGGCGCCTCAGGGCAGCAGGTGGAACAGCTTGGCCGTTATGGACGGCATGTGGGACTCGCGTTTCAGATCGCCGACGACCTCCTGAATATTTCCGCTTCGCGTCGGACCCTGGGAAAACCCGTCGGCACCGACGAGGTCCGCGGCAAATTGACATGGCCCCGCGTGTATGGACGAGAAGCCGCGAAGCAGACGGCCGAACGCCATGTCCGCTACGCCTTGCGCCATCTCCGTGGTCTGCCCGGGGATGATCGCCCCCTGCAGGCGCTGGCCCTTTATGCCATCGAGCGATCCCGTTGACGATTTCCCAAAAAAGGCCTTGACGGGTCCGCCGTGAGATGCCATAAGTCCTTGCACCAACGAAAGGAGACCATTATGACCGTGCCGAAAGGCTTGAAATTTACCAGCCATCATCAGTGGGTGAAAGTCAAACCCAACGGGCATATCGTCGTTGGCATCACCGATTATGCCCAAAGCCAGCTTCGCGACATCACCTACATTGAGTTGCCGGAACCCGATCCTGTCCACGTCTTTCAAGCCAACGACGAAGTCGGCGTCATCGAGTCCAACAAGACGGCCGCCCCCTATCTGGCGCCGGTCAGCGGCGTCATCACGGCCGTCAACACTCGCCTCCTCGACAGTCCGGAACTCCTCAACCAGGATCCCTATGGCGCGGCCTGGATATTCGAGATGAAACCGGCCAACCGAAAAGAGCTCGACGAGTTGATGGATCAGGACGAATACGAAAGCACGCTGCCGGAGGAAGACGAGGAGGAGGAACTGTAGGAGGATGAAGGACCGCCCGCTGGCGCGTGCCCTCCGGTTCGTCCGGCCGGTTCCCTGTTCTCTTGTCTACCCGGTCATGGAACACCTGGTGGACGCTCGTATCGCGGACCAGATTCCCGATACCGTCCTTTTCCTGGAACATGAGTCGGTTATCACCCTTGGCCATCGTGGCCGCGACCAGCATCTTCTGCTCCCTCGCCACGAACTCGAGCGGTTGGGCATTCCGGTCGTTCATGCCACGCGCGGAGGGGATGTCACCTATCACGGACCCGGGCAACTCGTGGTCTATCCTATTTGCAAACTGGGCGCAGCCGAGGCCGATGCCCGCAATTGGCTCTCCAACCTCGAAGAAGCAGGGATTCGTCTCTGCGCCGAACTGGGGGTCCCGGCATGGCGCGTGCCCGGTCAGACGGGCGTCTGGACGAAAAAGGGAAAGGTCGCCGCGATCGGGGTCCGTTTTCGCCGGTGGGTCGCCCATCACGGAATGAGCCTGAATGTGCGGGTGTCGCTGGATTTCACCCGTTGGATTGTTCCCTGCGGGCTGGTCGGAAAACCGGTCACCACGCTCGCCGTATTGCTCGGGGAGACCTGCCCAACCCTCGAAACCATTGCCGACCGGCTGCGGATTCATCTCGGCGAGACCATCGGACGGAACGTGGAATGGGGGTGTCCTGATCCCGCGATGTCCGAAATCCTCAAGCCGGTGGCGGAGTGGATGGCCGATCCCTCATCGCAAGCCCCCCCTCTGGATCAAACCGCCGGCAGATGACGCCCGCCTCCTTCAAAAGCGCGCGGGTCTGATCGCTGAACTGATATTCCTCTTCGTAAACGACTTCCGCAATGCCGGCATTGATAATCATCTTGGCGCAGATCAGACAGGGGCTCAGGGTACAGTAAAGGGTCGCCTCCCGCACGGCCACCCCGTGATAAGCAGCCTGGGTAATGGCATTCTCTTCCGCATGGGAACAGATACACTCGCCCAGCTCGGTGCCCGAAGGGGCCTGGCCTGCGCAACGGGGACAGCCGCCCTCGAAGCAATTCCGGATACCCCGAGGCGTGCCGTTGTACCCGGTTGAAATCAGGCGGCGATCCTTCACAATCACAGCCCCCACCTTTCGGCGCAAGCAGTTCCCCCGGGTCGCAACCACGCGGGCGATCGCCATGAAATAGGCATCCCAGTCCGGTCGGCTAGGCAAAGCAGTCTCCTCCCTGAAGCGCCCGATCCATGGCCTGCTCGTCGAACTCCCGTGTCAAACGGGTATGACGATCCGTGCCATCGGCATGCCGCGCCACATTGATCAACATGCCGACCGCAACGAGGGAACTGATAAGACTGGAACCGCCAGCGCTCATGAAAGGCAACGCTAACCCCTTCGTCGGAAGGCATCCCGTAACCACCCCGATATTGATAATGGCTTCCAGCGCCAGCAACGAGGTCAACCCCAGGGCCAGAAGACAGCCGAAACGATCAGGCGCCTGCCGACTGATCCGAAAGCCCAAAACCATAAGCACCGCAAAGAGCCCCACCACGGCCAGCGTCGCGGGAAGCCCCATCTCTTCCCCCAGCACCGCAAAAATGAAGTCGTTGTGCGCCTCAGGCAAAAAACCCAGCTTCTGCATCCCCTCCCCATAGCCCCGTCCCCAAAGCCCACCAAGAAAAAAGGCATTCTCGGACTGCGTCAACTGATAACGGGCGTCGGCATACCCCTCCGGCCGCGCAAAGGCCAACAACCGTTTCATCCGAACGGGATCTTGAAGCACCATCAGCACCAACCCGCAGGCACCGAGAACACAACTGACCAGCACATGCGATTTCCGCGACCCGCCCGCGAGAAGGAGAATGACGCCGGTGGCCGCCAGCAGGACCGTTGTTCCCAGATCGGGCTCGGCCAGAATGAGCAAAAGAATCAGGCCGAGAACGCCAAGGGGGACGATCAATCCCTCCTTGAGATTTTCGGCCTTTCGGCCTTTCAACGCCATCCAGGCCGAAAGTATGACCACCACCGTCAGTTTGGCGAATTCGCTCGGTTGAATGCGGATAGGAAGTCCCACCAGGCGAATCCATCGGCGGCTTCCTTTGACCGCAGCGCCGATGCCCGGCACAAAAACCAGGGCCAAGAGAAGAACGGTCAGAATCGCCAAGCCGATCAGAAGGGGTTTGCTTCGGAATCGGTGGTAGTCAAAAAAAGCGGCTATGGTGGCCAGAGCAACTCCCACGCCGAGGAACATGGCCTGCTGTCGGACATACCAAAAGGGGTCGCCTTTTTCCGCGACCCCCTTCAGCCCAGTGGCACTGGCCAGGGTCAACATCCCGATCCCCACCAGGATCGCCACCACCACCAGAAGCGCCTGGCCCGTTTTGCGCATGGAAGAACCGACCCGTTACGGGGCCGTCTTGGGGATGACCAATTTCTGCCCTTCAGCGACCTGCTCGTCCTTCAATTGATTGGCCGCCTTGATCGCCTCGACGGTGGTCTGGTACATCATCGCAATGTCGCGAAGGGTTTCTCCCTTGGTCACCAGGTGGAATTCCGTCCCTACGGCCACCGGCGCAAGAACCGTTTTCGTTTCGCCTGTGGTTCCAAGAAGCGGCGCCGGCGCGGCCGGGAGAACGGGCGCCAATTCAGCCGCCGGCTCCACCGGTAACGCCCCTGAAGGCGCGACCGGCAGCGAGGGAGGGACCGGGGCGGCCGGAGGAGGAGGAGGAACCGCCGTTCTGCTTCCCGCGGTTGCCGTCTTCGCCGGAATCGCGAGTTTTTGACCGATCTTCAGTTTCTTCGGATCGGTGATCTTATTCACCGCCAAAAGATCGGCCGTCTTGACGCCGAACTTGCGGGCAATGGTTTCCGGCGTATCCCCAGACTGAACCACATAGCTCTCAGAACCGGCGACCACCGGCGCCGCTGTGGGAGCCGGTGCCGGCTTGGACTCGGTTTTCTTCACCGTCGGTTTGGGAAGCGGCGGCGCATTCAGATTCACATAGGCCGGAAGCAGAATCGTCTGCCCCTCGCGAATCCGATCGAGATTTTTTATGTCGGTATTGAGTTCCTTGATCTCCGTCACGGTCACCTTGAACCGCTGGGCAATATGGCCGATCGTGTCGCCCTTCTGAACGACATACCGCTTGGCCTCCGGTTTGACGTCCTTGATCTCTTGAATCAACTCTTCGGATTTGAACACCGGTTTCGGCGCCGGAGGCTCAGGCATGAGCAATTTCTCCTCCGGCTTGGGAAGCACCGGTGGTTGCTCCTCGAACGTCACCGGCTTTTCCCGCCGAATGCCGAAGGTTCCACATCCCGCCGTGACCAGAAGGGTTCCGATCACCAGACCATGCAGCGTGACAACGATTCCAACAACCACCGGCGTCTTCATTTTTTTCTCGCCTCCCGACCCTGACATTCCATTCCGCTTCTCAATTTCCTGACGATGCATCGAAAGTGTTCTCCTCGTTGCTCAAAACTTGGGTACTGATCAAAACTGGCGGCCGCCGGCGAAAGAAGAACCGCCTCGCCGGCGTGCGACTCTTCCCACGCTCGCCGAACCGCTGTTTCTAAATCGTGACAAATCTCCACATCCACTGCCCCGTTCCACGCGGAACGGAGTCGTTCAGCGGATTCCCCGATAACATATACCTTGATGCATTTCGATTGCAACAACTCTTTAACACGTCCCACATCGCCCTCTTTTAATCGTCCGCCCGCCACAAGCCGCACCGGCCGATCCATCATGCTCAGGGCCGCTTCGAGCGCGGCCAGATTCGTTCCCTTGGAGTCGTTGATGAACCGGACGCCATGGATCTCGTCCACCATTTCCATCCGATGCGGTAAAGGTTGAAACTCTCGGATCTCCTCCGCCAACGCCGAGACCGGAAGCCCAGCCGCGTCCATGACCGCCGTCGCCGCCGCGACCGCCGGACCCAAAACCAGATTGTCGAATCGCGTGCCGCGAATCTCCAGTCGGTGGGCTCCCCCCTCGCCCATCACGATGTGTCCCTCCTCGTAGCGGTATGTATTACCCCGCCCGAGCCCGAAAAAACAACACCGCATCCCCTGCCGCTCGACGCCGCGCATCCAAGGTTTCACCGACTCATGAAGTATGGCCGTCTCCGAGGGTCCCTGCCTTTGGAACATCCGCGCCTTCAGGGCCGCATAGGCCCCGATCGTGCCATGGCGATCGAGATGGTTTGGATACAAGTTGAGCCAGAGACCGATGTCGGGGCAGAACTGACTCACCGTCTCCAATTGAAAAGAGCTGACTTCAAGAACGAGCCATTCCACGGGAGGCTCACGCACGACCGCCGATAGGGGCGGACCGCAGTTGCCCGCTTCCCGGGCCGTTCGCCCCGCCCTCCGAAAAGCGCCCGCACACAGTCGAACCAGGGTACTTTTCCCATTCGATCCCGTAATGGCCAGGATGCGGCTCGACCCGCGGAACCGCCATCCAAGTTCCAGCTCGGAAAGGAGCGGAACACCCTGCCGACGCAGAGCCTGAATCCACGGGTGCGTTTCAGGAATACCGGGACTCACAATGGCGGCATCGCCCTCCCAGTTCAGCGGGACCGTCGGAGCCAGCCAACGAATCCCGGAGGACTCCCACTCACGGCGAAGGGCCGGCTCCGGCTCCCGGGCATCCGCCACGGACAGCACCGCCCCTTCCTGGCGCAGGAGCGTCAGCGCAGCCCGGCCGCTCGCTCCGAGCCCTAGAATCACGATGCGGCGTCCGTGCCATTCCGACATAGAATTAGGCCTCCGAAATATCCGCCCATCCCAACCGCTGAGCCACCCGTTCCAGGGCCACGCTGCGGGAGGCCTTGAGAAGCACCCAATCGCCCGGTTGAAGCAGCCGCTGAACTGTCCGAGCCGCCTCCTCGACATCGGAGACAAGCCAAAGCCGGTCAGGGGGATACCCCTTCTCTCTCGCTCCCTCGGCCATCGCCTCCGTTGCCGTTGAGCGGACGAGAATGATTCCCGCCCATGGACCGGAGGCCAGGCGCTCTCCCATCTCCAAATGAAACGTCAGCGCCCAATCTCCCAGCTCCTTCATCTCACCCAGCACCAGCCATTTCCGCCCGGCACAGGGATGCGCCGCAAAGGTTTGCAGGGCCCCGCTCAGACTGATGGTGTTGGCATTGTAGGCATCGTTGATGATCCCGACTCCCTGGACGACCGTCTGCTGCCAGCGCATCGGAAGTTCGGGAAGGCCATGGCGAAGCCCTTCCACCGCTCGACCCCAGGGGACGCCAAGCTCCGCCGCCGCGGCCAACGCGAGGGCTGCATTGAGGGCCTGATGCCGACCGGGGCGGGGCACCCAGGCCTCCCGCTCTCCCGCCGGCGTCGCGAGACGAATGCGCAGTTCGGAGGGGGACGGCCGTGCGATCGCCGTCACTCGATAATTCGCCTCCTTCGACTCGAGAGCGACCGTGATCAGCCGTCCCGGCACCCGGCTCCTCAAAAGGTCGAAACAGGGCGTATCCCGATTCAGCACGGCAATCCCTTTTTCTGACAAGACCTCGAGAAGCGCTCCCTTTTCGCGGGCGATCGCCTCTAGTGTCCCGAAATGTTCCAAATGAACCGGCCCAATCACTGTAACCACGGCCAGATCGGGTTTCATCAGTTCGGCCAACGGGCGGATTTCGCCGGGGTGGTTGGTCCCAATCTCAAAGACCCCGAAGCGATGACCCGCCGGGTTTCCCTGCAAGAGGCTGAGGGGAAGTCCGATATCGTTATTCCAGTTGACAATGGTTCGAACGGTCGGCCCTTCGGCCTCAAGAATCGCCGCCAGCATCTCCTTGACCGTTGTTTTCCCGACGCTGCCGGTCACACCAACCAGCGGAAAGCGAAACCGACGGCGGTGGTCTGCGGCGATGGCCTGAAGCGCGGCCTTCGGATCGCGGACCTTCAGGAGGGGCCAGTCGAAGCTCGGCGCAGGCGACCACGTGTCGCGCACCAGGGCCGCCGAGGCGCCCCGAGCGAAGGCCGCCGCCACGAAATTGTGCCCATCGCGCGCGCCGGCAAGCGCGACAAAGAGGTCTCCCTCCTTCAGCGTCCGACTATCGTTGATGACGCCCGTGATGGGACGATCCGGCAGGCGCGTCCAACGCCCCTCGGCGGCCTTGGCGAGTACAACGGGATTCAGCGTGGGGGTTACTCGAGACATCGCCGGGCTACCTCACGATCGTCAAAAGGAACCATCCGGTTTTCGAACTCCTGAAAGGTCTCGTGCCCTTTGCCGGCGATCAGCACCACATCGCCCGGCCGGGCGGTCGCCAGGGCTTTCCGAATCGCCTCGGCGCGGTCGGGTTCAATGGCGCAGGGTGCCTCGGGCGGCATTCCGGATCGAATTTGCGCGATGATCATCTCCGGATTCTCCCGCCTGGGGTTATCAGACGTCAAGATCGTGTGATCGGCATAACGGGCGGCCGCGGCCCCCATGCGGGGTCGTTTCCCCGGATCTCGGTCGCCCCCGCAGCCGAAGACCACGATTAAACGTCCTTGGGTAATGGGGCGAAGGGTCTGCAACACATTCCGAAGGGCATCTTCCGTGTGTGCGTAGTCCACAAACACCTGAACGCCCCGCCGATTGGGAACAGGTTCCAAACGACCGGGAACCTGCCGAACGGTCTCGATCCGCTTCAGAATGGCTTCAAGCGGAACCCCCAGCGCACCGGCCAATCCAATGGCGGCCAACGCGTTCGAGACGTTGTACATTCCTGGGAGATGGACCGCCGCCTCCCCTTCGCCCCAGGGCGTGGCCACTCGGAAGCGGCTCCCCTGAAGGTCCGCCGTCACGTCAAAAGCACGGATCCGGCACTCCTGGCTCAGACCGTAGGAGAACATGGGAACCGCGATTTCAGGATCAGTCAGAAGCCGACGTCCGTACGGATCGTCACCGTTGATCACCGCCACCGCCGATTTTTCGCCCCGCCCCAGATCGGTGAACAGCTTCCGTTTGGCCAGAAAATAGTTTTCCATCGTCTGATGGTAATCGAGATGGTCCTGGGTCAGATTGGTAAAGACACCCACATTGAACAGACGGCCCCGCACCCGGGACTGATCCAAGGCATGGGAGGAGACCTCCATGACAGCTCCCGTGCAGCCGGCCTGAATCATCTGGGCGAGATACTGTTGGATGTACGGCGCTTCCGGAGTTGTCCGACTGGCGGGAATCACCCGCTCGCCAATTCGATACTCGATCGTGCCGATCAAGCCCCAGGGCGCGTTCGGCTCCTCGAGGATCGCGCGTACCAGAAAGGTGATGGTGGTTTTGCCGTTCGTTCCCGTAATGCCGGCGAGGCAGAGGCGGGAAGCCGGATGACCGTAAAACGCTTCCGCCAGATCCGCCAGCACCGGTCGAACGGAAGGAACCCGGATCAGAGTCGCCGGTTTGTCGAGACGGGCCGGAAACTGTTCGCAGAGAATGGCCACCGCGCCTCGTTGGATGGCGTCGGACACATAATCCAGCCCATGGCTGCGGGTTCCCGGAAGCGCAGCAAACAACCATCCCGGGCGTACCTGCCGGGAATCGTGCGTGATCCCCAGGATCTCGAGGTGTCGTGGTCCCCGGCATTCCGCTTCCGGGTGCTCCTCGAGCCAGACATTCAGTTTGAAAGCCTTCGATCCGACCGTCATGGACGCCGCTCCGTCTCAGGCTCCAGCGAGGACGGTGAGGGTGGCAAGGCCAGATATCGGGCCGTCTGCTGGGCAATCCGGGCAAAGATCGGTGCCGCCACAACCCCACCGGTATGATACGGTTGAGGCTCGTCCACGCCAACCACAATCGTGAGTTCCGGCTGATCAGCAGGGAAGAACCCCGCAAAGGAGGCGACATAATCCGTCTCGGAGTAACGTCCGCCGACCACCTTTTGCGCCGTTCCCGTCTTTCCCGCCACCCGGTAGCCCTCGAGTCGGGCGCGGGTACCGGTCCCCCCTTCCTCCGTCACGCGCGCCAGAAGGTACCGCATCAGGGCCGCGGTTTCCGAGGAGATGGGCCTCGCCAGAACCTCTGGCTCGCCCTGCTTTAAAACCGTCCCATCCGGCGCCACGACCTTCCGGACAAGCCAGGGCCGCAGGAGGTAGCCGCCGTTGGCGATCGCACTCATCATGCCGGCCATTTGAAGTGCCGTCACCGCAACCCCTTGCCCAATGGCCATTCGGGAGCAGGTCAACCGGGACCAGTTCGGCGAGCGGGGGGACCACAGAAGCCCCGCCTCCTCGTTGGGGAGCTCGATGCCCAGGCGCCGTCCATAGCCGAAACGACGTGCCCCTTCATAAAAATAGTCGTTTCCGAGAAGAAGGGAAATTTTCGCGGTTCCGATGTTGCTGGACTTTTTGAGAATATCGGCCACGCTGAGGCGGGGATACGGATGATAGTCCCTCAGAATCCGCCCTTCATGCAGCCAGGATCCGTTTTCGGTGTCGAACACCTGCGAAGGTTCCACCAGCTTGCGTTCGAATGCCAGTGCCAGTACGACCGGTTTGAAAATGGACCCCGGCTCGTATACGATGGAAACGGCACGGTTCGTCCGCTGGTCGGCCGTGGATTCCGGAAACCGATTCAGGTCGAAGGCCGGCCGGCTGGCCATCGCCAGAATTTCGCCCGTCTGACAGCGCTGCACAATGGCCCAGGCGCCTTTCGCCCGATGGGTGGCCATGGCTTCGTCAAGCGCCTCCTCGGCAAAATGTTGAATGGTCCGATCAATGGTCAGGTACACATCCGCCCCCGGGACAGGCGGATGCTCATCCTCACGCCGGGTGTACAACTCCTTCCAAAAGGCTCCCCGCCGTCCTCGGATCAGGCCAGGACGCCCCCGCAGCCAGCGATCAAAGGCCAGTTCCAACCCCATCAAGCCCCGCTCCTCGACATCGCGACTGGCAAAGCCAATGACATGGCAGAGATGGTCTTTGTGCGGATACTGCCGAAAGGTCGAAGGTCGGAAATAGAGTCCCCCTCCCCGATGCAGGCCGGCATTGGTGATGGCGGTCCATAACGGCTCTGCGACCTCTTCGGGAAGATGTCGCTGGATGTAAACAAACCGGTTGGAAGGATCGCTGAGGCGCTCGTCCAGTCGGTGGGGCGAGAGCCCAAGGAAGGAAGCGGCAAGCGCCACCACAGCGGCCTGATTCGTGCGCAGGTGAAGAATCAGAGGATCGGCGCAGAGGTCCCGGCGGGGCACGCTGGCGGCCAGGAGAACCGGTGTTCGACTCCCGTCGTAGATGCGTCCCCGAGGGGCCGGTTGAAGGCGGACAAAGCGGCTGGACGCCTCCGCCTGTTTGACCCGGTCCGGATCCGGCCGGGTATGGAGGAATAGCAACCGAAGGGCCAGGAGAAGAAAGCATGCTCCCAGAATTCCCTCCACCGCCCGAAGCCGTCTGGCGATAGGGCTCTCATTCATTCCGAGCGATCTGTTCCAGCCGCGCGTAATGGGCCGCCTCACGAAGGTCCACCCACGTGAGGTCGGGTGCCCGAGAGTCGTAAAGGCGCACCACCTGTTGCCGATGAGGCCAGGTCAGATCAAGTCCATGTTTGGCCATCGCCTCCTCGATGCGGCGAGGGGTCATGAGTTCGGCCCAGCGGAACTCTTCGGCCTGGAGGCGTCGCCGGTTGAGCTCCAGCTCGCTCTCCAGACGCCGGATTTCGGCGCCCAGCATCTCGGTATGTGTCTTGATCCCCACATACAGGATGCCCGTGAGCATGACGAGCGACACTCCGATCAATACCGTCATCGGAAGGCGTTGCGTGGGATCATTTCGTTTGCGGTTTACGCGGCGCATAACACATCCTCTCCCACCCGTTCGACGGCCCGCAATCGTGCCGAGCGCGCACGGGGATTTTGTTCGATCTCTTCCCGGCTTGGGAGACGAGGTTTGCGAAAGATCGGCGTTACGAACGGCGGTTCCCCCGTCCGACGGCGTCCGCCGGCCTGAAGGTTCTCCCAACGGGCACAATGTCGGTGAAACACCTGCTTGACGATCCGATCCTCCAGACTGTGGAAGGCGATCACGACGATCCGTCCCCCTGTTCGGACCCGGGCAATGGCCGCTTCCAGGCCCTCCTCCAGTGCGCCGAGCTCGTCATTGACTGCGATCCGAAGCGCCTGAAAGAGGCGCGTCGCCGGATGGATCCCTCCGCGTTTCGGCAAACAACGGGCAGCCCATTCGGCCAGCTGACGCGTTCGGCTCCAGGGTCGATCGCGGCGGATCGCCACCAGCGCCGCCGCTACCCGCCTGGCCTGGCGTTCTTCCCCGTAATTCCTAAGGATCGCCGCCAACTCGTCGGCATCAAGGCGGTTGAGCAGATCGGCTGCGGTCTCCCCCTGCGTCGGATCCATCCGCATATCGAGCGGACCGTCATGCTGAAAACTGAATCCGCGTTCTGGTCGGTCCAGTTGGTCGGAAGAGACCCCCAGATCAAAAAGCACACCGTCCACCGCCGGCACACCCAGATCGTCCAGAACTTTTCGGAGGGTTCGAAAATCGGCCTGACGAAGCGTGACGCGGCCCGGCCCTCTTTCTTCCAGCCAGGCAGCCCGTCGGATGGCCTCCGGATCGCGGTCCAGTCCGATGAGCCAGCCCAGCGGCCCGACCGCGTCGGCGATCCGCGCCGCATGGCCACCGCCACCCAGCGTGGCGTCCACATAGATCCCTCCCGTGCGGACAGCCAGGGCGTCGAGGGCTTCGGAAGCCATTACAGGAAGATGACGCGTTCGGTCCATTCTAGAATCCGAGCAGTTTGGCCGCCTGGCTTAGGGTCATGGCGCTCTCCGCGCTCTTTCGGTAAGACTCCCGCAAATCGGGCCGCCAGAGTTCGAACCGATCCTTGGCCCCGTTCATGTAAATCTCCTGGATCAATCCGGCCTTCTCCAGCAGATGGTCAGGAATCCGAATTCGCCCCTGGGAATCCCACGGCAGGTCCGCGCTGTTTTCTCCAATCAAGCGGGTGAAGGCACGATAGACGGGGTCGGAAAGCGAGGCTCGGCTGACCGCATCCAATCGAACTGCGATAATTCGCATCGGAAAGACGTAGAGGCAGGGCTCGCCGTCGAAGCCGGGCATAACGAAGACCCGTTCGGGCTTCCCGATTTCCTCCCTCCAGGCGGCGGGAATGGTGAGCCGTTTTTTCGGGTCCAGCGTATGGAGCATGACCCCCGAAAAAATGGGCGCCGCCTGAAGGGTTCCATCGCGGCCTTCCAGCGGAGCACTGTTGACCCCTTCTGACACTTTTCACCACTTCGATTGATTTCGACCGTAATATCGCTGACTTTTGCCCCACCGTCAAACATTTTTATCTTTTTTCCATACGGAGGCAGAAAAATCCCGCCGTCAGGAAAGAGGTACAAGGGAAAAAGAGTTTCCGTGCCCTATTTTATGGGAGCGCCGTCCGGCACATCGCCATCTATGGTCACCAAGCGAAGCGTGCCTCCGGCAGAGGCCGCCAATAACATTCCCTGGGATTCCACCCCACGCAGCACCACGGGCTTGAGATTGGCCACAACCACGATCATCTTTCCGACCAGCTCCTCGGGACGATAGAACCGGGCAATCCCAGCCACGATTGTTCGCTCTTCCGATCCAAGCCGGATTCTCAGTTTGAGCAACTTATCCGCCTTCTCAATCGGCGACGCCTCGAGAATCCTGGCCGTACGAAGCTGGACCTTTTCAAAGTCGGCATACTCGATCAACCTCACTCCCGCCGGAGCCTGACTGCCCCCGGCCGGCGGCTTCTCGGCGGGAGGGGGTTCCACTCCATTCTCTTCGGTTCGGTCTTTCGGTTCCGCCACAATGCGGGGAAAGAGCACCCGGCCCCCTTGAATCCTCTGCCCCGATTTTAACCCGCCCCACGTCATCAAGGTGTTGAAATGGGAAGGGGCGTCCTCTTCTCCAAGGACCTTCCGGAGTTCGGCCATCTTAGCCGGCATGATGGGATGGAGAAGTCCCGAGACAATCCGCAGCATCTCTCCCACCGTGTAGAGAACACCATCCAGCGTCTGGCGCTCGGCGCGCGCAGCCAGTTCCCAAGGCTTTCGGATTTCAATGTAGCGATTCCCCTCGCGAAGCACCGCCAGGATCGCCCCGATCCCCTGATCCAGCCGCAACGCCGCGACCGCCTCCCGCATGGCACGGGCCGCCACCAGCGTCTTTTCCCGTAACGCCTGCTCCTCATCCCCTTCCGTCCCCGCCGGCCGGGGGATCAGCCCCTCGCGGTAGGTGGCCACCATTTTGGCCCACCGGCTGAGCAAATTGCCCAGATCATTCGCCAATTCCGTGTTGTATCGCCGGGCAAAGGCCTCCTCGGTAAAACTGGCATCCTGCCCCAGCACCATCTCCGCCATGAGAAAATAGCGGAAGGCGTCCGGCCCATATCGGTCCACCATCTCCATCGGATTGATGACATTGCCCAACGATTTGCTCATTTTGGTCTGCCCGACCACCCACCACCCATGAGCGAAGATGGTCTCCGGCATCGGCAGATCGAGCGCCTTGAGCATGGTAGGCCAATAGACGGTATGCGTCGTGAGAATATCCTTTCCGATCAGATGCAGCGAGGCGGGCCACCAGCGGGCGAACAGGGCCGGGTCTCGACGATAACCAACGGCGCTGATGTAGTTGACGAGCGCATCGAACCAGACGTAGCAGACGAACTCCCGATCGAACGGCAGTTCGATCCCCCACGAAAGCCGCGCTTTGGGTCGGGATATGCAAAGGTCCTGAAGCGGTTTGCGCAAAAAGCCTAGCGTCTCGTTCCGGCGGTATTCGGGGAGAATAAAGCGGGGGTGCTGTTCAATATAGGTGATGAGCCACTCCTGATAACGGCTCATCCGGAAGAAGTAGTTGGCCTCGCGGACCTTCTCGACGGGCCGCCGACAGTCGGGGCAGTTTCCCTCGATCAGATCCTTTTCCATGAAGAACCGTTCGCAGGGCACGCAATACCACCCGTCGTACTCGGCCCGATAGATTTCGCCTCGTTCGTACAGATCCTGAAGAATGGCCTGAACCACCTGAATGTGGCGCGGTTCCGTGGTCCGAATAAAATCGTCGTGGGTAATCGCGATTCGCCGCCACAACTCCTGAAACCGGACGACGGTGGCATCCGCCTGTTGCTGAGGGGTCATACCCGCCTTTTCAGCCGCTCGTTGCACCTTCTGCCCGTGTTCGTCGGTGCCGGTCAGAAAAAAGGTGGGCACGCCCAGCAAGCGGTGATAGCGGGCCAGCACGTCCGCCAGGATGGTCGTATAGGCATGGCCGATGTGCGGTTTGTCATTGACGTAGTAGATCGGCGTCGTCACATAAAAACGCTCAGCCGTCATGATCGTGTCACTCCTGAAGAGGATTCAGCATACCATGCGCTGTCGAAGGTGGCCAGCCTTTCTCGACTCTCAAAGAAGCGAAACCGGATCCACATCCACCACGACGGCCACGTGGGCCGGTATCCGTTCCTCGGCCAGAACCTCGCGCAAGGGCCCCGTCAGTCCTTTGGAGGTCGGCCCCCGAAGGAGCAGTTGAAAACGAAAAAGGCCTTTGGCGCGCGCCAGCGCGGCCGGCATAGGCCCGGTCGCGATCGCGCCGGCCGGCGATCGTTCCCTCCATCGCCGGGCGACCCGCTCGGCCGCCTCCCAGGTCCTTTCCTCCGAAGGACCGCGGAACGTCACGCAGACCATACGGCCGAAGGGGGGATATCGCAATTCCCGGCGGCTCTCCTCCTCCCGCCGATAAAAGGCCTCGTAGTCGAGACGGAGGGCCGACTGAATGACCGGATGAAACGGTTTGAAAGTCTGCACGACCACATCGCCAGGGAGTTCCCCCCGGCCCGCCCGGCCCGCCACCTGCGTTAGCAATTGGAAGGTCCGCTCGCCTGCCCGAAAGTCCGGCGCATGCAGACCCTGGTCGGCAAAGATGATCCCGATCAAGGTGACGTTGGGAAAATCCAGCCCCTTCGCAATCATCTGAGTGCCGATGAGAATATCCGTCTTGCCGGTCTTGAAGGCGCTCAAGATCTCCCAGTGGGCCTCCCGGCCGCTGGTGGTGTCGGCATCCATCCGCCGGATACGGGCATCCGGAAAGTGGTGGGCGACCAGGCGTTCGAGCCGCTGGGTGCCCAGCCCCGCATAATGGAAGGACGGATCGCCGCAGGACGGACAAGCGGGCGGAACCGAACGGTTGGACCCACAGATATGGCAACGCAGCCGATTTCCCACGCGGTGGTAGGTGAAGGCGACACTGCATTCGGGACACGATTCGACATGGCCGCAGGCCAGGCAAACCAGCGACGCGGCATAGCCTCGGCGGTTGAGAAAGAGGATCGTCTGTTCCCCCCGCGCTAGACGCCCCCTCATCAGGTCCAGCAGTTCCCGGGAAAGAATAGCTGGCTTGCCGTCCGGCGTGCGTTCATGGGCCATATCCACCACCCGCATGAGGGGCATCCGACGGTGATCCACCCGGGCCGGCATCCACACCCGCGTATATTTTCCCTGCAAGGCATTTCGAAAACTTTCAAAGGAGGGGGTGGCCGTTCCAAGCACGACGGCACACCGTTCCAAGCGCCCCCGCATGACCGCCACATCCCTGGCATGGTAGCGGGGAGACTCCTCCTGCTTGTAGGTGGGTTCGTGTTCTTCGTCCACCACGATCAGCCCTAGCGGGTGAACCGGGGCAAAAACCGCGCTTCGCGCCCCAACCACAATGCGGGCCTGTCCGTCCCGGATCCGATGCCACTCGTCGTGACGCTCCCCATCGGACAAGCCACTATGAAGAACGGCGACGGTCTCGCCAAAACGCCCGACAAAACGCTCCACCGTTTGAGGGGTCAGCGATATTTCCGGCACGAGGACAATGGCCCCTTTCCCTTCGGAAAGGGCGTGGGCAATGGCTTGGAGATAAACCTCCGTCTTCCCACTGCCGGTCACGCCGTGAAGCAGAACCACCGGTGGGTCCAAGTCGGTCATGGCCTTTCGAATCAGAGCCAGCGCTTCGGCCTGCTGAGGCATCAACGCCGCCGGTACCGTCGGAATGAAAGTCCGGTTTTTCAGGGGCAACCGGGCCACCGGCTCCGTTTTCAGGGTAATCAGACCGGCCTTCTCAAGGGCCACGATCGCCCGGGAAGGAATTCCATACCCCCGGGTCAAAAACGTGACTTCGACGCCACCGCCCGCTGCAATCACCTCCAACGCCTGCGCTTGGTGCGGCGACCGCTTTCTTAGGGCGGCCCATTCGGCCGCCGATAGCTCTCGACGGGTTGCAAAAGCCACGCGTCGGCTCCGAAATGCGGAGCCAGTCCGCCGCACCGCAGCCGGAAGCATGGATCGAATCACCCCTTCGATCGGCGCGCAATAGTAGTCGCTGATCCATCGCGCCAGTGCGATGAGGGCCGGCGAAAGAAGCGGGCGATCATGCAGGACCCCCAGGATGGGCTTCAACGACGCCCGTTCACTGCTCGCGGCAAACCCGACGACAAATCCGGTCGTCTCGCGTTCCCCGAAGGAGACCCGAACCGCCGAGCCGATCTCCACCTGAGCGCGAAGCGCCTCCGGAATCCAGTAGTCGAATTCTCGGTTCAGCGTGATGTCCACGAGGACTCGGGCGACAGGATCAGTCATGACCGAAAAAAAGGGCCTTCGCCGCAGAACGGGAAGGCCCTGAAAGATTCAAACTCGACGAACTCAGACTATTAGTGCGTCGCTGGCGTGGCGTTGTAAGGGTTGTAGGCGGTCGCGACATTGTCCACACCGCCGGTAATCGTCACGCCTTCCGTATGCCCATCGAGGAAGAGCACGTTGACAAAGTCGCCATGGGCCGAGGCCCGCTTATCCTTCATGACCAGCTGCACCGACGCGTTGGTCAGCGAAAGCGTCAGATCGCTGACATCCGGCCGAGTGCCGGTCCGGTAGTAGAAGTAAGAAATGTTGACTTCGGTCATGTTTGCCGGATTCTCTACCGGCCCTTCAAGGACACCCGCCGCCCGGTTCACGTTAAGGTCGGACGGGCAAATAAACAACTTGCCCGACTTGGTCCCCACATAGGGAGCCAACTGTTTGAGATTACCCGGAAGGGGTGAAAAGTCGCTGATCCGGTCGTCGGCAAAGAGATTGAGCCCCTTGTAAATTTCCTTGAGGTTGTTGACGCATTGCGTCCGGCGCGCGCGTTCACGAACCGTCGCCAGCGTGGGCAACAGCAACCCGGCCAGAATACCGATAATCGCAATCACAACGAGAAGCTCGATCAACGTAAAACCGACTTTGCGAAACCATCCGATACGCTTCATGAGACACCCTTCCTTTCTTGACCTTTGTTGGCGAAAACGAAGTGAACCATAAAGCGAACGTTAAGAAAAGTCAACCTCTTTTTTTACTTTTCTCATAAAATCAACATCGCGTCTCCGTAACTGAAAAACCGATATTCCCGGCGAACGGCTTCCTGGTAGGCCTCTAGGACGCGTTCCCGACCGGCCAATGCGCAGACCAGAACCAGGAGGGTTGAGCGGGGAAGATGAAAGTTGGTCAGAAGTCGGTCCACGGCCTTGAACCGGTAGGGGGGGTGGATGAACAGGCCGGTACGACCCGTGCCGGCCTGGATCCGTCCGGTTTCATCGGCCACGGTTTCCAGCACCCGAACGGAGGTTGTTCCAACGGCTAGGATCCGGCCTCCGGCCGATCGAACGCGATTCAGCGTGTCCGCCGCCTCCGCCGTAACCTCAAAACGCTCGTCGTGCATGCGATGGTTAGACAGCGATTCGGCTGCTATCGGACGAAACGTGCCGATTCCGACATGCAGCGTCACCGTCACGATCTCGACTCCTCGGCCGCGAATCTCGTCGAGAAGAGCCGGCGTGAGGTGAAGGCCGGCGGTCGGGGCGGCAACGGAACCGGGAACCCGGGCATACACCGTCTGGTAGCGTTCGCGATCACGCCGGACCTGTTCAGGGTCGCAACGACCGGCCGACCAAGGACGGCGTATGTAGGGAGGCAGCGGGGGCAAGCCTTTCTCCTCGAAGATCGCTGGCAGAGGCCGCCGGCTCTCCACCCGCAGGCGAACACCGTCCCCCGGCCGGAGGGCCACCACCTCCGCTTCCCAATCGCCCTCGGGATCCTCAAAAACCACGCCGGGCCTGATTCGTCCGGAGGCCCGGACCAACGCCGCCCATAGTCCCTCTTCCTCCTCTTCCAGAAAAAGGAGATCGGCCCGGCCACCGCTTCCCCGTTTTCGCCCCAGAAGCCGCGCGGCCAATACCCGGCTGTCGTTCACCACCAGGGCATCGCCCGGCTGAATGAACAGCGGCAGATCGCGAATGGTTCGATGCTCCAGCCGGTTTGTTGAGCGATCCAGAACCAGCATCCGGGAGGCATCCCGGTCCGGTAGGGGCTCCTGCGCGATGAGCCGTTCCGGAAGGTCGTAGGTGTAATCGTCGGTGCGATTCATTCGCCGATGATCTTGATCAGAACCCGTTTGCGACGCCGTCCGTCGAATTCGCCATAAAAAATCTGCTCCCACGGCCCTAGATCCAATCGGCCGTTCGTCACCGCCACAACCACCTCCCGCCCCATGATGGTCCGCTTGAGATGGGCATCGGCGTTATCTTCCGCGCCATTGTGGTCGTACTGGGTATAGGGTTTCTCGGGGGCCAGCCGTTCGAGCCACCGTTCGAAATCGCGATGAAGCCCCGGTTCGTCGTCGTTGATGAAGACGCTGGCCGTAATGTGCATGGCGTTACAGAGCAAAAGCCCCTCGCAGATGCCGCTTTCGACCAGACAGGCCTCGACCTGCGGGGTGATGTTGACGAAGGCGCGGCGGGTCGGCACAGCCATCCAGAGCTCTTTGCGGTAATGTTTCATGAGCCGAACTCCCTCTTGACAACACCGCCCAAGCCCCTACGATGACAGGTATGGCGCGGCGGTTGATCCCTCTTTTTCTTTTGGCCGTCCTCCTCGTGGCGGCACGGCTGGGGCTTCAGGTGTGGCGGGAACACCGATACGACGGGCTCATTCTCCGGGCCGCCGAACGATATGCAGCGGACCCGGCCCTTGTCCGCGCCGTGGTCCGGGTAGAAAGCGGCTTCCGAGCCAATGCTCGGGGGGCTGCCGGAGAGGTCGGCCTGATGCAGGTCCGCGCCGGCGCCGGCCGGGAATGGGCGCGAGCGGAAGGGATCGCCGATTTTCATCCGGACCATCTCGAGGATCCGATGACCAACCTGCTCGCGGGCACCTGGTATCTGGCGCGGGCTCGGCGCCGGTGGGCCGACCGCGACGATCCCAATCCGTTCGCGCTGGCCGAATACAATGCTGGGCGATCGAACGCCCTCCGATGGGCCGCCGCGGCCAGCGACCCTTCCGCCACGAGCTTCGTCGCAGCCATCACCTTCCCCGGCACGCGGGCGTATATCGAACACGTGCTCAGCCATTCCCAGAAAGGTCCCTGAACTGCATCCGGTATAGTTGACTGTAAAGCCCGCCGGCGGCCAAGAGGGTCTCGTGGCGCCCCTCCTCCACCAGCCTCCCCTGTTCGAGCACGAGAATCCGATCGCAGTGCTGAACGGTCGAGAGGCGGTGTGCGACCACAAACACCGTCCGTCCCTCCATGAGCTGGTCAAGGGCCTCCTGAACCAGGCGTTCGGACGCCGTATCGAGCGAACTGGTTGCCTCATCTAGGATCATAAGGGGTGGATTTCGGAGAATCGCCCGCGCGATGGCCAGCCTCTGCTTCTGACCGCCGGAGAGACGAAGACCCCGCTCCCCGATCGGTGTTTCGTAGCCAGCCGGAAGCGAGAGGATGAACTCATGGGCATGGGCGCGGCGGGCCGCCTCGATAACCGCGTCCATCGAGGCCTCCGGCTGGCCGTATCGAATGTTGTTCGCCACCGTGTCGTTGAACAGAATCGTCTCCTGGGTCACAACGCCGATGGCCCGCCGCAGAGATCGGAAGGTGTACTCGCGTATGTCCCGTCCGTTGAACCGCACGGACCCCTCATCCGGATCGGCAAACCGTGGTAGGAGATTCACCAGCGTGGTCTTTCCGGATCCCGACCGCCCCACGATGGCCACCCGCATGCCCGCTGCCACCGTCAGGGAGATCTCCCGCAGAACCGGCGTGCACCCATCGTAAGAAAAAGAGACCCGATCGAAGGCGATCTCCCGAAGCGGCCCCTCGAACGGAATCGCCCCCGGCCGGTCCGCGACGGTCAAGGGCGTGTCGAGCAGGGCGAAGATGCGTTCCGCGGCCGCCACACTTTGCTGAATCTGGAGATGAAGGCCGCTCAGCTTCTTGACGGGCTCGTACAGCAATACCAGGGCCGCAGCAAAGGCCATCACCTGGCCAATCGTCATTCCGCGCCAGGCCGCGTAGGCCAGCACCAGAGAAACGCCCACGCCTGAGATGAAGACGACCAGCGGTTCGACGGATGAACGGGCGCGGGCCATCCGCATGACTTTGCCGAAAAAGGTGCGATTCTGCTCTTCGAACCGTTGCCGTTCCCGCTCTTCCATTCCATACGCCCGAACGATCCGCGCCCCCACGATCGTCTCCTGAAGAATCGCCGAAAGATCGGCGATGCGCTCCTGCGCCAAGCGGGCATTGCGCCGGATTTTCCGGCCGAAGGCCACAATCGGGACCAGACAAAGGGGGAAGAGGATCAGACTCGCCAGAGCCAGCCGCGGGTCCAGCCAAACGATCGAGCCGACCATCGCGATGAGCGTCAGGGGCTCCTTGACGATGTCGCCGAGCACCGACGAGACCGCACTTTCCACTTGGGCGGGGTCGTTGGTCACCCGCGAAATCAGTTCGCCGGTCCGCCGTTCGGAAAAGAACTGGATGGGCAGGTCCAGAAGACGGCCGTGCAGCGCATTTCGGAGATCCATCACCACCCGGTTCCCCACCCATTTGATCAGGTATTTGCTCCCAAAATCCCCAATACCACGAACGGCCGCAATCGCCGGAAAAGCCAGAAGCGCCAGAATGAGGCGGATGGAATCCGTCTCGGAAAGGCGTTGGGCGCCCTCCCCGAAAAAGATCGGAAGCCCCTTGTGAATAGCCCAGACAAACGCGCCATTAGCCGCCGCATAGAGCGCTCCGAAGAGCAGTCCGGCCCCCAGCCGGGGAAAATAAGGGCGGCTGAACTGCAACAGGCGACGGTAGACCGCCCAGTCGTGCCCGCCCCCTCTGCTCCGGCGGCGGCTCATGGAGTACGGGACTCCAGGTAACGGCAGGCTCGCATCGCCGCCATACACCCGGTGCCGGCGGCCACGACGGCCTGCCGAAATTCAGGATCCATCACATCACCGGCCGCGTAGACTCCCTCAACGCTGGTGGATACGCCCGACACTTGGATATAGCCCCGTTCATCCATCGCCACCTGCCCCCGGAACGGTTCCGTCGCCGGCGAATGCCCGATCGCCACAAACAGCCCTTCGACCGCCAGTTCCCGGCGTTGTCCACTTTCGACATCCCGGAGGACGAGGGCGGTCACCCGTTGCTGGGCGGGATCCCGCACCTCGTCCACCGTCGCATTCCAAAGGACTTCGATTTTGGGATGATGGAGGACACGCTCCGCCATCACCCGAGAGGCGCGAAAGGCGTTCCGCCGATGAACGACATAGACCCGGGAGGCAAAGCGAGTCAAAAAGAGGGCCTCCTCCATCGCGGTATCCCCTCCCCCGACGACGGCCACCGGAACGCCGCGAAAAAAGAATCCGTCACACGTGGCACAGGCCGATACCCCTTTCCCCCGCAGCGCCTGCTCCGAGGGAAGGCCCAACCACCGCGCCTCCGCGCCACACGCCAAAATGATCGTCTGCGCCTCCAACGTCCGCCCGTCATCCAAATGGAGACGGAGAGGACGGTTGGAGAAGTCGGATCCGAGGACCCGGCCGGGATCGAAGCGGGCCCCGAAGCGAACCGCCTGAGCCTTCATGGCCTCCATCAGCGCTGGGCCCTGGATTCCCTCGGGAAATCCGGGATAATTTTCCACCTCGGTGGTGGTCGTCAATTGACCGCCTGGGGCCTGTCCTTCGAGCACCAGCGGACTGACGCCGGCTCGGGCCGCATAGAGCGCCGCCGTAGCCCCGGCGGGTCCAGATCCCACGATAATCATCGCTTCCATCCTGTTTCCTCAGGGTCAGGGCTCATGTGACCGTTCGCCACGAGCCGCCGCTGCCACCGTGAAAGAATGGGTCCACATGAAACCCATCCGCACAAGTCGTATTCTACACCCTCCCCTTTAAAAAAGCACAACCCAAAAAGTTCTTTGTCGTCCTGAACCTTCGGAGGCGGCGTCGCCGGCGGGGACCCCCCCATGAGTCCCACACCGGATCAAGTCCTCCTTTTCTGTTGCTGAAGGGAGGACCACTCACTACCATGACGGCGTGAGGCGCACAGCCGAACCGGGAGAAGAACGATGGCCATTCTCAATTTCGGATCGCTGAACGTGGATCATGTGTATCAGGTGGATCACTTTGTACGGCCGGGCGAAACCCTGACCAGCCGCCAATACCGGGCGTTGGCGGGCGGCAAGGGCGCCAATCAGTCCATCGCGCTCGCCTGCGCCGGCGGGCGGGTCTTTCATGCCGGCAAAGTCGGCCGGGATGGCGAGTGGCTCAAGAACAACCTGAGCCGCTACGGCGTCGACACCTCACTGATCAAGGTGGAGGACGGTCCCACCGGCCATGCGGTGATTCAGGTGGATCCGACGGGCGAAAATGCTATCGTGCTCCACGGAGGAGCGAACCGGCAGATAACGCCCCAGGATGTCGCGCACGTGATGGGTCATTTCCGGTCGGGCGACAGCCTACTGGCCCAGAACGAGATCTCCTGCGTGCCCGACATCCTCGAGCGTGCCTCGGCCATGGGCATGCGAATTTTCTTCAACCCCGCTCCGATGACGCCGGAGGTGCTCACGTACCCGCTCGACCACGTGCACACCCTGATCGTCAATGAAATCGAGGGCGCGGATCTGACCGGCGAGGTCTCCGAGGAGGCCATTGTGAATGCGTTGTGCCGCCGGTTCCCGCGCGCCGAGATCGTCCTTACGCTCGGAGAGCACGGCGTTCGCTACGCCTGGGGGACCACGCGGATGCACATCCCCGCCTGTAAGGTGCCGGTCGTGGATACCACGGCGGCCGGCGACACCTTCATCGGCTACTATGTGGCCGCCATGACCGCCGGTTCCGAGCCGGAGGCCGCTTTGACGTTGGCCACGCGGGCGGCCGCGCTGTGCGTGACAAGGCCGGGAGCTGCCGACTCGATCCCGAAACGCGCCGAGGTGGAATCCTTCGCGGGAACGGCGGGCTGAAGAAGCGATCGCGCCTCAGGACCGGACGCCTCAGGTATATTTCAGAACCTCTTCGGCGGTGGTATAGCCGTCGAA